>Ga0208980_10002354_pt1 | contig 11491 bp, 1 predicted proteins | sample WetSurMetagenome_3_FD_187993 | JGI IMG/M metagenome (GOLD analysis project Ga0208980, IMG submission 187993) | Wetland microbial communities from Twitchell Island in the Sacramento Delta, sample from surface sediment Aug2011 Site A1 Bulk (version 2) | ecosystem: Environmental > Aquatic > Marine...
GGGATTCAAACGGTTCGCGTTGAATATCAAAAGAATGGCATCTCACAAACGCCGTTCAATCTGATTCTCTCCAACGGCATCTACTCTGATACGCTCCACCTCGGTCGAACACAAGTGGCCGCAAACGACTCAATCGCCTATCGCATCGTTGCTACCGATAGTGCGCGGACGCCGAACACAACGACGTATCCTGCGAGCGGCTATTTCAAATTCGCGGTGAAGAACTATGCAAACGTGATCCAATCATTCGAGAACACTTCCGGAAACTTCACTGGAACCAACGATTGGCAGTGGGGAATTCCGACACCCGTACCGACTCCGCACAGCGGAACGAAGTGCTGGGGCACCATCATCAATGGCAACTACACGGTTGGTCCACGCCTCTCTTCACTCTCAACTGAGACGTACACCGTGTTCTCGAACCGCGCATCATTCTCTTTCTGGCATTGGTATCAGATGCAGAGCCGATTCGATGGGGCCAATGTAAAAGTGTCGGTCAATGGCGGGGCATTCCAGTTGATTCAACCCGTCGACAGTTTTCCGCTGGCACAGATTTATACCGGACTTAGCAATCCTCTGGGGGGCCAACCCGGCTATTCAAGTACAATCGGCACGAGTTGGACCAGAGCCACGTTCAATCTTGCGGGTATTGCACCTGAAGGAAGCACGATTGCAGTCCGGTTCGACTTCGGCGCTGACAACAGCATACAATATACTGGATGGTACATCGATGACTTTGCATCGGATGGGTTCGGGACTGTCATGCCTACCAGTGTCAGCTCGAATGAAGGCATTCCTTTGACGTTCGCACTTGAACAGAACTATCCCAATCCGTTCAATCCATTAACTGCGATCGGCTATCAACTCGCAACACCAGGTCGAGTAACACTCAAAGTGTTCGACGTGTTGGGCAGGGAAGTCGCAACGCTGGTGAATGAAGTGAAGCCTGCGGGCACCTATCAAGCCACGTGGGATGCCCGGAATATCGCGAGCGGATTGTACTTCTACCGACTCGAAGCGGGGACATTCATTGACATGAAGAAGATGCTCCTGCTCAAGTAACTCCGCGACCGAGCAGGAGTCCCGCATTTCTCCGGCGGGATTGCTCATGAAGTCGTTTCAGTTGCCACTCACGCCTTCTCGAACGAGCAGGCGTGAGCGTTCCTCTTCTCAACCGCTCTCTTCTCTCTCCCGCATTTCCTGATAGTCATCATCCACCATCCTCAAGGAAGGAATAAGACCATATAATAGAAGGGGCCGTGCGGTCTACAAAGATCCAGCGGGACGTCGCTTCGAATCAGAGGACTCCATTAACAGAATCGGTTACACCGTATGTCAGCGAATCTACGGAGTCGCCCAACCAAACCAGACTGTTGCAGAATTATCCGAATCCGTTCAATCCAAGAACCATCATTCGGTTTGTCGTTGCTCGTCCGGAATACGTGAAGATCGCAGTGTCCGATGGGCTAGGTAGGATGGCGGGGTGCTTGTAGATGAAGTATGCACTCCCGGCACGCACGAGCGTGCGTTAGAGACCTCTGCCCTATCGAGTGGGGTTTGCTATTATCAGATGTTGACAAGCACGAAGACGGACACCCGAAAGCCCATCGTGATCAGATGACTGCCGAGAGGATCCTTCAATTAACCTGTTGACATTATGGTGATCATTTAGCATATTTGAACCAGGATCTCTGCTTCTCAATTAATACACTTTGGATTTCTTCGTACCAAGGCCGCACAATCAGGGGCTTGTTTCGACCGTCCTTTGTACGCAGTACACTGTTGCAAGTGAATCGTAGCTGAGATTATCATTTCCCATGGTCTGGGACTCATGTACAATCAAGAGAGAGTCTCTGTGGGCTTTCTATTTTCTCTTCTTACGGCAGATATTCTCATCCCCCACTTTCGGACACGTGACATTCGCCATCCGTAGCAATTGCCTACGGTTGGCCTCAAGATTGCGTTCATTCCCACGCACATGACACTAAAAAGATCACTAATCCATCAACAAAATCACTCAGCTCAAGGAGGCATCATGTCTCGCAAGTTGGTACTATTCTGCTGCACCATGTTGATCATGGTATTCGCCGCATCAGCGCTGGCACAAAATCAGCCAGATGATCCGCGTTGGAACCGATCTTCAGCACTTCTGAAGTCAACTGATCCGTCATCTCCAGCCCGTCTGGACCCAAGCTTCAAGCCCAACACAACGACTCGCGTGGTTACGACGCCTAATGAAGTCCTGCTGGTTGATCCCAATGTGCGACCACGACCAAACACAGGATACCATCAGTCCGAAGTAAACATCTATGCTCAGTCCACCGACAGAAACATCATGTTTGGTGCGTCGCATAACATTCGCAGCAGTACAATCAATGTAGCAACCTTCATCACCACCAATGGCGGACAGACATGGTATGGCGGAGATACACTTGCCGACTTCAACACGCAGCGGGGAGATCCAGCACCGTTGATCGACAAGAATGGGGTCTTCATCTACGGCCATTTGAACAGCAGCGCAAACTTTGGTTCTGTCACCGGCATGGGAATGAACTACTCCACCAACAGGGGCATTACCTGGTCACCCACCTTCCCGATTGCAAATGCGGGAGGAGGTGATGCTGACAAGAACGCTGTGGGAACTGATGAAAGCCCGTATTCAGCAAACAGCTATATGGCGTGGACAAAATTCACTTCTGGCAATCTGCCGGCAGTAATTCTTGTGTCGCGATCGACGGATGCCGGGGCAACGTGGTCTTCCGCACAGCAAGTCAACACTGCCGCGTCGACCAGCTTCTCACAAGGAACGGATGTGGCAACCTCTCCGACTGGCGATGTTTACATTTGCTGGGCTGAAGAAAGCAGTACGTCACCATACCCCTCCGTCTCCGTCGGATTCGCAAAGTCGACCAACGGCGGCACCACTTGGGGGTTCACAAACACTGCATATGCTACGAGCGGGATGCGCAGCGCATCGTACAACGGATGGGCTGTCCGCGTAAACGATTTTCCGCGCATGGCAGTAGACAAAACAGGCAGCGGGCGCAATGGCTGGATCTACATTGTCGAGGCTGAGCAGGGAGGCGGGACGGCAGGCTCCGACGCCGACATCGTGCTCCATCGTTCCACTGATGGTGGCACAACATGGTCTTCGGGTATCCGCGTCAACCAGGATCCAATCAACGACGGCAAGAAGCAGTTCTTCCCCGCAGTGTGTGTTGATCCGGGCGGGGGAATCAACGTCGCATACTATGACAACCGAAACTATGCGAGTGTTGGCGACTCGTGCGAGATCTATGTGTCCCGTTCGCTTGACGGTGGCAGTACCTGGACGGATGTGAAAGCCAGCGACCATGCCTTCAAGCCGAAGAACGTTCCCGGTGTCAATAGCATGGGTGACTACATGGGCATCACTGCAGGCTCAGGCAAGGTATGGCCAATGTGGATGGATGATCGCTCAGGCTTCTATGATGTTTGGACTGTTGGAATTCAAACAACGGAAGGCTTTGGCTGGGTGAAGGGGAACGTGACCAACGTCAGCGGCGGTGCTGCACTCTCAAACGTGAGCATTGATTTCACAAACCCTATTCCGCAGACATCAGCCCTCACGGATCCGACAGGTTTTTATAAGGCTGGCGCGAAGGTAGACACGCCAGGCACAACGCGGAGCGTTACGTTGCGAGCGCGCAAGTTCGGATTCCGCGACACACTTATCAGTATCACCCTGACGCGCAACGACACACTGACGCGCAACTTTGCGATGACACCGGTACCAAACGGTACGTTGGTTGTCCGCACCGTACGACGCGACAGTACGAACATCCGTTCTGCAATCACCGTGCTCTTTAATGGAGGTACTGTCGCTTCAGGTAACACGGACTCGCTCACAGGTATCTATAGTACGGTGCTTCCCCTTGGTTCCTACGATGTGCTTGTTGATCCGCCAAGCCCGTATGGCAACAGACGGTTCAACGGAGTCGTTGTTGCAACCGGTTCAAATCCACTGTATGTTGTTGTGAGGGCCGTGATTGAAAACTCCCCTGCGGCCATGCGTGACACCTTAGCTGTAGGCGGGCTTCACACGAAGGTTCTGCAGCTTACGAATTCAACAGCGACCGATACCGTGGGCTACCGATTGAGCGACGACAATGCGCTCGCACGGGCACGGATGAGTAAGCCAGCAGCTCAGCCCCGCGAAGTTCCCATCGTGTTGCCAGAGCGTCCAAAAGGAGCTCCTGATACCGAGTTCGGGGATAGCCCGAATGGCGGCGGCGGGCCAGACGCATTTGGCTACAGATGGGTTGATTCTGACTCCGCTGGTGGCGGCGTTACATATAACTGGGTAGAGATCAGCAGCGTCGGCACACCAGTCACCACATGGTCTGGGTCCACTGACGACGGTTCGTTCAGTACCACTCTCCCCTGGTCATTCCCATACTATGGAAACGGCTATACCAATTTCTTCTTCACAACAAACGGATGGTTGGGTTTCAACGCGGCAAGCACACAGTACTCAAATGTGGCCATTCCAAATGTCGCAGAACCGAACAACGCCATCTACGCGTGGTGGGATGACCTGGATGCCGTAGGAACCTCTGGAGACCGCACGGTGTACTACTACAACGATGTTGCCAACTCACGGTACATCGTCCAGTATAACAACGTCAGGCATCTGAGTGCTGCGGCAGACACATTCAAGTTCCAGGCAATCCTGAAACCGAACGGTGAGATACTCCTGCAGTATAACCGGATGGTCGGCACAACGAATCTGACGAGTGCCACGATCGGCATTGAGAACGCCGACGGATCAACCGGCTTGCAGGTTGTGTATAATGCAGCGTACATACACAATGGTCTGGCCATCAAGTTCTATTTGCCGGATGCAGCGTGGATTTCGGAGAGCCCGTCGTTCGGCCGCATCAACCCTGGTGCGACGCAGAACATCACGGTGACGTTCGACGCAGCCGGACTCCTTCCGGGAACGACATATACTGGCAAGATCTTGTTGGATGTTACTCATCCCGACGTCACCGGCTCCACACTCATTCCAGCAAGCTTGAAGGTGAATCCGGCGTCAGGGCCGGTCATCATTCTGAGCAAGACGTCTCTCACGTTCCCTGTAACGGAGATTGGCTTCAGTCGTCAGGATAGCCTCATGGCACGCAACGGGGGCACGGCAGCATTGACCTTGTCGTCTCTCACGACAACAAACTCCCGATTCACGGTGTTGCCAACGAGTGGGAGTATCCCTCCGGGCGATTCCCTTAAGATACGTGTCACGTACACTTCAATCGCTCCTGCCCGGGCAGACACAGGACGAGTGATCATTCTGAACAACGACCCCGTCTCGCCACGACGTGATGTAACCCTGAGCGGTACTGCGCTCGGCGTTGCCCACTTTGTTGTCCGACCCGATACATTCGCCTTCACGCGGAATCCCACCGTTGATACCACGAGGACGACTTTCAAGGTCTTCAACACGGGTACTGATACGTTGCGCTACGATCTCCGTGAGGCAAATACTTCACCGCTCGCGGATGCTGCGGCCATTCAACGCAGTATGATCCAGCACGAGGCCAACGATCTGCCCAAAGGCGCAATGGATCCTACGCCTGGCGAGACCGACAGCTCAGGTGGTCCGGATGCATTCGGTTACCGCTGGATTGACAGCGATTCACCCGGCGGACCGCAGTTCACCTGGGTGGACATTACCAGCGGGGGAACGCAAATCACAGCATGGACCAGTGGCACGGCGGATGATGGGTCAGTCATAGTACCGCTTCCGTTCTCCTTCTCGTTCTATGGCGCAAGCTATAACCAACTGAAGGTGTGTACCAATGGATGGGTCGGGTTCGATATTGCATCTACCAGCAATGCATATTCCAACGTAGCCATTCCCGCGGTTGGCGAACCGAACAACGCTATCTATCCGTTCTGGGACGATATGAACCTCTCCACATCCGGAACGGTACATTATTACAGCGATGTTGCTAACTCGCGCTTCATTGTCCAGTATACCAATGTCCCGCACTATGGAACGACGGAGCCTGGTCTCTACACCTTCGAGGTAATGCTGTACGCCAATGGGCGGATTCTCGTTCAGTATCTCGACATGCAACAGACACTGATCTCGGCAACGATCGGTCTTGAGAATACGGGGGGAACTATCGCTCTTCAGACCGTGTACAACAGTGCCTACATGCACAACAATCTCGCTTTGCTCTTCACCAGCGATATTGTCACTTGGATGTCGACGGATAGGACATCTGGAGTAGTTGCTCCGGGTGATAGCCAGGCTGTCCAGCTTCGCATTCACCCGTTTGGATCACCTGTGGGGAACTACTACGGTGTGCAGAGAGTCACTGGCAACACACCCGATGTAGGCCGGGTGCGCGTCGGGCTCCGAGTCATCACGGGAGTTGGAGACAATCCGGCACAGCTTCCAACGGAATTCGCCCTGAGCCAGAACTATCCGAATCCATTCAACCCGACAACCAAGATCAAGTACAACCTGCCGGAGCAAGCAACTGTTGTCCTGAAGATTTACAACCTGCTTGGTCAGGAAGTTGCAACACTGGCAGATGCTCCACAGGCTGCGGGTTACTACGAAGCGACGTGGGACGGCCGGAACAATTTCGGTACCAACGTCAGTAGCGGTGTTTACTTCTACCGCTTCGAAGCTACCGGCAACTCAGGCCAGAGGTACGCAAACTTGAAGAAGATGCTGTTCTTGAAGTAAGCATCATCCTTGAGAATCCCGCCTCTGTTTGGCGGGACTCAAGTAAGGCAATGAAAAAGGAATAGTCCCTCAGTTCTCTGCGGGGTTCTCCCTTGGTTCAATCAGAGCCCGTCCCAAAAAAATCGGGGCGGGCTTTGTGTTCTGTACCAGTTCCGCCGATTCTTCTCTTTCTCCGTCAGGGAATAATGCTCAACAAATGATACTGTTCTTGATGGCTGTTGAAGGGAGAAACACCGCTGCAAATGGACTGGCGGAAGAGATGAAGTCTGCGGAAATGTATGTCGCCATCCAGGATTCATGAAGTGCGGCGGGAAGAAGTAGATCGCACAAAAAAACAGTTGACATTACACCCACCATTGTGCATATTTGAAACAGAATCTCGTACCCATCAGTAGAAAAAGCTTCATCTCTTCGTACCAAGGCCGCACAATCAGGGGCTTGTTTCGACTGTCCTTCGTACGTAGTTCACAACTGCATGTAAAGCGGAGTTGAGGTTTCTATTCCCAAAGTCTGGGACTCACGCATAATCAAGAAAGAGTCTCCGTTGGTTCTTTATTATATTTTCTCACGGCAGATTTTTCCACTTCCCCTACCCGCGCCCTCCCGCAAACACGCATCATTGACTGGTTGCAGCGGTTGCCTATTGCCAGCTACGACAATTCTCTAGCGATGACAACTATGAAATTCAAACAATCACAAATCCATCAACAACATCATCCACTATATCAAGGAGGCACCATGTCTCGCCACTGGTTAACATTTTGGTGCGTTGTATTGGGAATCGTCTTTACCGGTTCTCTCTTCGCTCAGGCGCAAAAAGCGGAACGCATCCCCGTCGTGAAGGATGGGCTGAGCGGTCAGGTCAGGCAAGGCGATCTGAAGCAAGACGTTGGAGGGCCCGTTCCTGCCAGCACAACGGCAACAGATATCTTGGTGAACAACAACACGGGCTTCACCCCCACCTCACAATTCATTCAGAGCGAGTCAGACGTTATCGCTTTCGGCAACTACGTGATCGTGGTCTTTAACGACGCCGGTTCCTACGCGAGCGGAAGTCACTTCACCGGCTGGTCTCGCTCAACTGACGGCGGAGCCACATTCACAGACGGCGGACTTCTGCCAACAAGTACCGTTGGCGACGCCGGAGATCCGGTCATAGCACGCAACAACACTACCGGACGACTCTACTTCTCGACGCTTGGTTTTAATTCCCCGAGCAATATTCAGATGTTTCGTTCCGATGACAACGGTGCCACGTGGGGGGCACCAGTGAATTGCACTCCCGGCGGCACGAGCATGGACAAGCAGTGGCACACCGTTGACAACTTCCCCGGAACCGGTAACGGATACGTCTATATGATTGCCCGCGATTTCGGCTCTGGTGCCGGCGTCTTCCTCTGGCGCTCAACTGACGACGGTAACACGTGGGGTGCTAGCGGCACATCCATTGTTTCGGGAAATCAGGGAGCGTACGTTGCTGTAGGGTCGGATCACTCGGTATATGCGTTCTGGTACGCCACCGGAGCGATAATGGTGCGCAAGTCAGTTGACCGTGGGCTCACTTTTGGTTCACCGGTTACAGTAGCCTCCGGACTGATCGGTGGGACCAACGGCGACCTTGGCCTGACTGGTATCCGCCAAGGCACGACGACGGCCTCAGGATTTCGCAGTAACGAATTCCCGCATGTTGCCGTCAATCCGGTTAGTGGCTACATCTATGTCACATTCAATAACAAAGGTGCGGGATCTGATAAGGGAGACATTTTCCTTGTTCAGTCTATTGATGGAGGTGCCACATGGAGCGCCGCCGTCAAGATCAACGACGACGTTACAACTACCGACCAGTGGCAGCCTACAGTAGCAGTAACTCCAGCCGGCAACAAGATGGGGATCTTTTACTACAGCCGTCAGGAAGATGTGGCGGGCAACAACTTGTTTAAATTCTATGGCCGCATTGGCAATATCTCCGGAGCCACAGTTTCATGGCCCGCGGCGAGTTTTGCCATCAGTGATGTCGCGTCTCTCCCCGAGTTCGGCCGCGACGCAGTGGTCAACACCGTTTACATGGGCGACTATCAGCACGCATACGCCACACCGACCGCTTTTCACGTCGCCTGGTCCGACAACCGCGACGATCTGCCTGGAGGCGCGCCGCGAAAAGATCCAAATATGTACTACGAGCAGATCCTCACCACAGATAACTTCGGGTGGGCAAAAGGAACAATCACCAATGTGAGTGGTGGCGCGGCACTTTCGGGAGTCAGCGTCGATTTCGTCCAGACTCCGAATGCCCCATCAATATCTGACGGTGCCGGTTTCTACAAGGCTGGCGTTCAGGTCGACACTCCTGCGGTAACGCGGGTTGTTACACTCCGAGCGACCAAGTTTGGATTCCGTGACACAACATTGACCGTAACAGTCACGCGCAACGACACGATTACCCGTAACTTCGGGATGACGCCTGCAGCAGGCGGCACACTGAGCGTTTGGTCTCACACGGCAACGACCAACCTGCGGTCATACGTTCAGGTGAAACTCGGAACGACAGTCATCATCTCTGATTCGACCAATGCCACAACGGGACTTCTGACTGCCCCACTGCCGGCTGGTACATATAGCGTCCTTGTTGACGCGCAGTCACCATACCTGACGCGCAACTTCCCGTCGGTCGTTATCACATCAGGGACGACGAACGTTGATGCTTTGACGCAATCCGTCGTCACATTCAACCCAACAGCTATGCGAGATACCCTCTCGGTGGGCGGCACACATTCGAAGACGCTGGTCATGACCAATACGTCTCCGGATCCTGTGCCTTTCCGCATTTCGGATGACAACGCCTCGGCACGCATTCGGATCGCGCCCGATGCTAATCTCCCATCGGTGAAGCGCAGCATGCAGCAACAAAAAGCAGTGGTACTCCCGAAAGGAATCGGGAATCCGAATCCGGGGGAGAGAAATTCTCCGGACGGACATGGCGGACCGGATGCATTCGGTTACTCATGGATTGATTCCGATGACCCCGGAGGTCCGGTTTTCAACTGGTTCGATATAGGTACGATTGGAACACAAATCACCACTTGGACAGGAACATCCGATGATGGGTACGCAACGGTTCCACTCCCATTCTCATTCTCGTTCTACGGCACCACGTATCCGACCACTTTGAACGTGTGCACGAACGGCTTCATGAGTTTCACATCAACTTCAACGGCATACAGCAACTCCGCGATTCCAAGCTCCGGTGAGCCGAACAGTGCCATCTATCCTTTCTGGGATGATTTGAATCTGACATCGGGCGGAACCGTGAAGTATTATTATGATACCCCGAACACGAGATTCATCGTCCAGTACACGAATGTGCCGTTCTATAGCGGTACAGGTACAAGCACATTCCAGGTTATTCTGAATGCTAATGGACAAATCTTCATCCAATACCTCAGCATGACCGGAACGAACAGCAGCGCTACGGTCGGAATTGAGAACGCTGCAGGTACGGTTGCGCTTCAGGTTGTCTCTGACGCAGCGTACATTCACGACAATCTCGCGGTGCGGTTCTACCTGCCGGATGCACCCTGGATTTCGGAGAATCCTCTCGTTGGCACGATTCCGGCAAGCAGCACGCAGAACGTGATCTGCTCGTTCGATGCGTCTGGTTTGACGCCGGGTACGACATACAACGCGAACCTCTTCGTTGAAGCGACACATCCGGATCTCACCGGTCGCTTTACCGTTCCGGCAAGCTTGCGCGTCAATGCAGCAGCAGGAGCGGTGATCAATGTCAGCCCAACGACGTTGACATTCCCGTCGACGATCATCGGGACCACACGGCGCGACAGTTCGCGAGTCCGTAATGTTGGCACCGCGAACCTTGTCATTTCATCGGTGACCTCAAACAACGCGCGGTACGTCCCGACATTAACATCGTCGACGATTGTTCCGGGTGACTCAGCCCGTCTACGTGTTGCATACACCCCCGTGATCCCTGCAGGCAGTGACACAGGACGTGTCATCATCCTGAGCAACGATCCAGGAAACCCGCGGGTTGATATTATTCTAAATGGCACATCGGTCGGCAGCTACATCTTCAGGACCTCCATTGATTCACTCACGAAGAACATGTCGGGCGCGATGCTCGATTCCACAAGGTTCTACATTCGGAATGCAGGTACAGCCGCCGGCAACTACTCCGCACGGGCAGTAATGATTCCCCGGACGTTGGATGGCCAGGAAGGCAAGCCGATCGTCATACCGATGATGCTCAAGGAAGAACCCGTGGCACCACCGAGGGCTCTCCCATCCGGACCGGCGTGGGGCTCCGCACCGAATAGCGACGCGCCAATGACGAAAGCCTCCCTTGAGGAGATCAATCATACCTTCTTGCTTGTGGGTATCAGGGGAATTGCACTCAACCTCAGCGCAGCCAATGCGATAGTGAAGTTCGACCTTGACGTCCCGGGGACCTTGAATGTTGGGCCGACGACGGTCCAAACCTTTGCGGGCGGTTACGATGCAACTCAATCATACCTCCTCGCTATTCAGGTATCGCCTCAACAGCTAATTCGCATCGACACCGCCACCGGCGTCACAACTGTCATCGGTCCAACATCAGCAGGTGCTGATAACTGGGTGGCGGCGAAGGTCGATCCCGTTTCAGGAACATTGTATGGAGCAAGCACAAATGGGACGACATCGACTCTGTGGACGGTAAACACAAGCACCGGAGCACCCACAGTGGTGGGCGACGTTACC
>Ga0208980_10002355_pt1 | contig 11485 bp, 10 predicted proteins | sample WetSurMetagenome_3_FD_187993 | JGI IMG/M metagenome (GOLD analysis project Ga0208980, IMG submission 187993) | Wetland microbial communities from Twitchell Island in the Sacramento Delta, sample from surface sediment Aug2011 Site A1 Bulk (version 2) | ecosystem: Environmental > Aquatic > Marine...
CCGCCGCCGCGGCCGGGGTCAATTCGGCCGGCCTCGTGAACGTCGAGCCTCATCATGCCGTTGACAAGCGGTCCCGGCCCCGCCTATAGTGACCCTAAGTATCAGCCCCAAGGAGACCATCCATGAAGCGCCTTGCGGCCCTATGCCTGATCGGCCTGGCCCTTGTCCCGATCGCCGCTTCCGCGCCCCCCCAGGCTTCGTCGCCGGCCCGGCCGGGGCCAGCGTCCCCCGCCCCGGGGGGAGCCCCGCTCGTATTCCGCAACCAGATCGTCTTCGACCAGCAGGGCCTTGGCCTGGAATACCTCCGGATGCTCGTTCCCAAGGATTGGATCTTCGACGGCGGCATCGCTTGGAATTTCGCCAAGAACCCGCCCGAAGCGTTCCTGGTCTACACGGTCGCCAGCCCGGACGGAAACTCGGTCATCCAGCAGTTCCCCTACGCGAACCTGTACTGGTCGCCGGACCAGCAGCTTCAATATTCGTTCGCCCAGATGGGGAGCACGATCATGCAGACACTCGGCGCGATCGATTTCCTCCAGCGCGCCTTCATTCCCCAGGTCCGCCAGGGGGTGAGCGACATCAAGGTCCTTGAAACGCAGCCTCTCCCGGCCGTCGCCCAGAAGGCCCTGGCCGTCACCAATCTGACGCTCAACCTGTTCGGCCAGATCTCGCCGCCCAACGCCCCTTATCAGACGCAGGCCGACGCCGGGCGGGTCAAGGTCGAATACACGATGAACGGGCGGCGGATCATCGAAGATTTCGGGGTGATCGTCACTTATTACATCACCAACAGCCCGACGCTCTCGGGGATGGTCGTTCCGAGCGTCAGCTGGTCGCCCACCGTCGTCAGCTTCCGCTGCCCGGCCGAGGAGATGCCGGCCAAGATCCGGACGTTCCAGATCGCCCTGATGTCCCGCTTCGACAATCCGGTCTGGCAGGTGAGCTATACGCGGCTCTGCGCCCTCGTCACGCGCGAGAAGCTCCGCCAGCAGCAGGCGATCTTCGCCCGCTACCAGCAGATCCACAAGACGCTCGAGGAATGCAACGACATCATCTGGCAGACCTATCAGAACAAGAGCGCCGCCCAGGACCGGATGTTCGACAGCTACAGCCAGGCCCTCCGGGGCGTGGACACCTACGTCGACCCGGTCAACAACTGGAACGTCGAGCTGCCGACGGGCTACGATAACGCCTGGACGAACGGCTCGGATTACGTCTTCAGCGACAGCGCCGGGTTCGACCCGAACACGCTGTCGTCGGGGAACTGGCAGAAGATGACCCGCAAACGCTGAGGACAGGCCGGCGGGTCCCCTTCCCGTCCTCGAGGCGTATAGGACTAAAGTCCGATTGAAACCCGCGCGGGGGTCTGGTATACGTCCTGGAGTAGGTCATAGTCGCGCGGCGACGGCGGCGGGAATGAACCCGCGCGGGGAGGTATTTATGAAAAGGATCCACCTGAGGCCCGTGGCCGTTCTCGCCATCGCCTGGATCGCCCTGGCGGCCCTGGCCGTGATCGCTCAAGAGCCCAAGCCCATCGAGAAGTTCTCCGGGTACGCGGTGCCTTGGACCGGCGGCCCGCAGCGGATCAACATGGACGTTTACCGCTGGACGACCGACGAGGAGCGGCTGGCCCTGCGCAAGGCCCTCGAGGAGGGCGGCACGGAGGGGTTGCTGCAGGCCATCCGGAAAATGAACGCCGGCTATGTCCGATTCACCAATACCCTCCGCTACACCCTCAATTTCGCCTTCGTGACGGAGACCGACAAGGGGCGGGTGATCAAGATGGTCACGGAGCGGCCCATCGCCATCGGGGAGGAGCTGTCCGGCAGCCGGTCCCTGAACTATCAATTCGGCGTGATCGAGTTCACCCTGAACGAGAAGGGCAAGGGAGAGGGCACGATCACCGGGACGGCCAAGATCAGCCTGGACGAGAAGGGCGAGATCAAGATCGAGACGGTCAGCACGAAGCCCAATCAGCTGATCAACGTCTCCAAGCTGAAATAACGGACGGGTGACGAGAACGGCTCCCCGGGAACCGGGGACCGAGACCTTGAGGAAAGGGGAGTTCCAATGAGATCGAACAAGGGCCTTTTGATCGGGGCGGTTGTCCTGGCGGCCATCGGGCTGAACGCGGCGGCCTGGGGCCAAGAGGCGTCGGGTGAGCCGGCCAAGGTCTGGCCGAAGAAGCCCAACTTCTCCATCCGGCTCGGCGGGAACTTCAGCGACGCCAGCGGTCAGATCAGGGTCGACGGAGCGAACGGCGAGGGGACGTTGATCGACATGCAGGACGTCCTGGAGATCCCCAAGAACGCGACCGCCTTCCGGCTCAAGGGAGACTTCCGGGTCGCCAAGTGGTTCGGCGTGGAGCTCGAATACTATCGGATCGCCGACCACGCGACCACCGTGCTCGACCGGCAGATCACCGTCGGCGACGAGATCTTCGACATCAACGAAACGATCACGACGGGCTTCCAACGGAGCTTCCTGGACACGTTCCTGAAATTCTATTTCATCCACCGGCCGCGGCTGGACCTGGGCCTCTTTCTGGGAGCGAACCTCCATTTCATGGAACTGTCGATGGACGCCGAGCCTTCGGGCCGCTCCGTCTACAAAAATCCTTGGTATCCCGTCCCTTCCCTCGGCGCGACCTTCAGCTATACCCTCACGCCGAAGATGTTCCTCTACGGCAAGGGCGGCTATTTCTATTACAAGATCAAGGATTCCGGCCGAAAGCTCGATTCGGTCCGGTTCGACGTCAGCCTGGATTACTACTTCTGGAAGTCGCTGGGGGTCGGCGCGACCTATGAATACATCAAGTCCACGACGGAGCGGGACTCGGCCGAGTTCGCGGGCATGATCTCGCACAGGACCAGCAGCTTCCAGATCTACGGGGTGATCGGCTTCTGAGCGACGGACGGTCTGAGCCTTCGCCGGGGCCTGGCCTTTCGCTTCTGGTCATCGTTCCGACGCCGCCCGCCGCCATCCTGGTGATCGCCCTGCTGGCGGAGCTCGCCCCCGCCGTCGCGGCGGCGAAGACGGCCAAGAGGTCATCTTCAACCTGCGCAAGGACACCGAGCTCACGGACATCGACGGGAAATCCCTGAGATCCTTGGGCAGCGTCAAGAAGGGGCGCACCGTCGAGGTCAAGTACACGGTCAAGGACGGCCAGAACGAGGCCGGCTCCATCCACTACCTGGACTGACGCAGGACCCGGCTTCGCCGGGCGGAAGGGCCGTAAGCCGCGCGTCGATAGCCGAAGTAATATTTAGTTAACTAAATATTGACTATTATAACTTTTCGGCGCAGACTGTCTTATCATGAAAGAAAATAAAGCCCTACTGGCCGTAAAGGTCGACCCCGCCGTGGCAGAGCGGGTCAGGCATTTCTGCCGCGAACGGGGCCTGAAGTACGGCTTCTTCGTCGAGAAGGCCGTCGTCGAGAAGATGGCCCTCGAAGAGCTCAAGGAGGACCTCGTCGATCTGAAGAGCCTGCGCGATCTCGAGGACAAGGCGGCCCCCCTCGACAGCTACGTCAAGAAGCGCCGTGTATGAGATCCTGCTTCTCGCCCCGGCCCAAAAGGACCTCGACAAGCTCGAGGCCAAGATCTTCGGCAGGATCCTCGGCCGTATCCGGGCCCTCCGTGACAACGCAAGGCCGGCCGGCTGCCTCAAGATGACAGACGAGAACGGATACCGCCTTCGGGTCGGTGACTACCGGATCCTGTACCGGATCGATGACGCCGGCCGGCAGATCTTCGTCTACCGGGTCAAGCACCGCAAGGACGCCTATTCGTGAGCGGACCGCTTATTTGAGCAGGAGGAGCGAATAGGTGTCGGCGACGAGGAGGGTCTTGCCCAGGAGGCAGAGGTTCTGGGCCTCGCCGGGCGTGTCGTAAGATGAGACGAGCCGGGGGGACTTCGGATCGGAAACGTCAATTCTCTTGACCCCCGCCAGCCCGTCGGCGATAAAGGCGAAATTCCCGTCCAGGACGACGGCGCTGGCGAAATCGTCCACGGCGGCCAGGCCCAAGACCTTGGGCGCGTCTGGCCGCCCGATATCGACGATCATCAGGCCTTCGGCTCCGGCGGCCACATAGGCGAGCCCGTCGCGAACGGCCAGTCCGGTCGGCTCCCCTTCCAGCTTGAAGGAGCCGATCTCAGCCGGCGACTCCGGCTTCCGGATATCGAGGATGTGGAGCCCGCTGTCGCTGTTGGCCAGGTAGGCGTTGTCGCCGGCGACGGCCAGCCCGTACGTGAACCCGGGCAGCTTGAAGGAGCCGGCGATCTTCGGCTGGGCCGGGTCGGCGAAGTCGAGGGTGTAGAAGCCGAAGTTGTCGGCGGTGAGGTAGCCGACGGTCCCCCGGATGACCAGGGTCCGCGGGATGCCCTCGGTGAAGGTCAGGGGCTTTCCCGCCCTGGGTTTGGCCGGATCGCTGACGTCGAAGACCTTGATCGACCAGCGGTCGGTGACGTACGCGAAGTTGCCGTTGACGGCGATCCCCTGGACGCCGCGGAAGATGCTCGTCCCGCCGGCGAGCGCAGGCCGGGTCGGATCGGCCGCATCCACGGCCATGACCCCGGAAAGCTCGCCGACGGCATAGGCGTAGCGGTCGCGGCCGCAGACGGCCACGATAGAGCTCGGGGCGGCAAAGCGCGCCGTGACCTTCGGCTTGGCCGGATCGGCGAGATCCAGGAAGAAGAGGCCCGAGAAATAGTCGATGACGATCCCCGTGCCGCCCGAGAGGACGACCCGCCAGCCCTCGTTATACATGGTGTACTTGTTGGTCGAGAGGACGGCCGGCGCGGCCGGGGTGGTGATGTCAAAGAGCTGGTAGCCGCCGTCGTAAAGGCTGCCGACGCCGAGAAGCCGTCCGCTCACCGAGACGCTTCGGGCATACCCCGACGCGACCAGGGACGCGGCCAGCTTCGGCGCGGCCGGAGAGCTCGCGTCGACGACCTTGATCCCGCCGGCGCCGTCGGCGACGTAGGCGAAATCCCCGGCCAGCGCGACGCCTTCGGCCGTTCCGTCCGTGTCGAGGGCCCCGACGAGATTGAGCTTGGCCGGCACGGTAAGATCGACGATCTGCAGGCCTCCACTCCCGTCCGCGACGAACGCGGCCTTCCCCTTGAGAGCGAGGCCGGTCGCCTCGCCCGGGGAATCCCATGTGCCCACGATCTTCGGGGCCGCGGGCTTGGCGATATCCACGGCCAGCAATCCCCCCGGACCGTCGGCCACCAGGGCGAGTGAGCCGTAGACAGCGACGTCCCGGGCCTGGCCGGGCGTATCAAAGAGGCTCTTGAGGACGGGGGCCTTGGGGTCGGTGACGTCGACCACGGCCAGGCCTTTGTCGGCCGCAGCGACCAAGGCGAAGTTGCCGGCCAGGGCGACGGCGAATCCGCCGCCGAGATAGAGGTCGGAGAGCGTCTGGGGGTCCTTCGGATCGGCCAGGTCGAGGATCCGCAGGCCGTTCAGGAAGGCGCAGTACGCCAACGGGCCCCGGATCTCGACGTCATGGGCCTTCGTCCAGAGGGACGAGCCGACGAAGGTCAGCCGTCCGTCTTCCGGCCCGGCGCTGGAAGGGCCGGCGGCCGACAAGAGCGCGAGGGCAAGCAGGGTCCCCGTGAAGGCTTTCGCTTTGAACATGTTTGCCCTCCGCTCCGGCGACTAGATCAGGACGTCATCGAGCCAGCCCAGCTTGACGAGCTCGATCTTTGCGGGGTCGGCCGTGCCGATCCCGTATTTCGTATCGGCGATCTGGATGTGCTTGGGGACCGGCGGGATCTCCTGGTCCGGGCCCAGTTCGATCCGCCGCTTGGCCATGATCAGCCGGAGACCGACCGAATCGACGGCCACGGGATCCTCGCCGACGATGAGGCCCTTGTAGTTCCAGACGTACCGGCGGCTGAAGTTGTGCGGGCCGCGGCCGTGGAATTGCGGGGTCAGGGCGCAGAGGACGTTCAGCCGGGTCTTTCCCTTGACCTGGGGCAGGAGGAAGAGCGAACCCAGCGAGGCGCAGCTGTCGGGGTGGTGGTCCGGCTGGGACTCGGCGAACATGATGTAGTTCTTGATACAGCCCGACATGCCGGCCAGGTAGTGGGTCCGGACCGGCCGCACGTTGATCAATGCCGTGGCCTTGACGAAGAGCGGGTTCGTCCGCACGGTGTGGTCGTCGAGCCCGATGTTCGGCTCGGCGACACCGGCGTCCAGGACCCGGCGCTTGATGGCCTTCTCGACCGGGGCGGGCGTGGGCAGGAAAGACCAGACGTTGGTCTTGATGCCGACGACGTCCTCGGGCTTGACGAGCCGCTTGAACGCCTCGACCGGGTCGCTCGCGTCGAGGAGCTTCGAGACGGCCTCGTCGAGCATCTGCTGGATGACCGGCTCGTTGAACGCGGAATCGGCGTCGAGGGCCTCGGGATGGCGGACGAGGACCACCCGGGTCTTCCCGGCCGGGGCGGCCCCGCTCTGGCCGAACGCGGCGGTGGCGGCGGAGGCGCCCAACACGGCGGCGGTGCCTTTCATGAAATCGCGGCGGGTCATGGAGGATGTCATGGTCACCTCATCGGGGCGGACGGACGGCCTCTTCGGCGAGCCGCCCGGCGTATTCCTTCGACGCCGCTTCGAAAACGGCCGCCAGGACGTTCTCCCGCGTCTTGACCGTCGACCATTTCTTGGCGGCGGTCAGGGCCGTGCCGTCGGCATCGGCCTGGGGCAGGAAAGATCTCCGGAACGATTCGGCCGCGGCCCGGGCCCGCTCGGGGCTGGGATAGCGGACGACGAGCAGCCGGGCGGAATCGCCGCCGGCGATGCCATATTCGGCAAACAGGCACTCGGTCCTCTCGTCCAAGTCCAGGATATTCTCGGCGGAGACGAAGTACCGATTGCTGAGATGGACATGGTTGTGGAAATAGGCGGTCTTTCCCGGCTTCAATCCGGCCGACGGCAGGAGCTTGATCATCTCCGGGGGGGCGCCGTCGGGGCCGAGCAGCGGGGCGACCGCCTTCCCCAGATCGAGGACGGCCTTCTCCGCCCTGTCCTCGTCGCCCGAGACCGTGATCGAGACGAAATAGCGGCCCCGCCAGAACCGAAGGAGGCCCGGGCCGTACTCCGAGCCCTGGCCGATCCCGGCCTCCGGGTCCTGACGGTCGCAGGAGAACATGCCGAAGGCCTCGGCCGGCGAGCCCAGGTCGTAGATGTCCAGGACGATCTCGTTCCCGGCGGCGTCGGCGAACTTGCGGACGAAGACCTCGCGGAAATCGAAGGCCAGGTAGACCTCCGCGCCCCCGTCCATGTAATCGTAGAGCGTTTTCCGGTCATAGACCGCGTCCTCACCGGACGCCTTCCAGTCCAGGACCTGTTTGGGGATCTTCGGGCCGAAATCCTTCACGGCACCTCCGGCTAGGGAAAGAAGAGCGGGTAGGGCCACGAGGCTCAGGGATCGGGCAAGTGGCATCGTGGCCATTACCATAGCGGAACAGCCGACGGATTGTCAATCGCCGGCGTGGGCCGGGGGGGACGGCGCCGCGGCCTACTTCTTTTCCAGGACGCCGATCCCGACGTCGGTCCCGTCCATATCGACCGCCACGAGGAGCGACCCACTCGCCTGATAGTAGATGATATTGAGGGTGCCGCCGCGCGCCGTGAAGATGCCCGTCCACCGGCCGGGGCGTCCGGCGTCGGCATCGAACGTACCGGCGAACGGGGCCCCGGCCGCCCTCCGCCCGGCTTCGTTGGCATCGATGGTCCCGGCCAGCGCGCCGGCCGAAGCGTCCGCCCGTCCGAGCCAATCGATCTCCCCGGGGGTGGCGATGAACTGCAGGTTGATGGCGTAATCACCTTCGAAGGACCCCGGGATTTGGGGCACGATCATTCCCGTGGCGACCGCGCCGGCGTCCCAGTCCAGGATCAAGGCCCCGCCCCCGCCCGCGCCGCTCGACGGATCGAAGAGGTTCAGGGACGGGTCGACGGCGAAGATCAGCATGGCGGACACGTCCCTTCGCTGGTCGACCGCGGGAGGGAAGTCCAGATTGCCGACCCCGTTGGCGGCGATGGCGTACCGGCCCTGGCCCTCGAGCGAGGCAAAGGCGCCCGTCCCCGCGTTGTTCAGGTCGGAGACGCCGGCGGTGAAATTGCCGGCCCCGTCCGAGGTGAACTGCCCGGCCATGGCCAGGGGTCCGTACGACGTCCCGCCGGAGTGGGAGAAGACGTAGCTTCCGGTCAAAGACGCATCCGAGAACGTCGCGCCCGTCCCCGCGTCCCCCTGGCCGTACATGCTGCCGCCGGACATGAAGGACGGATAGCCCTTTTCGACGAGCCTCAGGACCCGGCCCTGAACGGCGTAGTAGGCGAAATCGACGTTGACGTCGAGCGCGATCGTGCCCCGGCCGAACGGGTCCGGGGCCGTCACCGATCCCGTTGTCCCGGACATGAAGGTGAAGCCGCCGTCGTTCTCGACGTACGTGCCGTTCGGGACCGACCCGGACGAAGGGCTCATGATAAGGACGCCGCCGCGCGCGATCGGCTGACTGTATGAGACGTCGATGCCCTGGGTCGTGAAGGCGAAGGCGCCGTCGAGCGCCGCGGCGTCGAGGGCCCCCGCGGCCTGGGCGTCGAGGCTCCCGCTCGAGGTCGCGGTCCCGTCGAACTGGGTGATGAGCGCGTGCGTGGTCGAGGTCAGGACGATGCTGAAGGTCTCGACGCCGTTGTTCGGAAGCTCCGCGTTGTCCACGGCGAGCGTGATGCTGCCGCGGCCGTCCGGGCCGACGGCATAAGTTCCGGTGACAAGATCGGGGCCGGCCTGGAGCGTCTCGTCGGAGTAATCCTGCTCCCCGCCGGTGATCGTCCCGTCGCCGTCGGCGATGATCGTTCCCGCGGCCGCATAGCCTCCGGAGTTGTCGGCTCCCTGCACGGCGAAGACATAGGCGCCGCTGAGGCGGATGTTCGAACCCTCCGGAACGACGGTGACGGTCGCGCTCGCCGTGGCGCTGACGTCCGCGGCGGCGGTCACCGTGATCGTGACGGTGCCGGGCGTCGCGGGGGCGGTGAAGGACGTGACGGCGCCGTTGGCCGTATGGGCCGGCGCGAAGGCGCCGCAGGACCCGCCGCCGCACGACCAATCGATCCCGGCCTCCGATCCGTCGTTGCCGACGTTCGCGGCCAGACGGACCGTCTGGTTGACCGTCACGATCGCCGGGGCATTGGTCAGCTGGATCGTGACGGCCGCCGGCTCCTGCTTGGCGCAGGCGGAAAACGAGGCGACCGCGAAAACGAGGATTGTGATGAGCCCGGGATACCCGAAGAGCTTTTTCATGGCGCATGCCCCCTTCGCCATTCCATCTTAGGCCCGGCCGGCGCGCAAATCAAGGCGGCGGACGGCGCTCCGAAACCTAATCCCCGCGGTTGAACCGGATATCCAGGACGGCGCCGGCCCGAGTGACGGAACCCTTCTTCGCCTGGAAGTCGACGAAATCGAATCCGTCGGGCCGGTCCCGCGTGATCTTGAGATAGGGGTCGAGATTGGCCTTGAGATGGGCCAGGGCGGCCGCCGAGGCAGCCGAGTCGGGATAGGGCACGATGAGCTCATAGAAGTTCGACACGCTCGCCGTCTTGTAGGCGGCCAAGGCCCCGAAGATCCGGCCTCCGAGCGAGAGGATATCCCCCTCCCCGAACGTGAAATAAGGTTGGAGCCCGTAGGGCCCGCGGATGAGGCGCTCGGAGCCCGGCGCTCTTCCCTCGGCGGAAAGGGCGTCGAGCGGCGTTTGCGCCGCTTCCTCGGCGACGCCGGCCAGGAAAGCGTTGGCGAGAGCGATGGTTTCGACCCGCGCGGCGGCGACCTCGCCGAGGTTGTCGACCTGGACGAAATAGCGGCCCTTGAGGATCGTCAGCTGGACCTCTTCGGAGGAGTTGCGCGCCGCGATCCCGGCGAAAGGGGCCTCCTGGCCCATCTTCATCAGGTAGACGCCAAGGGCGGACGCGGCGCTCTCCATCTCGTAGGCGTTAACTGTCAGCTCCGATTTGCCCCTGGCGTAGGCTTGGACGCGCAGACGGGCGAATCCGAACTCGAGGAAGAGCTCGGCCCCGCCGTCGATCTGGTTGAACAGGTCCTGGCCGGTGAACGTCCGCGACGCCCCGGCCTTGGCCCAGCCGGCGGCAAAAGTCGCCTCGGGAATGGCGGGCTGGCCCGGGACCGCCTGCCGCGCGCCGGGCGACGCGGGCGCAGGATTCGAAAGCGATATCGCCCCGAAAAGGAACCCGAGCAAGAGCGAACGGGCGGCCGCCCTCATCCCAGTCCCCCGCCCGCGGGCTGCCTCAGACCTTGACATGCGCGATCTTGGCCGGGTCGGCGACCCCCAAGCCCAGCTTCTCCGCGTAGCGCAGGTAATTCGTGAAGCGGGGATTCTCGTTGACCGCGACGCCCATCTCCTTGCGCTTGGCCACGATCCTGTTGTGGCAGATCAGATCCAGCGCGAACGGGTCGGAGGCGAAATAGAGCCGGTTGTCGATATAGGCGAACTTGGCGTTCTTGTCCGGGCCGCCGTCGTACTGCGACCGCAGGCCGTCGGTGATGTTGAGGACCATCTTGTCGCGCACGGGCCAGAAGGCCGGCACCTCGACGCAGACGTCCAGGAACAGGGGCGCGTGAAGCCGGTTCGTGTTGCAGACGGCGCCGTAGCCGATGTTCTTGGTGGCCATGGAGATGGCGTTGCCGGTGTTCTTGAACACGGGCAGGTTGACGATCTTGGTCAGCCTCTTGGTCAGGAGCTTGCCGAAATAGGAGTGCTTGCCGTTGAAGACGTGCTGGTTGAGGTAGGGCAGGTCCTTGGGCCCGTCGACATCGGCCCAGTAGAAGACCTCCTGGTCGAAATTGGGCACGCTGACGTGGGTGCCGTCGGCGTTCAGCCACTTGCTGTTGTCCTGGGTCTTGCCCTCGGCCGCCGCTTCGTCCATCGTCTGCAGGCCCTCGATGCCGATGCCGGGGTAGCGCTCGGCGGTGAAGCCGGCGTCCCTGAGCATGTAGTCGAAGCGGTCCCAGATGACGATGTTCTGGCGCGGCAGGCCGGAGGCCGTCAGCCACTTGATGACCGCGTCGACGACTTCGAGCCGGGTGCTGATGAGGCCCGGACCGACCGGATTGACCTTGAGCCCGACGACGTCCTTCTTGGTGAAGAACAGGCCGAAGCTCTTCTTCAGGCTCTTGCCCGTCAGCCCCCGGATGCCCTTCTCGAACATGGCCTCGACGACGGCGCCATTGACCTTGCCTTCGGGCATGGCCGCTGGATCGTGGACCTCGATCACCCGGCCCGGGAACGGTCCGGGCAGGCTCCATTTAGTTCTTGGGACCTTGAGGGCGTCCTCGATGTTGGTCTTGGGCCTGGGCGGCGGCCCGGCCGGCTTGGCCGGCGGTTGCTGGCCCTGGGTCTGCTGAGCGGCGAGGAGGCTGCGGCTGGTCAGGACAAGGCCGGCGCCGATCGCCCCCCCGGCCTTG
>Ga0208980_10002356_pt1 | contig 11485 bp, 12 predicted proteins | sample WetSurMetagenome_3_FD_187993 | JGI IMG/M metagenome (GOLD analysis project Ga0208980, IMG submission 187993) | Wetland microbial communities from Twitchell Island in the Sacramento Delta, sample from surface sediment Aug2011 Site A1 Bulk (version 2) | ecosystem: Environmental > Aquatic > Marine...
GCGTGACAGTATGAACTCATTAGAAGAGTTTCACTGCAAACTGGCTATTGAACTCCACATGAGTTTAGTAGAGGTACTCAACTTGCCAGCTTGGGAACTCAAAAGATGGCACGAGTATTTTAGTACACACCCATTTACAAATGATGTCTTTGAATATCAGTTAGCACAAATAAGTTATATCCTCTATAACTCGAACTCCTCTGAAAGAGCCGAGTTGCAGGATTTTATTCCTAAACTTGCCCCACAGAGGGACAGTCAGGAGGTATTGCGGGAAAAGTTAGAAGTTCTACGTACGATTTTTGGAAAGGAAGAGGCTGAATATTATGTCAATAACTCTTAGTGAATTAGTAATACCAGTAACAATGTCCTCTGTAGCAGGAGTTGCAGGTGTTCTTGGGGCTGTTGGTGCTGTTGGTACGATGATACAACAGACAACCCAAGCAACTTTAGAACATGCTGATTCTCTTGATACATTAGGGGATAAGTTTGGAATGACCGCAGACCAAGCAAGCGGATATGATGCTATGCTAAAACAGGCGGGGATAGACCAAGGTACTTTTGAAAAAGCATTAGTTTCCAGTCAAAAAAACCTTGTAGATGCAGAAGGGAATCTATTAAAAGCTGGACAGGCTTATGAAGCTCTTGGTGTCAGTGTTTATGATTCAAATGGAAACCTTAAAACTCAGGCACAGTTATTTGATGAAGTTGCACCAAAGATTGCAGCGATTCAAGACCCCACAGAAAAAGCCAGAGTAGTAACAGAACTTTATGGAAAAGCGGGTATTGAGTTAAACGATGCATTCGAACTAACTTCTAGTGTGGGTTTGCAAGGTTATATTGATAAAGCTAAAGAACAAGGTACTGCAATGTCAGGGGAACAGATAGATAATGCAGTCAACCTTTCCAGAGTAATGAATGATTTGAAAGCAGTATTTGGTGGGATAGCTATTCAAATCGGTAATGCACTTATCCCTATTTTAAATCAGTTAATGCCTATTTTCGTAAATACTTTTAATCAACCTGTAGTTAAGGAGGCTATTTCAGCAGTAGCAACCGCATTAGGCAGCCTTTTGACTGCAATCTTACCTATCATACCTGCACTTTTACCGTTGATAACCTCTGTTTTGCCTATAGTAGTGCAGTTATTTACATCTGTTATTTCAGCAATATTACCTTTGATTGTACAGATTTTACCCCCTCTGATTTCATTAGTAGTGACAGTCATTACCGCATTTTTGCCTCTGATTAATACAATCTTACCTCCTATAATCACTTTGTTTAGTGGGGTTATTTCTGCTATCTTACCTATGATAGTAAAAATACTACCTCCGTTAATCACTCTTTTGGCACAGTTAATCACTGGCTTTATGCCTCTGATTACAGCGGTATTACCTATTGTAATCACGCTATTTCAGGGTGTTATTACTGTAGTAACTAATATCATAACAGCTATATTACCTGTATTTACCTATCATGTTAATAACATAACAAGGGTATTAGGTTTGTTAATGCCTGTAATCAAAGATGTTGCAAGCTGGATTAGTGGTGCACTTCAATCAGCTTTTAATGGAATATCAAGTGCTATCAGTGGTGTTGTTGGTTGGGTACAAAGTTTTATAGATAAACTAAGTAGTATTACCCTCCCTGATTGGCTAACCCCCGGCTCACCCACACCTTTTGAAATGGGTTTGAGAGGGATTAACGATGCAATGAGCGAGTTAAATAATAATGCACTCACAGATTTTAACGCTAATCTAAATGTAAATAAACCTAATCAACCTAATACTTCAACATCTCAATCTTATAATGGTGATATTTTCGATTATGACAAACTAGCCTCTACATTATCCAGAACATTGCGTACAGAACTACAGAGGTTATAAATATGAAACCAAGAATAAGCATACATGTAGATAGAGACGAATGGTTTGATATAACGGAGGATGTTATATCCCCAATAAAGTTTAAATATGGGATTTTTGGGATTGGTCCAACAGACCGTGTTGCAGATGTTGGTACGATAAAGTTTACATTAAAAAACCTAGACAGAAAATATTATGGAGATAGTACTCAAATCCCGGGGTTTGGGAGGGGTATGCCTGTATTTTTACATATAGGCTTTAGTGATGTTGATAAGTGTTTTTGGACAGGTACGATTGATACCCTTACATTTAAAGACCCTATTGGTGGAATCCCTACTGTAGATGTTGTAGGTACAGATAGAATGGATTATTTGGTTAATTATTCTGTACCATTTATACCAATAGCATACAACCAGACTATACATGATGCAAAGGAACTGATTCTTGCTTTAATACCTCAGTGTGCAGATTGGATTGGATATGAGTGGGATGGTACAAAAGTATTTCCTACAGTATTTGACTCCGATGAAAGAACCTCTGCTTATGCAGAGTTCAATAAGTTAGCATTAAGCGAACTCAGTTATATCTATATGCGAAGGGGGTATGCTCTTCAACCAGAGTTTAGGGTTGAAGATGCTGCTGCACGTACTAATCTCGACTATCTTAACTGGGCAGTTTTTGAATGTTACAGCGGTAGTTTAGATGCAGAAACATCAGATGATTTATTGCAAGAAACAGGAGACCATATTCTTTTAAATGAAAGATTGACAGTTGCTATTAACGATGATGTTATCGATTCTAAAGTAACTTATGGGGATAATCTAATAACTCAGTTTAACTTAAAGGCTTATCCAAGAAGTATTGATTCAGCGTCCAGTGTATTGTTTAGTATGGATGAACCTATTTATATGGAAGCCAGTTCAGCAAAATATTTCAAAGTAACTTATCTAGACCCCTCTGGCGGTGAAGATAGAATTGCTGGAAAAGATATGATAACCCCAACCCCTTACTTAGATTATACGTTAAATCAGTATGAAAGTGGGTCAGGCACAGACTATACAGACTTTTGCAATGTAAATCCAGTTAATGAACAACACGAGTATGCAGATTATGGTGCTTTCAGCACAATATTGAAAGTAAGAAATCAATGGGCTGCCCCTCTTTATGTTACTAAACTTCAATGTCGAGGAACTGCTACTTATTTCAAAAATCCTATTGAACTATTGGTGAGTGCATCTTCCTCAGTGATTGAAACTTACGGGACAATCCAAGAAAAACTTGACCAAAAATATGTAACGGATATTACCTCCGGAGAGGGGTTTGCCAATCAACTTTTAGGAAGAGAACAAACACCCCGTACAGTATTAAAAAGTATAAAGATGATAGCTAATAGTTCCCCCGAGTTAATGACATATTTTTTGTGGGCAGACCTCGGAGATAAGATACATATCACTTTATCAGAATATGGTATTTCTACATCTTATTTTATTCAAGGTGAAGAGGTAACCATAGGTTTAGATGGAATAATCACTTTTGAATGGACTGTAATAGAAAACATATTATATACAGATAGTATTTTTACATTGGATAATGCAACATATGACAAGCTTGATAGTCAAAATGTTTTAGGATATTAAGCAAGACTAAAAAAGGAGAAATAAAATGGATTTTTCAAACTTTGTATTAAACCCTGTAACCTTACTCGCTATAGTTTTTGGTGTAGTAGAGTTTATCAAATCATTGGGTGTAACAGGTAATCCTCTTCGTTGGATTAGCTTAGGTGTGGGTGTTATTTTAGCTTTAGTATTTCAGAGCACAACCCTTTTCCCTGCTGTTTCACCTTACATTGAAACAGTATTCTTTGGGCTTGCTGTAGGTTTGGCTGCTTGTGGAATATTCAGTTTTATTAACAATCGCATTCCCTCTAAAAAGGAGGTTTAACTATGGCTTGGACAACACCTGCAACATGGACTGCTTTACAAGAAGTAACAGCAGCAGCTTTTAATGAACAAATAAGAGACAACCTTAATGAAATATGGAAAGGTACTGATGCCGGAGACTTGGAATATTATACAAGTTCAACTGCAAAAACAAGACTTGGGATTGGTACTGCCGACCAAGTATTAACTGTAGGAGGTGGAGGTGCTCCCATATGGCAAGCTATTTATAGATTTGTACCATTAACTACCCCTCTTACTTCCACATCGTTTGATGGAGATAGTTTTAGTACCACAGCAAAAACCTCTATAAACTTAGCAACTGCATTTGATGCAAGATTAAGTGGGGCTGTAGCAGTTTTAGCTAAAGTATCAGTTAGAGATAGTGCGAGTGCAGGAACTGACTGTTATTTTATGCTTTCCCCAAACGCTGATGCTGGTTCTGGTATGGAAATAAGACCACAAGGTAGAGCAAATGATACATATGAGAGTGAAACTTTGGTTGTACCGTGTGCTTCCGGAGGTACTACTTTATATTATCAAGTATTAGCAACTGGTACGAACACCCTTGATGTTTATATGAGCATTTGGGGTTATTGGATATAGGAGGATATTATGGCTGATTTAAAAATAACTGCTTTAACTGCTGCAACTGCGGTTGCAGATACAGATTTATTAGTGATTGTACAAGATATGAGTACCACACCTATTACTAAAAAGATAACTATAGACACGTTGTTTGATAACATTCGTGCTTCTGGTTTTACCTTTGGAGGGGATACAAACATTTATCGCAATGGTGCAAGCATACTAAAGACCGATGATAACTTTGTAGCAGCGGGTTATGGTGCATTTGGAGACTACCTACTCACTTATAGCAGTATAAAGTTATATACTACCGGGGCAACCATCTTATTTGGAGACAGTGCGGATGGATATGATTGTAACATTTATCGCTATGCAGCTAATATCATCAAAACTGATGATGCCTTTTCAGCAACAACACTATATGTTTATAGTGATGCAGCAGGAGTTGCTGGTACAGTAGGAATCAGTAATGTAGTTAATGAAACTATATCTACAGGAGTTGGTTCAATCAAAATGGGTGGCACTACTGCTAGAACTAATACAGGTTTCTTAAAGATTTATAACGGTACAAGCGCTCGTTATATCCCTTACTTTACAGATATTACAGGTTAGGAGGATTTATGGACAATATAGAGTTTATTGAAAATGAAGCTGTACCCATCGAAGTGAGAATCAAATCTCGCATCGAAGAGTTAAAAAGTATGAAAGAAAAGGCTATTGAACAGTTAAAAATGCAACAGCAACTTGTTCTCAATCCAATAGATTCAGCAATAGCCGAACTTACAGATTTACTTCCCAAAGAAGGAGGGTAATATGGAAGATTCATATAAAATCGATAGAGACGAAACTGGAAAATGGATAAATGGTAAAAAAGGTGGTCCCGGCAGACCAAAAAGAGGTTATGGGATAAAAGATTTAATGGACGCAGAGTTAGACAAAATGGATACCCTTTTGCCTAACATGACAAAACGCCAAAGAATAATAAAAACCATCGTTGATGATGCAATAAAAGGGAAAGCTGAAGCCATTAATATTGTTCTGAATAGAGTTTATGGTTCAGCAGTTGAAAGAATCAGTTTAGAAAAAGGGGAAGAGTTAAATCTAGGCATACTTTCCGATGAAGAGTTAGCAGCTTATAACACTCTTCTTATGAAGGTATTAGATGAATCCAATAAAGATTAAGGTTGAAGCAGAGATATGCAGACGTAACTTTTATGAGTTTGTAAAACAAGCATACCCAAGCCTAGGGGTAGGGGAATATTCAGACGGTTGGCATATCGATTTACTTTGCAGAGCACTATCTTATCTTTATAAGGGGGATATAAAAAGTAACAACTTATATATCAACGTCCCTCCCGGTCACATGAAAAGTTTATTGGTAAGTGTTTTTTACCCCTTGTGGGTTTGGACTAAACAACCTAACACCAAGTTTTTATTTCTGGCTTATGCGGATAGTCGTGCTTTACAAGACGCAAGTAGACGTAGAGTTTTATTTGCAAGCGAGTGGTATCAAGAACGTTTTCCAATGCGGTTAACTAGCACAGGAGATAATCAAGCAAGACTAACTAACGTTAACGGAGGGTCTTTTTACGCAACAGGAATAGCCGGACAGATTACGGGTGAGCACGTTGACATTATAGTTTTAGATGATATTTTGAATGCAGAGGATAGATATTCAGAACCTGCCATAAAAAAAATGACAGATGTTTATGACAATATCCTCCCCTCTCGTTTCAACGACACTAAGACAGGAAAGAAAATAATAATCTGTCAACGGTTATCCGACAAAGATATTATCGGGCATTGTGAAGAAACGCACGAACCCTTTGAAAAGATAATCCTGCCAGAAATGAATGATGGTTTTAGATATCATTCAGATTTGGAGGACTTGAACGACCCAAGAAGTGAGGGGGAACTTCTTTGGGTAGAAAAGTTTGACCTCCCAACTGTAATGAAACTACAGTACACAATGTCAAAACTTGACATAGCGGGGCAATATCAACAACGTCCACAGGCTCTAGCAGGTAATGTTTTTAAAAGAGAGTGGTTTAAAAACCGCTTTGAAAACACGGATATTGTTTGGAGATTTTTGTTCTGTGATACAGCATCCAGTTTATCAGGTGATTACACAAGCATTTTGTGTGCCGAAGTGATGAGCGACTATCGAATCTTCATCCGTGATGTATACAGAGATAGAGTAGAGTTTTCAGACCTTATCCGTGAAATCAAGCGGCTGGCGGTTGCTTGGCACTATAACTTACACGGTGTTGTGATTGAGGAAAAAAGTTCCGGTATTCAAGCTGTACAAGTCTTAAGAGAATCAGCAGATACCGAACTTGCTTCAATGATAGTTTCCTATATGCCAAAAGGGTCAAAGATTGAACGTGCAACTGTTCAATCAGTATGGTGCGAGAAAGAGCGGGTAATCCTACCCCCTCCATCGACAGCTTTTCCTTGGTTGTTACCGTTTGAAGATGAAATCTTTAGTTTTCCAAACGCCTCTCATGACGACCAAACGGATACCTTTTCTATGTGTATTGAATATCTTTCCAATATTATAGAGGATGGTTATTCAGCAATAATGCCAAAACAAGAAATAAAGGAGGATATATACGCATGATTCTAGGTACAGACATTAGTCATTGGGAAGATAATCCCAACACCCCACAAGAGATAAACTTTGAAGTTATGAAATCAGCAGGGGCACAGTTTTGTATTTTTAAAGCAACGCAAGCAAAGTGGACTGATAGAGTCTTTCAAATATCTTGGGCTGATTGCAGAGGGGTATTACCAAGAGGTGCTTATTGCTATCTGGATTGGTCAATACCTGCCATAGAGCAAGCTATATATTTTTGTAATGCAATCAAAAATGACCCTCCTGAACTACCTCCTATAGTTGATTTTGAGTGCAGAAAAAACAACCCTGCTGGCACAACGGGTCAACTTTGGAACTGGTTAACCTATGTTGAAGAGCATACAGGTAAAGTTCCTATGATTTATACAGCCCCTTATTATTGGTACGAGTTTGGAGGTACTAATATTGCTTGGAAGAAATATCCTTTATGGATAGCAAACTATGGGGTTGTAAAACCTTTTGTCCCTTCCCCTTGGACTGATTTTACTTTCTGGCAATACACAGACAAAGGGGATGGAAAGAAATATGGGTGTGAAGCCTTGGGGGTTGATTTGAACTGGTTTTATGGTGATAAAGAACAGTTAGATGCATTATGCGGGATAACAACCCCTCCTACTGTCCCTCCATCACTACAGCAAAAAGTAGATGCACTCTACGAGCAAGGAAAAATACACGGATGGACACTACCATAGAAGGAGATGTTATGACAGCACAAAAAGCAGAAACAGATAACACTGTTATATTAGCACGTTTAGAAGAAAAAATAGACGGTATTGATACAAAAGTAGAAGATATTAATAAAAAACTTTATGGGAACGGTCACCCCGGCATTATTGTTGACCAAGCATTACAGAATAAACAAATAGAAGATTTATTAGAAAAAGAGAAAAAGAACTGTGAAAATATTAAATCATTAATAGAGAGTAATCCTAATAAATGGTTGGCTAAAAACTGGATAAAAATAATAATGATTGCTACCCTATTTTTTGTTCTTATTCACAGTCTCATGCCAGAGGGTGTAACCATATGGCAGTTACTAGCACTAATTAAGTAAAGGAGTAAAGATGAAAAATAATTATCAGTCAATGAGTGCAAGCGAGTTATATGATTGGCTTCGTAAAAGTTACGACTCAAACGGGTTGTATGATGATAAAAGTCAGCTTTTATTGCGTCTTGGCACTGAGTTTGAGAACATTAAAAGCCTTGGCAATCCAGTAGAACGTTCCGTTGAATATTTTGTAAGCAAGATACTCAATGGGGATAGTATCAACGTTATATCTGATAGTCAAGCAGTTGTAGATGCTATTCAACAGGTATACACTTGGTCAAATCTTGTGGGAAAGAAATCATCTTATGTCCGTGATTATGCTCTATTAGGCGATTTATTTTTGAAAGTGCGTAATACAGAGGATAAGGTTATTATCGAAAACATCAACCCCTCTTATGTCACTTTTGTAAATCTTGACGGTAGAGGTAATGTAACAGAAATCCGGATTGATATCCCTTATGTAGATGATAACAAATCATATTGGTATACAGAATATTGGTCTAAAGAGGAGGAATATGTTGGGGTTTGGGAACATACCCTAACACCCGAGACATCTTTAGAGCAACTTGGTGACCCTGTGATGTATAACCCTCTTGCTGTGTATGGTATTGATTTTGTACCGATTGTACAGGTACAGTTTCGTGATGTTAACAAAACCAGAGGACAAGGTGCAGTTTATCATTCACTAGAAAAGATAGATGAGCTTAACAGGATGATGACCCGCCTCCATGAACAGATTTTTGTTGGCTCAAATCGAGCTTGGTTCTTGGATACATCTAACAAACAAGCGGGTAAGTTATCCCTCCCAATGGGACTATCAAAGACTCAAAAAGACGGGGCAATGATAGAAGTCAACGGAAATCCAGTTTCAGCGATTGCAAACCTCCCATATGCAGATTTGCTAAACGTAGTAAACAATATGGGTGAAGAGTTAATCAGAGATTTACCAGAACTTAGAGCCTACAGCATATCTGAAACAAACCTCAGCGGAAAAGCTATTTCTCTTTTACTTGCCCCCGCTATTCAGAGGGCAGAAGAAGCCGAAAGCAACTTAATCAGAGGGATTGAAAGAGTAGACGAGATTGCTCTAACTTTAGGGGTAGCTAATGGTATATTCCCCTCTAGCCTTGGTACATATGAGAGGGGTAGTTTTGAACACTCTATAGTGCCTAATGATATGAGAGCGCTCCCAATCGATGAAAAAGCACAGGGTTTGACTTATCTAACCTCAGCAGGTATACCTCTGTCTGTAGCAATGCAGCTTGCAGGGTTTACACAAGAAGAGATAGATTTAACGACTAAAGAAGTACAAGCACAACCAGTTTCACCTGTTCCCCTTGAGCCAGTCGTCAATCCCTGATTGTGCATAAGCTGTACCAATATCAGTAGTATATAGTTTAACATATTTTCGCATCTGGACATTTGATGTCCAACCCATCAATATTTGTACAATATACGGGTTTACGTTGGTTTTGTCTAAAATCATGTTTTTACAAAATGCCCTCCGGAAGTCGTGAGCAGAGGGAGGTGGTATTTTAGCTCCTTCAGCCACAGTTTTCAAAATCCGATTCAGACCGCTATAACTAAGCCTTTTTTCATAACTTGAAAACCAGAGGGCGGGGTCATTATCAGTACGGGTTTTCAAGTATGCCTTCAAACTTTTTTTACCCTGACTTGCAATAAAAACTGTCCGTTCTTTATCACCTTTTCCATGTCTAATAGTTACTTGACCCGTTCTAAGGTCTACATCATCAATATCACATGATAAACATTCGGCAGCCCTCGTTCCTGTTTGAAGCAAAAAATAAAACAAAGCCTGATAAAAAACCCCGTTTTTGTGTGTGTTACAATAGCTTATCATTTTCTTGAAATCTTCGAGGTCAAGTGGGTCATGTATTATAGGTTTTTTTCGAGGTGCTTTTAGTTTTGACATTGGGTTCTTATAAACAATATCATCTGGATAATGATATTCAATCCAGTTATAAAAGATTTTGACAGTTACAAATATTGCATTTGTGCTTGATGACTGATGAGTTTGTCCATAATGGTGAAAAAACATATCGAGGAGATTTTTGTCAATATCATCAAAATCTTCACCACAAAACTCAACAAACGGCTTTAGTTTCTGTTCATAAGAACGAATGGTGTTTATGGAAAGTTCATCCGCTTTTTTATCAGCTATAAAGGCTTTTATTTTTGACGATGTACTCTGTACATTATTCATGATTATACCCTTTCTACTCGTATTTTATCATAAAAAAGGGTGAAGAGTTTATGCTATACTATGTACATTTTGACAAATAATGGAGGTTGCTAGTCGATGGAAAAGGGGGATTTTAGGCAGTTTTAAGGAATAAACTCTACACATTAATTAAGACCCTCCGTAAATAGAAAATCAAAAACAGAGAAAAATCAGTATTTTTCTCTGTTCTAAGAATCAAAATAATAAATAGAACTTGTATACATGAACGATTGTGCTACTTACGGAATAAATAGACCAAGAGTTTAGCATTATTGTTCTATTTTAAACAAAAAAATCGAACACCCACTCCAAAAACAAAAAATCGAAAAAGTTTTTAAAAAAGTTTGGTTTGGAGTTTATTGCAGGACTTTTTTGCTCAATATTTGCATATTTCCCCATCTCGGTAATCTGCGGCATTCTGATCGGAACAGACAACGTTGGCATGGTAGTAATCGCTTTATTTTCTGCCTATCCCCTTGGGAGCATCGTGGGAATTTTGGTGATTGAAAGATTTTTTTTAAAGGCCAAAGGGGGGAATATAATTGCCATTGCGTTCGCAATTATAGGAGGCTTAGTCGGAGGATATTTAGGCTTGGTGATGCTTGATAACTTCCAGAAGATACCGATCTTATTCATACAAATCATAATTACGGGCTTCGTATTAGTCGCCTATAATATTTCTTCCTTGTTCAAATTCAAGAGTGCTATTCGATTCGATTAACTTCGGAGTCTGCTCTTGGTTGTGGAAAATGAAAGCCCACAAATGTGTAGATATTATTTCTATCTCTGCTAAAATCGAGCTGAAAGTCAGGTTATCCGAATTGGCACGAAGTCGTAACTTCTAGATGGGGGAGCCACCCCCAATAGGTTGTGGTTTCCCCTACGATCTTGAGCCTGAAAATCGCGCATATAGGGGGCCACAAACCGGGCCCGAAAATCCGCTTGACAGATTTTGCGAGCCTGCTACCATTTGAGCTGTAGGCTATCCCTCGTTCACAAAAACCACCCAACCAAACCCTTAACCTTCTGGTTTTTGAATTTAATAGGAAGAAATATCGAATCGCAAGAACCCACTTAGACCCGATTGGGAAGAATTTGGGATTATTGAGAAAATATCTACCATTTTAAAACACGATGCAATAGGTTTTTGTAAAAAAATGAATTAAATATAAT
>Ga0208980_10002357_pt1 | contig 11483 bp, 9 predicted proteins | sample WetSurMetagenome_3_FD_187993 | JGI IMG/M metagenome (GOLD analysis project Ga0208980, IMG submission 187993) | Wetland microbial communities from Twitchell Island in the Sacramento Delta, sample from surface sediment Aug2011 Site A1 Bulk (version 2) | ecosystem: Environmental > Aquatic > Marine...
CGGGGCGCCGAGGGCCGAGGCGCCGAAGATGACGGCCGCGGAGGTCAGTTGGCAGGCAAAGGCGTGGATCGGCCGGATCTTGAAGATGGCGAAGCCCACCGTGCGCACGATGCGCCAGCCGCCGGAGAGGATGCCGAGCGTGATGATGGTGGCACAGGCCAGCATGACCCAGAAAGGCACCTTGAACTCCGTAAGAAAATGGCCCTGTACCAGCAGCAGGGTGATGATGCCCATGCTCTTCTGGCCGTCGTTGGCGCCGTGGGAAAAGGCGAGTGCCGCGGCGGTGACAAACTGAACCCGGCGTAGCGGCTTATTCGCGGAGGGTTTGGCGCGGGAGAACGCCAGGTTCAGGATGCGCATGATGAGGAACCCGATCCAGAACCCGAGCAGGGGCGAGACGATGAGGGAGAGCACCACCTTCATGACGCCCACCAGCTTGCCGCTGGTCACCAGGTCCTGATAGCCCCAGACCACGGCCGTCGCCCCGGCCCCGGCGATCACGGCGCCCGCCAGACCCCCCACGATGGCGTGGGAGGAGGAGGAGGGGATGCCGAACCACCAGGTCAGCAGGTTCCAGAAGATCGCCCCGAAGACCCCGCACAACACCACGGTGACCGATAACGCCTCGGAAAGCTCTTTGAGGTTGACGAACTTGCCGATGGTGTTGGCCACGGCGGTGCCGCCGAGCAAGGGGCCGAGAAACTCGAACACCGCGACGATGACCACCGCCTGCACGGGGGTCATGGCGCGGGAGGCGATCATGGGCGCGATGATGTTGGAGGCATCATGGAACCCATTGGTATAGTCAAAGATCAGGACGACCGCGATGGCCACTATCGTGAGTACTAATAGAGTATCCATTGGATGCCCGGCTGTTGGGTTAATACGGGTGGTTTCTGGAATCGGGACCCGATACGCCCGGTGGGTAGCAACGCCCAACCGGCAAGTTCTGGGGCGTACCGAATCTTACGAGCCCATCTGTCTGTGGAATTGTTTTCAGGATTTCCCCATCGAGGCGCTTGGCTGCGGTTTTGGCCCGCGTCGTCCCCTGGCGGGTAACTAAGGCGTCTAGAACGTTACCGCCTGACGGCTCGAAGGGAACCAAACCTCCTTGCAGCGCTGGGGCTGCCCCCGCCCATGCTGAGAAAAGGACCGCCCCGCGCCTTTTTTGGGGTCGGGGAGTGGCGCGGGGCGGTTGTTGGAGCGCGGTCATTCCTAGTACCCACCTGCCCAGCACAGGCAGCCGCGCCGGCCCGATCGGAACCCTCGGGCCGGGCTGGGGCCGCAAGCGATGCTGCAGCGCATCCCACCGCACATGCTACAGGGATTTGTCAAAAAAGTTAACGATCGATGGCAATCAGATTACTATCTAATTGCTACATTATTATTATTCGGTTTCTGCGGCCTGCTCGCGGGCTCGGCGCCGGCCAACAGCCAAGAACCCGCGGGTGACCCGATCTCCGCCCTGGCGAGTGTCGGGACCAGGGCGGCGGTGGGGGAGGCTTCACAGGGATGGCCGAATCGCCTAACTTAGGTATCCGAGCTTTTCCCCCGCCGCCGCGAATGGTCCCGTCATCCAGCCCCCATCCGACCCACCGCCCAGCCCCCCCCATCGCCCGGCGTCTGCCGGACTATGCGCTGGCGGTGGGGGTGGTGATCGTGGCGGTAGGGCTGGCATTCGTGGTGGTGCGCCTGCTGCCCCACGCCAACCTTTCGCTGGTTTTCCTCACCGGGGTGCTGGTGGTGGCGGCGCGGGCGGGTCTGGGACCCTCGTTGCTGGCAAGCGGGCTCAGCCTGTTCGCCTACGCCTTCATCTTCACGCTTCCGTATCACGAGCTCGGTGTGGAGGCCGACAGCGATGCCGCCACCCTGGCGTTTTTCCTGATCGTGGCCGCGATTACCGGCCATCTTGCGGTGCGCATGCATCGGGAGATGCAGAGCAATCGCGCCGCGCTGGCGAGGGTCTCGAAGCTCCATGAGTTTGGGGCCCGCCTGTCCTCCGCGGCCCATGCCGATGAGGTGCTCGACGCCTTGACCACCCACCTGGAGCGGTCGCTACCGGGGCCCCTGGTGGTGCTGCTGGCCGAGGGCGGAGGAACGCCGGTCCCGCGCTCGTGCGCCGGAGTGCCGGCGTCACCCGCGGCGGATGAGATTGCCGTCGCCTGGGCCAACCCGGACAGGGGGGTGTCGGCGAGCGGTGGGTGGCGGTTTCTCCAGCTCAAAACCAACCGCGCCAGGCTTGGCCTGGTGGCCCTGGGGGCCGGCCGGCTGAGTCCCGAGCAGCTTGAGCTGGCCGCTAGCCTGTGCGATCAGGCGGCGCTGGCGCTCGACCGTATCCGTCTGGTGGGCGATCTGGAGCAGGCGAGGCTGGCCTCGGAGACCGAGCAGCTACGCTCGGCGCTCCTGTCGTCGGTGTCCCACGATCTGCGAACCCCGCTCGCGGCGATCATCGGCTCCACCACCAGCCTGCTCGAATATGACCAGGCCATCAGCCCCGAGGACCGCAAGGGACTGCTGCAATCGGCCACGGAGGAGGCTCGGCGGCTCGACCGCTACATCCAGAACCTGCTCGACATGACCCGCCTGCGCGAGGGCAAACTGGTGCTGCGGCGCGATTGGGTGGACATCCGAGACGTGGTCTCGGGCGCCATCGGTCGGCTGCGGGGGACGTTCGATGGCCTGCACCTCGAGGTCCACATCGCCCCCGACATCCCGATCGTCTCGGCGCAGGGGGTGCTTCTGGAGCAGGCCCTGGTCAACCTGTTGGATAATGCGGCCCGGTTCTCGCCGGCGGGCGGGCGGATCGAGGTCTCCACCCGGCGCGCGGGGGAGCGGGTGGAGATCGAGGTGTATGATGAGGGTCCCGGGATTCCCGAGGCCGAACGGGAGAACGTGTTTGCGATGTTCTATACCTTGAGCGACACCGCTGGCAGCCGGGCGGAGGGGACTGGGCTCGGGCTGGCGATCTGTCGGGGCATCGCGGCGGCCCATGGCGGTGGGGTGACGGCCCACGCCGGGCGCGATGGCAGGGGTACCTGCGTGCGCCTGTCGCTGCCGATTATTGAGCCTGACTAACCGCGCGAGTGACCATGAACGAAACCCAGGCCCACATCCTCGTCATCGAGGATGCAGCGCACATCCGCAAGTTCCTGCGTATCAGTCTTGAGACCCACGGTTATGCGGTGCGGGAGGCGCGGCTTGGCTCGGAGGGTCTGGAGTTGTGCGCCGCCACCGAGCCCGATCTGGTGATTCTCGATCTGCGTCTGCCCGATATGGACGGGCTGCGCGTCATCCCGCGGCTGCGGGAATGGTCCCAGGTGCCGATCATCGTGCTGTCCGTGCGCTCGGAGGAGACCGACAAGGTGGCGGCGCTCGATGCGGGGGCGAATGACTATGTGACCAAGCCCTTCGGCATCAGCGAGCTGATGGCGCGTATCCGAGCGGGGCTGCGCCACCGCCGCGAGCACGCGGAGGAGCCCAAGGTGTTCGAGATGGATGGCCTGCGGGTGAATCTGCCCCGGCGCGAGGTGCAGGTGGACGGGACCTCGGTGCATCTGACCAGAAAGGAATTTCGCCTGCTGCTGCTACTGATCGCGGCCTCGGGTCAGGTGCTGACCCACCAGCAGATTCTGCGGGAGATCTGGGGCCCGGCCCACGAGGGCTCGAGTCACTACCTGCGGGTGCTCATGGGGCAACTGCGGAGCAAGCTTGGTGACGAGCCCGCCCGACCGCGGTTCATCCGGACCGAGCCGGGGGTGGGCTACCGCCTGCTCACCGAGGAGCCCTGAGCGGGCGGCAGGGGTTGCCCGAGGTCCAACGCGGAGGCGCCGGGCACCACGCCATGCGCGAGCGCGCATCATTCCAGAACCGCAGTTGCGGCCGCGGTTGGCCCCACGCGATGCCCTGCGGTGCCGGGCTGTTTGGGAGGGTCCCTCGATACGCCGCTTCGCGGCTACTCGGGACGAACGGTGGTTTCACGGGTTACCCCTATAAGGCTTCCGTTGGCCCCGAGTAGGCCGCGGAGCTGGGCAGCGGGGCTCCGGTAGCGGTGTCGCGATGAGCCCACAATCTCGCAGGCCTTGGGGGCGCTGGCAAACATGATTGGGCGCAACATTCTGATCACGGGCTGCTCCTCGGGAATCGGTGAATGTGTGGCGCGGGGGCTGCGGGCGCGCGGCTGGCGGGTGTTCGCCACCGCGCGCCGGTCGGCGGATGTGGCACGGCTGCAGGCCGAAGGCATGGAAAGCCTGCCGCTTGATCTGTGCGATTCCGCCTCGATCCCGGCGGCGGTGGCGGCGATTCTGGAGCGAACCGGTGGCCGGCTGGATGCCCTGTTCAACAACGGTGCCTATGGCCAACCGGGTGCGGTGGAGGATCTCAGCCGCGAGGCGCTCCGCGAGCAGTTCGAGACCAACCTGTTCGGTACCCAGGAGTTGACCAACCAGGTCCTACCGGTAATGCGCCGCCAGGGCGGTGGAAGGGTTCTGTATAACAGCTCGGTGCTCGGGCAGGTGGCCTTTCCCTACCGAGGCGCCTATGTGGCCAGCAAGTTCGCGCTGGAAGGGCTGGCCGATACCCTGCGCCTGGAGCTGGCCGGCACGGGGATTTTTGTTTGCCTGATCGAGCCGGGGCCGATCCTCAGCCGATTTCGCCGCAACGCCGAAGCCGCCTACCGGCGCCATATCCGTCCCGAGCAGAGCCCGCACCGGGAGCGCTATGCGGCCATGGAGGCGCGCCTGGCGCACGAGGGCGCCGCCGCGCCCTTCACCCTACCGCCCGAGGCCGTGCTCAAGCGGGTGATCCAGGCACTGGAAAGCCCCCGGCCGCGGGCACGTTATCCGGTGACCCTGCCGACTTATCTCTTTGCCGCGCTGCGATGCCTTCTGCCGACCCGCGCGCTGGATGCGATGCTGCGCAGGGCGAGTGGTGAGGGCTCGCGGTAAGCAGGGAATGCTGGCCTGCAACGCGCGGGCGATCGCCCGGAGGACCGAGCCGGGGCCGGCCGAATCGGTGAGAGGCCAGCGCTCGGTTAGCCGCGGGGCGCGGGAGCCTGCGATCCCGTCCCCATCGGTTTCTCCGGCGCTCTCGCCGGAGTGCAGACGCGTGCCGCCATTCGCGCTCGGCGGGCCGGGCCGCCGCGAAGCCTGCTCCGATCGGGTGAATCCGGGTGACCGCGGCACCCGGCCCTGCTCCCCCGATTGCGTCCGGAGGCTTGTAGGACCACACTTCAACCCGAGCTCGTCGATGGGAGTCAGGCATGCAACAGGTTAGGGTGCGGCTGCTCGGCAGCTTGTTCGCGGCGGGCCTGACCACGGGCTGTGCGTCCCTCGGGCTGGGGGATGCGGGGTTCCCATCGCCCTTGCAGGGGAGTGCGGAGGGTGTCCCGATCGGGCCGGTACCTCCCCAGTTCCCAACCTGGACCAACGAGAAGGGGCTCCCCACCCTGGCCCCGCTCATGCGCCAGATCACCCCCGCGGTGGTGAACATCTCCGCGGTTTCTCGCGTGCCCCCGGAGCAGCACCCCTATCTGAGTGACCCGATGTTTCGCCGCTTCCTCGAGCTGTTCGAGGTGCCGATTCCGGACACCTCCCAGCCGAGCCGGCGCCAGAGCGTTGGCTCGGGCTTCATCGTCGATGCCCGCCAGGGCTACGTTATGACCAATTACCACCTCATCGAAGACGCCGAGGCGATCGTCGTGACCCTGAAGGACGGCCGGAGCTTCCCGGCCCAGCCCCTGGCGCGGGATTCCGCCACCGATGTGGCCTTGCTGCGCATCGCGCCGGTGGATGCGCCCGCCCTGCAACTGGGCAACTCCGATGCCCTCCAGGTGGGCGACTTCGTCATCGCCATCGGCAACCCATTTGGCATCGGCCAAACCGTGACCTCCGGCATCGTCAGCGCCATCGGCCACGATCGCCCGCGGGTCGAGGGTGTGGAGGGTCTCGAAGGGTTCAAGGACTTCATCCAGACCGATGCCTCCATCAACCCCGGCAACTCGGGCGGACCGCTGATCAACCTCGCCGGTGAGGTGGTGGGCATCAACACCGCGATCGTCGGACCCACGGGCGCCAGTGTGGGGATCGGCTTCGCCGTGCCGAGCAACCTCGCCCGGGCGGCGATGCAGCGGGTGGTGCGGAAGTAGCGACGACGGCGTTCGCTGATGCCCGCCAACGGATGCTGGGTGTCCCACTTTCCTGCACGATTGCCATCCATACTGAGCTGCCCGAGGGGCACTCATGATGCTTTCGATCCGCACCAAGCTGTTCCTGACCCTGCTCGCCGCAACCGCCCTGGTCGTGGTGGGGATGCTCGGTTTTATGGGCTGGTCGTTCCAACGTGGGCTCGTCGAGCTGGCCGAGGAGCGCCAACAGGAGCTCATCGAGCAGATCGGCGAGCGCCTGGTGGAGGTCTACCGGCGCGACGGGGGTTGGGGTCGGCTGCGCGCGGACAAGCGCCTGTGGCTGGGGGTGTTGAGCGGACGCGGCGCCTGGCCGCAGGCCCCGCACTTCGACGAGTCGCGACCCCTCGGTCCCCGCTGGATGCGTCATGCGCTGGAAGACCCCGGGCTCTGGCCCCCGGAACGGGCGCTCAGGCCCCGTCCGGCGGATGCACCCCCCCGACCGGTGGAGCTGCGGCTAATGTTGCTCGATGCCGACGGGAACCTCCTCTACGGCCGGCCGGATCTGCTGGAGGGCACCCGGCGCTTTCCGCTGGAGGCGGAGGGCCGGCGCATCGGTGAGCTTGCCCTGCTGCCGGGACCCTCCATCTCGGAGCTTGGGGAAATCCGCTTCCAGGAGCGCCAGGCCAGCGATCTGCTCCTCATCGCGCTGGGCATGATCGGGCTCTCCGCGGCGCTGTCCTTCCCGCTGGCGCGGCGTTTGGTGCGACCGGTGCAGGGCTTTCAGGCCGCCACCCGCAGGCTGGCCGCTGGGGACTTCAGCGCTCGGGTCACCACCACCGGCGAGGATGAGCTCGGCCGTCTGGGCCGGGACCTCAACGCCCTGGGCGAGGCCCTCGAGCGCCATGAGCACGCGCGCCGCCGCTGGGTGGCGGATATCTCCCACGAGCTGCGTACCCCGCTGGCGGTGCTGCGTGCCGAGATCGAGGCGCTGCAGGATGGGGTTCGACCGCTCGATCGGGCGGCGGTGGACTCGCTGCACGCCGATGTCTTGCGCCTGGGCCGCCTGGTGGACGACCTCTACGAGCTATCCATGAGCGATCTGGGTGCGCTCAGCTACCGCAAGGCGGATACAGACCCCGCCGAGGTGCTGGCGGCGGATATCGAACGTTTCCGCGGTCAGTTCGCGGCGGTCAACCTGGGCTTGCGCCTGGATGACCGGCTCCCCGGGGCGGTGAGTCTGTACGCGGATGCCCAGCGCCTGTCCCAGCTTTTCGCCAATCTGCTGCACAACAGCCTCCAGTACAGCGAGGCGGGGGGCGGATTGGTGGTGACCCTGGCGCAGGAAGGGCGCGACCTGGTGGTGGATTTTCAGGATTCCCCCCCGGGGGTGCCGCCCGAGGCGCTGCCGCGGCTGTTTGATCGGCTCTACCGGGTGGAGGGCTCGCGCAGCCGGGCCTCAGGCGGTGCGGGCCTGGGCCTCGCCATCTGCAAGAACATCGCCGAGGCCCAGGGTGGCAGCATCGAGGCGCGGCCCTCGCCGCGCGGCGGGTTATGGGTCCGGGTGAGGTTGCCCCTATGAACGAGCGTCTGCTGATCGTGGAGGACGAGGAGAAGCTCGCCCGTCTTCTCGCCGACTACCTTAAGGCCGCGGGCTTCGATGTCCAGCGGCTCAGCGATGGCCGCGGGGTGGTGGAGTGGGTGCGCCAGCAGGGCCCGACCCTGATCCTGCTCGATTTGATGCTGCCGGGCCGCGATGGCCTGGAGATTTGCCGGGAGATCCGCGCCTTCAGCCGGGTGCCCATCATCATGACCACCGCCCGGGTGGAGGAGATCGACCGCCTGCTGGGACTCGAGCTCGGCGCCGATGACTATATCTGCAAGCCCTACAGCCCCCGCGAGGTGGTCGCCCGGGTCAAGGCCGTGCTGCGGCGTACCCTCTCACCGCCACCCGCGACGAGGGGCAGTCTGCGTCTGGACCCAGACAGTCTGCGGGTCAGCGCCGGCGGGCAGGAGCTGGAGCTTACGGCGGTTGAGTTCGCGTTGCTGCAGACCCTCTACGCCGCGCCGGGGCGCATCTTTTCGCGGGACCGTCTGATGGATCGCATCTACCTCGATCATCGGGTGGTGTCCGATCGCACCATCGACAGCCATGTGAAGAAGCTGCGCCGAAAGCTTGCCGAGCTGGCTCCGGGAAGGGATCTGGTCCATTCGGTCTATGGGGTCGGCTATCGCTACGAGGAGCGCGACCCCGCGGACCCAGATGAGTGAACGCCGCCCGGTGCAGCGCCCGCCCCCCGCGACCCGGTTTCACAGTATTTGCGCAATCCCTGCACCGGCGTTGCTGCTTCCCTCACTAATCTATTAGTCAGCGGCAGGGCAGGTTGCCCGCCCGCGTCCAACCCCGATCAAGCATAGGAGATCCACCATGAACAAGACCCTCACAGCCCTCGCCCTCGGCCTTCTGACCGCCAGCGCGAGCAGCGCCTTCGCCCAGCCGCCGGGCTTCGGTCCGGGCGCCGGCTACGGTCCCTGCGGCGGCGCCAATTGCCCCTGGGCTCAGGGTGGCATGCCCCGCGGGCCGATGAATTCAGGTGACCCGGCGCAGGCTAAGGTAGAGCGCATGGCCGCCCGGCTCAATCTCACCGCGGAGCAGAAGGCCCAGATCGAGCCCATCATCCGCGAGCGCCAAGAGATGCGCACCGCCCAGCAAAACGCCATGCGTGAGCAGATGGCCCGCATTCTCACACCCGAGCAGATCGCCCAGTTCGACCAGATGCGCGCTCAGCGCGGAGGCGGCCGCAAAGGAGGCGGCGGCGGGCCCTGCTGGGGTGGCTCGGGTTCCGGTCCCGGAGCGGGCTATGGCTATGGCCCGGGCATGGGCTATGGTCCGGGAGGTGCGCTGCCCTCCGAGTAGGGATCAATGCGACGAAATGTGAGTCGTGGCGAAGCGGAGCGTCCGGGGGCCAAGTTGGCCGGCCAAGCGGCGGAGACCCCTTCTATGCTCGAGGGTTCCGCTATCCTGGTCGGACACCCCGCGACCCACTGACCACCCTGCTGGGTGCCGGCGGTTGAGGACCCGCCGGCAGGCGGCCTTTCCAGGTGGTCGAGGGAAGCGCCCCGGCTAATGAGACTGGAGGCTGATGGGACGGCCGTTCAGGGGCTGCACCGGCCGGGCATTGGGGCCGACCAAATCGAGCAAGCGCCGGATGTAGCTCGCATCCACCTCCACTGGCTCCCGGAACACGAACCATTGCACACCCTCGCTACAGGGGGGCGTTGCCAGGGAGCCCAGGTAGGCGTAGTAGCTGCGGTCATTCGGTAGCAGAAAGGTGGGGTTGATGCCCACCTGTCGGCCGGAGTAGGTGGCGCCTGGTCGCTCGGGCAGGTTCTCCCAGATACGGGCCAGCATGTTATTCGAGCGCCGTCCGGCGATGAAGGGGACCTCCACTATGGCCAGGTTGCCGTCGCTGTCTTGGTGCAGGAAATGGGCCACCATGTCCGCCGCCACCCCATTGACGCGGTGCTCGCCCGGGACGTGGAAATCGGTCTCGATCAGCTCGTAGCGGCGCTGGCCGAGGCGGATATAGCTTCCCGGCTCGTAGTCCACACGGATGGTGCGCCCGTCATTGACCAGGGTGAGTGAGTTGCTGCGATAACGAAACAGAAGCGGCTCGCCAAAATCGGGCCGCGCACCACGGATATCGATGGGTGACTGGGCCTTGCCCTCGCGACAGGTGGCGAAACCCGTTGAAAGCTCGGCCCAGTGCTCGGGCCCGCGTTCCCCAGTGTACGCCCACTTGCCGTTGCCCGCGCCAGGCGCCGGAGTGCCCGCGTGGCTGGCCTGCAGCGAGCCCGCGCCCCCGAGCAGTAGGGCTGCGGTCAGGATGGCGCCGAGGGATGGATGTCGGCGGAGGGGGAGATTGTGCGCAAACATGGGTTCAGTCCTTTTTCGTTGGTCTTCCAATCTTGCTGATCGGCACTACCTGGGCGCTCGGCGGCTCGTCCGCGTAGTAGGGCCGTTCCCCGCCGCGGTCCTCGGCGTCCGCCAGCTCTTTCTCCCGCGCCGAGATCAGGGCGAGGCACTGGCGCACATCCTCCAGGGTTCGCTCCGAGAGGGGGTGCCGCATTCCCGGGGGAGGGGTGATCTCGCGGATCACCGAGGTCAGGGTTTGCCGCATGGCGATGAGGATCTGCTGTTCCTTACTTAACTCGTGCATGGTTTCGACCTGGGAGGGGGCGCGCAGATAAAGACTAACGCAAGGGCCCGCCTTGCGCGATGGGTGATTTCCAAAGGAAGGGCAACCGACCTCAATCCGGCGGTTTCCGGTGATTTGTCCGCTGCGACCCGCCTCAGGACAGGTCTCGTTAACCGCCGCTCTGCGCCCCACTCGGGGCGAATGGCCCCTTGTCGGATACTGGAGAGTCGCTTTCTTCCCCCGCAGCCTTGCGTAGCAAGGCATATCGCGGGGTGCTGGCTTCAATCGCATTTCGCCGCATCAGATTGGGGGTTGGCAGGGGCGGATCCAATAGGGTGGCTCAGCCCACGAGCGCGGCGAGGTCCTCCTCCGAGAGGATCCGCACACCGAGCTCGCGGGCCCGGTCCAGCTTCGAGCCTGGGTCGCTGCCAGCGAGCAGATAGTCGGTCTTCTGGGACACGCTGCCGGTCACCTTGGCCCCGAGCGACTGGAGCTCCGCCTTGACCGTATCCCGCGGTCGGCCCAGGGTGCCGGTGATCACGAAGGTCTTGCCCGCCAGGGGATGGGTGGGGGCGGTCGCCGGTCCGCCCGCGGGCCAGGTTACCCCGGACGCGCGCAGACCGGCGATGACCTCCCGGTTGTGGGGCTGGCGGAAGAAGGCGTGGACATGGGCTGCGACCACCGGTCCCACGTCGGGAACCCCCTGAAGCTCGTCGAGCTCCGCCCCCATGAGCCGATCGAGCGCACCGAAGTGGCGTGCGAGCAGGAGCGCGGTGGCCTCACCCACCTCCCGTATCCCCAGCGCGAACAGGAAGCGGGGCAGGGTGGTGGATTTGCTACGCTCGAGGGCGGCGAGCAGGTTGTCGGCGGATTTCTGCCCCATGCGCTCAAGGCCGGCCAGCGTGGCCGGGTCGAGCGCATAGAGATCGGCCGGGGTCTCCACCAGTCCCTTGTCCACCAACTGCTCCACCAGCTTGTCGCCGAGTCCCTCGATGTCCAGGGCCCGGCGGGAGGCGAAGTGCTTGAGGGTCTCCTTGCGCTGGGCGCCGCAGAATAGCCCGCCGGTGCAGCGGCTGGCCGCCTCGCCCTCCACCCGCACCACCTCCGAGCCGCACACCGGGCACCGCAGCGGCATCACGAAAGGCGCGGCGCCAGCGGGCCGCCGC
>Ga0208980_10002358_pt1 | contig 11479 bp, 8 predicted proteins | sample WetSurMetagenome_3_FD_187993 | JGI IMG/M metagenome (GOLD analysis project Ga0208980, IMG submission 187993) | Wetland microbial communities from Twitchell Island in the Sacramento Delta, sample from surface sediment Aug2011 Site A1 Bulk (version 2) | ecosystem: Environmental > Aquatic > Marine...
TGAGGTCGATCTCCCGAACCCCCTGGGCCGCGAGAGCCCGGGCTTCCCGGACGATGGAGGCCAGGCTCCGGGAGACATAGGGCCCCTTGATGAGAGGGATGGCGCAAAAGCCGCATCGGTGAGAGCAGCCCTCCGAGACCTTGACGTAGGCCCACGGGCCGGGGGTGGAGACGAGGCGGGGGGACGCGTCGGAGTAGAGAAACGTCCGATCGGGCCCGGAGAGAGGCCGCCCCTCGACGACCGCGGCGATCTCGTCGAAGCTGCGGACGCCGGTCCAGGCGTCGACGCCCGGGAATCTCGCCCGGAGGGCTTCGCGGTCCCTTTCGACGTAGCAGCCGGCGGCGACGACCTTTTTCGCCGGATCGTCCCGCTTCAGGCGGAGGACCCGGCGGAGCGCGGCTTCGGCCTCCTCGCGGGCGGGGCCGATGAAGCCGCAGGTATTGACGACGACGACGTCCGCGTCCGCGGGCTCGGGAACGAGGCCGTAGCCCGCCTTTTTCAGCGCGCCGAGCATGACCTCGCTGTCGACGAGGTTCTTGGCGCAGCCCAGGCTGATGAGGGCGATCGTCTTCGGGGACCGCCGGACGCCGGAGGGGCGGCGCGGCGGCCGCATCAGGGATAGATCCTGTAAAGGAGGCGCGGGAAGGGGATGGTCTCGCGGATGTGCTTGATGCCGCAGATCCAGGACACCATCCGCTCGATGCCCATGCCGAAGCCCGAGTGGGGGACGCTGCCGTACTTGCGCAGGTCGAGGTACCACTCGTAGGCCTCGCGCGGCAGCTTGTGCTCTTCCAGGCGCTTCTCGAGAAGCGCCAGGTCGTGGATGCGCTGGCCGCCGCCGATGACTTCGCCGTAGCCCTCCGAGGCCAGGAAATCGACGCCGAGCACGACGTCCGGATTCTCGGGCGCGGGCTGCATATAGAAGGCCTTGATGGCCGTGGGGAAGTGGGTGACGCAGACCGGCGAGCTGTACAGCTCGGAGATGATGGTCTCCTCGGGCGCCCCGAAATCGCCGCCCCACTCGATCGTCGAGCCTTTCTCGCGCAGGACCGGGACCGCTTCGTCGTAAGTCAGGCGCGGGAAGGGCTTGCGGATGGCCTCGAGCGGCCGGGGATCGCGCTCGAGCGTTTCGAGCTCGTGCCGCCGCTTGGCCAGGACCCGCTCCATGATGAATAGGATGAGGTCCTCGCCGAGGCCGATGACATCCTGAAGGGTGGCGAAGGCCACCTCGGGCTCGACCATCCAGAACTCGATGAGGTGGCGGCGGGTCTTCGATTTCTCGGCCCGGAAGGTCGGACCGAAACAGTAGACCTTGCCAAAGGCCATGGCGGTGGCCTCGTTGTAGAGCTGGCCGCTCTGGCTGAGGTAGGCCTTCTGGTCGAAGTACTCCGTCTCGAACAGGGTCGTCGTCCCCTCGCAGGCGCTAGGGGTCAGGATGGGGGTATCCATCAGCCGGAAGCCCCGGCCGTCGAAGAAATCGCGGATGGCCTTGATGACCTCGGCCCGGATACGCAGTACGGCGTGCTGCTTGGAGGACCGGAGCCAGAGGTGACGGTGCTCCATCAGGAACGGGGTGCTGTGCTCCTTGAGCGTGATCGGGTATTCCGCCGCGATTTGGACGATCTCGAGCTCGGTCATCGAGAGCTCGAAGCCGCCCGGAGCGCGCTGGTCGGTCCGGACCCGTCCCCGGACGATGAGGGAGGACTCCTGGGTCAGGCGGTCGAATTGCTGAAAAAGAAGGGAGTCCTTGTCGGCGCTGAAGGCCGTGGCCTGGATGAGGCCGGTCCCGTCGCGGACGAGCAGGAAGCGGACCTTGCCGGAGGAGCGCTTGTTGTAGACCCAGCCGCGGATCTCGACGTCCCGGCCGTCGTGCGCAGCGATATCTTCGATATAGACCCAATCCATAATGGGCTCATTATAAGGAAAATCAGGCAGCTGTGCAATCGCTTGAACTCAGCGTTTGTTTCGGCTGCGGAGGGATTTCGGGTTCATCTCCGTTCGCTGCGGCAATTCTTTACGCCGCCCCGCTCCGGAGCCGGGTTAAAGACGGCGCGTCTCCCTCGCGATGTCGGCTAAATTGCCGCTTTATGCTCCCTCCGATGAAACCCTCAATCCCTTCTTCCGCAGCCTCGGACGACCTTCCGATGACCCTCGGCCCATCTAGGCCAATTCGGGTATAATGAAGTCAAAGCCTATGGCTCAGCCAAAAGATTTCGCTCCGGTCAAGCTGGTTTGCGGGGTGATCTATAAAGAGGATGCGCTTTATCATGAGGCCAGGCAACGGCTCGAAGCGGAATGGGGGACGGTCGACTCGGAGAGCCCGGCCTTTCCGTTCGATCTCACCGGCTATTACGAGGATGAGATGGGCCCGGGCCTGTCGCGCCGCTTCATGAGCTTCGGGACACTGGTCCCGCCGGAGTCACTGCCCGAGAGAAAGCTCCGGACGATCGGCCTCGAAGAGGCCCTGCGCCTGGAGCGCGGAGCGGCCGGACGCCCGGTCAACATCGATCCGGGCTATCTGACCGCTTCGGCCGTGGTCATGGCCACGGCTAAGGATTTCGCCCACCGCATCCCGCTCGGCCGGGGCATCTTCGCCCATCTCGAGTTCCTGTTCACGCGGACGGGTGTCCGGACGCTCGATTGGACCTATCCGGACCTGCGGCGCGAGGCCTGCCAGGCGTATTTTCGGTCCGTCCGCGAGCTCTATCTCGCGCGGCTTCGCGAACGGCCGGCCTGACGCCAGGGCTCAGCCCTCGGGGTGGAAAGCGGTGATGGCCCGCAGCTTCTTGATGATCTCCGGAAGCTCCCGCAGCACGACGGCGATGTCCGCCTCCGTATTGGCCCGGCCGAGGGACATTCGGATCGCCGATCGGGCGATCTCCGGCCTGAGGCCGATGGCCTGGAGGACGTGGGAGACCTCCTCGGATTCCTCGCTGCAGGCCGACCCGGTCGAGACATAGATCTCCTTGGTCGCCAGGGAGAGCAGGATGGCCTCGGCCTCGAGACCGGGAAAGGCGAAATTGAGGGTGCTCTTGACCCGGTTCTCCGGATGGCCGTTGAACTTCGCCCCGGGGATCCTCTCTTCGATCCCGTGCTTGAGGGCGGCGGCCAGCTTCTCGATGCGAGAGCGTTCCTTGCGGCCCTTTTCCTCGAGGACGCGAACAGCCTCGCCGAAGCCGATGATGCCGGCCGTGTTCTCGGTCCCGGCCCGCAGCCCTCGTTCCTGACGGCCGCCGTGGACGAACGGGCAGATGGAGGCCCCGCGACGGATGTAGAGGGCCCCGACACCCTTGGGACCGTAGATCTTATGCGCGGAGACGGTCATGAGATCGACACCAAGGGCGCGGGCGTCGACGTCGATCTTGCCGAAGCTCTGGACGGCGTCCGTATGGACGGGAATATCCCGCTCGTGGGCGATCCGGACGATCTCGGCCACCGGCTGGATGGTGCCGATCTCGTTGTTGGCGTGCATGATCGACACGAGACCCGTTTTCGGGGTCAGGGCCGAGCGGAGATGGTCCAGGCTGACCGTGCCGGTGGGATCGACGGGGACAAAGGTGACCTTGACGCCGCGTTTCTCTAAAGCCTTGGCCGCCTCGATGACGGCCGGATGCTCGATCGAGGAGGTGACGAACTCGTTGCGCTCCGGCGTCGCTTCGAACGTCCCGAAAACGGCGAAGTTGTCGGATTCGGTGCCCGAACCGGTAAAAAAGATCTCGCCCCGATCGACGCCGAGGGCGGAGGCGACCCGCTCGCGGGCTTCGTTCATGAGCTCTTTGACCCGCCGGCCGATCGGATAGAGGGAGGAGGGGTTGCCGAAATGTTCGCGGAGGAACCAGGCCATCTTCTCGGCGACGGCCGGGTCGACGGGCGTGGTGGCGTTGTGGTCGAGATAGATCATGGGCTTATTCTAGCAGAACCCCGGCATAAAAAAAGAGGGACGGTCCCCGGACGGGGACGGTCCCTCTTGTCGATCGCGATCAGCCCAGCTTCTCTTTAAGGATGCGGACGGCCTCCAGGCCGGCCCTCTGCTGGCCCTCGGCGGCGGCGGCGCCGAGATGAGGGATGGGGATGACGTTCGGATGGTCGACCAGAGCGAAGTCCTCGGGCGGCTCCTTGTCGAAGACGTCCAGGGCCGCCGCCCGGACCGTTCCGGCGTTGAGCGCGCCGAGCAGGGCCTTCTCGTCGACGACCCCGCCGCGGGCGACGTTGACAATGATGACGCCGGCCTTGATCTTGGCGAATTCCGCCTCGGCCAAGATGGGCTTGGCCTGCTTGGGGACGTGCAGGGTGATGAGGTCGGCCGCCCCCAGGAGCTCGTCGAGCGGGACCTGCTTGACGGCCAGGTCGGTCTTGATCGGGATGATGTCGTACGCGACGACGGTCATGCCGAAGGCCAGGGCCCGCTTCGCGACTTCCGCGCCGATCCGGCCGAAGCCGATGATGCCCAGCGTCTTGCCGAAGAGCTCAGTGCCCTCGAGCGATTTCTTGTCCCACTTGTGGGCCTTCATCGACAGGATGGCCTTCCAGTGATTGCGCACGGCCCCGAGCATGAGCCCGAAGGTGTGCTCGGCCACGGTGATCGACGTGGCCGCGGGCGTATTGGCGACAAAGATGCCTTTTTCCTTGGCCGCTTCGCGGTCGATATTGTCGAGGCCGATGCCGGCCCGGACGAGGACCTTGAGATCCCGGCCCGCCTCGATGACGGGGCGGGTGATCTTGGAGGCGCTGCGCACGACGATGGCGCTGTAGCCGGGGACGATCTGGACGAGATCGGCCTCGCTCATGCCCTTGTTCACGGTCACTTCGAAGCCGGGCGCGGCCTTCAGCTGCTCGAGGGCCGCTTTGTCCATGCCGTCGGCGATGAGGATCTTGGTCATTGCCAGTTCTCCTTGAGGACGGCCTGGGCCGCCTTGATGCCGGCTCCGGCCTCGAACTTGTAGCCGAGGTCCATGAGCGTCATCTCGAGGGCGGACAGGGCCGTGATGATGTCGAAGCCGCCCATGTAGCCGAGGTGGGCGATGCGGAAGATCTTGCCCTTGTAGGGGTCCTGGCCGCCGGCGATGTAGGCCATGTACTTGCCCTGCATCGTCTTGACCAGCTTGCCGCCCTCGATGCCCTCGGGGACCTTGCAGCACGTCAGGACGTTGCCCGGCCGCTTGGCCAGCAGCTCGAGACCGAGGGCCTTGACGCCGGCCCGGGTCGCGTCGCCGAGGATGCGGTGGTGGGCGAAGAGATCGTCCATGCCCATCTTCTTGATGATGTCCAGGGCGTGCTTCTGCTGGACGATGAGGGAGATGCCGGGCGTCCAGGGCGTCGTCTTGTCGGCCAGGTTCTTCTTGGCCTTCTTGAGGTCGAAGTAGAACTTGGGCAGCTTGGCGTTGGCCGCCGCGGCCCAGGCCTTCTGGCTCAAGGCGATGAAGGCCAATCCGGGCGGGATCATGAAGGACTTCTGGGAGCCCGACAGGAAGACGTCGAGCTTCCACTCGTCCATCGGGCACGGCGTGACGCCGGCGCCGGAGATGCCGTCGACGACCAGGAGCGCCGGCGTCTTGGCCACGACCTCGCCGAAGCCCTGGATGTCGAACATGGCCCCGGACGAGGTTTCGGACAAAGTGGCGAAAACGGCCTTGCAATCGGGCATGGCCTTGAGCTCGGACTCGAGCTCCTCTTTGGTGAAGTCCTTGCCCCACGGATCGAGGACGATCTCCTTGTAGGCGACCCCATAGGCCTTGCAGATGTTGCCCCAGCGTTCCCCGAACTTGCCGCCGTTGATGGCCAGGACCTTATCGCCGGGGCTGAGCAGGTTGACCACAGCGGTCTCCATGGCGCCCGTCCCGGAGGAGGTCAGGATGTAGGCCTCTTCCTTGGTGCCGAAGACCTGCTTGATGCCTTCGGTGACCTCCATGAAGAGGGCCGAGAACTCGGGCGTTCGGTGGTGAAAGATGGGCTCGGCCGCCGCGGACAGGGCCCGCTCGGGGACCGGGGTGGGGCCGGGGGAAAGAAGATAGTACTTTTTGATCATGCGATGCTCCCTTATAATGTTTTTATCAGGGCGTTTCGGGTCAAAGCGATTTCAAGAGCTCCGTCAGGAGGGCCGTCCGTTCCACGAGAGAAGGCAGGAGCAGGTGCTCGTGCCCGGCGTGGAGCCCGTCCCCGTCGGGGCCGAGGCCGTCGAGCGTCGGGATGCCCAGGCCCGCCGCGATCGACGCGTCCGAGCCCCCGCCGGTCTTGCCGCCCTTGAGGGAGAGGCCCAGCCCCGCGGCGATCTCCTGGGCCCGGACGAAGAGCTTTTCGGAGGCTTTGGTCTTTTCGAGCGGCGGCGTCTGGCTCTCGACGGTGATCTTGATCCGCGCTCCCCGCAGGACCGGGACGGATTCCCGCAGGATCTTAAGGACCCGGTCGCGGTCCGCGGTCCTCCAAAATCTGACGTCCAGCACCGCCCAGGCGCTCTCGGCGACGACGTTGGCTTTCTCGCCGCCTCCGACGAGGCCGACGTTGACGGTCGTCTCGCCGGCCCGCAGGCGCTTCAGCTTGGCGATTTGGGCCACCATCTCCTCGATGGCGCTGACGCCTTTCTCCGGCGTCCCGCCATGGGCCGACCGGCCTTTGACGTCCATGCGGACGACCAAACGGCCTTTCCGCTCGAGCTTCAGGGCCCCGCCCGGTAGAGCGGGTTCGAGGCAGAGGACCAGCGAGGCCCGGCGGGCCAGCTTGCGGATCATCTCCGTCGCGGCGTCGCTGCCGGTCTCCTCGGCCGAGTTGACAAAAACGGTGATCTTCTTCTGGGGCTTGGCATTGAGCCCGTGAAGCGCTCGGAGGGCGGCGAGCAGCATGACCAGGCCGGCCTTCATGTCCAGGACGCCCGGTCCGTACAGCTTGTTCCCCTGCACGAAAAAGGGCATCTGGACGATCTTGCCGACCGGCCAGACCGTGTCGACATGGGTCAGGAGGAGGATCTCGTCATCGGCGTCTTTGACCCGGCCCGGCGCGAACTCGGCCACGATCAGGTCGCCGACGTCCTTCTGGGGCAGGACGGTGACTTTGCAGCCGACCTTTTTGAATTCGCGCGCCGCGAAGGCTACGCAGGCGTCGACCGCTTTCTTGTCCTGGGTCGGCGACTCGAGCGTCACGAGCTGTTTGAGCAGGTGGACGAGCTCGCCTTGGCGGGAGCGAAAATAAAGCCGGAAATCCATTCGTCCCTCCACGGGGATTGGAAATATTCACTCTATCACAGGGACCGCGGAAAAGCACTTCCTTTATCTTGATTTGGCCGATTCTTTCCCATAGAGTAGACGCGAGGAGGCCGCGCCCCGGGATTTCCGGAATGACCAAGAGATCGATCCTCGCCCTCGGCCTTCTCCTCGCCGCGACGGTGGCGCTCAGCGGCGAGATCTTCTATCCTTGGAAGGACACCTTCATCGGGGCGCTGGACGCGGCCGGCTGGCCGGGCCTGGTCATCGCCCCCGCGGCGGACGCCGCCTTCGCCTTCGTCCTTCGGGTCGAGCGGGAAGGGGAGGCGGCCGAGGGCGCCGATCTTTATTACCTCGTCTCACAGGTCGGCGCCCACTCGCCGGACGGGCTCTATGCCCGGATGCGCTTCGACCTGGGCCTGCCGTTCAAGCTGGGCCGCGCGACGCCCATTTTGATGAAGCCCTCGCCTCGGCGACGGGCCCTCACGATCGAATGGTCTCGCCGGGACGAGAAGACGGTCATCGGCCGGATCGTCTTTCCCGAGGATGTCCGGATCACCCTCCTTCATTATTTTCCCTGGGGTCTCAAGGGCGAGTACGCGCTCCTCGACGACGGTCAGGTCCGGGGCCGGGCCGGCGGATCCTCGGGCCAGGCCTACCGCATCTGGACGAGCCGGGCCGGCGAACCCGCGCCGGGCCCGCCCGGCGGCCTGGCCTGCTCCTATGTCGCGGGCCCGGACCGCATCCTCGCCTTCGCCGCGGGCGTCGGCGACACGGACGGCCGGGTGTCCGACCATCTCTTTCGCTACCGGAACGCCGAGGCGATCGGCGCGCTCCTCGACGACGAAGCCCAGGTCTACGAAGAGAAGCGGGTCAAGGCCCGCGGTCTGTACGAGGGAGTTCCCGAGGCCATCACCAACAGCTTGCACTGGAACGTGCTCTACCAGCCGGGCAGCCACCGGCTCTATGCGCCGGCCGGACGGACCTGGATCTTTCCCCGGCCGGACGGCGGCCAGGACGATTGGACGCTTTTCTCCGGCGGCGCGTTCCTGACTCCGCTGGGCCTGGCCCTCGAAAGCCAGAAGCTGGCCGTAGACGCTCTCCGGGCCGTGCTCGAAACGCAGTACCCCAACGGCAATATCCCGAACTGGCGAGGCCGCTCGAGCGGATCGGCCGACCGGTCCCAGCCCCCGGTCGGCGCGTTCGTCGTGCTGAAGCTCTTCGAGCGGCTGGGCGACCTCGAGCTGCTCCGTTACGCCTACCCTTACCTCCAGCGCTGGCACGACTTCTGGACGGCCCCGCGGCCGGGGAGCGGCCTGCCCCGTCGCGACGGCAACGACGACGGGCTGCTCGAGTGGGGATCGGACGCGGCCCAGGTCGGCAAGAGCGTCCCGTCGTGGGAAAAGAACGCTTCGGGCCGGATGAGGGCCGGCTGGGAATCCGGCCAGGACGACCTGCCGGACTGGGACGACGTCCCGTTCAACGAAGAGGCCGGGACACTGGCCATGAACTGCGTCGATCTGAACTCGCTTTACGCCCTGGACGCCTGGTGCCTGGCGGAGATCGCCGCGGTGCTCGGCCGTCCGCTCGATATCGAACGGTACCGGGCCCAGTACGAGCGGACGAAAGCGCTGGTCAATGCCAAGCTCTGGAACGAGAAGGACGGGTTCTACTATGACCGTTTCTGGGACGGCCGTTTCTCCGTCCACAAGGCGGCCTCGGCGTTCTTCCCGCTCGTCGCCCGGATCCCCGACGAGGCTCGGGCCCAGCGGATGCTCAAGCACCTTCTCGACCCGAAGCAGTTCTGGGGCGATTTCGTCCTGCCCTCGATCTCCCGCGACGATCCGGCCTTCAGGCCCGAGAACCAGCAGTCGTGGCGCGGCGCGGTCCGGCCGCTGGCGAACTATATCGTCTACCAGGGGCTCAAAGCCTACGGCCTCGACGCCGTCGCCTCCGAATTCGCCAGCAAGAGCACCGAGATGTTCCTCCGGAGTTGGGAGAGCTTCGGCCTCTCGCCCGAAGATTTCGATTCTCTCACGGGCGAGGCCGGCGGCGACCGCTATCAGAGCGGCGGACCCCTGGCCGCCCTGATCGCGATGGAGGAATATCTTGATTTCACGCCGCAGGAGGGCTTCCGCTTCGGCATCCTCAAGCCGGACGCCAAGGGCCGGCTCTCGCGGGTCCTGATCCAGGGCCGGCATTACGAGGTCGAGGTCTCGAACTCGTCCACGGTCCTGCGCGAGGAAGGTCAGGCGCTCATCGGCGTCGACGGCGGCGCCGTCATCCGCCGCTTCCTGTACAACGAATCGGAGGTCTCCTTCGCGTTCAAGAGCCTGGCCCGGCGGGAGGTTCGGCTCCGGTTCCTGAAGAAGGGCAAGTACCAGCTGCTCATCGACGGCCGGGTGGTGGATGTGTTCTCCGGAAGCGGCCGGACCTTCGAGGTCGGCGACGGCGAGCACACCATCCTCGTCCAGCTGCTCGAGGATCTCGAAAAGGAGAATATCCCATGACGCACTACACCAGGCGCGATTTTCTGAAGACCGGCGCCGGGGCCGGCGCGGCGGCGCTCCTCGCCGGCTCACGGGCGGCCGGGGCGGCGCCGTCCGCCGCGGCGCCCGCGGCCCCCCGGGTCGTGTCCAGCGGCAACGGCATCCGGGCCACGGCCAAGGCCATGGAGATCCTGCAGGCCGGGGGCGATCCCCTCGACGCCGTCATCGCCGGGGTCAACATCGTCGAGGACGATCCCGACGACATGTCCGTCGGCTACGGCGGACTGCCCAACGAGGACGGCGTCGTCGAACTCGATTCGTCGGTCATGTACGGGCCGACGCACCGGGCCGGGGCGGTGGCCGCGCTCAGGAACATCAAGAATCCGTCCAAGGTGGCCCGGCTGGTCATGGAGCGGACGGACCACGTCCTACTCGTCGGGGAGGGCGCCCTGAAATTCGCCCGGGCCCACGGCTTCAAGGAGGAGGACCTCCTGACCGAACGGTCGCGGGAGGCCTGGCTGCGCTGGAAGGAGACCATGTCGGACGTGGACAATTGGTTCCCGCCGAAGGCCGAGAGCCTGCCCGCGGAGATGCGCTCGGTCCTGCAGACTCACGGCACGATCAACTGCGTCGCCCTCGACGCGTCCGGCCGCCTGGCCGGCGTGACGACGACGAGCGGCCTGTCCTGGAAGCTGGCCGGACGGGTGGGCGACTCGCCGATCATCGGCGCGGGCCTCTATGTCGACAACGAGATCGGCGCGGCCGGCTCGACGGGCCGGGGAGAGGCCAACCTTCAGACCTGCGCCAGCTTCCGGATCGTGGACGCCATGGGCCGGGGCCTGAGCCCCGAACAGGCGTGTCTCGAAGCCTGCAAGGCGGTCGTGGCCAAGACCAAGCTGGTGCCCCGCCTCTGCGACGACAAGGGCCGCCCGAAGTTCGGACTCGATTTCTACGCCCTCAACAAGAAGGGCGAATTCGGCGCGGGCGGTTTCTACCAGGGGGGCCGGTACGCGGTCCACGACGGCGTCGAGAACAAGCTCCACGAAGTGGCTTTTCTGTTCAAGAACCCGGGGGACGGCCGCTAGGGCCTATTCCCGGACGATGATGACGGGGTAGCCTTGGCCGGCCAGGCGCTCGGCCAGCCCCTTCGCCCCGGCTTCGTCGGTCCTGACCCGGACCCGGAAGTACGTGCCGTTGGCCGTCCTGATCGTCGAGACGGCGACGCCGGGACAGGTCTTCTCCAGGCGGTGCATGATCGTGTAGGCGTTCTCCTGGACGGAGAAGGCGCCGACCTGGATCCAGACCGCCGCCGGCTTCCGGTCGGCCGGGTCCGGAGACTTGAAGCCCTGCAGCACGTCCAGGCGGACGCGGGCCGTGCCGGGGCCGACGAGGCCGAGGACCCGGGCCGCCGCGTAGGACAGGTCGATGATCCGCCCTTTGACGAACGGGCCCCGGTCGTTGATGCGGACGACGGCGGAGCGGTCGTTTTCGAGGTTCGTGACCATGACGTAAGTCCCGAACGGCAGCGTCGGATGGGCGGCCGTCATGTCGTTCATGTCATAGACCTCGCGGCTCGAGGTCGGGCGGCCGTGGAATTCCCCGCCGTACCACGAGGCGACGCCCGTCTCGAGGCCGCCGGTCGTCGGGCGCGGCAGCGAGGAGCAGGCCGCGGCGGCTAGGACGAGAAGGGCCGCGAGCGCGCCGGACGGGCACCGGCCCCGGCCCGGCCGCGCCGGACGCGACGCGCGGCATCGGTCAGACAAGTTGTTGGGTGAGCCTTTTCTTGAGATAAGCGAA
>Ga0208980_10002359_pt1 | contig 11478 bp, 7 predicted proteins | sample WetSurMetagenome_3_FD_187993 | JGI IMG/M metagenome (GOLD analysis project Ga0208980, IMG submission 187993) | Wetland microbial communities from Twitchell Island in the Sacramento Delta, sample from surface sediment Aug2011 Site A1 Bulk (version 2) | ecosystem: Environmental > Aquatic > Marine...
GACCAGGCGATCAGGATGGAAAAGCCTGTGTACATTCTTCTCAACAAGCCCAAGGGGTATATCACTACCTCCGATGATCCCCGCAACCGAAAAACCGTGATGGACCTGGTGCGCGGAGCCTGCAAGGAACGGGTGTACCCGGTAGGCCGGCTCGACATGAACACCATGGGACTTCTGCTCTTCACAAACGACGGCACCATCGCCAAGAAGCTGACACATCCGCGGTACGGGGTTAGGAAAGTATATCATGTGTTCCTTGACCAGCCGCTGTCACGGGCCGACCTGCTGAAGATACAGGAAGGGATCGAACTGGAGGACGGCTTCATCCGGGTGGACGGCGTCGAGTATGTGGGTGACGGCGCCGACCGCAAGCAGGTAGGTATCGAGATCCATTCGGGGAAGAACCGCATTGTGCGCAGGATCTTCGAAAAGCTGGAATATAAAGTGACGAAGCTGGACAGGGTCGTTTTTGCCGGTCTGACGAAGAAAAACCTGCCACGCGGCGAGTGGAGATTCCTCGAGGAGAAAGAGATCAATATGCTGAAAATGATCAGGAACCCGAAGTGATATGAAACCTGTAACCCTGTATATCGTCGAAGACGAGCTGCTGATCACCATGAGCCTCAAGAACCAGCTGGAGAGCGCGGGGTATGAGATCTTCGGAACGGCCACCAAATGCGAGACGTGCATGCAGGAACTTGAAGAACTCCGGAAGGAGGGGAAAGAGCCGGAGATTGTGCTGATGGACATCAACATCCGGGGACAGGTCGACGGCATCGAAACCGCCCGCAGGATCACGGAGAAATTCGATTGCGGGATCATCTTCATCACCGGGCAGAGTTCCAAAGAGGTGTATGAACGCTCGTTTTCCATCAAGCCGTTCGGATATCTGCTGAAACCGATCGATCTGGAACAGACCATGATGATCATCGAGATCGGGGCGTACCAGCGGAAGCTGGAGATGGAAAACAAAAAGTACCAGCGGCAGCTGGTCGAACTTCTTGAAGAGCGTACAAAGGAGAAAGACGAGGCACGGGGTCTGTACGAAACCCTGATCGACAACTCGTTGCTGGGTCTTGTCATTTTACAGGATGACAAGATCATTTTCATGAATAAAGAGGCGGAGCGGATTTTCGATTATACTACGGAAGAAGCACTCAAGCTTAACTACCAGGCGCTTGTCAACCACATCCACCCTGATGACCGGGAGATGGCCATCAGCAAATCACAGCGCCGGCTGAAAGGGGAGGATGTCCCTCAGGCGCCAAGAATGCGGTTCGTCCTTCGTGACGGTACCGTCAAAACGGTCCTTACGTTTGTGAAACCTGTTCTTTATGGCGGCCGTCCCGCCCTCCACCAGATCTATTTTGATGTTTCGAAACTGGGATGATATCCCTTCAGATTAAAAACTATGATCAGAAAAGGATTGTTATATGTTCTCGTATTCTGCAGCATTTCTGCAGTTGCGTCGGATCCTGTGAAAGAAGCCCTTGCCAGAGCCGGTGACGCTTCAAAATACCCCGGAGAGAACCAGCTCGTGGTCTTTGACAGCACGATCGTGGATATGCAGGAATCAGGCCTGACCTATGTTATATCGCATACACTCACAAAGGTGCTGACCGCAAAGGGAGCCATGGATCTGGACGTGGTGAAATTCGGATACGATCCGCAATCGGCCTATGTGGAGATCCGGAAAGCAGCCATTCACCGGAACGACGGGACAGTAACGGAGATCGATCTCACAAAAACCCTTGATTATCCTGCACCGGCAAGAGCCATTTACTGGGGAGCACGCGAGAAGATGCTCGGGATCGGACGGCTGGAACCCGGGGATGCACTTGAAGTGGTGATGTTCCGAAAAGGGTTTACCTATGCCCTTCTGCAGGATGAGGATGAAAAATACATCCCGCCGATGAAAGGGCAGTTCTACGATATCGTTGAATTCTTCGGGCCCAACCCCGTGGCGGAAAAAGTGTACCGGGTCCAGGTTCCAAAGAGCAAAAACCTGCAGTTCCAGTTCTATAACGGCGAAGTGCAGACCGGCAGCTGGCTGGAGAAGGACAAGGTCGTTTACACGTTTACCAAGCGGAACATCATGCCAATGAAAAGCGAAGCGCGCATGGTAGCGCTCAGCGATGTCGCACCGAAACTTCTCCTTTCAACGAGTCCCGACTGGTTTGCAAAATCAACCTGGTTCTTCGGCGTGAACGAGGAGTTCGGCAGTTTCGATTCCACCCCGGAGATCAAAGCGAAGGTGAACGAGATCCTGAAGGGCGCGAAGGACGAGATGGACTCGGTATCGAGGCTCACCCACTGGTGCGGCGACGAAATTCGCTACTCAGGCATCTCCATGGGATGCGGCGAAGGTTTCACACTGCACAAAGGAGCCATGACCTTCACCGACCGCTGCGGCGTATGCAAGGACAAGGCAGGCATGCTCATCACCATGCTGAGGGCAGCCGGCTTCAAATCATACCCGGCCATGACGATGGCGGGTTCGAGGATAGACTACATCCCCGCCGACCAGTTCAACCACTGCGTGACCGTTGTAAAACTGCGCGACGGCCGGTACCACCTGCTCGATCCTACCTGGGTGCCCTTCCTCAGGGAACTCTGGTCCAGCGCGGAACAGCAGCAGCAATACCTGATGGGTGTCCCCGAAGGAGCCGACCTGGCCACGACGCCCCTATCTGCCCCGGAGAACCATTATATCCGCATTACGGGACATTCAAAGCTCAATAGTTCAGGCACGCTCACCGGCAATGTGGAGATCACTGCAGAAGGTCAATCGGATGCCGCCGTTCGCGGATTGCTCCGAAACTCCAAACCCGAACTCTGGAAAGGCAACCTTGAAAAGGAGCTCATGAAGATCAGCCCGGCGGCACGGGTGACACATACTGAATATACCGATCCGCTGGACTACAAGTCAGGGCCTATCCGGATCACCATTGAATACGTAATTCCGGAATATGCGGTTGTTTCAAACGGAATGACACTGTTCGTCCCGATAACGGCAACGCCCGTTTTTAAAAATCTACAACCCCACCTTCTGTTTGATACCGGACTGAAAGAGCGCAAATACCCCTTCCGTGACCGCTGTTCAAGACAGGTCGAGATCAACGAAACGGTGGAGTTGCCGGCAGGGCTGAAACCGTTCCGGATCCCGGATACGGCCGCTGTAAAAGGTGACGCGGCCTCCTTCACAGGTGGGTACACCATCAAAGACAATATGCTTAGCTATAGCGGCAAGGCAGTCTTTAACAAACGGATCTACGATGCAGCGGACTGGCCCGATTTCCGAGGTGCGGTGGAAGCGCAGAACAGCTTTGCAGATCAGCCGGTGATACTGGAAATTCAAAATTCAAAAATCAAGGTTCAAAATTAGTCCTATGAAGAGGTATTACCTGGCATTGCTGCTGTTCTCTGTACTTTCAACAAATTCCGCCTGGTCGCAGGATGAGAAGAACTATGACGCAGTCTATCTTTCTGTTGTAAAAGAGTATGTTCTGAATCCTGACGGAAGCATCGTCTACAATTATTCGAAATCGCAGAAACTTCTGACCTACCGTGCGATCAACTCGCTTTATGGCGAAACGTTCGTGGTGTACAACCCGGGGTTCCAGAAACTGGAAATCCTCAGTTCGACGACAACGATGGCCGATGGCAAGGTTGTAAAAGCTCCAGCTAACGCATTCAACGAGGTTCTTCCGGGGGCCGCCGCCAATGCACCCGACTTCAACATGCTCCGCGAAATGGTGATCACCCACACAGGGCTGGAACGCAATGCGGTCATCCGGCTCAACTATACCATCCGGTCCGAAAAAGGATTCTATCCGGCACTTGCAGCCAACGAGGTACTGGCTGAAACAGAGCCGGTAAAGTCGCTGGTGATAAGGGTTAAAGTACCGGCCTCGGGTGCACTGTCATACCAGGCTTTCAATACCAAAGCGGAACCGTCGAAAACAACGGAGGGGAATTTCAAAGTATACACATGGCGTTTTGAAAATGTGCCGGCCATATCTGCGGAGGAGAACCAGGCCGGCGGGAACGAGAAGATCGCGCGCCTTGTTTTCAACGGCGAACCCGATGCCAACAAAATATGGTCATGGCTTACCTCCCAGCCCGCTTTTTCCTTTACAGTAAATGAGAGCATGAAGAGGGCGGCCGACAAACTCGTTGCAGATAACTCTGCCAAAGACAAGCTTGCGCTGAAGGTCCAGGAAAAGGTGGTGAGCGAGGTGAACGCAACGCCGGTGCCGATGCGATTCACAGGGTTTCGTTTGAGAACGCCGGAACAGGTATGGTCCGGAAACTATGGAACGGTACCTGAGAAGGCCCTGCTGATGACTGCCCTGTTGCGCTTTTCCGGGATCGGGGCAACACCATATGCTGTACAAAGGGCGGCTACATGCCCGGAAAAGTTCGGCGACCTTTACGGGATCGAAGATGTGATCGTAAAAGCGGTCACCCCTGACGGCCACGTACTCTGGCTCTCCGCTTCCACGCTGAACAGCCAGGATCTTACCCTGACCCTGCCCGGCAAGGTCCTCATTCCTCTTGTTACCGGCGGGCAATCACAAACGGTTAAGACGGAAACTGTAACTGCAAAAGGAACACTGACCGGAAATCTGTATATCAATGACAAGAATGAGCTTACAGGGGAGTTGTCGGCCACAGTAACGGGTCCGGTCAACCCTCAGTACAGCCTGATCCGGGACGAGTCGAAAGCGAAACAGTGGATAGCCGGCGGCCTGGGCAGCAAAGAGCTGAAAGAGATCACCCTTTCACAGACCGGAAAGGACGAGTCAAAATTCTCCTTCCGCGTCCAGAAGGACAATGCGCTGAATACGGACACGATTCTCAGGACCTTTACCCTGCCTTACCTTGCACAAGGATTTGAAAGCTTTGGGATCCATCCGCTTCCATCATACCGCAGCACGCCGTTCGAAGTACCCTTTCCGCTCGATGAATCGGTGGAACTTACACTTACCGTTCCGGACAACCTGGTGCTTTTGAGTTCCGGGAACGAGGTCAGCATTTCTAATGCAGCAGGTTCTTTCCGTTTTGAGATAAAGAGGGATGCAGGGAAGATAACGATCAGTAAAGAGATAACCATCGCCAGCAGGATCATCGGTCCGAAAGATTATGCTGCCTTCAAAACCCTGGTGGATAACTGGAATCTCCTGCAGTATAGAGAAGTGATGTTTGTGGTGAAGTAGACCGCAGACGGCAGACGGCAGACGGCGGTGGACTGTGGTACTCAATCCCTATCCCACCACATCCCTTCCAAGCAGGGTATGATGGATGTATTTGCTGATCTTGTCCAGTTCGACGTACTCCCGCTGGAGGTTCAGGGTTTCGTCAAGGTCCTCCGAAGCCCTCATTTTTCGCGCAATTTCACGCTTCCGCTTATCCAGCTTTTTCACCTTGAAGGTGAGAAGTCCTTTTGTGTTGATGATACCGAGCCGGTTTTCTTCAGTCTTTACGGCAATATTGTTTTTCTCCCAGTTGGGGCTCAGTTCATATTTGTCCAGGATGAAATAGATGGCGGTATTTGATATCTCCCGGTCGGGGTGGTTGAGGAAATGCTCCTGTTCCGGGGTCTCGCCGTTCTCGAGTAGCCGCCTGTATTCATTGAACACCTTGGCATAGACTGGGTTATCGAAAAAGATATCGTCGCTGAAGATGTCAAAAATCAGGTACTTCGCGATCAGAACCTCATGGGATTCGAGGGATTTGTCTTCATTAAGCGTCGATAGGGTCATGGTCTTCGTTCCATGGGTGAGGAGGAGGCGCATGATCTCGGCCTCCTGGAACTCATCGGTCTCAGCATCGTATTCCTCCTGGGGAGGTGCCTTGTATTCTTCGGGTGCAAGCCCGGCATCCTCCGGCTTTCCCGTATCGGTGACCGCCTTCGCGATCCTGGTCCGCAGCATTTTATTGGTCTCGTTGACCAGCACCTGTTCACCGACATTCATCATGTTCGAGCACTCTTTGATGTACAGGCTGCGGGTGATACCATCCGGGATGAGGGAAATGGTCTGAACGATCTCCCGGACGAGGGCGGCCTTTTTTATCGGGTCCCCTTTTGTTTCATCCAGGAGGAGTTTTGTCTTGAATAGGATGAAGTTCACCGAGTTGGTGCGGATGAAGGCCTCCACTTCGTCGGGATGGTGTTTCCTCGCGTAGGAGTCGGGATCGTCGCCTTCGGGAAAGAGAACGATCTTCACGTTCATCCCGCCCTCCACGATCATGTCGATGCCGCGCATCGAGGCCTTGATGCCTGCAGGATCGCCGTCATAAAGGATTGTAATGTTCCGGGTATAGCGCTGGATGAGCCGCACCTGGTCGTGGGTAAGCGAAGTGCCGGATGAAGCCACTACGTTCGAAATCCCGGCCTGGTGCATTGAGATCACGTCCGTATAGCCTTCCACGAGGAAGCAGTTGTCCTTTGCCACGATCTCGTTCCGGGCGAAATAGATCCCATAGAGCGACCGGCTTTTGTTGTAGATCTCCGATTCGGGGGAATTGACATATTTCGGACGGTTCTTGTCCGAGGTCAGGATGCGCCCGCCGAAACCGGTCACCCTGCCCGATGCGCTGTGTATGGGAAAAATGACACGTGAGTGGAAGCGGTCATAGATCCGGTTCTCCTTTTCGAGTGACAGCCCGCTTTTAATCAGGTATTCGCGTTTGTACCCCTCTTTGAGCGCATGTTGCGACAGGCTGTCCCACGGATCGGGGCTGTATCCGAGCTGGAATTTCCGGATGATGTCGTCGCGGAGGCCGCGCTCCCTGAAATAACTGAGACCCACTGCTTTGCCTTCTTCGGTCTCGAAAAGCGAATGGGTAAAGTATTGCTGGGCGAACTGGTTGAGGTTGAAAAGGCTCTCCTTTTCACCCTGCTCCTGGAGCATCTCGGGGGTCTGTTCCTCCTCTTCGATCCCGATACCGTATTTCCGGGCCAGGTACCGGAGGGCTTCGGGATAGTTGAAGTGCTCGTGCTCCATGATGAAATTGACCGCATTGCCCGCTTTTCCGCAGCCGAAGCATTTGTAAATACCCTTGACGGGGGATACGGTGAAGGAGGGCGTCTTTTCGTTATGGAACGGGCAGAGCCCGATGAGGTTTACGCCGCGTCTTTTAAGGGAGACGAAATCGCCGATCACCTCCTCTATACGGGCGGTGGAAACGATATTTTCGATGGTGTCGCGGGTGATCAAAATGAAGCCGGGAGTTCACCGCTAAATTAGTAAAAATCCGTATGCCTCTTTTTATTACTTTTATGGCCAAATCAACCTCATGAACCGGAGAGATTTTTTCAGAAAGAGCCTCTATGCGGGCGTCGCTGCCGGGGCTGCCTGGTCGCTCGGCGATCCGAAAAAGCTATTCGCATCCCTGCCCGCCGGGCCGGGGCTGCCTGTTGTTCCTTACGATCTGGTGGCGGTGAAGGGGGGTGATCCCGCTGCCATGTTTGACAAGGGGATCGAATCGATGGGCGGAATGAGTGCATTCGTGAAAAAGGGGCAGACGGTTGTCATAAAACCCAACATCGGCTGGGATGTCCCGCCGGAAAGGGCAGCGAATACAAACCCCGACCTTGTGAAACGGATCGTTGAACGGTGTTACTCCGCGGGTGCCAAAACGGTGTATGTGTTCGACAATACCTGCGACAACTGGGTGAAATGTTACCAGAACAGCGGCATCGAAAAAGCGGTGAAGGACGCCGGGGGCAAGATCGTGCCCGGCAATTCCGAAGGGAACTACCGGGAGGTGCAGGTCAAGGGCGGCAAGAAAATGAAGAGCGCCAAAGTCCACGAACTCATTCTCGACAGCGATGTTTTCATTAATGTACCCGTCCTGAAAAGCCACAGCTCGGCACAGATCACCGTGTGCATGAAGAACCTGATGGGGGTTGTGTGGGACCGGGGCTACTGGCACCGGAATGACCTGCACCAGTGCATCGTTGATTTTACCCCGGTGCGCAAACCCGACCTGAACGTGGTGGACGCATACCGTGTCCTGATGAAACGCGGACCGCGCGGCGTTTCGGTGGAGGATGTGGAGATGAAGGGTTCGCTGATCATTTCAAAAGATATTGTTGCGGCGGATGCGGCCGCGGCCAAACTCTTCGGTGTGGAACCTGCAACGATTCCTTACATCAAGCTGGCCGATCAGGCACAACTTGGTGTAATGGATCTCACCAAACTATCGATCAACCGGATCAAGATGTAGTTAAATGGGGCTGACCGCGCTCAAACCTCTTCGTGTTGCCGTTTCGCTGACCGCTTTTTTCCTTATTCTGTACCTTTTTGTAGAAGGTTCGGGCAAGTTGAGTCATGAATTGTCCCGGGGAATCCTGTTTTTCCAGTTTGTCCCTTCGTTGGTCACACTTTTCCATTTCGCGACCGCTGCATCCCTGGGATTTTTCCTTGTCCTCATCTTCACCCTTCTGTTCGGCAGGGTCTACTGCTCCTTTCTGTGTCCGCTTGGAACATTCCAGGACCTTGTCACCGGTGCCCGTACCAGGCTCAGGCGGAAAAAGAAGTTCCGGTTCATGAAACCGCAGCCGTGGGTGCAGTACAGCCTGCTTGCAGTGACCCTGATCCCGCTCCTTTTCGGCAGCATGTTCTTTCTCGACCTGCTTGATCCTTACAGTTCCGCAGGAAAGATCTTCTCCGGCCTTTTCCGGCCCGTCTGGTACGGAGCCATCAACCTGCTTGCATGGGTGCTGAAGCTGTTCAACAACTATTCGGTCTACCCGGTTGAGATTAAGTATGTGTCAGTTCCCTCCCTGGTCTTTGCCCTTGTCCTCTTCATTACAGTGGGCCTCCTTGCCTTTTACAGGGGGAGGTGGTACTGCAACGCCATCTGTCCGGTTGGGACAGTCCTGGGGCTTGTTTCGCGCATTTCGCTCTTCCGGATCCGCATCGATGAAAAAGAGTGCACGAGCTGCGGATTATGTGTCCGCGAATGCAAGGCAGGGTGCATCGACATGAAGGCCCGTAAGGTCGACTTTGCACGGTGTGTGGCTTGTTACAACTGTTTCCGTGCCTGCGAAAACAGCGGTTTTTCCTATTCATTTGAAAAAAGAAATACAGGGAACAAACAGGATCCGTCCAGAAGGGAGTTTATAAAGAACACCACCACAGGAATTACTTCAGTTGCCGGGGTACTGGCGGCCGGAGAGCTCTTTGCGCAGGAGAGTAAGAAAACGGAGGCACCGAAACCGGGCCCGATCACCCCGCCCGGGTCGCTCAGCATCTGGAACTTCACCTCCTCCTGCACGGCCTGCCATCTCTGCATCAGCGCCTGCCCGACCGGGGTACTGCAACCGTCTTTTCTCGAGTACGGCCTGGAGGGTGTTTTTATGCCGAGAATGAACAATGTGGCCAATTACTGCAACTTCGATTGCATTGCCTGCACCCTTGTTTGTCCTACTGAAGCAATCCATCCGCTGACAATCGATCAAAAGCACGTGACCCAGATCGGCGTGTCTAAATTCATTAAAAATATCTGCGTGGTGGTGGAAAAAAAGACAGCCTGCGGCGCCTGTTCTGAGCATTGCCCCACAAAGGCCGTGGAGATGGTTCCATACCTCGGCACCCTGAAGATCCCCGCGATCGACGAGAAACTGTGTGTAGGGTGCGGTGCCTGCGAACATGCCTGCCCCACCCGGCCCATCCGGGCCATCTACGTCGAACCGAACAAATACCACCGGGTGGCAATGAAACCCCTGCACAAAGTCAACGATTCACCGGAGGTTAAAAAAACGACAGAGGATTTCCCGTTTTGATAACGGTATGGAATTACGCCGGTTGGGGTGGGTCACGGACCCGCCACAACTTCGTCCCATCCGTTATGGGTCAATATCCCGTACCCACGGAATCCCAATTGTTTCAGGAGGCCCGCAGTTTCGTCGAGATACAGCGAGAGTTCGTGAGGTTTGTGCGCGTCGGAGGTGATGGTGACCGGGATGTTAAATTCACGGACTTTCTTCAGTATCCTGGGTCCCGGAAAGGTTGCATCCGATCGTTTTTTATAAATCCCCCTGGTGTTCACCTCGATCCTGCATCCTGCATCCTGCACCAGGGATAAAGTCTCATCAACCAGTTTTCTGTACCACGGTTCATCCTCACGAAAATACCGGTCCTTGTTGTGCATCCTGATCTTGTCGAGGTGCCCCACAACATCGGGTTTGTAAACCGAGATGAGCTCCTGCAGCTGACGGTAGTAAGCTGTGACCCCAACGCGGATATCTCCGGAAAATACGTTCTCCAGGCCCTTGTCGTAACTTTCCTGGTATGGGCCGTCAATGAACCAGAGGCCTCCGGTATCATGGTTTTTCACAAGGTGTACGGAACCGATGATGAAATCGAGCGGAAAATGCTGCCTGAACCATGCCGGAGTGTTCCCGACGCCGGGGATGAAATCTATCTCCATGCCGAGAAGGATATCGATCTTCCCAATGAATTTTTTTTTCAGCTTCAGGATCTCATTGCAGTACTCTCCCGTGCGTTGTTCCTTTAAAGCGAAAGTGTTTTCGAACGGCAGCGGCGAGTGGTCGGAGAAACCGAGGCTGCGGAAACCCTCTCTCAGCGCTTCTTCAATGTACTCTTCAGGAGGGGAGGAGCCGTCGGAAAAATGGGTATGGGTGTGGAGGTTGGAGAGGGGCATACAGTAGTTCGGTATTCGGTATTCGGTGTGTGGGTTTGGGGTCAGGAGTTTTGAATTATTTTGTAAACCTTATCGGCCCTCCTGAGAAAATCGGTGACAGGGATGGAGCAGTCTTCCCCTTTCACAGTTTTCTTTACAGGTTTAAGGTCAACACGGATCTCAGGGATCTTTATCTCGATAGATCCGGTCGTCGGTCCTTGGATATAAACGAGATCGCCGGGCGACAACCTGCCTGATTCCATCCGGATCTCAGCCACACGCAGTTTCTTAAAATAATTAGTGACTTTGCCAACGTATTCCTTGTGCCGTGTTGCGATCGAACCGTGCTGTTCAGCCCATTCGCCCATCTTCCGGCCGAGGTAATAGCCGTCCCAGAAGCCGCGGTTGTAAACCTGTTCCAGGCGCGCCATCCAGCCGTTGACTTTCTTGTTCGTATACGTTCCCTCCAGGACCGCATCAACTGCTTCACGATAGCATTGTACGACCGTTGACACATATTCCGGACTCCTTCCCCGCCCTTCGATCTTAAGCACCGAAACGCCCGCATCGAGGATTTTATCAAGGAACCCGATGGTGCAAAGGTCTTTCGGCGACATGATGTATTCGTTGTCCACGGCCAGCTCGATCTCCCCGTCGAAATCGGTCACACGGTAAGGGCGGCGGCAAAGCTGGTAACAGGCGCCGCGGTTGGCGGAGGCGTTGTAATGGTCGAGGCTGAGGTAGCACTTCCCTGAGACGGCCATGCAGAGCGCACCGTGCGCGAAGACCTCAATCTGAACGAGGTTTCCCGACGGACCTTTG
>Ga0208980_10002361_pt1 | contig 11474 bp, 7 predicted proteins | sample WetSurMetagenome_3_FD_187993 | JGI IMG/M metagenome (GOLD analysis project Ga0208980, IMG submission 187993) | Wetland microbial communities from Twitchell Island in the Sacramento Delta, sample from surface sediment Aug2011 Site A1 Bulk (version 2) | ecosystem: Environmental > Aquatic > Marine...
CCGTGACCGAGCCGCTTGTAGCCCTGGCCATTGTGTGGAGTTTATCCTGGGTCGGGTGAGCGGATAGACCGCCTCGTTCTGACCAGACGTCATTGGGAGGCAATGCGCGACCAGGCGGCAGCTGATGTTCCCCTCGAGTCGTGCGGGCTGCTTGCCGGAATCGGGGAAGTTGTCCAGCAGGTGATACCCGTCCCGAACGCCCTGAAGAGCGCGACCCGCTACCGGTTCGACCCGCATGAACAGCTGGCAGCCTTCGATCAGATCGAACGGGACGGGCTGGAGATGCTGGCCATTTACCATTCCCATCCCAGGGGTCCGCTGCAACCCTCCCCGACGGACATCGCAGAAGCCTTCTACCCGGTGGCCTATGTCATCTGGTCGCCGCAGGATGGAGAATGGCAGGCGCGCGGTTATTGGATCGAAAACGGGATTTTCTCTGAAATTTCCCTTAAAATATCGGAGTAACTTCATTAGTAGATACGGGTTTTCAATAAAGACTCTCGCCGGAGGATTTTCAAAATGGAAATTACTGTAGCTTTTGGGTTATTGCTGCTCGGTTACTTGCTGGGTTCCATTCCGTTCGGCTTGATCATTGTCAAGCTGAGGACGGGCAAGGATGTGCGCAAGGTTGAAAGCGGCCGTACCGGCGGTACCAATGCCTATCGGGCCGCAGGCAAGTGGGCCGGGGTGTTGACCGGCCTCATGGACGGGGTCAAAGGATTGGTGGCGGTCTGGCTGGCTGCCTACCTTGCAGAGAAGCTTGGAGGCACTCCGATCTGGCTGGTGCTCGCCGGATTGGGCTCGATCCTCGGCCATAACTACTCCATTTTCCTTGCAGAACGCGGAGAGAACGGACGGTGGCGTTTGCGAGGCGGGGCAGGAGGCGCGACAGCGGCCGGTGCCGCCGCAGGTCTGTGGTTCCCCTCCCTTTTCTTCATCCTTCCCGGCGCGCTGGCAACGCTTTATTTTTCAGGGTATGCCTCCGTGGCAACCCTGTCGGTGCCATTGATGGCACTCGTAGTATTCGCAGTCCGTGCCTACCTGGGATACGGCCCGTGGGTGTACGTGCTCTATGGTGTGTTGGCGGAGTTGATCCTGTTGTGGGCGCTGCGCCCCAACCTGAAGCGCCTGATGGACGGCACCGAACGCATGGTCGGCCCTCGTGCCAAGCGGCGGGCGGCGAAGGCTGCTGCCGAGAGCGGGGAGAACAGTGAATCATAACTGACAGAGTGATGAACACAAAAGAGGAGCGAAAATCGCTCCTCTTTTGTGTCTTGTTGACTGGTGAAAATCCTGACGTGATGGCTACTCTTCGCCCTCGTCCCCGCCATCTTTCTTGTCCGCCAATTGCTGGTATAAAGCCCTGACGTTGCGCTGGTGCAGCGAAATGGCCAAACCGCCGAGCGCCACACGGCTCTTGCCGCAATCCTCGATGTTGATTTCATCCAGGTAATCACCCGGGATCTTGCGCTTGGAGGCTGCTTTGACACTTTTCCGCAGCGACGAAATGTAGTTCAGGTTCTCCTTCACCGCCGAGTCGATCTCGCCGCGCAGGATGATGTCGCCGTGCCCCTGAATAATGTTCTCAAGCCCCATGCGTCCCATCTTTTTAATGGATGCGGCGATTTCATCCAGGTCCCCGTCCACGATGTAGGGCAGTGGCATGAAGGCGTCTCCAGCAAACAGGATGCGGTCCTCCTCCACCAGTACCGACACGCCGTCCGGGCTGTGGCCGGTGGCGGGCATCAGGATCAGGTTTTTCTTGCCCACTCTCAGGGTCAATTCGCCCTGTTCAAAGGTCATGTGTGGGAGCACGATCTTCACCTGCCGAAGGGCAGGGTTCTGCTTGCGGGCGGCTTCCAGCGACGGTACCCCTTTTTCGGCCAGCAGTTGACGGCAAAAAGCATGGGAGATAATGGTGGCTCCGGGGAAGAAACAGTTGCCCCAGGTGTGGTCGGCATGGTAATGGGTGTTGATGATGTATCGAACCGGCGTGTTCAGCTCATGCTCGATGAATTCGCGAATGGCCATCGTTTCTTCAGGAAGGGCGAGTGTGTCGATCACTACTGCCCATTGAGGCCCCGCCACCACCCCTGCTGTAACCTGCGCATAGACTTCACTTTGGAACCAAAATACGTTTTCAGAGACCCGTTCACGATGCATATAATTCCTCAATTCCTTATTGCCACAAACATAGCATATTTGAAATTGAAAATCAAGTCCGATAATGGTTTTGCGCATTATTGGCCTTAAAAACCGTGTTTTTCGTCTTTCCGAACGCTTGCACACTTGCTTTTCTCATGATATATTTGTGATTGTATGGATGAGTCGGTCCTCCTGGTAACTTCGCAGACCAGTTTGGAAGACGTTGTCCGGCGTGCCCTGAAAGAAGTGGGGACTTATGATTTACGGGCAACAGACGATTTCAACAAGATAATGGAAGATCGCCAGCAGCGTATCACGCTGGCTTTGCTGGACGCCGAGCTTGAAGATCAAGGGGTATCGATTCTCGATGTGGGTCGAGCGTTACGACAGTTCAACGATAAGATCCAGTTCATAGTCATAACGAACCCCAGGACCTGGTTGACCGAGGAAATCAATGAGCTTGCTCCTCGTGGTTTTATCTCCAAGCCGCTTGATGCGGCGGAGTTGGCAAAAATGATGAATGACGGCAAACCTACCAACCCCAAAGTGGAATTCGCCCCGCAGAGGCCTGTTCATGTCGATGCGCCACCTGAGCTTCCCTGGTTGCAGGACATCAACCGCGCCGCCCAGCATCTCACCCGGCTGACACTTGAGTCGTCCGCCCAAGCCGCGCTCATCACGCTCAACAATGAGCTGTGGGCTTATGCCGGTCAGTTGTCGAAAGCTGCCGCCCAGGAAATCTCGCAGACCATTCAGCGCTATTGGGATCACGAGGAAAAAAGTGACCTGTTGCGCTTCATCCGCCTTGAAGCCACCCGGGCGGAGCACATGCTGTATGCCACGCGCCTGTCTCCGACAATGATCCTGGCGCTGGTGTTCGATGCCGAAACCCCCTTTAGCACCATCCGCACCCAGGCCGGCAAATTGGCCGGATCGCTTGCTTCGACTCCCCCTGCAGAACCTCCCCGCGAGGAACGCCGGCGTGAAACAGATGAATTTGTCGACCTGCCGCAGCTCTCGGAGGTATTGTCCGACGTCCCTTCGCCCAACCCCGTCCCGCTTGATTCGGGCTGGGAAGCGATCATCAGCGAGCAGGAACACCCTGCGCCTCCTGCCGCGTCGTTCAGTTTGGAAACCAATCCGCCCATCCAGCGCGGACCGGCGGAAGCCGATTACGAGATCATCAATCCCGACCTGTTCTTCGACGAGGCAGCGCTGGCGGTCACCCGCAAGCACACCCCGACGCCGGATGAGATGGCGCAGTTCGCTGTCACCCGCCGGCACACCGTGGAAGAGCAGCGGCAGATTGAAGAAGCCGAACAGCGGTCCGCCGCACCTGAAGGGGCGCGCAAGATCGTGCTGGAGCCCGTCTCACCGGCGCTTTACAACTTGAGCTATGCCTGTTTGTTGATCCCGCGTTTCGACCGCCACTACCTGACCGGCGATCTGGCTGACCGTGTGACGAATTGGATGCAGGACATCTGCATCGCCTACGGTTGGCGGCTGGAGCACATCGCTGTCCGCCCCGAATATCTTCAGTGGATTGCCAACGTCCCGCCGTCCGTTTCGCCCGGCTTTATCATGCGCATCGTGCGCCAGCAGGTCTCTTCGCGCCTCTTCGCTGATTTCCCGCGTTATGCCAAGGAAAACCCATCGGGTGATTTCTGGGCGCCGGGTTATCTCATCATGGGCGGCCCGCAGCAGCACCCGCCCAAGTTGATCAAGGACTTCATTCAGCAGACGCGCCAGCGGCAGGGCATCACGCGCCCACCGCGCTAGGATTTTCACCTTTGCCTAAATGGGGCAGGTCACGCAGACCTGCCCTTATTTTTTCGAATCAGGATAGAATCACCTGACCCTTTTTATCGGAGAATCTCATGCCGCCCACCCTTTACCTGATCGACGGCCACGCCCTTGCTTACCGCACTTATTTCGCGCTCAGTTCCACCGGCGGACAACGCTGGCATACCGCCAGCGGCGAACCCACTGCCGGAGTTTACGGATTCGCGTCCGTGCTGATGCGCCTGCTCAAGAATGAAAAACCCGATTACATTGCGGTGGCGTTCGACACAGGCAAGACCTTCCGTGACGAGATCTTCCCCGAATACAAAGCTACGCGCGCCAAGATGCCCGATGACCTGCGCCCGCAGATCGAGCGCATCCGACAGTTGGTGGACGCCTTCAACATACCCCGCCTCGAGATGGAAGGATTCGAAGCAGACGACGTCCTTGGCACGGTTGCGCGGGTGGAATCAGCGGAGGGGCTGGGGGTCAAGATCATCACCGGCGACCGCGACCTGCTGCAACTAGTCGGCGGCGGGGTCATCGTCAACCTGCCGGAAGGCAAACTCTCCGATGCAAAGGATTACATCACCGACGCCGATGTGATCGCGAAGCTGGGCGTCCCGGCGCACCTGGTGGTGGATTACAAGGCGTTGGTCGGCGACAAATCGGATAACATTCCCGGCGTACCGGGTGTGGGCGAAAAGACGACGCAGGAACTCTTCAAGGTTTACAAATCGCTCGATGACATCTATGCCCATCTCGAGATGATTCCCCCCAAAGTGCGGACGAAACTCGAAGCCGGGCGCGATTCCGCCTACATGAGCCGCGACCTGGCAGCCATCCGCACCGACCTGCCGATCAAGATCGACCTGACGCATGCCAGGGCAGACAATTTCGATCCAGCCAATGTGGAAAAACTCTTCCGCGAGCTGGAATTCCGCTCACTTGTCCCCGAATTGGCGGTCTTCAGGAAAAACGGGGTAACTTCCGTAAGTAAAAAGGGCGACCAGCAGATGGCGATGTTCAGCGAGCCGGCCGCACCTGCAATAAAAATCGAACGACCGCCATCGTCCCTCAAGGTCCAAGTAGTGGACACCGATGCCAAGCTGAAAATACTTGCCTCGGAGTTGAAGAAAGCGGATGTCATATCCTTCGACACCGAGACCACCTCCACCGAGGAGATGGAAGCGCAGCTGGTCGGTGTCTCGCTGGCGGTCAAGGAAGGGGAGGGATGGTACATCCCGGTCGGACATACTGCCGGTCCCAACCTGCCGGTTGAACAGGTCATTGAAGCGCTTCGACCGGCGATGACGAATCCAAAGATTCCCAAAATCGGGCACAACATCAAATACGATTACCTGATGCTGGCGCGATATGGATTAAAGGTGACGCCGCTGGGTTTTGATTCGATGATCGCCGAATGGATCACAGATCCCTCCTCCCGCAACCTGGGGCTTAAGAACCTGGCCTACGTGCGGCTCGAAGAGGAAATGACCCACATCGAGGCGCTGATCGGGATGAAAGGCAAGCACCAGCGCACGATGGCCGAGGTGGACGTGGAGTCTGCCTCCGCCTATGCCGCAGCCGATGCGGAGATGTGCATCCGCCTGCGTCCCGTCCTGCTTGATGAACTCGACAAGGTGGGTGGGCGCAAGCTGCTCGAAGAGATCGAAATGCCGCTGGTGGGAGTACTGGCCGAAATGGAGTTGACCGGCGTTCTGCTGGATGTCAAGTTCTTTGAGAAGATGTCACGCGAGCTGGGCAAGCGCATGGCCGAAATCGAAATGCAGGTCTATCAAATGGTCGGCAGACCCTTCAATATCAACTCCACCCAGCAATTGTCGGATGTGTTGTTTAAAACTCTTGCGCTGGAACCGCCGGACCGCGGGAAGAAGACCGCCAGCGGACATTACTCCACGTCGGCGGATGTGCTCGAGGAACTGCGCGGCAAACACCCCGTGGTGGACTTGATCCTCGAGAACCGCGAACTCTCCAAGCTGAAATCCACCTACGTGGATGCGCTGCCTCGCGTTGTGGACCCGAAAAATGGCAGGGTTCATACCTCCTATAGCCAGACCACTGCGGTGACGGGCCGGCTGTCCTCCTCGAATCCGAACCTGCAGAACATCCCCACCCGCACCGACCTGGGGCGCACCGTCCGCAACGGATTTATCGCAGCGCCGGGCCAGGTTCTGCTATCTGTGGATTATTCACAGGTGGAACTGCGCATCGTCGCGCACATAGCCGGCGACCAGGCCATGCTGGATGCCTTCCGCAACGACCAGGACATCCATGCCACCACTGCAGCGGCGATCTACAGCATCCCGCTCGAGCAGGTGACCAAGGAGCAGCGCCGGCATGCCAAGGCGATCAACTTCGGCCTGATCTACGGCATGTCCGCTTTCGGGTTGTCCCGTTCCACCGAGTTGACCCTCGGGGAGGCGGATGCCTTCGTCAAAGCCTATTTTCACCAATTCCCCGGCGTCAAGAAATATCTCGATGAAACGCGCAAGCTGGCCGCCAAACAGGGCTATGTCGAGACGCTGCTCGGCCGCCGGCGCTACTTCCCGGCGTTGATGGGTCATATCAATCAGCAGGTGAGAAACCGCGAGGAGCGCGAAGCCATCAATGCGCCCATCCAGGGCACGGCGGCGGACATCATGAAGATCGCCATGATCAAGATCCCCGGCGCGCTCGAGTCTGCCGGCTTGCAGGGTTGTATGTTGCTGCAAGTCCATGACGAGATTGTGTTAGAATGTCCGCAGGATGAACTGGCAAAAACCGCCCGTGTCGTCCAGCAGGTCATGGAAGATGCCTTCCCGCTCAGCATCCCGCTTTCCACGGAAGCCCGTTGGGGGCATAGCTGGGGAGAGATGCAGGTATTAAAATAATCGGGAAGGTTTTTCATCGGCTTGGATTGATTTTCGATCAAGAGAACACTTATGCCCGGACGTGAAGACGTATTTCAAAAGGCGTTAAATGACGGCCATTCCGCCGCCTGGGACCAGACATGGGACAAGGCGGCTGTGTGCTATCAAAGGGCGCTGGATGAATTCCCGGACAACCCCAAGGCGTTGAACAGCCTCGCTCTGGCGCGGTACCAGTTGCAGCAGTATGAAGCCGCATTGGAGACCTACCGGCGCGTCATCAAAGTCAGCCCGGACGATGCCATTGCGATGGAGAAGATTGCCCAGCTTTCTGAAAAGCTGGGGAACATCAACCAGGCGGTACAGGCGGCGCTCCTGGCGGCCGAGCTTTATCTCAAGGTCCGTGATGCGGACAAGGCCATCGAGAACTGGTCACGCGTCACGCAGCTTGCCCCCGAGAATCTCACAGCGCACTCGCGCCTGGCCATGGTCTATGAAAAGATGGGGCAGGCCCGCCAGTCAGTATCCGAGTACATCGCCGTGGCCAGCCTGCTCCAGCACAGCGGGCAGCCGCAAAAGGCGATGGAACTGATCGACCGTGCCATGAAACTGTCCCCGGACTCTTCGGAGGCGAAGCAGGCTTATGGGTTGCTTCGTTCCGGCCAGATGCTTCCGAAACCGGTCCGGCCGAGAGGCGGCACGGGCCCCCTCAAGATGGCGCAGGTCAAGCAACTTGAGACTCCCAAGAAAGCCTCCGACAGCAATCTCGACCCGATTGCCGAGGCGCGCCAGAAAGCGCTCAAGATGATTGCGGAGGTCATGTTCGAGCTCTCCGACGAAAACAGTGCAGAAGCACAGCAGAGGCGCGGACTGCAGACCCTCATGCGCGGTACCGGCATGCTCAACCAGAATCAGCAAAGCCGGATCATGCTTCACTTGAGCCAGGCTATCGATTCGCAGACCAAGAACCACGATGCGCAGGCGGCCGAGGAACTGGAGCATGCCTTGGACGCCGGTTTCACCCTCCCGGCGGTCTACTTCGACTTGGGGTACCTGCGTTCCCGCACCGACCGCACCGAAACCGCCCTGAAGTATCTTCAACTGTGTTTCAGGCACGACGAATACGGCCTGGCTGCGCGGATGATCTCGGGCCAGATCCAGCAAAAGGAAGGCAGGCTGAAGGAAGCCGCGGTTGAATATCTTGAGGCATTGAAGATCGCCGACTCGGCGGTCGTCGCCCCGGACCAGGCGGATTCGATCCGGCAGCTTTATGAGCCGATCGTTGAAGCGCAGGAGAATGCCGAGGATGACCAGAATGTCGGCAAGCTGTGCGAAAACATCCAGGAGCTGCTGATGCGTCCAAACTGGCGCGACCACCTCAGCCAGGCCCGCATGCAGCTTCCCGGGACATCCGAAGGAGCCGCGCTGCCGCTGGCGGAAGTCCTGATCCAGTCCCAGAGCAGCCAGGTGCTGGGGGCGATGAGTTCGATCAACGCGCTGGCCCGCGCGAACAAGCTGCGCTCCGCAATGGACGAAGCCTTCTATGCCGTGATCAACGCCCCCACTTACCTGCCGCTCCATTCATTGATCGGCGACCTGCTCATCACCGAGGACCGCATCCCGGATGCGATCGCCAAGTTCACCGTGGTGGCCCAGGCCTACAGCGTGCGCGGTGAAGCCGCTCAGGCCACCAACATTCTGCGCCGCATCCTCAAACTCGCCCCGATGGACCTGGCCATCCGCACCCGTTTGATTGACCAGTTGATCGCCCGCGGGCAGGTGGACGAGGCCATCAGCGAGTACATCGAACTGGCCGACATCTACTACCGCCTGGCTGAACTTGATATGGCGCGCAAAACCTATGCCACCGCGCTGCGGGTTGCCCAGCAGAGCAGCGGCAACCGCACCTGGAGCACGCAGATCTTGACCCGCATGGCGGACATCGATATGCAGCGCCTGGACTGGCGGCAGGCCATCCGCGTGTATGAGCAGATCCGCACCCTGCGGCCTGACGACGAGACTGCCCGCAAGAACCTGATCGACCTCAATCTTAGACTCGGGCAGCCCCAGCAGGCTGCATCGGAGCTGGACAGTTTCATGACCTACCTCGACAGCATCGGCAAAATAGAGGATGGCATCCAGTTCTGCGAGACTCTGATCGAAGAGCAGGGCGGGCAGATTTTTATTCGGAGAAACCTTGCGGAGCTTTACCATAAATCCGGGCGTGTGCCCGAAGCCATTTCCCAACTGGACGCGATCGGCGACACGCTGATGGCCTCCGGTGATACACAGGCGGTGGTCGAAGTGGTGAACCAGATCCTGATGATGAATCCCCCCAACGCGGAGGAATATCGCGAGGTGCTCAGGCAGCTTCAGTCTTGATGCTTGCTTCTATACCCGCCCCCGCCCGGAGTGCGGATGCTGAGCACATCCCCGGTTTTCAACTCCACCATCCCCTTGCCCGGCAGGGGGATTTCCTTTTCTCCTCGTATCAATACGTTCTCGCCGCACTGGCCGGGTTCGCCGCCGGACAAGCCGTAGGGCGGATTCTTCCTGCGTTCAGAGAGAATTGTGACCTGCGCATCAGTCAGCACCTGCAGGTCTCGCACGATCCCGTCCCCGCCCCGGAAGCGGCCATCTCCGCCTGAGCCTTGTCTCACCTCGTACCGCAGCACCCGCATGGGGTATGCATACTCCAACGCCTCGACAGGCGTGTTCAGTGTATTCGTCATATGCGAGTGGATCGCGCTGGGACCGTCTGAATTTGGTCGCGCGCCCATCCCGCCGCCGATGGTTTCGTAATAGGTGTAGCCCCTCGCCCCTTGCCCCTTTCCTACGTGGAGAGGGGATGGAGTAAGGGCTCCGATAATCACGTTGTTCATCGTCCCCTGGCTGGCGGCAGGGACCTTGTCCGGGCAAGCCTGCGCCAATGCGCCCAGCAGCACATCCACGATACGTTGGGATGTCTCGACGTTGCCGCCTGCCACGGGTGAGGGCGGCAGGGCGTTCACCACCGTCCCGGCAGGGGCGATGACCTTGACCGGCGCGAGACAGCCGGCATTGTTGGGCACGTCCAATCCCAGCAGGCAGCGGAAGACATAATACACCGCCGAGAGCGTGATGGCGTACACGGCATTGACGCTGCCCTGCTGCTGGGGCGCAGAGCCGGTGAAGTCCACACGTGCTGTTTCGCCGCGGATGGTCACTGTAACCATGATCGGCACCGGGTCGGGACGCACACCGTCGTCGTCGAGAAAATCCGTGAAGGAGTAGGAACCTTCCGGCAGCGAGGTGATCAACGCGCAGGTCATGCGCTCGGTGTAGGCCAGCAGTTGCTCCCCGGCATCCGCGACATCGTCCGCGCCATAGCGGGTCGTCAGCTCCATCAGTCGCTCCGCGCCGCGCTTATTGGCGGCGATCTGCGCCCACAGGTCGCCGGCGCGCTCCTGAGGCGTGCGCACATTGGCCAGGATGAGCGAGAACAGGTCTTCGTCCATCTTGCCGGCATGCACCAGCTTCACCGGCGGCAGGATTAATCCTTCCTGGTAGATCTCACGCGCCACCGGCATCGAGCCGGGGGTCATCCCGCCCACGTCGGCGTGATGGGCGCGGGAGGCCACAAACCCCCGTAGGGGTGGTTCGCGAACTGCCCCTACGGGGGGTCCACACACTGGCGAGACCATGGTGATGTCCGGCAGGTGAGTGCCGCCGCGAAAGGGGTCGTTCAACACGATGACATCGCCGGGATGGAGATCGTCCGCGAAACGCTGCACCGCCGCCTCCACCGAGAGCGGCATCGAGCCCAGGTGCACCGGGATGTGCGCCGCCTGAGCGATCATGCGCCCGCGCGCGTCGAACACGGCGCAGGAGAAATCACGCCGCTCCTTGATGTTGGGGGAATAACTGGCCTTGCGCAGCACCGTGCCCATCTCCTCGGCGATGGCGGCGAAGAGATGCTTGTAGATCTCGAGACGGATGGCATCCTGGCTCACGGTCCCACCTCGATCAACAGATTCCCAAATCCGTCCACGCGCGCGTTGTCGGGCGGGCCAAGCAGAACAGTCGTGTCGGCGCGGACGACAACTGCCGGACCAGTGATGACATTGCCGGGACGCAGCGCTTCAGCGCGGTAGAAGGGGGTTGAACGCTCACCTTCTTCGAACAGGACAAGGCGTGTGTCGAGCAGCGCTGCCTCCGCACTTTCACCCTCCAGCGGCTGCGCGCGTAATTCCGGCGGATCGGTACGCCCCACCGCGCGGACGCGCAGGTTGACCAGCTCGAGCAAACCCTCTTCGCGGGCATAGCCGTAGGTCGTCTTGTGGAGCTCGTGGAAGCCGATGACAATATTTTCGCTGAAGGGAATCGTCAATTCATAAGACTGCCCGAGATAGCGCATGTCGATGAAGCGCTCCACGCGGATGTGATCCACTGCCACACCCTCAGCTTCCACCTCGCGGCGGCCACGATCCACCCAGGGCGCGAATAACTCTTCAAGCGCAAAATGAGAAGTGTCGCCCGGCAGCATGACGGTCCGGGTGTAATCCTTGACCACGTCGGCGGCGAGCATGCCGAAAGCTGAGAGGGTGCTGGCCAACGGCGGGACCAGCACGCGCGGGATGCCCAGTCCGCGGGCTAGATCAGCGGCGTGCAGCCCGCCCGCCCCGCCGAAGGAGAGCA
>Ga0208980_10002362_pt1 | contig 11464 bp, 8 predicted proteins | sample WetSurMetagenome_3_FD_187993 | JGI IMG/M metagenome (GOLD analysis project Ga0208980, IMG submission 187993) | Wetland microbial communities from Twitchell Island in the Sacramento Delta, sample from surface sediment Aug2011 Site A1 Bulk (version 2) | ecosystem: Environmental > Aquatic > Marine...
TCTTCACTTCGTATCGCGCTTTCAGTGCTTCCGGCGTGTCCAGCGCTTCGATCCGGCCGTCGACCATGATGGAAACCCGCTCGCAGTATTCCGCCTCATCCATGTAGTGGGTGGTTAGGAATACCGTCGTGCCTTCGTGGGCCGCCCTGTAGATCATGTCCCAAAACTGCCGCCGGGTGACGGGATCCACGCCGCTGGTCGGCTCATCCAGGAATACGATGGCAGGTTCATGGAGGGTGGCGATAGAGAAGGCCAGCTTTTGCTTCCAGCCCAGCGGGAGGGAACTGATGACCCTGTCCTTCTGATCTTCCATCCCCAGGTTCCTCAGCAGGATCCCCATTCTTTCCCTGATCTTCTTTGTTTTCAAACCATAGATTCCCCCGTAGAAAATGAAGTTCTCGCCCACCGTCATATCCTCATATAAAGAGAACTTCTGGCTCATATAACCGATGTTCTTCTTGATCTTATCAGTTTCATGATAGACATCATATCCTGCTACAGAAATTTTACCGGATGTAGGGGCCCATAATCCGCATAATATCTTGATGGCTGTTGTTTTACCGGCTCCGTTGGCCCCAAGGAAACCGAATATCTCACCCTTATTCACATAGAAAGTCAGGTGATCATTGGCGACGAACGAACCGAACTTCTTTACGAGGTTTTCGACGGAGATGATATGATTGTTAATGGTCATTAGTCATTGGTTTTTTAACCCTGCCCCAAGGGGGGTGGGTTATTTCATCAGTGCCATGAAACTATCCTCCACAGTCGGGATGATCGTTTTCACTACCGGCTTTTGATGGCCTTTTTCGTGCAAATATTGTTTCAAGTGAGCATGATGGTCTTTCTCTTCTCTTTTCATCGCAGCATGGATGAACTCGCCGGATCGATAGGCGCGGATCGTTTCAGGGTAATTCTTTACATCAAATAAAAGATGGTACATCTGCTCTGATTTGACAGCCAGTAAAGGTTCCTTATAAGAAGCGACAATCCCGGCCGGTGAATCGATACCCAGGATTTTGCCCTCCTGCATCAGTGCCACGCGGTCGCACCGGCTGGCTTCGTCCATATACGGTGTGGAGACAAGAATGGTGATCCCTTCCTGCTTCAGCTTTTTCAGCATATCCCAGAATTCCTTACGCGAGACGGCGTCCACCCCGGTGGTTGGCTCATCGAGGAAAAGCACGGCCGGTTTATGGATCAGGGTGCAGGAGAGGGCCAGCTTCTGCTTCATCCCGCCGGATAACTTACCGGCGGGGCGGGTCCTGAACGGCTCTATCTGCCTGTATATATCCTCAATCAACTGATAGTTTTCTTTTATAGTTGTCTTGAAAATACTGGCGAAAAACTTTAGGTTTTCTTCTACCGACAGGTCCTGGTAAAGTGAAAATCTCCCGGGCATATACCCGATGATCTTCCGGATCGATTTATAATCTTTGACCGTGTCAAGCCATTCCACCAGGGCTTTTCCTGAATCCGGGATCAAAAGGGTTGTCAGGATCCGGAACAGGGAAGTCTTTCCTGCGCCATCAGGGCCGATGAAACCAAACAGCTCTCCCTTTTCAACAGAGAGGGTGATGTCATCCAGGGCCTTTTGGGCATTATAGGACTTGGAGATATGGTCGATGATGACGGAAGAGGACATTTTCCGGATTATTTTTCGGCAGGCATGAAATTGATTTCCCCCGGCATGCCAATTTTGAGGCTGCCATCATTGGGGACGGTTATCTTCGCCGCATACACCAGATTGACCCTTTCCTTCTTGGTCTGGATGGTCTTTGGCGTGAATTCAGCCTTCGAGCTGATCCAGGTCACCTTGCCCTGCAGCCTGGTAAACGCTGTCTTGTCCTTGTCGATGAGCACTTCCACCATCTGGCCGATTTTGAGGTAAGGCAACTGGTCGCCGCTGACATATACTTTGAGTTCAAGCGCGTCCAGGTTGGCAAGCTTGCAGATGGACCGGCCCAGGGCAGTGATTTCGCCGGGCTCTGCGAATTTCACCAGGACCGTCCCGGTGAGCGGGCTGATGATCCAGCACTTACTGAGGGTCTCCTCTACCTGCGCCACCTGCACTTCGAGGGTGCCCATTTCCGCGATGACGCTCTCTTTCTGCACGACGGTGGCCCGGATCTGTGCTTCCAGCAGGTCCAGGGCACCGGCAATGTCGTCCAGCTGTTTCTGCGTCGCGGCGCCGTCTTTCATCAGGTTATCCACCCGGGCTTTGTCGACCAGCATATTCTGCTTCTGCTGTTCCTGCACCTTGACCTGGGAATCGATGTTCCTTGCTTTAGCATAGAGCACAGCGCTTTGGGCATAGAGCTGTTCTCTCTTTAGAGACAGATCGGTTGTGTCAATAAGCCCCAGCGTATCGCCCAGCGTCACTTCCTGGCCTTCTTCCAGGTTCAGTTTGAGTATTTTACCATTGGATTCGGAGGATACAATTACCTCGATGGCCTCGAAATTCCCGTAGGCATCGGAGATGTCATTCCGGGAGCAGGAAGCTGTGAAAAAAACTATTGTAATGATCAAAATCAGATTTTTCATACGGTTTAATATTTATAGTTTGCCGGCAGTGGCCAGGTAATCGTATTTGGCACGGAGCAGCTGGACCTGGTGGATCCTCAGGCTCAGCAAAGCTTCCGTTTCTGCCCTGAGTTCCGTGATGTATTCCGTTGAAGTGATGATCCCGTTTTTCAACTGGGAAGAGTAGGTCTCCATGATACTGGTGCGGATGTCGGCGATCTGCTGGTCTTTTTCTATCAGTTTGTTACACCGCATAATTTCAGCCTGTTTTCTTTCCAGGTCGATAGAAATGTTTTGCGTAAATGCATCCCGGTTGCTGGAGATGATGCTGCTGTTCAGGTCAAGGATGGATTTTTCGTTTTTGGTCCTGTTCCAGTTCCAGAAGTTCCAGCTCAACCGGGCGCCTATGGTATAGAAATCATCAAACTCATTCTTCAGCATGTCGAAGCCAGGACGACCGTATCCTGCCTGTCCGTAGGCCAGCAGTCGGGGCATCAGTTTTGAGGAGGATAATTTCTTCATGGATTCTGCCTTTTGCTGCTGAAGGCTGAACAAACCGTATTCGAGCCTGTCCTGCCCATTCAGCACCACGGGGATGTCAGGGGCAGTCATGTCGAGGGCAGTGCCCTTGCTGATTTCCGTACCGACCAGGATCGACAGGATGTTGTAGCCGGATTCCAGGGCGATTTCCGTTTCATCTATCCGCTGGCCGATCTTCAGCAGCTCTGCCTGGAGTATTTCCGCATTGGAAGCCAGCAGCACTCCGTTCCGGACACCTGATTCCACATCTTTCAGCTGGGCGGCAAGGGTTTCCTGCTGAAGGATAAGCAGGGCCTTGTTTTCCTGTAAGGCGATGATATAGAAATAGGCATTGGTCACTCTTTCCTTGATTTTATACATGTCAATGCCCACGCTTTGCTGGTTGATCTGGTTGTCAAGCTCTTCGACATCCTTTGATCTTTTTGTCACGCTTCCGTCATAGATCACCTGGCTGACATCGAGGGTGATCTTGTACCAGTCGTTGGAAAGCGGTTCAGGCGCAAACTGGGCAAAAACGGTCGGGACCTGCGTCACATCCGACTGGTAATGGGCATCCCCGTTGAGGTTCATATCGGGGAGGTAGTTCTTGTTCAGGTTTTTGACTTTCAGATCGCTGGAAGAAGCGAAGTAGCCGGCCTGGTCGCGGATAGGGTTGTTCATTTCGGCGAGTTCAAGGCACCGGTGGAGGGTCAGAACTGTATCCTGGGCCGATGAGGACATCAGGATGAAGATGCCTGAAAGGAATAATATGGTCCTTTTAATCATGGCTTTACAGCATTTAAAATGAATTCAGCAACTTCCTTTTTCCTGTTTTCCAGGAAAAGGTCAAACGCTGCTGCATCGTTGTTGAAAATGAATCCCTGGATCATAGGCCGGGCGGCGAAGGGAAAGATGCACAATGACAGCATATTGACCATTAATTGTTTAGGATCCATGGCTTTAATGTGGCCCAGGTCCATTTCCCGGCGGATCAGCGCAAAAACCATTTCCGGGTTGATACCGGTGGATTTGATCAGCTCGACGATCCGCTGCGGATTGCGGTGCAGTTCGTGGAGGATGAACTGGGGTATCTGGGGATACTGCAGCAGGGCACTGATATAGGTATCGACGAAGATCCGTATCTTCTGTTCAAAGGGAGCTTCTGAGAAGAATGCCTTGATGATATTTGGGGCCATCCGGCTGAATGCTTCGATGAAAACGGCTTCGAACAACCGGTCTTTGCTCCGGAAATAATAGTGTAACAGGGCCTTGTTGATGGCTGCCTCTGAGGCGATCATCTGCATGGTGGCACCGTCGAATCCATTCTCCAGGAAGACTTTCCGGGCAGCATCCAGGATGAGGGCTTCGGTATCATTATGTTTTTCATTCATCTTAACCAAAGAGTTTAACCAATATATTTAACCAAACGGTTTAAATGATTGGACAAAAGTAAAACGGAATTTCATTTAAGTCAAGTTTTTTCCATAAAAATTTTCTAAATTATATTAAGCCACAGATTTGCAGATTATTAAAAGAATATCCAATAAGCGAATCCCCTGACCCAGATGAGGTTGTTGCCCTGCGGCTTAGGGCTTTACCATTGCCAATCCTGGGCGAAGGAATAGAAGAATGAATGGATGGTCACAATCATTAGAAATGAAGTACTTCTGATAGTTTTCATTTGAAAGGAGTTGATTGGTTAATAATAACTGAATGGTAAGAATTATAATGAATGATAGAATTTCTTCATTAAATTTTAGCCGACAGGTAAAACTATCGGTTGCTGTGGAGAAAAAGTACTAGCTGACAGGTAATACTATCGGTTAATAGAGGAAAAATTTACCTGACAACCAACATTTTACCAGATGTGCTAATTTCTGGAGTTGTAATAGTATAATAGTAAATTCCTGGAGGATAATTTTCCGCATTCCATGTTACCTGATATTTTCCGTAAGGTTGCATTTCCTTAAACATTGTACCGACATGCTGACCAAGATGGTTATAAATGTCAATATTGACCATGCCATAGCAGGATACAGTATATTCAATGGTTGTCGAATTTTTGAAAGGATTCGGAAAATTTGATACTTTTCTTTCCTGGGGAACCATAATTGGTGGTTTAGCTCCAACCATCCCACCGTTGCCAGTATGCAAAATAGCGCCATATCCTCCTGCAGCCCAACCATCATTAAAATTTACGAAAACGATGTGGTTAAGATAATTCCAGCAAGGAGTTTCCTGCTCTTCCCAGTTCAGTCCTCCATTACCTGTATGGAAGATTTCTCCATATGATCCACTGATCCAGCCATTTAATGAATCAATAAATGATACTGAAAATAAAGACCTGGGATAATATTCAGACTGGCTTTCCCAAGTTTTACCACCATCATTAGAATGAAGGATCACGTTATCTTCACCTACAACCCAACCGTTGAACTGATCAACAAAACAAACCGAATTGAATTCCGCAGCTCTGCCACCCGGACTAACATCCTTCCACGTCAGCCCTCCATCCGTCGTTCTTAATATATTGCCTGTATATCCAACAATCCATCCATTTTGTTGATCGATAAAGCACCCTTGGGTAAATCCAAATGATTCCAGTTTTATTTTTTGCCATGTTGTCCCTCCATCAGATGTTTTAATAATCGTATCCGACTGGTATAAGGCCCATCCATGATATTGATCTACAAAAATGATATCCTGATAATACGGATCACCTGGGAGGTACAGCTGAAGCTCCCAGTCAAAGCCTCCGTTTGATGTATGTAGAATTTCATTGAAGCCTGCAGCCCACCCTTGATTTTCATCGATGAAACAAATGGCATCAAAAAAGTAATCAGTAGTGTCAATCCTATTCCAATTGAGCCCTCCGTCATCGGTTCGATAAACATAATTATTCTCTGAGGCATTTTCAAATACCCACCCCTGAAACGGATTGAGAAAACAAATGTCCTCGATTGTGTTATGAAATCCTCTGCTGATTTCAATCCATTCATCTCCTCCGTCATTTGTCTTGTACAAACGTCCACCTGAATATGTAGTATATCCCACGGACGCAGATAGAAAACATGCAGCCAATCCTGTGACCTGCTGCAATTCCCACGATTCTCCCCCATCTGTAGTATGTAAAGTTTGACCTCCAATAATCCATCCGGTATCCGGTCCGATAAAATCAATAACTGCTAAAAATGAATTTGTTAATGAAGATTCGCTAAGCCATGTTTCTCCTCCATTTTGGGTGCGAAAAACATTTCCTGAGCTTCCACAAATCCATCCGTTATAATCATCAATAAAGTAGATACTGTACAAATCGGCGTCCGTTAAAGTATCTATACTCAGCCATGAATTCTCTCCGGTTTTCCTGAGAACAGTTCCATCTTCCCCTACAATCCATCCAATGTCGGAAGTGAAAAACCAACATGACCTAAAGTGGTTATCAAAACCAGTATATTGATTCTGCCAGTTGTTACCACCATCAAAAGATATCAGAAGTTCCCCATAGGCACCGACTGCTATACATGTATCCTCATTTATCCGAAAAAGATCATAAATAGGATTTGGGCCGGTATCCAGCACAACATCCCAATTAATTCCTCCGTTAGTTGTTTTATAAATCTTCCTACTAACAAAAGGATAACCTCCTGCAGCCAATCCACTCTGGTTGTCAATAAAATCCAAACAATATATTATAGAAGATACTCCGCTGTTTCTGTAATCCCATGTTTGTCCGCCATCATCAGTATAAATTATTGTACCGTCCACCCCACCGACCCATCCTTCATTTTCGTTAATAAAGTCCAGTGAGTACAGATTATTACCCTGTGGAAGAGGATTTTGCCATTCCCATTGGGCACTGACAGGTGAAACAGCAATTATTAAAACTATAATAAGAAAAGCATGCCTTACTTTCATTTACAGATAAATAGAAACAATACATCCAAATATACTAATTTAAGACGAGATCGCCATTTTTAAGTAATTTTGGGGTCTGATCAGAAAAATACTCAACAAATCATGATAAAGACCTATTTCCTTCCAATTATCATTTTCTTATTATCCACATTCATTCTATACAGCTGCAGCAAACCCATTCAAAAAAGGCTCGCCGGCACCTGGAAAGTGGAGGATGTGCAGTTCAAATCATCTTTTCCGATGGATCCGGCCTTACAGCAATCTTCTGAAGAAAGCCAGAAGACCATCAGCTACGAATTGCTGGAAAACGATACGGCAAAGGTGCATGCCGGTTATTCGACCTTTACCGGCACCTGGGTTTATAAAGAAGCCGAAAAGAGCGTTTACATGGTGTTCAGCGGGACTTTTGATACCATTCTTTTGGGAAAATACGAGGATGGAAAGCTGATCAACAAGGAAAGCCGTCCGGATATCGAGATCACGACCATCTTCGCGAAGGAATAATGTTCCGTAGGCATCACCGGCCGGTGCTGCCTACTATGTTTTAACCGACGGGTTAACCCGTCGGTTAAATATTTTTCTAGAAACTAACTCCCCAGAAGATCGATTCCAGGTGCCGGATGAAATTCTTTTTGTCGTTATTCGGATTATACACGTAGCCATCCAGGGTGATCACCTTATTATTTTTAGGATTAACGAAGGTATAGCTCACGAAAGGGCCGCCCATCCAATCGTTCTGGACTTCCCACAAACCCCGGGATTCCATCGCATAACCGGATGGAAAATCAGGGACGACGGTAAAGACCGGTGGGACAAATTCTTCACTGACCTTCATGAAACTGCCTTCAGAAGGACCGGGGATATGTTCTCTGGTGATCAGGTTGCGCCAGGTTATGATGTGCTTCGGATTAAAAACGACGGTATCCGAATAATCGGTCATATAAATCATGATACCAAGCTCAACATCCTGCTTAGCCTTTGTAACCTTGTGCCGGAGCCACATAAAATCCGTCCCTTCTTCAGCGAGATAGAATCCGCCCGGAATGGAAAGGCTGATGGAGAACTTATTCCGAACTGCTTCGGCCACCTTGATCTCATAGGACAAATCATCCAGCAACAGGGTCCTTTGCCTTTCCAGCTGGGCAAATACCTTTGAAATGGTATCTTTCCGCAGGTCAAATTCTGCCAGGAAAGCGTTCATATCAGGTGCCGTGATTTTGATGATACGCTGGGGGTCTGCATAAACATTTTTCTGGATCTCAATCTTTGCTGATGCATATGAAGGATTGATTTCAGCTATGAATATATTGTGGAATTTTTTATAGAGGTCACCAAGATCATTGGATGCAATGTTGATCACATCAAAAACAGGTTCCGGCTGTGGCAACCCTACCTGGTCGCGGGTGAAAAAGGCCCTGAGGGAATCCCCGAATTCGCCTTCCCATTGGGTTTTGCTGTCGGTGATGATCAGCAGCTCATTAATGGCACCGGAAGACCTGGGCAGGGTCGATTCGCCGAAATCGCAGGAATTAAGGTATAAGCTGAGCCCCACGGCAATCAGCAGGATGTACCAACGGCTGAATATTTTGTTTTTCATCAGGAAGATATATCTCTGGATGGTTAAAAGCAAAAATAATGCCTCTACAGGCTGCTATTGCTGGATTTTCAGCTTTTGCCCGACCTGGAGCTTCGAGGAGCTTCCAAGGTTGTTCCATTTTTTAAGATCATCCACGCTCACCCCTTTGTATTGATTGGCAATATCCCAGAGAGTGTCGCCCCGCTTAACGGTATAATAAATGGTCTGGGCCTTAGGGTCATTATCATCGCTCTTAACGGGATTAGCCTTAGCAATGCCGGCCTCTCCGGAAACTTTGAGTTTCTGATTGGGATAGATGGTATTGTTTTTAAGGTTATTCCAGGTTTTCAGATTCTCTACGGAACATCCGTACTTTCCTGCAATTGCGGCCAGGTTGTCACCGGATCTGACGGTATGGTATGTGACCGTGGTTGAAGTCGATGTATTCTCATCGGATTTTATATTTGCCTGCGATTCTTTAGCCGGCGCCGATGCTGGTGCAGCGGATGCAGTGGAAGAAGAAGAGGAGGTAGAGGGAGAATGCGCATAATTGACAGAAGGGACAATAACGAGCTTCTGGCCGGGATGGATCATATTGCTTCTCAAATTGTTCCATTGCTTGATCTGGGTGACAGTCACGTTGTATTTCCGGGCAATCAGACCGAGGCTTTCTCCGGAGCGCACGGTATGGTACTGTTTATCAGTAGCTTTTTTTATCTCGACCACCAGTTTTTCTTTCTCCAGGCCTGCCTTTGTTTTATAGCCGTAAATGGCTTGTTCATTCTGGGCAAAATTCAAAGCCAGGTCTTTCGGCAGCCTCAAGCTATAAGTTTTGCCATTGTATGCCGGAATAATGCCTGCCTTGAACATCGGATTAAGGAATTCCACTTCTTCCCTTGAGATGTTCATGAATTCGGTGATCTGATCGAAGGCGAGCGGTTGCGTAACCACGACGGTATCTATTCCGCCATAGAGGATCCCAGGATTGAGAGGATAAAGGTTATGTTCGGGGGCATAATTCATGACATAAATGACGGCAATGAATGCAGGGACATAGCCGCGTGTCTCCTTTGGAAGGAACGGCCATATGGCCCAGTAATTCATCACCCCGCCGGCGCGCCGGATGGCTTTCTGGACATTTCCCGCCCCGGAGTTGTAAGCTGCCATGACAAGGTTCCAGTCGCCGAACATGTTATAAAGGTCTTTCATATGGCGGCAGGCAGCATCGGTTTCAAGGTAAGGATCATAGCGTTCATCAACAAGGGAGGTCACTTTTAAACCGTAGAGCTTGCCGGTATAATACATGAACTGCCATAGCCCTTTGGCGCCGGCCCGGGAACCTGCCACCGGGTTAAGGGCTGATTCAACTACGGCCAGATACTTCATTTCCAGTGGGATATCGTATTTGTCCAGGTATTCTTCAAACAACGGGAAATAAATTTCTTTGAGCCCAAGTATTTTAGAAGTAAGACCCCTTTTCCTGACGGAATACAATTCGATGAATGATTTGACAGTCTGGTTATAGGTCAGGTCAAGCGGTGTTTCTTCGTCGAGTTTTTCAATCCTGGCTTTATAGATTGAATCCGGGTAAACCGGCACATGTCCGATCGGAAAGTTATAGACATTGAGGAGAGAAGTATCTGTATTGAAGTAATAGTCCTGGAAATAAGGAATGATTGTAAGGCTATCCAGCATTCCAATTGTCACCGATTCATTAACAATAATATCGGCCTGTTGATTATCGTTGATCAATATTTCTCCGTTACCACGGATAGAATCTGTCAGGCAAGTATCTGGCATTTGAGCGCTGAAGGCTGAATCAGGCACCTGGAAGAAAGTGTTAGCCTGTGCGGAATACAAAGGGAGGAAAAGGCTGAGCAGAGTAAAGACAAGCAAATACGCCTTTTTGGTGAGGAAAGGGTGCATCAGGCAACTAATTTAGGTTATCGTGGTTATAAAAGTATCTTTCTTAATCCTTTGATTGGAAATCCGGATTTCAGAAATATTAACACTGCAAAGTTAAGAAAAATTGCCTGAGGGAGGAAAAAAAGGGGGACCCTGCAAGGGTTATGACTCTTGCAGGGTCCCCCTTTTTTCTTAAACATCACATTCCCAATTTATTAATTAGGATACCCCGCTTCCCGCTCCCTGGCTGTTTCATCCCAGCCGGGAACAACATTTTTAAGAAAAGCTTCTTTTTCGTTATTCAATTTTACCATATCCAGCCCGATAAATTCCTGGGCCTTCGCTTTTGTAATAATATCTGGATAGGGAACTTCTTCATTGAATCCAAGGGATGCCATCAGCCTGGCCAGTTTAATCCTGGCGTCCTGGGCAATGTCGATGCCTGCTGCGATGATGCGGCCAATCTCAACAGGGGCATGGAAAGAAGCGCCGTGGCTTGCTGCCGAATAATCCCACCTCCACTGGGCATGGCGGATGTCCATCAGGATGGTTTTCATCTGCTCTTCACTAGCGCCAAGGTCCCATGCTTTTTTGGCTTCTACATGGGCCCTGACCAGCAAAGCCTCCAGTTTGTCACGGTTCTCGATGATCTTATCCTGGCGGTCATAAACATCTTTAATGAGGGTCATCGTCTTTTCCCGGTGGCACACGGCACAGGAAGCTTCTACATTATTCAGCGGGCTCTGGATATGATGGTCGGTGAATTTCTGTCCGCCTTCGCTACGGTATGGCATATGACAGTCAGCGCAGGAAACGCCACGTTCGGCATGGATGCCGGTCATATAGACTTCCCAATCCGGATGCTGGGCCTTGAGCATTGGAGCCTTGCTGAGGGCGTGCGTCCAGTCGGTGAACATGAATTCATCGTAATATCTTTCAGCATCATCAACAGTCAATCCTTTGTCCCAGGGAAAGGTCAGGTAAGATTTCTTCTCCTCCCGTTTATCGAAATAATACTCGACATGG
>Ga0208980_10002363_pt1 | contig 11463 bp, 10 predicted proteins | sample WetSurMetagenome_3_FD_187993 | JGI IMG/M metagenome (GOLD analysis project Ga0208980, IMG submission 187993) | Wetland microbial communities from Twitchell Island in the Sacramento Delta, sample from surface sediment Aug2011 Site A1 Bulk (version 2) | ecosystem: Environmental > Aquatic > Marine...
CAGTGGGGTGTTCAATAATTATGCTCTTGTACAAGGTGTGGATGAAGTTGTGCCAGTGGATGTATACGTGGCGGGTTGTCCGCCGCGCCCCGAATCGCTCATCCACGGAATTTTGACTTTATATGATAAAGTCCGCCACGAAAAAATCACCACTTGGGCGTGAAGGAATTATCAAATGTCCGATGAACACCTAAAGTTAGCTCTCAAAGCATTAAAAGACCGTTTTGGACTGCAAGAATCGCAGCTTATGAAATACCCACCCACATTGGAAGCTGAGCCGGACAAGATAGTTGACATTTGCCAGGTTCTGCGGGATGAGTTTGGGTTCAATTTCTTGTGTGAGTTAACCGCCGTTGACTATTGGCCAGAAGAAGAACCACGCTTCAATGTCATTTATGGGTTTTATTCGCATTCCAACAACGTTCGCCTGGCGATCAGGGTACCCCTCAACGGTGATGATCCTACCCTCCATACGGTGGAAGGAATTTATCGGGGTGCCAACTGGCATGAACGAGAACTATGGGATATGTTTGGCATAAACATTGAGGGTCATTCCGATCTTCGCCGGATCATAATGCCGCATGACTGGGAAGGCCATCCCCTGCGTAAGGATTACCCCTTGGGGTATGAAGAACCTCAATTCACCTTCAATTATGATGAAATTGATAAGCGGAAGCATCATGCCCGCTACGAAGAGGCCTAATGCCTATGGCGGAACCTTTGGAAGTTAGCTATCAAGAATTGCGACACCTTGTTTCAGAACGGGCATTGAATGGAGATACCGTCCTTCTGAACATGGGTCCACAGCACCCGAGCACGCATGGTGTGTTGCGGTTGCTGCTTGAATTGGATGGCGAGGTCATTATCAATTGCATCCCTGATATTGGTTTTCTCCATACGGGGATTGAGAAAAACATGGAATCCAAGCGCTGGGAAATGGCAGAGGTGATGACTGACCGTACCGATTACCTGAATACAACGGGTAACAACCTGGCATATTGCCTGGCGATTGAGCGTCTGGCAGAGTTGGACGTGCCCCCACGGGCACAAGCAGTGCGGGTCATTTTGGTTGAATTGGAACGCATTTCCAATCACCTGGTATGGCTTGGCACCCATGCCCTAGACCTGGCGGCAATGTCGATGTTCCTGTATGGTTTCCGCGAGCGTGAATCCATTCTGGATATTAAAGAGATGTGCTCTGGGCAACGCATGATGACCACATATTTCCGTCCGGGTGGTTTGTGGCGTGATATCCCATCAGAATTTGAAATTGCTGTGCGTCGATTTATCCGCATGTTCCCCGGTCGTCTTAAGCAATATCATGCCTTGCTTACAAAAAATCCAATTTTTATGGATCGAACCCGCAATATTGGCAAGATCACTGCAGAGGATGCCATAAATCTATCCGCTACAGGTCCTGTACTGCGGGGTTCGGGTGTGGCATATGATGTACGTAAAGCACAACCTTATTCGGGGTATGAGCAATATGATTTTGTCGTTCCAACAGGCACACACGGGGATGTATACGATCGCTACCTGGTACGGATGGAGGAGATGCATCAATCAGTGCGAATAATTCAGCAGGCTTTGGACAAGCTACCTTACGGTCCATTCAGGTCAAATAATCGTAAATACGTGCCGCCCCCACGGGCTGAATTAGGTACCAGCATGGAAGCTGTAATTCATCACTTTAAGTTGTGGACTGAAGGTTTTAGTCTTCCGAAAGGTGCAGTTTACCTGCCTGTCGAATCACCAAAGGGTGAGTTAGGTTTTTATGTGGAAAGCGATGGTGGTAACAAACCGTATCGGGTACATATGCGGACGCCGTCATTTGTCCATTTGCAAGCATTGCCGTTTCTGTGCAAAGGTCATCTCGTTGCAGACTTGGTGGGTATCATCGGCAGTGTTGATATTGTTTTGGGAGATTGTGACCGGTGAACGCATTGTTACAAAAACATGCTGACGAAATCCAGGTAATCCTGGCAAAATACCCCGCCGATAAAGCTGGCAAACGCTCAGGGGTGATGCCGTTGCTATATCTTGCTCAACGTGAATACGGCTATATTACCAAGCAAGCTCTTCGCGAGGTTGCTGAGATATGTGAGATCACTGAGACTGAAGTAACTTCTATCATTGGTTTTTACTCTCTGTATTACGATCAACCATCCGGTAAATACCGCGTTCAAGTCTGCACGGATTTACCTTGTGCCTTGCGTGGGGCAGAAGAGTTCTTGGAGAAACTATGTGAGAATCTGGGGATAAAAGTTGGAGAAACCACACCGGACGGATTGATTAAAGTAGAGGCGGTTATGTGTCTGGCTGGCTGTGATAAAGCACCCGTGTTCCAGCTACAAAGTTCTGAGGGGCTCGAATATCATGAAAATCAAACTGTGGATAGTGCGCTTGAATTGATCAACAAGCTGGGGCAAGGATGACAGACATGGCAGAATACATCCTTCTTCGTCATCGCGATATCCCAGGATTGGACCAATTAGAAACTTACCGTCAGAACGGCGGTTTTGAAGCCTGGAGAAAAGTCGTCTCCAAGATGGACCCGGCTGATGTAACCAATGAAGTCAAGGCTTCCGGCTTGCGAGGTCGGGGAGGAGCCGGATTCCCGACAGGATTGAAATGGTCGTTCATTGATGAACAGAACTGGCCTCATTATGTGGTTGCCAATGCGGATGAATCTGAGCCAGGCACTTTCAAAGATCGTGAGATCTTGGAATTCAACCCCTACCAATTTCTGGAGGGGGTGGCAATTTGTGCCTACGCCATCATGGCAAATGATGCTTATATCTACCTGCGGGGTGAGTTCTGGCAAATAGCCAACAAGCTGGATCAGTGTATCGCCGCGATGGAATCAGCAGGATTTTTGGGTGATAAAGTATTTGGGACGAAAACCAGCCTGCACCTGCACACGCATCTTGGTGCTGGTGCATACATTTGTGGGGAGGAGACTGCTCTGCTCGAATCGATAGAAGGCAATCTTGGGCAACCGCGTTTACGTCCACCTTTTCCACCCGCCTTCGGAATATATGGAAAACCAACGATTGTAAATAACGTTGAAACACTAACCAATGTGCCACTGATCATCTCGCGCGGCGCTGGCTGGTATAAAAGTACCGGCACCGAAAAAAGCCCCGGGCCAAAGATATTCAGCCTGTCTGGTTGTGTCAACCGACCCGGAAATTATGAGCTGCCATTGGGAACTACATTTCGTGAGCTTATTTTCGATCATGGACGTGGAATCCCGGAAGAACGCAAGATCAAGGCGATCATGCCAGCGGGAGCTTCTTCCTCCATGATCATTGCGAATGACGTAGCACTGGCTACCCCCATGGATTACGAGAGTGTCCCCAAGCTTGGTGCACAACTTGGCTCTGCCTCCGTCATTGTTATTGACGATTCGGTAAGTATTCCCTGGTTGCTTAATAAGACGGTCCACTTCTTTACGCATGAATCGTGTGGTAAATGTACCCCCTGCCGTGAAGGCACTTACTGGATGATGCACCTGACTGATAGAATCAGCCAGGGGAAGGCAACGATGAATGATGTATTACTCTTGCAGGATGTCGCCAATCAAATAAAAGGGAAATGTCTGTGTGCCCTGGGAGAGTTTTCCATCGAAGCCGTGCTGACAGGCATTGAACGCTTCCCGGCAGATTTTGAAGCTGTCACGGTGAAATCTAATTCATAGAACCTTTATTGTCGAGATGCTCATGGAAAAACTGGTTAGTCTGACGATTGACGGGAAACAAGTGGCTGTGCCTCCAGGCACTTTGATTGTAAACGCAGCCAAGAAGATTGGCGTTGACATCCCAACATTCTGCTATCACCCGAAGATGGAGCCGGTGGGTATGTGCCGTCAATGCCTGGTGGAGGTAGGACGCCCGGTGATGGATCGGGCTACAGGACAAGCTGTATTGGACGAGGATGGAACCCCGAAGGTCCAATTTGGGGCTAAGCTGGAAACTGCTTGCACCACACCCGTCTCAGAAGGAATGGTAGTTATTGGTAACTCTGAGAAGGCTGCTAAAGGAAGAAAAGACATCCTCGAATTTCTGCTCACTTCACATCCGTTGGATTGCCCCGTTTGTGATAAGGGCGGTGAATGCCCCTTGCAGAACCTGACTTTACGTTATGGACCTGGTGAGTCGCGTTTCATCTACGATGAAAAGATGCATCTGGCGAAGCATTTTCCATTGAGCGAATTGATTTATCTGGATCAAGAGCGATGTATTCAATGTGGTCGCTGCGTGCGCTTTCAGGCTTGCATTGCAGATGATCCTGTGATTGGTTTTTATAAACGTGGTCGCTCTATACAGATCATATCCAGTTCTGAGCCCGGATTTGATTCATACTTCTCCGGTAACACCACCGATATCTGCCCAGTGGGTGCACTGACCACGGCTGATTTTCGCTTTCAGGCCCGCCCATGGGAACTTTGTTCGACTGCGTCCATCTGCACACACTGCCCAGTAGGCTGTAACCTGACCATTAATTTGCGCCGTGAGGCCAGCTCAGATGGCGATTTAGTGATAAAACGCATACTGCCCCGTCAGAATGAAGCGGTCAATGAGATATGGATCTGCGATAAAGGACGCTTTGGTTATCATTTTACAGAGAGCAAGCAACGCTTAACCCAACCATTGGTACGTCGCGAAGGTGAACTTGTTGCGATTGGGTGGGATGAAGCGCTCAGTTTTGTGGCTGAAAACTTGATCCATGCTGGTAAAAATACATTGACTTTGGCAAGTGGTCGCTTATCCAACGAAGACTTATTCAACCTGAAGGAGCTCTCTGATGGGTTGGGTGGAAAAAATGCCTTGTATACCCACATGGGTGGAGGTGACCTGGTTGCTCAGGTTGGTATTAGTGGTGGAACGAATTTAGCTGAACTCGGCAAAGATACTGCAATTCTGGTGGTTGCCTCCGATTTGCAAGAGGAGGCTCCGATTTGGTGGTTGCGCCTCAAACAAGCAACTGAGCGTGGTGCAACACTGATTGTTGCTAACCCACGGCAAACTAAACTGGAGCATTATGCTCACCAGGTGGTTCGTTATCCATATGGTTCCGAAGCAACCACCATCCTGGCGATGATTAATTCATTATCTGCCAAGCAAAACTTCCCCAAGGCGCCTAAATTACACTTGGGCGGCGAGGTAGTAAAAACCGCTGCGGAAACCCTCGCAGCTGCAGCGAATGTAATCATTTTTTACGGCAGTGAAGGTATGGGGATCGAGGCATCTCAGGCATTGGCACAGGCCTGTGCCAACTTACTGGTGGTAACCAACCATACCCACAAAGTGAATAACGGATTGATCCCGGTTTGGCCGCGTGCGAATGACCAGGGTGCCTGGGAAATGGGTTACACGCCCATCGAAAATATACCAGAAGTAATTCAAAAATATGAAGCCATATATTTAGCCGCGGCAGACCCGGTGGGGGAAAACCCCTCGCTTGGAAATGCTTTTCGGGAGGCTGATTTTCTTATTGTGCAGGACCTTTTCCTGACAAAGACTGCTGAACTTGCCGATGTGGTATTGCCAGCCATACCAATCACCGAGCGGGAAGGTACGTATACCTCCGGTGAACGCCGGGTTCAGCGCTTCTATCCCGCAGTACTGCATCCTGAACAAAAGCCTGATTATGCCATCATCGCAACCATAGGCAAGTTGGTTGGCTTGAATGTAGAGGAATCTCCTCTGCGCATTTTCCAAAGGTTGGCTGACAAAGTGCCAGCTTTCAAAGGCTTGAATTACAGGCAGCTCGCCCAGGTGGTAGAGCAATGGCCTATCATTGGACGCGATGACTTATATTATGGAGGTTCTTCCTATGCAAATGCTCAGGGATTGGGTATACATTTATCCCTTCCAGAGCAGAGCCCTCCCCTAAGCTGGCCAAAGGTGACTGAAATAAATTTACCCGAAGATGTATTACTTGGAGTGCCCATTACTATCCTGTATGATCATGGTCGACTCATTGATCACAGCCAGGTGCTTCACAGGCGCATTCCTTCGGCTTATATCACCGTGCATCCGGATGTTGCACAGCGATTAGAAATTCTTGATGGTGCATCGATCCGATTCGAGGTGAATGAAACACTGGTTAAGGCAATATTACACATCGATGATCGTATTCCTCCCGGAGTGGCCCTCGTGCCACGCAGCCTGGGGATACCCGTAAATGCACCGATGTTGCTTGATATTAAATTAGCTCAAAAAGTTGAGGCATAAGAGTTGGACCGGACAAGACCCTTTTAGGACGAGGTTTGCATGACGGCTGGTTTAATCTTTGAATATGTTGTTAAATCTGGGATCATCCTGATTGGGATGACGCTCGGTTTTGCTTATGTGACCTATTATGAGCGAAAAGCCCTGGCGCGTATCCAGGTTCGTATTGGGCCAAACCGCGCTGGTCCGTGGGGGATCATTCAGCCTTTGGCTGATGCGGTTAAGCTGATCTTCAAGGAAGAGATGATTCCAGCGCGAGCGGACAAGCTGCTATTTATCCTGGCTCCTGTGATAACCGTACTCCCAGCTCTAATTATCACTGCTGTTGTTCCCTGGGGTCGCTCAATCACCTTGTTTGGAAGAGAGATCAACTTGTATCTGGCGGATATCAATGTGGGGATACTTTATCTTGGTGCGGTAGCTTCCATCGCAGTCTATGGAATCGTCCTGGCAGGTTGGTCATCCAATAACAAATACGCCATGATGGGTGGATTGCGATCCTCTGCACAGATGATCTCTTATGAGCTGGCACTCGGGCTGACTTTTGTCAGTGTGACCTTGCTGGCAGGCTCAATGAGCCTGGTGGATATTGTCGAGGTTCAGGGAGCGCATGGAATTCTGGGTTGGATCGTGTGGAACCTATCACAACCCCTGGCATTCATTATTTTTCTCATTGCGGCTCTTGCAGAGACAAACCGCTCTCCTTTTGACATGCCAGAAGCTGAACAGGAGCTAACCGCAGGGTATCATGTTGAATATTCGGGGATGAAATTTGCACTTTTCTTTATGGCGGAGTATATCAAGATCATTGCGGTTAGCATGATCGCTGCCACCCTTTTCTTAGGCGGTTATCTGGGACCATTCCTGGACAAGCTGCCCTGGTTGGGTCCCGTATATTTATTCATCAAGACCTTGATCATGATCTTCATCTTCATATGGGTTCGGGCGACGTTTCCACGCTTCAGGTATGACCGGCTGATGGCGTTTGGATGGAAAGTGCTATTACCACTGGCATTGCTGAATGTGTTCATTGCCGCGGTCATTACCGTAGTGGTAGGAGGTTAGTGGTATGTTCATCGTGGAATTAGGAAGAGGCTTGTGGACCACACTCCGCATGATGTTCGAAAAACCAGTTACGATCCAGTACCCGGAGGTAAAGCGCCCGGTGCACACACGCTTCAAGGGGCGCCATAACCTTCATCGCTACGATAACGGTCTGGAGAAATGTATTGGATGTGCCCTATGTGCAGCTACCTGCCCTTCAGATGCCATTTTTGTAGAAGCAGGTGAAAACACAGACGAGGAACGTTATTCACCCGGTGAGCGCTATGCCAAGACTTATGAGATCAATATGCTGCGTTGCATTTTTTGCGGGTATTGTGAGGACGCCTGCCCGACGGAGGCAATAATCCTCGGTGATAACTATGAATTATCCTTCACCAACCGGCGCCAGGCGATTTATACCAAAGAGATGTTAATAAACCCAGTCCCTGAGGGAGGCAAACCGACACCCCAGAAAGTGGAACCGGGTACCTTTAATCGATCGATACCAGTGATGGAAAACCCAAAGGACTGATTTCCGAGAGAAAAAATAGATTATGAGCCTACAATTATTCCTTTTCCTTGTTTTAGCCCTGGTCGCCATCACTTCTGCCCTTGGAATGCTAATCAACCGAAATGCTATTTATTCGGCACTGTTTCTGGTGTTGAACTTTGCCACAGTGGCAATATTCTTCTTGTTATTGAATGCTCCTTTTATTGCGGTTGCGCAGGTGAGCGTGTACGCCGGGGCAATTATGGTCTTGTTCTTGTTCGTGATCATGCTGCTTGGAGCAGAACGAACCGGTCAAACCCAATCCATACCATGGCAACGACCATTGGCTATCGCTCTGGCGATCATCTTGCTGTTAGAAGCTGGATTTATCCTTTTGGGTCAGCAGGGAGTAGTTCCATTTATAAATGTAGAGTTGCCGTCCGGTTTTGGTAGCCCAGCCCAGGTTGGGACGGAATTGTTTACAAATTATCTGTTACCTTTTGAAATAACCTCGGTTTTATTATTGGTAGCCATAATTGGCGCAATCGTGTTGACGAAGAACGAGAAGAAGTGACGGAGTATGATTATGGTATCCATTAATTATTATCTTGGCCTGGCAATCATCTTGTTTACGATTGGCGCATTGGGGGTGCTCATTCGACGTAATGCGATCATTATATTCATGTCGATTGAGCTGATGTTGAATGCAGCCAACCTGGTTTTTGTCGCCTATGCCCGCTACTGGCACGCTATGAGTGGACAGATTTTTGTTTTTTTTATCATGACCGTGGCAGCGGCAGAGGTGGCGATAGGTCTGGCATTGATTGTGGCTATCTTCCGCTCAAAGGCAAGTATTGATGTTGACCAGATCAATACATTAAAAGGTTAACCAGGTAAACGGAGACAAATCATGGCATTAAACGCAGCAAATACGGGAGGATTTTTCTACTTGGTTCCTTTTGTGGTTTTCTTCCCGGTAATCGGTTTATTGATCAACATGATCTTGGGCGGAAAGATGGGCGAAAAAGCCGTTGGGGCCGTAGCCTGTTTGGCATCTGGTCTTTCTTTTATGGTTGCCGTTCTGCTTGGGGTCGCTCTGATTGGACGCCCTGAAGGATTGACCGTGCCCTACCTGGATTGGATTTCCATAGGTAACCTACAGCTAAATTGGGCTTTCCAGGTGGATACCCTGTCTGTGACCATGATGCTGGTGGTAGGTGGCGTGGGCACGCTGATCCATATTTATGCAGTGGGGTACATGCATGATGATGTCCGCCACAACGGTGACCCAAAGCGTTTCCGTCGCTTTTTTGTGTATTTCAACCTTTTCATTGCCGCCATGATGGTGCTGGTCAGCGCCAACAACTACATCATGTTGTTTGTCGGTTGGGAGGGGGTTGGGTTATGTTCTTATCTTCTGATAGGTTTTTGGTATGAGAAGGGCAAGGATGGGATTGGAAATTCCCTGGCAGGCAAGAAGGCTTTCATTACCAATCGTATTGGCGATTTCGGGTTTCTTATCGCTTCCTTCCTGATGTTCAAATATTTTCAACCCCTGGCAGCGAAAGGTATTTTTACGTATACCTTTGATTCTGTGGCGCGCATCGCTCCACAGGTAGCGCCCGCAGTCATTCTGGCAATTACACTCTTCCTGTTGTTGGGTGTGACGGGCAAGTCAGCCCAGCTGCCGCTCTACGTGTGGCTTCCCGATGCAATGGCTGGTCCAACGCCAGTTTCAGCTTTGATCCATGCCGCCACGATGGTTACTGCAGGTGTCTATCTCATTGCACGTTCGCATGCCCTGTATTCACTGGTACCCACGGCACAAAATTGGGTGTCTATGGTAGGCGCTGTAACTGCCCTGTTTGCTGCCACGATAGCTTTAGCGCAATTCGATATTAAAAAAGTGTTGGCATATTCCACCATCAGCCAGCTGGGTTTCATGGTGGCTGCAGTGGGCATGGGTGCGTATGTTGCCGGCATGTTCCATCTGGTGATGCATGCCTTTTTCAAAGCCCTGCTTTTTCTTTCTGCTGGTTCAGTCATCCAGGGGATCGAACGTGGTGAGCATCATGTTGAACACGACCCCAATCTTCGCAAGCGAATGAAGAATGAAACGCATTTTGACCCACAAGACATGCGTAACATGGGTGGTCTACGCCATAAGATGAAGACCACATTTTGGGTTTACATAATTGGTGCTCTGGCATTGGCCGGGATCGTTCCCCTGGCGGGATTTTGGTCTAAGGATGAGATATTGACAAAAGCCAGTGAACTCAATCCTACGATCGTTTGGATTTTGATTGCAGCAGCTTTCTTGACCTCGTTTTATATGGGGAGGCAGGTATTCATGGTGTTCTTCGGGAAATCTCGCTCCGAGCCTGCTACCCATGCGAACGAGAGCCCGGCAATCATGACCATCCCATTGATCATTCTGGCATTGCTATCCGTTACCGGCGGTTTCATTAACTTCCCTATCTTCCACACTTTCACAACCTGGCTGGAGCATACCTTTACAGCTGGGGTTGAAAGCCTTGCAGGCAGAGAAGTCATCGCAGAGACCTTTAATTTTTCAATCGCCATCCTCTCCACGGTAGTTGCAGTATCAGCCATTACATTGGCCTGGTATTTCTATATACGCCGTGTAAAGGATTTGGAGGGCATGCCACTCAATAAACGCGCCGATGATCCTCTGCGTCCGATCCTGGGTCCAGTTTTCACGTTGTTGGAAAATAAATATTGGGTGGACGAGTTTTATGGTTACGTTGTGGTCAAACCTTTTATCTGGGTCTCCAAATTCCTGGCCGATAAAGTGGATTGGGCTTTCTGGCATGATTTCTTCCACGATAAAGTCCTTGTACGGAGCTTTAATGCTGTCACTCGCTTTCTCGCTGGATCGATTGATTTAGGGATCATCGATGGCATCGCTAATTTCCTGGGTGACGGTTTCAAAGAGCTGGCAGCTCAAATGCGAAAATTGCAAACCGGTTTCGTACGGAACTATGCGCTCTCAATTTTTATTGGTGTAATCTTTATCATCGGATATTTGATCATACGTTTAGGTTAGAACGCGGCTGATTGCGAACCGCGCAAGCTACTCTGCAATCGAGGAACTGACATGAACTTAGCACTCCATCCCCTTACCCTGGTCACCTTTCTACCTCTGGTGGGCGTCCTGGTGATCCTGTTTTTGAAGTCTGATTGGAAGAATGCTATCCGCTGGGTTGCATTACTTACCACATTGGCAACTTTTGCCATTTCGGTGGTTATGTTGATGTATTTCAGACCCAACAACCCGAATATTCAAATGGAAATCAACACACCCTGGTTCACATTTGTCAATTGGACCATTTATTATCACCTGGGTGTAGATGGTATGAGTATTTTATTGGTCATGCTCACCACCCTGCTCACTCCCATCGCTATCCTTTCCACCTGGAAGGCAATCGAAGACCGTGTTAAAGAATTTATGATTTTCTTCCTGCTACTCGAAGTGGGTATGGTGGGAGTGTTTCTTTCCCTGGATTTATTCCTGTTCTATATTTTCTGGGAATTTACCCTCGTCCCGATGTATTTCCTGATAGGCGTATGGGGTGGTCCTCGGCGGATGTATGCTGCGGTGAAATTCTTCCTCTATACAATGGCGGGTTCCATCCTGATGTTGCTGGCCATTCTTTGGCTTGGTATTAATCA
>Ga0208980_10002364_pt1 | contig 11462 bp, 10 predicted proteins | sample WetSurMetagenome_3_FD_187993 | JGI IMG/M metagenome (GOLD analysis project Ga0208980, IMG submission 187993) | Wetland microbial communities from Twitchell Island in the Sacramento Delta, sample from surface sediment Aug2011 Site A1 Bulk (version 2) | ecosystem: Environmental > Aquatic > Marine...
AAACAGCCGGCCCAACGATTTAGTATTGCCCCCCGCCGCCGCATCGATGGCCGCCGTAACCTCTGCGACTACAGCTTGCTCGTCGGAAGTGACGGAACCATCGGCCTGGATGAGATTGGTCAGCGTCTCGATCGCCAACTGCCGATCGGCCGGGGTCCATTTGAAGGCCTGCAATTTTTCGAGCAGGCGCGCGCGTTCATCCGCTTCCACTGGCATCCGCGCATACATCTCCAGCATGGCAAACTCGCGCGCCGTTAACTGCGGGCCGCTCTTGCCGCCGGAATTAGGCAAGCGCATCAGCACTGTTTTGACGCTGTTGACTTCCTGCATGGTAATCTCGCCGTCGGCCCAGGCTGTGGCGATGGCAACTTTAGCTAATGCGAGTATCAAATTTCGATCGGGCATGTCTCTTCCTTAGTTCAACAATTTTTGGCGGACGAAACCGGGTTTCTGCAATTCGGATGGAACTCAATACCCAACCAGAGAAACCCGGTTTCTGAATCCACTCGATTATAGCATGCGCCCTTCAGCCATCACTGATCTCTAACAAAATGCTAACAGTTCGCATGCGTGACTCTAACACGCCTCAGGTATGATCAGCGCAGTTCTGAGGGAACTCAGCAATCAGAAATCCAAAATCAAAAATCACAAATACCGGGAGGTCTAACATGTCACGCAATATGATTGTCCGCACGAATGATCCGTTTTTTATGCCCTTGAGCGCCGCGGTGAATGCGCTGTTCAACGATGCGCAGGTCAGCCCGCGCGCGGCTGATTGGGCGACGACTTGGGGTGTTGGTTCGCGCCTGCCGCTGAACATCTACGCCGACGCCGAGGGGTACACCTTCGTGGCGCTGGTGCCCGGCGTGAAGGCCGACGAGTTGACCATCGAGACCGAGGGCAACACCGTCAAGCTCAGCGGCGAGTTGATTGCGCCTGCGATCTCGGCCGACGAGAATGTCCGCGTATTGCGCAGCGAGATCGGCTTCGGCAAGTTCAGCCGCGCCTTTGAGATGCCGGAAGACATCGACGCCGACAAGATCGAAGCAAACCTGGACAACGGCGTACTGACCGTCCGCGTGCCTAAGGCCGAGTCCGTCAAGCCACGCACGATCAAGGTGCAAGCGAAGTAAGATTGATCGTTAGCGCCAAGCGGCCCGCTCTGCTGAGCAACGCAGAGGCACGGGCAAGTTAGAGATTAGCCGTCGAAGAGCCGCCCCGCCGCATGGCGTGGGCGGTTTTTTGTTTTCAGGGGCGATCGTTCAACACATCGCTGATGACCTCATCCAGCGATCGAGTGGCGGTGTGCTGTTGGATCAGATCGATCTGCGCGGGCGTCAACCGCGGATGCAGCTCTGCGGCCAGTGCCACAGCCCGATCGGATATGCCGCGCTCGACGGCGGGCTGTTGGCTGACAAAGTTCGCAATTTCCAGCGCGCGTTCAAGTTGATCGCCGCGCGCCCATGATTCGGTCAGACCAAACAGCGCACTCAGCTGACAGCGCACCAAGCCACTTTGCTCGGCCAGCCGCAGCGCCTCGCGCAGATGTTGATCGGCTGCGGCGAGATTGCCTAAGGCGGTCTCGGCCAGTCCTTGCCAGATCAGCGCATCGACCATGCGCTCGAACTCGTTGAGATCGGCGCACTCGCGCACGCTTTCGGCTAGCGCACGCTGCGCTTCTTGAAAATGCCCCAACGCATATTCCACCTGCCCCAAGGCCATCAGCGCTCCGCCGCTTGTCCAGTGATCGCCCAGGGTGCGGCTGATCGCTAGACTTTCTTCTACCAGCGTTTGCGCGTGATCGATTTTGCCTTGCAGCACCAGCAGCCGGGCACAATGACTCAGACCATTGGCTACCATCTTCTGATCGCCCAACTGCCGATATTCCGCGACGGCGTGTTCCATCTGCGATCGCGCGACCTCGTAGTCGCCGCGCGTCCGATTGACGATGCCCGCCTGCAAGATCGCCAGCGCATGGCCGGTGCGATCGCGCCGCCGATCGTATACCGCCGCGCTTTCTTCGAAGTGCGACAGGGCCGCGGCATAGTGTCCCAGCGACGCGGATACCGCCCCCAACCCGATCAGGTTATCGGCCACGCCGATCAGATCACCCGCCAGCCGCAAGCGATCGAGGCCACGCTGTAGATCCTGCTGGGCGCGCTCGTTGTGTCCCATGCGCCACAGGAAATAGCCGTGCCCGGTGAGCACTTGCCCTTCCGCCGAAGCGCGTGCCTGATCCAGCGCTGCGCCGGAGTTGGCGTCGATCTGCAATTGATCAATCGCCTCGGCAAACAAGTGATAGCCGTCGGTGTAGTACACCTGATAGTCGCACCACGACATCAAATCCAGGGCCGACGATTGGATCACACTCCACTGGCGCTGACCCGCTGCCCAACGCCATGCGGCGCGCACGTTGTCTGCTTCGGTGGTGAGTGCCACAAACGCCGCAGACTGCTCGGCGCTGCTCAAGCGATCGACTTGGTCGTGCAGCAGGTGCAGATAGTACCAACAATAGCGCTGGCCGGTGGCGGCGGCATCGTCAGCCGACAACTTTTCGCCCGCATACTGGCGCAGCAGTTCGTGCAGATCGAAACGGCCGTCGCCTTCGCGCTGCACCAGCGATTTATCAATCAGCGCCGCCAACATCTCCGGGCCGGCGGTGGCAATGTGCTGTGCTGCGGCTTGCTCGAATCCGCCGCGAAAGATCGACAGCTGCTTAAAGACGGTCTGCTCCTCAGCGTCTAGCAATTGCCACGAATGCTCAAACACTGCCCACATGCTGCGATGCCGCTCCGGCACATCGCGCAACTTCGTCGCCAGGGCCTTTAAACCGTCGGCGATGTCGTCGGCAATGGCCGCGCACGATTGAACGTTAACTGTGGAGGCGGCCAATTCGATCGCTAACGGCAGTCCTTCGACTAGCCGGCAGATGCGCGCCATCGCCGCAGCGTTATCTGGCGCGAGTTGAAACTTGCGCTGCACGCGCTGCGCGCGATCAACAAACAACTGCACGGCTTGATACTGCTCCAGATCGGCGGCCTCGTTCGCCGGATACGCCAGCCCGCTTACCTCAAAGACTTGCTCGGCTTGCACCGCCAGTCGTTCGCGCGAAGTGATCAGCAAGGTGAGGCGCGGCGCGTGGCGCAGCAGGCGCACGATGAGATCGACTTCAGGCAGCAGCTGTTCCACGTTATCCAACGCCAGCAGCAGTTCACGCGGGCGCAGGTAGGCGAAAAGTTGTTGGGCGGGATCGCGGTGTTGTTCCAGCGCGATCCCCAACGCCGACAAAATCGCAGCCGGCAGCAGATCAGCCGCGCTCACTGCCGCCAGTGAGACAAACGCCGCGCCATCTTCAAAGATCGGAGCATTGGCCGTCGTCGCCGCGAGAGCCAAGCGGGTCTTGCCGATGCCGCCCGGTCCGACGAGGGTGATCAAGCGCTGCGCCGGATCGGACAAGAGATCGCCGAGCTCAGCCAGTTCGATCTCGCGCCCGATCAAGGCGGTGGCCGCGATCGGTAGATCGATCGATCGGGTGGGTGACACGTCCTCAATCGATTCACCCGCGCGCAGCTGCGCGTAGAGTCGCTGCGTGGCCGCGATCGGTTCCACGTGGAATTGATCGGCCAGGATGCGGCGGCACGCTTCGTATTGCGCCAAGGCCGCGCCCCGCTGCCCCGCTTGGTACAGCAAGCGCATCAAGTGAGCGTGCGCGGCTTCATCCCACGGTTCCAGTTCGATCAAGCGTGACAAGGTTTGACGTGCGCGTGCCGCAGCGTTCCAGCGTTCGTCATACTGTGCCAGGTGCGTCAATGCCTCCACCGCGCGTTGATGCAATGCCTCGCGCTTGATGACCAGCCACTCTTCAAAGGGCGCGCTATCGACGGACGACAATTGCGCCAGAAAGTCGCCGCGATACAACTGCACGGCTGCGGCCAAACGCGCGGCGCAGGCCGGACAACGCGCTACATGCCGATGGCGATGTTGAGCGCATTCGTCGAGCAGTGCCGTGAAGCGCGTGACGTCGAGCGTGTAATCGCTGGCGGGATTGAACTGCACGGTGTCGCGCGTGGTGATCAGAAACGGTGCGTCGATCGTATCCCGCAGGCTGGCCAGCACTTGCCGCAGGTTGGTGCGCGCGGCGGCATCGGGCAGGTCGGGCCACAACAGGCCGACGATCGCCTCACGTTGATGAGCATGGTCTGCTTCGACGGCGAGATAGGCCAACAAGGCGCGGGCCTTGTTGTAGGCAAAGCCAGCGACGGCTTGTCCATCAAGACTAACTTGCCAGGGGCCGAGAAGGGAAATCGACAGATGCGGCATAGGTCATTGCGTGAAAGATATTACAAACTTACTTTGCCTATGATTGTATCACTATCACGTTTCTCTTACGCACCTTTGATAACATTTGAACCATGCAACACCCGATCGATCCGACACGCTACCGAGCTTATCTCTTGCGTCTGTGGCAAACGGGCGAAGACAACGCTGCGGCGTGGCGTGTGCTGTTGGAGGATCCGCGTACCGGCGAGCGCCACGGCTTTGCCGATCTGGACGGGCTGTTTACTTTCTTGCATGACCTCTGCCAAACGCCCGAACACAAGAGTTGATCGAGTTGCGACCAAGGAGGCGTAATGTCACGCTATTTTCGTTCATTGATTTTGATCGTGTTGATCGCGGCCTTACCACTGCCCGTGAGCGCGCAGACCTCGATCGAGACCGAGCCCGTTTGTACGGCAGCCCTGCGCCATCAATGGCAGCGCCGTGTGCGACATCGGCGCATATGAAGCGCCGCCCCTGTGGGGCGTGTTCTTGCCGCTGATGAAACGCTAGATCAAAACTACTTACGCTAAGGGAGAAAATATCATGACGAACAAACCGAAATCCATGTTGATGATTGCCTTGATTGCGCTGTTGATGTTCAGCACCGCCTGCGGCAGTCCGGCCGCAACGACCACGCCCTCCGCAGCAACCGCCGCACCAACTACTGCGTCGGCTCAGGTGACGACCGCAGCACCCGCTGCGCCCACTGTCGTTCCGGCCACGCCAACGCCCGAGGTTCCGGCGGAACGCACCGCACAGCTCGACGCGCTGTACTATCAACAGACCGCCGAGGGCGCGAAAGGCGGTACGAGTTCGATTCAAGTCCGCATTCGACCGGCGGCTAAACCGGGCGATCTGCGCGTGGGCTTTTTTCAAGAAGAAGTGCAGGGCACGGGCGATCAGTGGCAGAGCTCCGGCTGGATCGCGGTGCTGCTCGCCTCAATGTTGGAAGGCGTCAATCCCACCGATTACGAATTCAGCTTCAGCAGCGGCGGCTGGATCGATGGTCCCAGCGCGGGGTGTCTGATGACCGTCGGGGTGCTGGCCGCGCTGCGCAATGAGAAAGTGCGCGAGGACGCCACCATGACGGGCACCATCAATCCCGATGGCACGATCGGGCCAGTGGGTGGCATTCCCCACAAGCTCGATGGCGCGGCGAAAGCGGGCAAGAAGCTGGTACTGGTCCCGATCGGCCAACGCTACGACTACGACACGAATCAGCAGAAGCTGGTCGATCTCGTCGAAGCCGGCCAGAAGCTGGGCATCGAAGTGCGCGAAGTCGGCACGGTGTTCGATGCTTACGAAGCGCTGACCGGCCATGCGCTATCGCGCCCGACTGCGGGCAGCACGCCGCAAATGCCGCCGCGTGCGTTCGATCGGATGCGGGCCAAAACGCTGGAATGGATCAGCCGGTATCAGAAGAGCCGCAACGAATTCAACGCGCTGCCGCAGCAAGTGCAGGACCTCATCGCCGATTACGCGCTGCACGCCGATGAGAAAGCGGCCGATTCCGATAAAGCGCTCAAACAAGGGTTAGTCGCCGTCGCTTATTCCAATGCGTCGGAAGCCGCCATCTATGCCCAGCTGGCTACCATGACGGGCCAGATCGTGCAGGATTATTTGATTAGCGGCCTGCAGAAAGCCCTCGATCACTATCAGGCTTCGAGTGCGGCGCAGACGGAGTTAAAGGCCGTGATTGCGTCACTGAAAGCAGAAGATCCCAAAACCGTCAGCGACATGCTGGCACTATTCGACGCTTACAGCAACATCGGCACGGCCGAAGGCCTGCTGTTGTTGGCCAACAGCCAGATCGCGAACATGGTGCAAAACGCCGACTCACTCAGCAAGGAAGAAATCTTCCAGGGGTTCGCCACGGCCGCGCTGGAGCAAGCGGTGGCCAGTGTGGCGGTGCAGTATGCGCGCGATGCGGCGGATATCGGTCTGGGATTTGGCACAGCTCCCGCACCCGATTCAGCGAAGATGCTGCAATTGGCCGAGGCCCTGCGCCGGGCGTCGGATTCCAATCTGGCGCTGTTCGAGTCGATCATCGTCGACGACTACGCGCGGCAGGCCGGCCTGCATCCCGACGTGGTCAAGAACATCTTGATGTCCAATGAGACGAATTACCTCTTCGCGGTCGCCGGACGTAAGGGACTCGATGTTCTGAAGGACGAAGTGGGGCAGGGGCCGACTCAGGCGGCTTTGATCTTTGGTCAATCCCAAAATGGGTACGCGCTGTCGGCCGGTCTGCTGGCCAAGCATTACTCGCTAGGCGCCGAGGTCGATCAAGATCTCAATGTCGTCTCGTTCAAGCGCGAAAAGGCGCTGGGGGAAATGCTGGACTTCGCCGATCAGCGCGCGCGCGAGTTGATCAACGCCGCCGGCGAAGATACCTCGATCGCAGCGCTGTACTACTACGAACTGGGCCACTCGCAACGCCAGGGTACTCCGCAAGAACAACTGGATGCGCTGGGCTACTACTGGCAGTCGGCCATTCTCGCTCAGGCGGGCGCGTATCTGAGCAAGTAACGTCAGGGCAAGCAAAGCGAAGCAATCTCCTAAGTCTCATGGAGATTGCTTCGCGCGCAACGCGCGCAACTACGCTCACAAGTCAAGGGAGGACATCATGTTCATCAACTATCGAGCGATGCGTTGGATATTCGTGCTGGCCCTCAGCGCGGCGGCGCTGCTGATCAGCTTCGCCTCGATCAACCGGGCATCCGCGCAAGACGGCGGGCCGCAAAGTCCGCAAGCTGTCACCGGCAGTGCCTTCACCTATCAGGGCCGGTTGATCAAAAATGGACAGCCCGTCAGCGACACCTGCGCCTTGAGTCTATCGTTGTGGGATTCGGTCAGCGGCGGCAGTTTCCTCAACAGCAACACCTTCAACACCGTTTCGATCAGCAACGGCCTGTTCACGGTGCAGCTCGATTACGGAGCCAACACCTTCAACGGCGACGAGCGCTGGATCGAAACGGCGGTGAAGTGCACCGGCGATGCCAACTACATCACGCTCAGCCCGCGCACCAAGTTGACGGCTGCGCCATACGCGATCTACTCACTGAATAGTTGGGCGCTGAACGGCAACGGTGGCACGAACGGCAACGGCTTCATCGGCACCACCGATAACGTCGGGTTAGTGATCGGCGTGAACAATTCACCCGCCATGCGCATCTATCCACAATCACAAAGCCCCAACCTCATCGGCGGTTACAGCGGCAACTCGTTCTCGAATACGCTGTACGGTCAGACCATCGCGGGCGGCGGATCGTTCTTCTACGAAAACCGTACCATGCGCGAATATGGCACGGTGGGCGGTGGGCGCAAGAACCAGGCCGACGGTTACGGCGCGACGATCGCGGGCGGCATCGATAACGGTGCCCGTAATGATTACGCCGTCGTCGCGGGTGGATTGAACAATCAGGCCACGGGCAACGCATCGGGCATTGGCGCCGGCTTCTACAATGTCGCGGCGGGATACGTGTCCTACATCGGCGGCGGCGATCTCAATCTGGCGATGACGCAGAATGCGACGATAGGTGGCGGCTACAGTAACACCATCACGGGTGGACAGTTGATTGCCAACAACACCATCGGCGGCGGCGTATTCAATTTCAACTCCGGGTTTGCCGCGACCATCGCGGGCGGGCATGGGAATCAAGCGACGGGCGAATGGTCATCAATGGGCGGCGGCGGCTTCAACACCGGATCGAATCGCAGCAGCACCGTCAGCGGCGGCGAATACAACACCGCCAACGGATCGCGCGGCACGATCGGGGGCGGCGCGTACAACGTGGCCGCCGGATCGGGATCGACGATCGGGGGCGGCGGATTTAACGGCAGCGGCACGTTCAACGGCAATCGCGCCAATGGCGCCGCGTCCACCATCGGCGGCGGCTATGGCAATGTCACCAGTGCCGATGCCGGGTACGGCACCATCGGCGGTGGACAGTTGAATCAAATCACAGCGACGGCGGGAACCAATCTAGGCATCGCGACCATCGGCGGCGGTTACAACAACAAGGTCACGTTAGGCGGTGCCACGATCGCGGGCGGCAACAGCAACACGGCCAGCGGCTTCGATGCGACCGTCGGCGGCGGCAATGGCAACACGGCCAGCGGCGGCGCGTCCATAGTTCCCGGTGGCGCGAGCAACCTGGCGCAAGGCAATACCAGTTTCGCCGCGGGCTATCGCGCCAAGTCTTACAACAACGGCTGCTTCACGTGGGCCGACTCGAACGACTTCGATTACGGTTGCACGCTCAACAATGCCTTCACGGCGCGCGCTACGGGCGGCGTCTATTTTGTCACGAGCATCAACGGCTCCGGCGGAACCACGGCGGGCGTCACGGTGCCGGCCGGCGGCAATGCGTGGTCGGCATTGAGCGATCGCAATGCCAAAGCCAACTTCGTGGCGGTGGATGGACGCGCCGTGGTAGCGCAGCTGGCACAGATTCCCATCAGCACGTGGAACTACAAAACCCAGGATGCTGCCATTCGCCACATCGGTCCCATGGCGCAGGATTTTGCGGCGGCCTTTGGCGTGGGCGAAGACAACAAGCATATCAGCACTATCGACGCCGACGGTATCTCGCTTGCTGCGATTCAAGGGTTGTATCAACTCTCACAAGAAAAAGATCAGCGCATCGATCAACTGGAACACGAAGTCGCGCAACTGAAGACCGGCGGCGTTCCGGCTGCCGATCGATCTTTCAACCCCTTCAATCTGATCAGCGTGATCGCGCTGGGTGGCGTCATCGCGATCGGGTTGAAGCAGCGCCGATCGAGGAAAGCATGAAACGCGCGGCTCTCTTCATCTCGATCAGTCTCCTGCTGCTCGGCGTTTCGATCGCCGTGGCGCAGACGGCCGGCGGTTACGATCTGACGTGGAACACGATCGACGGCGGGGGCGGCACGTCATCGGGCAGCGGCTACACCGTCGCCGGAACCTTCGGGCAGCCCGATGCCGGCGCACAGAGCGGAGGCGGCTACACACTGAGCGGTGGCTTCTGGGGCGGTGCAGAGTTTGGTGCGGTGCCGCCCACCGCCACACCCACGCCCACGGCAACCGCTACTGCGACACGCACAGCGACACCGACGACGACCTCGACTGCGACGGCAACGCGCACATCGACGGCAACTGCAACATCAACCGCGACGCGCACGCCGACGCCTACGGCGACAGGATCGCACACGCCGACGGCGACGATGACCGCGACAGCCACGCCGACACCGACTGCGACACCTACTGGCGGTCCAGAGTTCAGCTATTGGGTGTATCTGCCTGTGGTAATCAAGTAGAAGCGTCTACACGCATCAGGTAAATTGATTCAATCAAAACGGAGGCTTTCGATGAAACGTATTTTTGTAGCATTGACTCTCGTCGTACTCACGCTGGGGCTGGCGGCTTGCAACTTCTCGGTCAGCACAGCCAACATCAAGCAAGCTGTGCTGGCCAAGGACGTCACAGGCGACAATTTCGAGCCGGTCGATCCGACCTCGACATTTACAGTCGATCAGCCGGTGATCCATCTCGTCGTGACCGTCGCCAATGCGCCGTCGGACACCAAGGTCAAAACCGTGTGGACCGCCGTTGACGTGGGTGATGCCGCCCCGGCCAACACCAAGATCGATGAGGCCGAAGTCTCACTGGACTCTTCCGGCAATGCACATTTCACGCTCGCTCTTTCGACCGGTGGAGCGTGGCCGGTGGGCAAGTACAAAGTGGACGTATATCTGGATGGCAAACTCGATCGCACGTTGGAATATACTGTCGCGCAGTAACCTTATGCAGCGGATCGAGTGACGGCAGCCCATTTACCTTGAGCGGAGGATTCTGGGGTAGGCCGGCGGCGCTTATGCAGTACAAGGTTTATCTGCTTTTGATTCTCAGGTAGCAGCTTCGCGCCAAAATAACAGGACAGCCCGGCCATGACCGGGCTGTTGTGATCTCTTGGCTGCCGCATCAAAAGAAACAGCGGTCAATGATCGTCTCGATCATCAACCGCCGTTCGTGTCGACACCCGGCTCGCGCACCGCTGCGATTTCCCCAGGAGATTACGATCCGGTTCTAACCGGTCATGGAAAGTGCAGTGGACGCGTGAGCGATGCGGTCACCGGTGCGACCTAAGCAGAGCAACTTAACCGGCGATGTGCCACGTGTTGTGCCGCAGATCCTGATAGAGGTTGTACGTTCCCTCGGCGCAGCGCACCTGAAAGTAGTGGCGATCCAGCTGTCCGCCGTTGCGGCGTGAGGCCGTCGTCCAGCAACGCTCCACCGCTTCCACTTGAAACTCACGGCCGCGCCACACAAACGTGCGCGGAAAATATCCGAAGCGTCGCGACCGCATATCGATCGCCTCAACACCCCGCCGCTTCATGATCGGCTTCACATCCGCTTTGGCATTACCAAACAGACTCAGACTCATGATAGACGATCTCCTCTTCACCAATGGTGGTAAATTCACGGCGCGCACTTGGCGCAGCCGACACGACTTGTTGCGCAGCCGAATACGTTGCGGCTCCCGAAATGCCTTGATAAGCCGGCGTCATGATCACGGTAGGCTGCGGTTGGCTACTATAGGCCCGATCGACATGGCGCTGCGCCTTCGCGGCCCAGCCGATCACCGCTCCGATGGGCAGCGCGGCGATACCGCCGAAGATCACACCCGCCATGAACGCCAGTGTCTGCTCGCTCAAGCGGCTGCCGATCACGCCCCCGGCTACCAGGATGAAGGTTACGAGTCCTAAAGCAACGTACCACGGCCAGTATTTCATGTCTTACCGATCGATACCCGGCAGTGCAAAGACGGCACTATCCAATACAGAATTTCTGGCACGCGACATCGTCGTCGCAGCGGTCGGCCTGCCCGATTGAATGATCTCGTCCCCGCGTATGCCTTGCGCCAATTGCGTAGCACTCGCTTCAATTTCGTTCACGGAAGTGTAAGCCGCTTGAAACCGGATCAAGCCCGGCCCATACACCGCCACAAAGTCGCCGCGCCCTGTCAACCTTTCTGCGCCGGTGCCGCCCACTCCGGCGGCCACACGCGCATCCTCGGCGCTGACCACGTGCCCCACCAATCTCACCGGGAAGTTCGCTTTCACCAGCGGCCCGATGACGGCACTCGACGGTTTCTGCG
>Ga0208980_10002365_pt1 | contig 11457 bp, 7 predicted proteins | sample WetSurMetagenome_3_FD_187993 | JGI IMG/M metagenome (GOLD analysis project Ga0208980, IMG submission 187993) | Wetland microbial communities from Twitchell Island in the Sacramento Delta, sample from surface sediment Aug2011 Site A1 Bulk (version 2) | ecosystem: Environmental > Aquatic > Marine...
ACACGTACAGCCGGTTTGATCCGCAAGATGTTCGCCAGCCGTGCTAAGGATGACACTATTGAAGTTGCACCGAAAGGTACAACATCCGACAAAATAAGGGCAGAGGCTGAAAAAGCAAAAGTGGTCGTAATGGGATCAGGCTCAACCGGACTGATTTACTTTACCGACTCACCCCAACGGATGACCTTCGAACAGATCCAATCTGCCTACCCAGAGCTGATACTCGGATTGAAAGACCATCCCGGGATAGGCTTCTTATTAGTCAGATCTGAAACACAAGGCGATATTGTGATTGGGAAGCAGGGGGTCCATTACTTGAAGGATGACCTCGTGGAAGGCATTGATCCGTTGCTGGACTTCGGACCGAATGCAACCAGGCATCTTCGGCGCGAAAGCAGTTTTTCAAACTGCCCAGACATTGTGGTAAACACTCGCTATGATCCAAAAACACAAGAGCTGGCCGGATTCGAAAACCAGGTCAGCCACCATGGAGGATTGGGAGGTCCACAGAACCATCCTTTCATCATGCGTCCGGTTGTGTTACCCTACAATGGGTCACCCATTGTGGGTGCTGAATCGGTGCATCACCTGTTGCGAGGCTGGCGCGAACAGGTACAACATCTCACCGGAGTAAACCAGCAGAAGGAATAACCTGATGTCGGATCAATTGACTCCCCGTTCCCATAAAGGATGGCAAATAGCCGTTGTTGTCATCCTTGTTTTAGCTGCTCTGATCCTCATCATCCCTGGAGTTCGCGCTTCAGTGAGCTTATGGCTTGGATTATCTGTCGCACCTTCAGACCAGATGCCTGCTTCTACAGCTAACCTGGTTGCGATCACACCGCAGGCAAGTGTGAATCCATCTAAAAACGCTTCTTCAACTTCAATACCGGTGGCTTCAGTTGAAATACCGACTGAAGTTAGCCAGCTGGCTGAAACACCTGTGTGGGAGATGCTAACTCCCAGTACCCTCCCTGAAGGTTATCATTTCCAGAGTGCATTCTATGATACCAACCTGAAATATTTGATCCTGACCTATCTTGTCACCCGACCACTACCAGGTACTACCGACCCGTCACTCACTTCATCCGAGACCATCAGCCTGCTGCAAAGCCTGAAGAACGATTTTGTCCCCATGCAGATTGCGCCCAATACCAATGTGACCGATATCCAGGTAAACGGACAACCGGCTGCCTTTACGGTCGGTGGGTGGGATACTGAGTTCGTTAAAGATAGCACAGCTCCAAACGGAGGTAAAATGGTTTCGAGCTGGCGGAATGATCTGCCAGTAAAAAATCTCTACTGGCAGATTGGAAAGCTTTACCTGGCACTGATAACTGCTGATGAAGCTGTGAGTCAGCAAGAATTAATCGATATGGCAAACAGTATCGGGAAATGATGCCGCCTCCACAACTAACCGTATTGAATCACTGCTCGCGCCGTCAGACAAATAACGCTTAGGTAGCCAAGTAGTAGGAAAACTGTGAGCTAAAAATTTGTTTGCTTGATCTTCTGGCAGAAGGTGTGCACTTAACGAAGCGACTTCCGCAATTCTTCTTCTACCTCGCTATCAAATGAAGATTGGAAGATTTTTCCATTGTACGGTTCTAGAGCGTTGATTAAAACTCCCGTATTCTCATGGCTAACGATGAACAGGATCGCAGAATTACCAGGATTTAATGCCTCTTGGACATCCTTAACAAATTTTTTATCAACACCATTACCCAAGGATTTCCCAATCAAGGCACCACCAGCTAATCCGAGTGCAAGCCCGGCAATGGGAAATAATAGACCTCCAAGTAACAATCCGAAGAAACCTCCAAGGGCTGCCCCACCCTTGACATTTCTCTCGGTTAAATTCTTGACTTGAATCTTCCCCTGGGCGTCTTTCACAATGACTGCCGCGTCATCCAGGTTTAGAATATCCTGTTGTTGTAGATGTTTAAGTGATTCAAGCACCGAGAATCCCTGGGTTTCATCCTCAAACGTTATGACTAAGATATTTGACATGTACGCCTCCATGATTTTTAATTTCAAACACCAATGATCAGAGGCTAATTATAACTGACAGTTATATCGAACAGGGTGAGTTTTTTATAAATTTCGACCTGGACCAGGTTAACCAATCGGGTAAAGCCTGAGATAGTAACAACCACCAGAGTAGATTGCGATTCGGTGAGATTGGAACTTATTAACGAAGCGCGAAGTGCGCTCTTAGAAATGTAGACAACCCCAGGAATATTTGTTGAGGTAAAATTATATCTAATAAAGAGCGGTTATTCTGAATATTTGCACTAATTTTTCACAAATCGACATATAATTGGAGACAAGAGGCGCACTTCCTGGCGCATATCCTTGGAAAATAAAACCAAAAAGGACTGGTGGCGTGAAATGAAAAGCTTAAAAAAGTGGGAACTTTCGATTTTGTTGATCTGCCTATCCCTGTTTATTACCTTTATGTTCCCAGCTTCAGCGCTGGCACGCGGGAATAGCGTTGCGGATACGATTGGACAAGGCGAAATCGTGAATCAGAGCCTGGTTCTATACGGGAGAGAAGTTGCGATGGATGGGGTAGTCAACGGGGATTTGGTAGCCATTGGAAACAATGTCACCATCAACGGAGAAGTCAATGGTAGCCTGATCGTCATCGGCCAGAATGTGAACCTCAATGGTCCGATCGCAGGCAGTGCCTATATTGGGTCCTTGAAAACAATCATGGGTTCAGAGGCAATCACAGAACGGGATGTTTATTTTATCGGAGCCAGCCTGGTAACACAAGAGGGCTCTTCGATCAACCGAGATCTACATGCGGTCAGCCTGGAAGCTGACCTCTCCGGCACAGTTGGAGGGACGGTGGATGCACTGATTGGCCCAGTGAACCTTATCCAGGTTTTATATAACTACATGCTCGATCAGGGTTGGCTATCCCAGCCTTTAAAGTTTAATTTCCCCTGGTTCCAGCGAGGATTTGAAAAGCAGGCTTTGCCAGTGATGGCCTTTGGATTGCCATCCATCCAAAATATGATATTCATCTCCACTGCTCCAGCGAATGAAACGGCGTTGAACACGAGATTGGGACTACAGTCATCTCAGCAGGCTGCAACAATCGATGTTCAGCGTTTGAAGGATTGGGCAGTTCCAACCCTACGAAACATGGCAGGGCTTCTCCTCCTGGGTTTGCTGGTGCTTTGGTTGCTTCCTGCACAATTGAGTTATGCAGGGGAGCAGGCACGAAAAAATCCCTGGCGGTCGCTCCTCACCGGCTTGCTAGTTTTTGTGATCGGTTGGTTTGTAGCCCTGCTCGCATTATTATTGATCGTGGCGCTTGCCATCTTTTTCTATTGGGTATCCCTCCCCAATCTGGGATTTTTGTTTGGAACGATAGGATTGTCCAGTCTCGGAATAGCAATATCGATATTCTGGCTTTCAATTGTCTTTTTTAGTAAAATCATTATCGCAAACCTATGTGGTACGTTGTTTTTCAAGCGTTTTCTTCCAAAATTTGCACACCGCAGGATTTGGCCGTTCCTGACCGGAGTGATCGTCTATGCTCTGCTGGCTTCCATTCCATACCTGGGTTGGTTGGTAGCCGTTATTGCCACCTTCATGGGTTTGGGCGCAATCTGGAAATTGTCATCGACGCAGAAGCAACCGGAGGCTCAACCTGATGAGGAGGCACAACTTGTAGAAAACATGCCGGACGCGAGCGCAACCTTAGAAGAGTAACTTACCGACCAGTTTTGAGCAGGTTTTATAAAAGGAGTGTCTCAAATGGAACAAAAACCAAAAAAAAGTAAAAGATATGCTTTTCCTTATTTTTTCCTGGGTTTATTGATTGCCTTTATCGTGGTTGGTATCTTATCTATCCTTTTTCTTATATACCAAAAACAGCCAATCACACTTAATAACCTGATCCAATTACACACATCCTATGAAGCAGGCTCAGGAACTTTGCTATTCTGGTATATTGACATCATCGCACTATATAGCGCATTGGTATGGGGATTGGTGGGTAATCAGAAGGAGCGAGCAGAAGATGCACGCAGCTACGCAGAACGGGTGGCAAAGAATCAGCAGCTTGAGATCCAGCAGGTTCAGCAAGGTCAAAGCCAACTGGATCAAAAGTACCAGGTGGAAATTGCTAACCTGAATGACCAGATTACAAAAGAAGGAACCAAATTCCAGGATCTTGAAGCGATCATCAGGCGCGGCAAGCAACAGTGGCAGGCGACTTTTGATGCAGTGGATGATTTGATCATTCTAACGGATGAAACGGGGAATATCATCCGCTGCAATCGGGCAACTGGTGAGATTTTTCAGCTGGGATACAGCCAGATCATCGGCCGGGGAATCAACGAGCTATTCTCAAATGATTCAGTCAACTTTCTGGGGATGGTTCCAGGCGATAAAAAAGAAATGAAGTTATCGCACCAAGAACTGTGGTATGAAATCTCCAAGAACCACCTCCTGGTTGATGGACGTCAGGAAGGGTGGGTATACATTTTCCGCAATATTACTCCTCAAAAGCAGGCTTTCCGAGATCAGCAACGCCTGACACAATATTATGAGCTGCTGGTGAATAATAGCCCAGTAGCCATCGTAACAAACGACCTGGAGAACCGGATTGTAGACTGTAACCCGGCATTTGAGAGCATGTTCCTATATAACAAAAAGGAAGCCATTGGCTCGAAAACCGAACAGTTGATCATCCCACCAGAATTGGTTTTTGAGGCGCGTGGGATGGATCAAATCATCCTTAATGGAGGAAAAGTCAAATCGATTACACAGCGCTTGCGCAAGGATGGCTCTTTGCTGGATGTGGAAGTATTCGGGATTCCTGTGATCTTGGGAGGCAAGCAGGTTGGATCATTGAGCTTATTCCACGATGTTTCAGATCTGGTTCGGACCCAGCAAGTCGTGCCAATCCTTGAAGAGCAACCGCTTGTTGAAGATACAGAACCTCTGGTTTCCACGGTCGAGCCCGAAGAGGAAGAGGAGCAATTGCCCGTGGTAGTGCCAGCTGAACCTGAAACTGAGACCAGGCAGGTAACTCCGACTTACAAACAATCTATTCTGGTTGAAAAAATCGAAGGTATCGGACCGGTTTATGCACAGAAGCTGTTAGACGTTGGAATAAAGACCACGGATGACTTGCTTGAGCAAGGTAAAAGTCGGAAAGCGCGGGAAGAACTGGTTGCGAAAACTGGTATATCGGCAACATTGGTATTAAAGTGGGTGAATATGGCAGACTTAATGCGCATCCGCGGGGTTGGAGAGGAGTACAGCGAGCTGCTTGAGAAAGCTGGTGTGGATACTGTCAAGGAGCTGCGTAACCGCGTCCCCGAACACCTGCACAAGGCGATGGCTGAGGCAAATGAAGCTCATAAGCTGGTGAGAAGGCTGCCCCATTTGTCCGATGTGGAAAAGTGGGTAAAGGAAGCTAAGGAAGCAGAACCCATCATGACATATTAGAGAGAATTAATAAGACAATAGTGGTGATTATTTCGCTGTTAGGGATGTTGACAACTGGGATCGCATTCCCAAATATACAAAATCCGATCATCTTTACTGGCGAGTTTAAATCTTAAAATAGAATGGAGATATTGTAATGGTAGAAAATAAAATAACCAAATCAAAACGCGTTTCAGTCAGCAAACGCAAGCTGGCAAATACCGCCAGTGAAATGGAAGAAGCGGCAGTTGTTGCTGCCGTCACAGGCACACAGGAAGCTCTCCTTGGAGCAGAACGCCTGGAATCAGCAGGTGAGATATCCGATGCTGGTACTTTGTTATACGCCAAGGGAGCCAGCGATATTACCCAGGCTGCAGATACAAAAATTATGTCAGCGCGAATGGCAGTCCTGAGTGAAGCAGTCGGCGTTGCAGGTGTTGCGGATATCTCTCAGGGCGCAGAAATATTATCTCAATCAGAGGATGTGAGTGTGATGAGTGCCCTGGTGGGTATGATGAGCACTGAAGATTTAGAACATGGCCTTGAACTCGCACGCCTATCTGGAGAACTGGAGACAGCTAGCGAAATGGTGGATGCACTCCAGATGCCTGTTTTATCCAAATTATTGTCTGATCGGGCTGCGCGCTTGCATGAGATGTCGGTGGAACAAATCCGCCGTGCCATCAGCACGGACGGGATATCCCAGGTCCTGGCTTCCACCGGAAAGAGAATCAGCACCCTGGGTGAGAATGAGGTTGAGGAAGGAATGGCACGTCTGACCTTATCGGAGGCTGCTGCACAACAGAGCGAGGCGATGTCTGGCACCAGTGAAGACCTGGCAGTCAAAGGAATTGAAGAGCTTGTCGTCGCTGGTGAAGTTACCAAAGCTGCCAGGGCAGAAGCAGCTGAAGGAGCTGCAGAAATTGCCAGCGGATCCGCTGTTGTTGGAGCGGCACTCGCCATGGATGAGATGGCTGCCACACTTAAAGAGAAGAGTGAGTAGAAACTTGCCAAAGGATAAACGAATTGACCGGTTCCAATGATTCGTCTGACCTCCTCTCTAAAACCTACAAGTAATATATAATCAGCCGTCTCAATATGGAACATATATTGAGGTAAGTTCGTTTAATACTAGATATGAAAAATAAGGAGAAAATAGAAATGAAAAATAAAGAAAAAATTGGGATCCGTACAGTGATTGTGGCAGTATTGCTTGTTGCCATACTGACTGCATGCGGTCCTGCGGCTACTACGGTAGCCCCGACGCCTGTTCCACCGACAGCCGTCCCACCCACTGCCGTCCCGCAGACAGCTGTCCCACCTACGGCAGTTCCCCCAACTGCTGTCCCGCCCACTCCCGTCCCCGATCCTGCGTACTATGAAGGCGAGCCGGTTGCCGTTGTGCCCGCCGGAGTACCCGGCCAACCCATGGTGACCGCAGCCTATAATACGGCTATCTTTGGAGGCCCAGGCACCAACTATGTGGTTTACGGTGCTTTCCTGGGATCAGCAACTGCTGTTGCAGTCGGAATTAGCACGGATAGTCTGTGGTACGCGATCAGTGTACCCGTGGCTCCAGGTGGCAATGGTTGGGTAAGCGCAACCTACGTTTTACCTCAGGATACAGCTGGTCTGCCGGTTCTGCCTTCGCCCCCAGTACCTCCCACGGTTGAGATGGTTCCACCCGCAGAGGGTGACCCACAAGCAACTACTTTGACCCAGACTTATGTCCGCACCGGACCAGCAGATTCCTACCCAGCCTACGGTATTGCACAGACTGGTGCATCTGCTCGTGTGATTGGCAAGAGCGAAGATGGCCAATGGCTAACCGTGCGAGTCGATCCTAAGGTGATTGGAGCTGGGTATGCCTGGGCTGCTCTCGCTTACCTTCAGCCATCCAACATTGAATCAGTCCCCGTAGTAGCCGCACCACAACCTGCACCTCCCGTTACTACAGCTCCCCCACCTGCTGGCGCAGCCACAGCCACTGCGGTTGATTATACTAATCTTCGCTCTGGGCCAGGAACCAACTACCTGATTATCGGTACGGTTGGTCCAGGCGCCACCGGTGAAGTGACCGGGAAGAGCGAGGATGGATTATGGTGGCAGGTGAAGGTACCAACCAGCTATTACTACGAAGGCTTTGCTTGGGTCTCGGCTGACTGGGTATACACTGCCAATACAGAAAATGTCCCAGTCGTTGCTGCTCCTCCACCTCCAGCGGAAGAGCTACCAACCACCCCACCCCCTGCAAACGCGTGCCTACTGGTCGGACAGGACCCAGTGGATTACACTGTCTTCCCTCCCAGTACTGGCTTCGGTATGACATGGACCTTGAAGAACACCGGTACCGTGATGTGGGATCAAAACAAGACAGACCTGGTTTACCTTGGAGCAATCAATGGTCAGCGTTTGCATCAGAACGGGGATGTTTATGATATCACCACCAGCGTTAACCCCGGGCAAACCTATACCGTCCAAGGTAGTTTAATCACCCCCTCTGCTCCAGGCGAGTATGGAGAAGCCTGGTCGCTACAGCAGGATGGTGTGCAGGTGTGCACCTTCTGGGTGATCGTTGATGTTCAGTAATTAATATACGATTTAGAAAAAAATAAAGGAGCTGGCTGGTATGAATTCTTACTGGCCAGTTCCTTGGTTTAATGGATTCCCCCTTTCCTGGAACAATTCCAGCGGATCGATCGTTCCGATTCTGTTGATATTGAAGAATTGATTACTATGCTCATTACCGTATCCGGCAACTGTTTAGTATAATTTTGCTGTCTACCAAGGATGTTTGTGCTCGTACAGCCATTAACAGGATTAAACATGATCATCAAGTTGAATTTATTTGAACGCCAAAGCAGATAGAGAGTGGATATAATAAAAAGTGGCCATCCCTGAATAAGATAGTGACAGGTCAAGGAAAAAGGGTTATCAAAATGGACAACCGTACAAGCAAAAATCAGCCTGATGCATTCACCGTCACTCTTCCATCATTGGACTACACAATTGTCGCTGGTAGTAGCGCTGAAATTACCATTTTCCTTGCCAACCCCAGTTCAACAGGCGATTATTTTAAGGTCAACCTGCTGGGCATACCACCAGGCTGGGTTGAATATTCCGGTCCGCCAGCCATCTGGATTCCAGCGGGTGAGCAGGAAAAAGTCAGCCTCAGTGTCCACCCATCGATCACTTTGGAAGATACCGCCGAGTATTACCTTGCACGTTTGCACGTGTTCGGTCAAAGTGCGCCAGAGACAGTGAAAGAACTGGAAATCCAGTTGAAAGTAGTACCGGAAGAAAAAACCAAAGCGACGATTCAGCTACGTGTTGAATCAAATGAATACAAAGCCAGTCCAGGGAGCGAATTAAAAATCCCTTTGGTAATCCGCAATTTATCCCAAGAAGCAGCAGCCCTGGAATTATCAATCCTGGGAGTGCCTACCAGCTGGGGATTCCAGCCATCATCAGTGATTAGCCTGCCAGGGGGTGTTGAGAAAAAGCATGACATCATTCTCCAGATTCCAACAACACCAGATGTCAGGGCAGGATATATTCCGCTGAAAATAACGGCAACGAAACAAAATGAGCCCTCCAGTAAGGTTGAGGTTGAAATAAAGCTGGGGATTGCTGCTTATGAGTCAGTCGGACGTGTTGGCGTGATGCTGAGCTCAGTGCAGTTTTCTACAACCCCGGGGAGTAGCCTGACTATCCCGATCACAGTAATGAATCGTGGGTTGGAAAGTGACGCTTTTCGTTTGGGGATTGAAGGAATCCCGGTGAGCTGGGTATCGACCTCAACTCCAGTCACTCCGTTAAATCCAGGTGAGGCAAAAGAGGTCACCATGCTGATTCGCCCACCAGCTTCATCTTCCAGCCAGGTTGGACGTAACAAGTTCTTCGTTCTTGTGGCAAGCGAGAAATCTCCAGACCAGATTGTTAAAGTGGATTGCATTTTAACCGTGGCTGCTTACACACAGTTCAACGCAGAACTTAAGCCCAAGGAACAAGAAAGTGGGCAACCAGTCAGTGTGCGTGTCAAGAACGATGGCAATACCCAGCAGGTGTTTCGTATCAGATGCAAAAGTCAGAACGGCCAGTTAGTGTTTGATTTTTTACAACCCATTCCACCATCGAGGTCTCCGTCAGCAGGTCAACTGGAACCTGTGTCAGCGTCAACCCAACCAGGCACTCCCACGAGTTACCAAACACAGCCCCCAACGGCAGCTGCTGGAGAACAGGCAGGTGATCCCACTGTCCTCTCCATTCCACCCGGCGAATCAGGGGCTTTCAGGTTTACAGCCCGACCACGCCAGCGCGTGTGGATCGGAGGTACAACCGCATATCCCTATCAAGTTTCGGTAAAGTCGCAACAGCAGGAAGCTCCTTCATTACTGGGTCAGGTGGTAAGTCGAGGAATTATCCCCATATGGGTGCTACCCATTGTGCTGATCTTATGCTTCGCAGTTTTTATTTCCGCCCTCTTAGCATACCGTGATGGTGTTCAAACCGGAATCGCTACCCAGACCTGGGTAGCAGAATCCACCCAGTTATTCGCTGCAACGCAAACGATCGCTGCCAACCAAACCGCTGCTGCCGCTGCTGGTCAGCTGGACACAGATGGGGATGGTCTGACCGATCAGTATGAGAGTTCAATCAAGACGGATCCTCTCAACCCTGACACCGATGGGGATAAAAGTTGGGACGGAGTCGAGGTCCAACAAGGCACCAATCCTTTGAATCCGGACTCCGATGCGGATGGCTTGCTGGATGGCAGTGAATCCCTGCCCTGTCCCGATCCATTAAACCCCGACTCGGATAAAGATGGGATTATCGATGGAAAGGATTTAAATCCCTGCGACTCGAATAATCCAGCACTAACCCAAACGGCCTTCAGCTTATTGCCCACTGTGACACCCGTTCCAACAACAACAGTACCGACCCAAACACCCGTTGTGGTGACCCCATCTCCAACGAGCATTGTTTTGCCACGTTTTGGTGGGGTGATCTTGTTTGCATCAGACCGCGATGGAAATCCCGAAGTATACAACATGGACGATGCCGGTCATGTGGGAAGGATGACCAATAATCCAAGTGCCGATTCACAGGCTGCCTGGGCCCCAAGCATGCAGCGGGTAGTGTTCACGTCCAACCGGGATGGACAAAATGAGATCTATTTGATGAATGCTGACGGGACGAATCCAGTCAACCTGACCAATAACCCGGCTGATGATCAGCAGCCAGCCTGGTCGGTGGATGGGGAGTGGATCGCTTTTTCCAGTAACAGGAACGGTAATTATGAGATCTATATTCAACGGGTGAATGGCACCGAAATAATCAATCTGACCAACAACCCAGGGAATGATACCCAGCCGAATTGGGTACGAAGCACTACATTTGATCCGCTGGATGAGTCGATCGTTTTTACCTCTGACCGGGATGGAAACCAGGAGGTGTATCGGATGAAAACCGACGGTACAGAACCTACCAACCTGACAAATAACCCTGCCATCGACCAGCTGGCCAAAGGATCACCCGATGGCGCATTGGTGGTGTTCACTACAAGCCGGGATGGAAACCAGGAAATCTATACTATGCGAATCGACGGAGCAGGCCCGACCAACCAGACGAACTCTCCTTCCAATGATTTTGGCGCTTGCTGGTCACCCAATCAGGCGTGGGTTGCTTTCACCTCCGATCGAAATGGCAATCGCGAGATTTACATCGCGAAACCCAACAATGTTGAGCTTTATAACCTCACCAATTATCCCAATCAGGATCAGGTCACTGACTGGCGGTAATTTTTTTATCGCGTCTAAATCAAGTTGCACCATCATCTTATCTATGATAGAATTTGCGCGCCAGTTTTAGGCGCACCCGGGGAGGTGCCAGAGAGGCCGATTGGGCTCGCCTGCTAAGTGAGTGCGGGGGCTAAAACCTCCGCCGCGGGTTCGAATCCCGCCCTCCCCGCCAGAACATGCCCCTACTAATCCACCCCGGGCACCC
>Ga0208980_10002366_pt1 | contig 11453 bp, 6 predicted proteins | sample WetSurMetagenome_3_FD_187993 | JGI IMG/M metagenome (GOLD analysis project Ga0208980, IMG submission 187993) | Wetland microbial communities from Twitchell Island in the Sacramento Delta, sample from surface sediment Aug2011 Site A1 Bulk (version 2) | ecosystem: Environmental > Aquatic > Marine...
ACCAACCTGCCCGGTTATAAAGCATGCACGTCCTGCTGTACAGCTCTGTTGGCCATACCAGTCAGTGAACAGTGCCCCCTCCTTACCAATACGGTCAATGTTTGGCGTCTTGTAGCCCATCATCCCCTGATTATAGGCGCTGATGTTCCAGTAGCCGATATCATCCCCCCAGATGATAAGAATATTGGGTTTCCCCGATGGAGTCGCAGCGGCAGCTTTCTTCGTATTCTGCGCACCAGCACTGATGCAAATTGCTAGCAGCACCAGTGATGTAAATAATGATTTAATTTTCCTGTTCATTTTATTTAAGATTTATACTCTACTTTACAATTGTTTTTATTTTGTTCAAAGCCTTAAAAAATACACAATTATATAGATCTCTGTTTTGAAACGAGTTTCAGTCGGCTGTCAGCATTGATTATGTCGATCAGTGTTGCTCCACTCACAGGTTTCTGTAAATAAGACAATACACCATATTGTCTGCAATGCTCAAAACTATGTGCATCATATAGTGCAGTAACTACTATGACCGGAATTTTTTTATTTTCCTGAGAAAACCTGTCAAGCAGCTCAAGTCCACTCATTTCCGGAAGGTTAAGATCAAGAACAATTAGATCGTCAATCGTGGCCATTCCATCGGATAAAAACGAAATGGCAGATCCAAATGACTTATATTCCAGTCCTGCCGATTCGAGATAAAACTCTAATGAGCGCCGTACGGATGTATCGTCTTCTATTAAATAGATCATGCCTTCAAAGATAGATCAGCGAAATGGGAAGGTCAATAGAATGTTTATTCTATAAAGCGATGAAAAGCCGAAATTAATTAACCGCAAAGGTCGCAAAGGGTTTACGCAGGGTACGCAAAGAAAGAATTACAGACATTCAAACTTTGAGTCCTTTGCGCCTTTTTCACCCGCTGAAGCGAAGCGCAGGTGGGCTTAGCGCGCTTTGTGGTTAAATAAAATCTTATGGTATTAGTCCTGCATTTCTTGAAATGGTTATCATTTCCGGTATTGACTTCACTCCCAGCTTTTTGCATATGCTTAGCTTATGAAGCTGTACTGTATGTTCCGCAATGTTGAGTTCAGCAGCAGTCTGCTTATTTAACATGCCGGTTATCAGAAATTTCAATATTTCTGTTTCTCTTTTGGTAAGTGTATCTATCAGGCTTTTGGCACTTCTTGATTTATCATGTTCTGCTTTAAAGCTTTCACTTAGCTGAAAAGCTTCTCTGATGGAATTCAGCAGTTCCTCCTCTTCAAATGGTTTCTGCAGAAAATTTATCGCCCCTTTTCTTATTGTCTCAACGCTCAGATGTAAGTTTCCCTGACTTGTGATGAAAATGATTGGCAGGTGAGAGCCAAGCACTATCAGTTCATCCTGAAGTTCCATGCCTGATTTTCCTTCGAGGTTTATATCCAGTATCAGGCATCCGGTTCCATCATGTTTTTCCCGCTCAAGAAACTCCTCCGAACTGGAAAATGTCTCAACGGTAAAATCTCTGGCAGTCAGTAAGAATGTCAAAGATCTCCTGATTGAGATATCATCGTCGATAATAAAAACTATAGGATTCATTTCATTAATTTCTGACCATTTTCAGACTAAAGGAAAACATTGTTCCACCTTCAGGGAGATCTTCGGCCCATATTTTCCCATTATGGCTTTCTATCAGAGATTTGCACAGCGTAAGTCCAATGCCGAATCCATCTTTTTTTGTTGAAACAAATGGTTTAAAAAGTTTTTCCCTGACTGAAGCGTCAATACCCGGTCCGGAATCACGAACAGATACTATGGCTTCATCTTTTATTACTTTGAGGGTTATCCCGAGAATTTTGTTTTCCGGATCATTCTTCTCCATTGCAGCAGCGGCATTTCTTATAAAATTCATCAATACCTGCTGTAACTGGATCTTGTTTCCAAACACAATAATCTTATCGGCATCACATGCGACTTTTATCTTTATTTTGTCTTTTTTAACATCAGTGCTTATAAGGGTTGCAGTTTCACTGATAAGTGCATTAAGGTCTACATTTTCTTTTTCCTGCGAATCGGTTTTCATCAGGCTTTTAACGCTGGTGATGATCTTTGTTGCCCTGATATCATCTTCCAGAATATTTTCAAACATCTGGTAAGCTTTTGACATTTCTAATTTATCAGAGTCTATGAAAAGCTTGCCAGCCTCAGCAGTGTATCTTATAGCTGCCAGGGGCTGGAAAAGTTCGTGCGATAATGATGCTGTCAGTGTCGACATTTTTGAAAGTCTGTCAGTACGGATAAGTTCCCTGTACATGCTCTCAGTCTCCTCCATTTTGAGGTTAATTTCTTTTTGCCTTTTATTTAGCCGGAATAAATACAATATAAGGAAAGTCTGCGACAGGATAAAGAGGAATACCCCCAGAATATACCATTTATATAATTCAAAAAATGAGTCGTCCCTGTTGTAGAAAATACTGTTTGAAGGAATTGCTTTTGAATCAGTCAGGTGCCACCTTTTTAACTCATTCCAGTCGTAAATGTGTTCATAGAAATTATTCCGGTTGAGAATAATATCGTTTATCTGTTTCCCATTCAATATTTCACGCGAAATTCTCCCTGCTTCTTTGCCGAAACTATTGTAACTGAAGAGATAACCACCAATTCCACCCTTTTTATTAACAGCAGCGTCTGTTATCGGGAAGACAGGGGCACGTGAGTTTCTGGAGATAATGTCTAACACCTCGGGTGTCGAAAATGGAATTTTGGCAGCGTCCAGAAGAAAACCGGGGACAACCACAATACTATTTGCAGGAATTGTCCTTACAAAACTGATAGTAGAATCCATAGTCAACCCGGATATGAATTTAAAATGATGAAGAGGTTCAAATTCATTTTCAGTCTGTCGTAAGAGTGAACCAAAGTAAGAATCCAGACTTGAGACACCGCTTATCACGAAGACATCTTTATAGTCAGGAAACAAAGCAAATGCTTCCTTCAGTGTATTTACAACCTTGAAATTTGTCAATAATTCAATCCCATACCTTATTTTCAAATCCCGCAGAGTAATTCTGCCCGGTATGTCGGCATCACAATTGACGGTCTTAAGGGCTTTTAACTCGCTGCTGCCATATTTTAATAAAAGGTCATTGATCCCAGGTCCCACAGTTATCAATAGATCAATATTGAACTCTTTCAGCTTGCTGTTGTACATGTTTATGATTAACCTGGCATAATCATCATTATCGGACCTTCCAATATCAAGATATTCCGAGATTATGTTTACAGGTTCATCAATATTTTCCCTGATAGTACTTTTTATACCTGTTAAAATGTTTTCGTAAGCAGGTAGTGTTGAACTATAAGAAAAAATGATAACTACATTTCTGACCTTTTCCTGAGAATAAGTTTTTAGAGGAATAAGGAACATCAAAATGAAGAAAATTGTCAATATTCTTGAGGTCGGTTTAATCATTCAGAGTCGTCAGATTATGTGCGACTAAAAGTAGTAATATTTCTTGTGAGGATAACCAAGGAGTAACCACAGTAAAAAATATTCTGGACGAGTAATGTGATTTATCAGTACCCGAGGACAATTTTCAAAATTATTGATAGTCTGAGGATATGTGTGGAAGATGACAGGCTAAAATTCTTATATAATCAATCTGGACACTTAATAGTATACCATCAATAATTAACTTCACTTATACTGTTGATATTCTGCTGAAAGCATAATCTATGGTGACTCCCGCCAGCTTAAAAACTGAAAAAGTACTTTAAAACCTTATACTCATCTGTATCTTAAACAATACCTGATCTTCTTTCATTTGAAATCTACTTTCAGGGTCAAAAAGTTTTTCAGTAATATTATTATATACCAAATAAATTGTATTCCCCGGACGAATCTGCCAGAAAAAACGTCCATTATACCCCAACTGATTGGTAATATCATCAAATTGAACATAATTAGTAATTCCCAGGTCCGGGGTTATATAAAGATTAAGTTTTGTGAAATAGACATTTTCAGAGAATTTACCCTGGGGAAGATTTCCTCTTACCAGATTGGTCCCCACTTCCATTGTTGCATAGCCATCAAGTTTTAAGGTTACCCCCGTTTCAATATCGTTATAATGTCCGTTGTAAAATTCACCAAACATGTAGCTGAAATCGAATTGGGCTTTCCTGTATGATGCAGTATTAACTTCAAAACGGTAATTTAAAAAACTATAATCTCCTTTCGGAATAATAATCCCTTCAGATATCTCAAAATCAACCGGCAGTACTTCCCGGTTTGGAATAATATTAAATTCGATATGTTCACCACTCTCAGTACGGAAATTTATAGGAGCAGTGAATATCTGCCTGCTTTCAAGGTCTCCACGCAGATTCCAGTAATTTGTCATCTGAAGTTCGAAAAACCATTGGCGCACCACACTACCAATCCAACCTTTTTCAAGCCTGGGCATATAACTAAATGAAGTGTACAGTGAATGATATGCACTGCGTGGAAGAAATCCCAACCCCGGATCCAGCGAATCTCCTAAAAAAGTGTAACTGACTGCAGCATCAATCAGATCATTGGGATAATCTATTTTAAAGCCAAAGCCATTCTTATTTCCACCTTTTGCTTCATTCCAGTTTTTTACACCCCACATATCGACTGAGAAGTTATATCCGTCCAGGAATCTTGATGTCTTATATTTGAAATCAGCTCCTGCAAGTGTGTTTTGTTTTCCTGACTGACTCCCATTAGTGAGGATCACACCAACCTTCGATTCATCAAAAATATTCTGTGATATTCTTCCAGCAAACATATTGGTTGGGATAGTCATATCAGAAGCACCTGCCTGAACATCAAGGATTGCGAGATTGGTATTGCCGATTTTGCCAAAAAGTTTTGTTCCCCACTTAAGAGGTACTTGTTGTCCTTCAATCAGACCGATTCGTCTGCTGAAGAAAGGAAGAAATGTGGACGATGAGGTACTTCCAAAGTCAAAAATATCTGATCCTTCAAGAAAAAAAGTTCTTTTCTCAGGATAGTATAGAGGGAATCTTGTTAAATTGAGTCTTCTTGCATCAACTTCTGTCTCGGCAAAATCAGTGTTGATTGTCACAGCTCCAACAAGGTTTGGCGTAATGTTTTTGTATATATCAAAACCACCTTTAAGATCTTTCGAAGGGTCAATGTCATCTGTCCTGTCATCATTCCTGGAGACTTTTGCATATGGCCTGAAGGTTAAGCCTAATCCTTGTTTGATATTTTCAATTCCTTCTATCAGACCTGCTTCTTTTGGATTTGAGAAAAAACTATTGAGGCTGATACCTGAATACCTTATGACCTCCTGTTTCCTCGCAATATACCTTTCAATATTTATACCCCACGATGTTAATTTCGGATTGAACGAAATTGTCTTGAATGGAATGAATATTTCACCTGTCCATCCTTCTGAATCCGTCAGGCATCTGGCTTCCCAGAGTCCATCCCATCCGAGGTCATAATGTTCCCCGCTGGCAAATCCTTCACTTCTTGCACCTTTAGGATTTATTATGAATATGTAAGCATTCCTTTTATCCTGAAAAGGATCAAGTAACAAGCTGATCTGGTCTTCGTTACGTTCTTCCGATTTGTCATGCTCCATAGTGTTGGCAGCTATTCTCTTTGGTTCGCTGTCATAACACCTGATTCCAAAGTATATTCCTTTCAAATCATATATTACTCTTATTTCAGTTTTTTCGGTAGGATCAGATCCGGGACTTGGCTCAACCATTCTGAAATCTGAAAAAGGAGTTGCATTTTCCCAGACAGAATCATTGAGTCTTCCGTCAATAACAGGTGATATATCTGATTTAAATGCTTTTATTTGGGACTCTTGAGAAAAGCCATTTTTGAGAGGAATTATTAATAGCAGTAATAAAGAAAGAAGTTGGCGCATAATTGAATGAAAAGGTTCACAAGATAAAATATTTTCACTTTTATAAATATATTTAACTTGATTTAACCTTGATTAGCACACAATATTACTATTTTAAGAAGTAATGGATTCATATTTCAGATCATTGCTTTCTGGTGTTAACTCCAGCAAACGGAAAAGATCCGTTTAGTGATAATGCTTTGTCACCATTTGCCTGAAAAGATGAATTAGAAATCGGGAGTGCCACAAACGACAAGCAACTGCCCAAAAAAAATAGTATTCATTTTCCCAAAAGGATTATAATATAAGAACTACTTTTTTGAGTTGGTTTTATCAAGTGCTGCTTTCAAACCCTTTGCCAGTTTACCCGGATCATCAACTGCCCAGAAGTGAAGCATAAATAGCCTGGGATTATCGTAAAGCATGTGGTTATGGATTGCTGTTACCTGAATTCCGTTTTCAGTCAGGGCTTTAGCTACAGGATTGACTTCATCGGCAAGTAAAACAAAATCACCGGTTATTGCTGCCTTGTTACCATCCATCTGAAAATTTATTCCTGTCGCCATTCCCATATAAGCTGGCATATCCATTCCCCTCTCGGTGAGTTTTTCGTTTCGGGGAAAAGAGTACTGAAGAAGAATTCCATTGTGCTTTCCGTTAGTACCAAGAATTGCTTCCACACCTGACCAATCAGGATTTTCAGTTTGTTGTTGAACCTGGGGAGTAGTAAGTGGTGTAGCTGTAATAACTAAAACTGATTTTATTTTATTGGCTAGCGACACCGGATCGCCATTTCCTGAAAAATGAATGTATTTAATCGCTGGCACTTCATTGACTATATGATTGTGAAGAGCGGTAATCTGTAAGCCTTCCGAAATAAGCTTGGAAATCACAGGAGCAACCTCTTTGTCAAGAAGCACAAGATCTCCCATTATCGATCCATTATTGCCCATTTTCATAAATCCAATCCATGAAGTAAAAGCAAGCCCGGGGGCAACCTCAAAATCACCTACTTTTACTTTTAAGTCAGAGCGGGGGTATGTAATTTTAAAAATATTGTCCTGGACATTTCCTTTTTTAACGAAAACCTTTTCTACATCACTCCAGTCACTTTGCTGGGCGAAATTTCTATTTGCGATTAACAGCAATGATAGAAATACTAATAATTTATTCATCTTTTTAATCTTTAATTGATAATAAATAATATTTAAAATGTCATTTTCAAAAATAATCCAATGGTCCCGGCCATCAAAATGATATAGTGTTCCTGAATCTTATTAAGATAGAGCAGAATAATTACAGATCCAATATTTTAGTCCCAGCTCATAATCTTACCAAGTACAAACATTGAAAAAGAGGAAAAGTTTGATGACAGAATTATCCTATTTATCTCTGCGACAGTTACTATTCCTCTCTTCAATTTAAATAGTTTGGGTTTCAGGATACTATAAAAAGAAACAAGAGGTTGATTTTGACCTGTTGTGCCTTTTGGTAGCCGGAGATGAAACCTGAACCCGACACTTCAATGATAAATTGATTGAATAGGTCGGGTTGTAATTTGTACGAAGATGATAAATTAAAAATTGAATTATAATGCAAACCAGATACCTGTTTGGATACCATCAACAATTTAATCAATATATACAGCTGATATTCTGCTGAAAGCATAAGATGCGGTTACTATCGCCAGTTCCACCTTTGCCATCTCTAGCTTTAGCTAAGGAGGGATTTGCTTTTAAAGACGAATTTAAACCGCTAAACCTTCTCCGGGTTTACGCCTTCGCTAAGCTTCATCGCAGAAAAAAGGCAGATGCATTCCATGTTTTTTTGTAAATTAACTCTTACTCTCTGCATCAAATTTCTTAATTGGAAGTTAAAAGACATCTATCTAATAAAATTTCACAAAATATTATCCATTCAAAGACATCGCTCTTTATTGGTGTTATGAAAAGAACGATGACAACATATTTGAATGTGGGGAGTATACTGCAATGACTTTTGGTATTCTTATAAATTTTATACCGACCAGTCTAAATTCAGATCTTTAAAGAAAAGTTGCTGCATTTCCTGGAATGTTGAACCGCGTTCAATATATTTTAATCAAAAAGTAGTATTTTAGATTTGAAAACCACATTTGTTAAAAATGTTGAATATGAAAAATCTGTTTCTCATAGTACTTATATCGTGCTTCAGCCTTATTCTTAAAGGACAGGTTTCAAAAACCGTGAATGTTACTGCAGGTGGTTTAAAAACAACTCTTACAGCCACCGAGTTAAGTACTGTCTCAAATCTCACTCTCACTGGTGTCCTAGATGCCAGAGATTTTAAGACGATGCGGGATGATATGCCGGTGTTAGAAGTATTGGATATTAATGAGACTACTATTGCCTCATATTCTGGTACAGATGGTACATTAGATTATTCCACTGATTATCCTGTAAATACCATCCCGGAAAACTGTTTTGCCGGAAAGTTAAGTTTGACAAATGTTCTAATTCCAACTTCGGTTACAGCTATCGGAATGTGGTCTTTTTATAATTGTACAGGATTAAAAGCCATAACAATTCCTTCTTTAGTCACCATGATTGATTATGCGACTTTTTTAAATTGTAGCGCTTTGGCATCGGTTGTCATTCCTCCTTCGGTTACTTCTATCGGGCTTAGCGCTTTTGCCGGATGCAGTAGCCTGATTTCTGTTAATATTCCGTTCTCTGTTGTTTCAATTGCTGATATGGCATTTTCCGGTTGTGGAGGTATAATTAGCGTTGATGGGAATAATCCAAATTATTCGAGTCTAAACGGAATATTATTTGATAAGATGCAGACCAGATTGATTCATTGCCCTCTCTCTAAAACAGGTAGTTTCACAATTCCTGTTGGTGTTAAGATTATTGCATCTTCGGCTTTTGAAAATTGTACTTGGTTAACTTCAATTACAATCCCTTCGTCAGTTACAACTATTGAGAGTTCGGCTTTTGCCGGTTGTACGAGCTTGAGTTCAATAATTATTCCTCAATCAGTTATTTCTATCAGTGATAATGCTTTTTATAACTGCACAGGATTGACATCAATAACTGCTCAAAATGAAACGCCAATAAACTTAAATGGATCTTCAGGTGTTTTTGATGGTATAGAAAAATCCACATGCAAGCTATCAGTGCCATATGGTTCATCCCACCTATACGCCACAGCAGATCAATGGAAGAATTTTACAAATATTGAAGAGATGCCTGAGTTTAATCTTTCATCAATATCTATAATTATTCAATCAAACGGGGGGATAGTTAATATTAATTTACAAACTGCCCTGGCATGGACTGCAAGTTCAGACAAAACTTGGCTGACAGTGAGTCCAATTTCAGGAAATAGCAACAATACACTTGTTCTCACCGCCACGGCTAATACAGCAATATCTTCTCGCATTGCTGAAGTAACTATGTCTCCTTCAGGTTCGCCTACTCAATCCATAATAATAACTCAGGAAGGAACACCTTTATCAGTTAATCTTACTGCAGGTGGTCTTAAATCTATGTTGACGTCTGATGAACTTATCAATGTATATAGCCTGGTTATAACAGGCACCATTGATGCCCGGGATTTTAAAACAATGAGGGACGATATGCCTGGATTAAAAAAAGTGGATTTGAGCGGAGTTACGGTTTCTGCTTATACCGGAGCGGGTGGAACTGTCGGTTCAGGAAGTTTTTATCCAGCTGATATTATACCTGAAAATGCTTTCAGTACAAAACTCGGTACAAATAATAAAAACTTTACTTCTATAATCTTACCAGAAACTGTCACATCTATTGGACAGGCAGCATTTTACTATTGCACAGATTTAACATCCATGGTCATTCCTCCATTGGTTACTAATATTGGTTATGGTTCATTTATGTCTTGCAGCAGCTTAGTTTCACTTACCATCCCTTCCTCTGTTAGTGTCATTGATTACAGCGCTTTTTCAAATTGTAGTAGTTTATCTTCAATTAATATACCATCTTCAGTTTTGTCCATAGATGAATCTGCTTTTACTGGGTGCAGTGGATTAATAAATGTAGATGAAGCCAATCCTTACTACGCTAGCATTGATGGTATCTTATTTGATAAACTACTGACAACATTGATCCATTACCCTATCTCTAAAACTGAAAGTACCTACAATATTCCTTCATCTGTAACATATATTGGTTATGGGGCTTTTATTTATTGTAAAGGTTTAGCTTCAGTTTTAATTCCTTCATCTGTAAGTTATATAGGAGTTGGGGCTTTTATGGGTTGTACCAATTTAACTTCGGTTAATATACCTCCATTAGTAACATCCATTAATGCATGGACTTTTGGTAGCTGCAGTGCTTTGACTTCGTCATTGCTCCCACCAACAGTTACAAATATTGGATTCTCTGCCTATGATGGTTGTTCGAGTCTTACATCGGTGGCCATACCTTCTTCGGTCACTACCTTTAGTGATTATGCTTTTAATAATTGTAGTGGTCTGACATCAATAACTACTTATTCTTTAATTCCTAAAGACTTAAGTGCTTCTACTGGTGTTTTTAATGGTATAAATACATCAAATTGCAAATTATATGTTCCCTTTGGGTCATATCAATTATATGCTTCAGCCAACCAGTGGCAGGATTTTACAAATATTATTGAAATGCCGGGTATTGCACTTTCAGCAAAAACTGTAACCATTGCAGCACCTGAGGGAAGCAATGCAACAATAGAGCTTACATCCAACACAGATTGGGCCACCAGTCCCAGCCAGACCTGGCTTTCAGTCAGCCCATCATCAGGTAATGGCGCTGGTACACTTACCTTTACAGCCGGAGCCAATCCCGTGACAACTGGAAGAACTGCAGTTGTAACTGTTTCCGGACCTGAAGTTGAATCACAAACCATTACTGTTAACCAGAATGGGAAGGATATTCCAACTGCAATTAACAAAACAGAAGAAAGCAACATTGTAATCTATCCTAATCCGGTTTACGGAACTCTTACAATAGAATATAAAGCTGAAAGTTTCGAGACTGTCAGCATCTTTAATTCACAGGGTGTACTAATCGCCAAAGAGAAAGCTATTGCACCAGGACAACAACTTGATTTCTCCTCATACGCATCTGGTATTTATTTCATCGAAATTGTCAAAACTTCCGGTGAAATCAGGAGGGTTAAAGTAGTACATAATTAATAATCTGTTAATTGCTTCATTTAAATATACCGGGCGAAAAATTTTAGTAATTGAAAAGCTGAATAGCGTAGTACTTTCTTATCCCTTTATCCTGATGGATTGATCGTTTCAATTTTGGGGTGGCGAAATAGCCCTCGGTGGAACTTTGTGCCTACTCTGTACTCTCTGTATAAGCTCTTAACATATTGTTAAACAGAGATCCACAGAGAATACAAAGAGGAACACAGGGAAGGAAAAGGTAGAAGCTTCGACTTTTTCTACAGCCCAAAACTTTTTCGATTCACCTTAATTTACAATTCTACCCATAGGTTCGGTGAAGTCTCCTGACTTCGCCGGAAAGTAAAAAAATTAGCGAAGTTGCAGACTTTGCTTAG
>Ga0208980_10002367_pt1 | contig 11452 bp, 10 predicted proteins | sample WetSurMetagenome_3_FD_187993 | JGI IMG/M metagenome (GOLD analysis project Ga0208980, IMG submission 187993) | Wetland microbial communities from Twitchell Island in the Sacramento Delta, sample from surface sediment Aug2011 Site A1 Bulk (version 2) | ecosystem: Environmental > Aquatic > Marine...
CCCACCATCCCTCCGATATTGCACCTGTTGGAGGTTGAAGTTTCCGGCCCGAAGAAGAGACCGTACGGTTTCAGATACATATTAAGCTCGTCAAGCACAACGCCGGGTTCAACCCTTACCCATTTTTCCTCCTCGTTAACTTCTATTACCCGGTTTAAAAACCGTGAAACATCTGCTATAATGCCCGAAGTTACAACCTGTCCTGCAAGTGAAGTCCCGCCGGCACGCATTGTCAATCCCGTTTTCCATGTGGCGGCAAAATTAACTAGCTTTTTTAGATCTGAAATATTTGCAGGCCATACGACAGCCACCGGCCTTTCCCTGTAGACGGAGGCATCAGTGGAGTAGATTGTGGTGGTAAGGCTGTCACACCTGAACTCGCCCTCAAGGGTGCCTGAAAGTTCTTTCAGCCTGTTAATAAAAGTATCCATGTCAGCAAATCATTTTAACGGTGCTAAATTAGGAAAATCATTTACTTATGAGTCTGAGAAATTTCTCTGTGCGAGGCTAAATCTTTAAAAAGTGTTAACAATGACATTAATCATGTTTCCGGAAATTGCTTAATCGCACTTTTTTTTTGTACATTTATGCAGGAATTTCTAACTTATTAATATATTGATACACAATGGAATTATTAGATCGCATCAAAGAAAATGCCAAAAAGCATAACAAGCGTATTGTGCTCCCGGAGGGTTATGAAGAAAGAACTGTCAAGGCAGCTGACATAGCCATTCAGGAGGGACTGGCCCAGATAATACTCATCGGTGACCCTTCTCAGATAAAAGCACAATCTGAAAAACTCGGCTTAAAAAACATTTCAAGAGCAACCATTATCAATCCTTTGTCCCACGCAAAAAAAGATCATTATATCGATATGATGGTGGAGCTCAGGAAAAGCAAGGGATTGACTAGGGAAGAGGCTTCCAGGCTCATAGAAGATCCGCTTTACCTTGGGGTACTTATGATAAAGAACGGGGATGCCGACGGTGAAGTCTCAGGCGCCGACCATTCCACTGGCGATGTTCTAAGACCGGCTTTTCATTATGTCAAGACAGCGCCCGGGATATCAGTTGTCTCAGGGGCCTTCATAATGATATTGCAGGACAGGAGTTTTGGCGAAGATGGAGTAATAATATTTGCTGACGGCGCCGTTCACCCGAATCCGAACGAGAAGGAGCTTGCTGAAATTGCAGTTGCCTCTGCTCACACTGCAAGGGCCATATGCGGCTTTGAGCCTAAAATCGCGATGCTTAGCTTCTCTACCAAGGGAAGCGCAAAGAATGAAATGGTTGATAAGGTTGTCAATGCTACCAGGATTGCAAAGGAAATGGCACCCGATCTTCAGCTTGATGGTGAACTGCAGGGTGATGCAGCCCTCATTGAGGCGATTGGCAAGAGCAAAGCGCCCGGCAGTCCGATTGCCGGTAAAGCCAACGTTCTGATATTCCCTGATTTAAATGCAGGAAATATAGCTTATAAGCTTGTTCAGCGACTTGCACATGCCGAGGCTATCGGGCCTGTACTTCAGGGTATGGCAGCCCCTATCAATGACCTTTCAAGAGGATGCTCTGTAAGTGATATTGTGAGCATGATCGCAATAACTTCAAATCAGGCAGCCGGAAAGAAATAGCGGTTTTTTAAGTTTTGTGAACCACAAACCAGAATAATAATTAATGATTAAGCAGTTATGTCAGAAAGCATAGAGAAACTGGAAGATTACGGATTGGCCCAGGATACAAAGCCAAAAACCCTTTTCTCACTTGTCGGAATTGTGGGTGCGGGCTCTGTTGGACAGAATATTGCGCGGATGGTCAGTTCAAAGGGACTGGATGTGATTTTGCTCGATCTTAGCCAGGAGAAGATAGATCAGGCATATGAGGAGCTGAAAAAGGAGCTTAACAGGATGATCGAACGGTGGGGTATGACTAATTCCGAAAAGCTTGGGATCCTGTCAAGAATAAAAGGAACAACAGATTATAAGAGCTTTGCAGGATGCGACATCGTCATCGAAGCCGTAAAATCGTCAAACAGGGAGGAGAGTCATGATCTGAGGATGAAAATTCTGAAGAAAATCGAGGAGAACGTCGACAGGAACACGATTATTGCAACTAACTCTTCCACACAGGTAATAACGGAGCTGACAGCCGACCTGAAATATAAGGACCGCTGCGTCAGTTTCCATTTCCTTACTCCCGAGGCAGATGCAAGAGTTGTCGAAATAGTGAAAGGCCTGTATACATCCCAGACTGCATACGACAATACAATAAAATTTGCGAACCTTATTGGCAAAAAGGTTATCCCTGTCAGGGAATCACCGGGCATAATAAGCACACGCCTCTTTGTACCTCTTATTAACGAGGCTTGTGAAATTCTTATGGAAGGTGTTGGCTCAATGGAAGATATTGACCTTACAATGAGGGTCGGATTTGGCCTGCCCCTCGGACCATTTGAAATGGCCGACAAGATCGGACTCGATAAAATCCTGAGATGGTGCGAAAACCTCTACGATGAATTTGGCGATCTGAAATATAAGTCATCTCCTCTTCTCAAAAAGCTTGTCAGGGCAAACCAGTGGGGAAGGCGCACTGGCAGAGGGTTTTATGAGTATAACAAGGATGGCGTTAAAATAAATAAAAATAACTTTTTTGAATATTAGTCCGGGAGAAACTGAAATTTTCAGACAGCAATATTTTGCTGGTATCTCGCTGGATTCAAATAAAACTAAAAATCTGTAATGAAAGTATTAGTTCTAAACTGTGGAAGCTCATCAATAAAATATCAGCTGATTGATATGAAATCGGGTCTGGTGCTGGCAAAAGGCATCGTTGAGAAGATCGGACTGAAGGGTTCATTTTTGAAAAACGAGAGGCATGATGGCAACAAGGTAAAGCTTGAAGGCGAGATACTTGACCATCAGAGCGGCATTGAGTATATTCTGGGTATGATGATCAGTAAGGAAAGAGGCGTTATTAAAAGCCTGGGAGAGATAGATGCAATAGGGCACAGGGTTGTACATGGAGGCGAAACCTTCCAGGGCAGCTGCTACCTCGACGATGAAACAATAAAGGGCATTGAAGAGTGCTCTGATCTTGCCCCGCTTCATAACCCGGCAAACCTTAAGGGTATCTATGCCATGAAAAACCTTCTGCCAAAAGTTCCGCAGGTAGGTGTTTTTGATACCTCATTCCACCAGACAATGCCTGATTACACCTTTATGTATGCTTTGCCTTATTCATTGTATAAAAAGTACGGCATCAGGCGCTATGGATTCCATGGAACAAGTCACAGCTATGTATCGCAGAGAGCCTGTGAGATTCTTGGAGTTGAATATAATTCGCAGAGGATCATCACATGCCATCTCGGTAACGGGGCTTCAATCACAGCCATAAGACACGGCAAATCGCTAGATACCTCCATGGGCCTTACCCCTGTCGAGGGATTGATTATGGGCACAAGATCAGGCGATGTGGATGCCGGAGTTCTTACTCTTATCATGGAAAAGGAGGAAATCGATTTTTCATCACTTAATACCCTTTTGAACAAGCATAGCGGATTGCTTGGAATTTCAGGTATCTCCTCCGACATGAGAGAGATTGAATCTGCTGCTGCAGAAGGCGATGAGCGTGCCAGTCTGTCTCTCAAAATGTACAATTACCGGGTGAAAAAATATATAGGGGCGTACGCTGCAGCCATGGGAGGTGTGGATATTATTGTATTTACAGGGGGAGTCGGTGAGAATGGATACGAGATACGCGAAAATATTTGCAGGGACCTCGATTTCATCGGGATTGATTTTGACAAGCAGAAAAATGAAGGTGTCAGGGGCAAAGAGTTGGTAATAAGCAAAAAAGGATCGAAGGTCACAGTTATGATAGTGCCGACAAACGAAGAGCTTGTTATAGCAACCGAGACCCTTGATATTGTGCAGCACCGCACTGTGAAGTAATCATATAATAATTTACTCAGATGGTATTAAAGAACCTTAATGACCTGCGAAGGCTGGTGGAAGGAGGACCCAGAAAAAAACTGATTCTCGCTGCCGCACAGGATCAGCACTCGCTCGGAGCAGTCATGAAAGCGTGGAAAGAAGGTATTGTTGAACCTATACTCGTAGGTAACCGGGAGAGCATTCAAAGTATTTGTGCGGCAAACAACTACGATATTACGGGTATCAGAATCGTACATGAGCCCAATATTGAGATGTCAGTTGAGATGGCGGTCAGGATGGTCAGTGACAAACAGGGCGATGTCCTGATGAAGGGAATGGTTGGAACTTCAACACTGCTTAAATGCGTGCTGAACAAGGAGTGGGGATTGAGAACAGGAAATCTTCTTTCTCATTTTGCTCTATTTGAAGTGGAGACATACCATAAGGTGATAGCCGTAACCGACGTGGCAATGAATATTGCTCCCAATCTTAAGGACAAGATCGCAATAGTCAATAATTCAGTTGCGTGCCTTAACAGGCTAGGGTACAAAATACCCAAAGTGGCAGTGCTTGGAGCTGTGGAAATGGTGAATGAGAATATGGAGGCGACTCTTGATGCTGCGCTCCTTTCGAAAATGAATCAGCGCGACCAGATAAAAAACTGTATAATTGACGGACCCCTGGCATTCGATAATGCAGTAAGCCTTATCAGTGCCCAGAATAAGGGCATTAAGAGCGAAGTGGCAGGTGATACAGACCTTTTGCTGATGCCAGATATTGAAGTGGGAAACGTCCTTTATAAATCACTGGTTTTCTTTGCGAAAGCCAAGGTTGCTTCAATAATTCTGGGAGCAAAGGTACCAATAGTACTGACATCCAGATCCGATTCGGAACAGGCAAAATTCGACAGCATACTCCTTTCAGCAGCTGCAAGCAGATGGTAAACAAATGATCACTACTCTTGAACAGATGGTCTCCAAAGTTACCGGGCTAAAAAAAAAGCACCGGATAGCTGTGGCCTGGGCTCAGGATCCAAATACCGTAGGAGCAGTTCATAGAGCCGTAGAAGATGGTTTTGCAGAGGCAATTATGATTGGAAATCCGGATGAGATTGCCATTGCATGCAGGAAAGCAGGAATAAATGATAAGTTATTCACTGTGGTGGAATCATCTGACGATCACACTTCAGCCCTTGATGCCGTTAGAATGACAAAGAACGGAGAGGCCGATATTGTTATGAAAGGTCTCGTGGGAAGTGACGTATTTCTCAGGGCAATCATGGACAAGGAAAATGGACTGATGCTCCCTGAGGCCGTTCTTACGTACGTTGGTGCCATTGAAATACCTGCATATCATAAATTACTCTTTATTACCGATCCTGCAGTCATCCCATTTCCAACTCTCGACCAGAAAATTGCAATGGCTGGATATGCAGTTGAGATGGCCTCAAGATTCGGAGTTGACAAACCAAAGATCGCCCTTATCAGCGCTTCTGAGAAAATGAACCGCCATTTCCCGAGCAACGCAGATTATCAGAAGATGAGTATTATGGCCAAAGAAGGGAAGATCAGCAACTGTATAATGGATGGTCCGCTTGATCTTTTTCTTGCATGCGACAGGAAAAGCGTGGAGATAAAGGGAGTCAGAACACCTGTGAACGGTGACGCAGATATTCTGATGTTTCCATCTCTTGAGTCTTCAAATCCGTTCTACAAGGGACTCATGCTTTTTGCCTCGGGAGAGCTGGCAGGATTAATGCGGGGAACGACGAAGCCTGTTGTATTGATGTCACGCAGTGAAAGCGAAAAATCAAAATATTACTGCATTGCCCTGGCATGCCTGATGGCATAGGCTTACAGGGACGGAAGGAGTGAACCAAAAAATCAGGTATTTTATGGCAAAGCGACTAATACTGGCGATAAATCCAGGCTCTACTTCAACCAAGTTTTCACTTTTTGCAGAGGAGGAGCTGATTTTTGAAAAGACGCTCAGGCATTCTGCAGAGGAGCTCGCTGGATTCTATAAAATCCCGGATCAGTTTAATTTCAGGAAAAACCTGATAATGAATGAATTGGTCGAGCGGAAAACAGATCTGACAGGTATCAGGGCCATTGTTGGACGAGGAGGCCTTGTTAATCCCATAGAATCAGGAGTTTATAAGGTTAATCAGATGATGCGCGACCATCTGAAATCCGAACTCTTCGGCAGCCATGCCTGCAATCTGGGTGCTCTAATTGCGGATGATATAGCAGCATCGTTGCCAGGAGCAGAGGCATTTATTGTTGATCCTGTCGTTGTGGATGAGCTTCAGCCTGTTGCCAGGATCTCCGGCCATCCTGAAGTTGAAAGGCGTTCAATATTCCATGCCCTTAACCAGAAGGCTGTTGCGAGGATCTATGCAGCTTCAATCAGCAGGAAATATGAAGATCTGAACCTCGTTATTGCACACATGGGCGGAGGTATCAGCGTTGGTGCCCACAGAAAAGGAAGGGTTGTCGACGTTAATAATGCCCTTAACGGTGATGGTCCGTTTTCTCCGGAGCGATCAGGCGGCCTTCCCTCAGGCCAGCTCGCCGACCTTTGCTTCAGCGGCAGGTTCAGTCATTCTGAAATCAAGTCGATGCTCACAGGTAAAGGCGGAATGATGGCTTACCTTGGGACTAATGATTATATTGAAGTGTGCCGGCGTGCTGAAAACGGTGAGCTGAAGGCAAATCTGGTCCGTGATGCCTTTGTCTATCAGGTAGGAAAAGAGATTGGGGCCATGTCAACCGTCCTGTCAGGATGTGTCGATGCAATAATACTGACGGGTGGAATAGCCCATCACGAGGCGACTGTGAGGCACATAAAATCCATGATCGGGTATGTTTCAGAGGTAGTGGTCTATCCTGGCGAGGATGAACTGAAAGCTCTGGCTTTTAATGGTTTACTGGCTCTTGATGGGAAAATAGAGATCAAGACCTACAGATAAATCCTGTATCCCTTCTGAATGATTATCTACGGATTGCCAAGGGCAACCGGAATTATCCTGCCATTCATAAATTTGTGTCCATTCAGTGCAAAATATGCGATGAAGGGTGCTATTTCACTGGCTGTAAGGGGCGCCTCGTAGCCCGGAAAAGCCTCCCCGAGCATCTCAGTCTGAACTGCGCCCAGCGCGAGGCAGTTAACGGAGATTCCTGAATCCCTGAATTCTTCAGACAGGCATTCTGAAAGGCAGGCAATTGCAGCTTTCGATGCGCTGTAATATGATAACCCTTTGAATTTTGCGCTTCCCTGAAAGCCTCCCATACTCGAAATATTCAATATATGAGATCCCCTGGGCATAAGTTTGTGCACAATCTTTATGGCTGCAGCAGGTCCAAAAAAATTCGTTTCCATCATAATCCTTGCCTCCGAATCATCCATCATCAGGAATTCCCTGGATACGAGCGAACCTGCCATGTTTATCAGGACATCGACACTGGTGAAATGCTTTGTAATTTTCTCTCCAAAGGTCTCCCGGATCTCTTCAGGTACAGAAAGATCTGCCCGCAATGGATAGATATTGGGGAAGGATGAGAAGGCGGCATTCAAGGCCCTGATATCTCTTCCTGCTACAATTAAATGATTATTGATATCCCGAGCCAGGAAGAGAGCTGTCTCTCTCCCTATGCCCCTGCTTCCGCCATTAATTATAATATTCATCGGATTATAGGATTATCTGTTTTGCCGGTGACTTCCGGTATTATTTTGCTAAGATATTTAATTCCTGAGATACAAGGGGGCAATTCGCTCCCGGATTTATTTCGGAATTATGCACCAAAGAAGTATGTGTCCGGCGATGGTTGCTCTTTATCTGTCCGGTTTTGAACCTTTGCCGAGATAATGTTGTTTTCTCATTTACGACTGCTTTAACAATCAGGCAGTAATGACTGTTTGTAAATTAGATTTGATCATTAGTAGTATATTTGCAGATAATTTCCCTGGCAGCAGCGGCAAATAAATAAGTTATAGTCGTACAAAGGTTTAAGATTAAAAGAACTGATATGAAGAATTACAAAGTCTCAATTATTGGATGCGGAAACATAGGATTGTCGCTATTGCAGGGATTACTGAAGGATAACTTGATCCCGCCCGGGAATATTACTGTTACCAGGCGTAATACTGAGGGATTGGTATATCTCCGGGAAAGGGGAATCAGGCTTACAAGCGACAATGTTGCTGCCGTAAGGGAATCAGATCTTATAGTCATAGCAGTCAAGCCATATAATATTGTAGAGGTTCTGGAAGAGATCAGGGTACACCTCGACCCGGGAAGGCATATTCTTATTTCTGTGACTGCCGGCACAACTTTAGGCCAGATACAGGAGGCTATCGGAATCTCCATGCCGGTTTTCAGGGCAATGCCTAATATATCAGCCAGCGTAGGCAAATCGGTTTCATGCATCTGTCATAATACTGAAGGCAGGAACAGCGTCGATACGGTAAGGTCATTCTTTGATAATTTTGGAACCACAATGACCATTGACGAGGAATTGATGCAGTCGGCGACCATTCTGGGCGCATGCGGGATAGCATATGTCCTGAGGTTCATAAGGGCTATGATACAAGGAGGTATCCAGATAGGCTTTGATGCAAAGACCGCCAGTGCGATAGTCAATCAGACAGTCAAAGGTGCAGCGGAGCTGCTGATTGAAAGGAAGGAACATCCGGAATTTGAAATTGATAAGGTCACAACACCAAAGGGTTGTACGATTGTTGGACTGAACGAAATGGAGCATAATGGTTTCAGTTCCTCCCTTATCAAAGGTATTGTTGCCTCGTACGATAAAATAGAAAAATAGTACTTCTCCGGCTGACTGAAAATCCGCTCCCTGAATTTCATGGTATCCAGGTCATGTTTAAGCTTTTTCAAAAAAAGAAAAGTATTTTGGAATATTATTTGCGGTATTTATTCGTTAATTTGTATCGTTCAAAATTTTTAATTGCTTAAATTATAATACCCCGTCGTGATTTTATGAGAGACAGGTGTTGCATCAGAATAATTATAGTTACCTTCTTTTTATTGCTCACTGCAGTTAATTTTATTTCAGGTCAGCAGGTAAGGGAAGAGAAGCCTCCCCTGCGGGAGAGAATGTTTTTTGGAGGAAGCCTGGGATTACAATTCGGTACATATACTGATATACAGATAACTCCAATTGTCGGATTGTGGGTCAGGCCCCGCGTAGCTATTGCCGCCGGTCCCAATTATAGATTTTATAAGGATCCATATTATTCAACAAGCATTTATGGAGCAAACGGATATATACAGTTCGTTCCGCTGAAGGATCTGAACAATGTGGTTCCTGTCGGAATACATATGGGTATTTTTCTCCACCTGGAAGACGAGCTTATGAGCCTTGAATCTGCTGTCTGGGATCAGTCAAATCCGAATGACAGATTTACAGTAAATACTGTACTGGCCGGATTTGGAATCAGTCAGCAGATGGGACAGAGATCATCCATTAATGTGATGTTTCTGTGGGCCTTGAATAATTCAGTTTATGGTCTTTACAGCAATCCGGAAATACGGCTGAGTTTTAGCTTTTAATGTTTCTTAATTACAGATATAAATATAAACGCTGATCGGATATGAAAATTGAAAAAAACAAAATGGTTTCGCTCGTCTATGAGTTGAGGGAAGGTGATTCAGGAGGACGGGTTATTGAAACACTGGATGAGAACAGACCACTGACCTTTTTGTACGGAACAGGGAGGTTGCTTCCCAATTTTGAATCCAATATCAATGATCTGGATACAGGGGAATCTTTTACTTTTACCATTTCATCTGATATGGCATATGGAGAGAGAAGGGAAGATATGATTGTGGATGTGCCTGTTTCAATTTTCGAGACCGATGGAAAAATCAATGAGGAGATCTGCAGGGTTGGAAACGAGGTGCCCATGATGGATAGTGAAGGTAATCCCCTCAATGGCGTTATAAATGAGATAACTGACACCCATGTTAAGATGGATTTCAACCATCCTATGGCAGGATTGGATCTCTTTTTTGCAGGTAAAATAGTCGATGTACGCGATGCCACTGACTATGAGCTTGCCGGAACAATGAATTCCTGCTCAGGTTGCGGCAGCGATTCAAGCTCCGGCTGCGGAGGCAATTGCGTCTGATAAAATCCTGCCGCTAACTCTCCGATAACAGTAGATTTTCATGAAAAATATCCGGAAGCTGCTACCTGTTATAATGTGGGCAGTAATTAGCATCACTATGCTATTGCTTGTTTTACATGCTAACCATCTGATGCAGGTATCTTCTGTTATTCTTTTGTTATTCAGGCTTTTAAGTATTTTTATTCTTATAATTTACGCATTTCGGAAAAGATCCCTAACAACATGGATCCTTGTGTGCATGGTGGCCGGCGCAGAATTTGGCTATGATGTTCCTGAAATTGCGAAAAAGCTGCAGGTGGTAAGCGAGGTTTTTCTCCGGCTTGTCAAAACAATTATCGCCCCTTTATTATTCTCAACCCTGGTGGTTGGAATTGCCGGACACGCTGACATTAAACAGATCGGGAGGATGGGATGGAAGTCCCTGCTTTATTTTGAAATAGTATCCACACTAGCCCTGTTTATTGGTCTTCTTGCAATTAATATCAGCAGGGCAGGTATTGGTGTGGTATTGCCGCCGAATCCGGATGTGGCTCCTATAACTTCAATCAAGGAACAGTCAACTGCCGAATTCATTCTCCATATATTCCCTGAAAATTTTGCAAAAGCAATCTATGAAGGGCAGATACTGCAGATAGTAATATTCAGTATTATCTTCGGAATAGCGGTGGCTATGGTTAAGGAGAGATACAGAACCCCGATGGTACGCTTCTGTGAAAGCCTGGCCGAGACGATGTTCAAATTCACCAATATTGTAATGTACTTTGCACCTGCTGCTGTTTTTGGTGCGATAGCTTATACAGTGGGCCATATGGGATTTGATATCCTGTTTAACCTTTTTAAACTGCTGGCTACATTGTATGTGGCACTGATTGCTTTCCTGCTATTTGTACTGCTGCCAGTGGCACTTATCTTCAAGATACCTGTTATTCAGTTCATTAAGGCTGTGTCAGAACCGGCTACCATCGCATTTGCCACCTCCAACTCCGAATCTGCCCTGCCGTCTGCAATGGAATCAATGGAGAAATTCGGAATTCCAAGAAAAATAGTTGCTTTTGTGATACCAACCGGCTACAGCTTCAATCTTGACGGAACAACTCTTTATCTTTCGCTGGCTTCGATCTTTGTAGCTCAGGCAGCAGGCATAGACCTTCCGCTCGAGAAACAGCTTGTCATATGTTTTACCCTCATGCTCACCAGCAAAGGCGTTGCCGGTGTTTCCAGGGCTTCGCTGGTCATCCTGCTGGGCACCGCGGTAAGCTTCGGACTTCCCGTGGAGCCGATTTTCATAATCCTTGGAATAGATGTACTCATGGATATGGCCCGGACATCTGTCAACGTAATCGGAAACTGCCTGGCCACCTGTGTCATTGCCCG
>Ga0208980_10002368_pt1 | contig 11448 bp, 12 predicted proteins | sample WetSurMetagenome_3_FD_187993 | JGI IMG/M metagenome (GOLD analysis project Ga0208980, IMG submission 187993) | Wetland microbial communities from Twitchell Island in the Sacramento Delta, sample from surface sediment Aug2011 Site A1 Bulk (version 2) | ecosystem: Environmental > Aquatic > Marine...
CGTGGTGTTCGAGGTGCTGCTTAACGCCACCGCGATGTTCAACCACGGCAACGTACAGCTTCCTGTCGCCGTCGACCGCTGGCTGCGCTGGATCGTGGTGACGCCGGACATGCACCGCGTCCACCATTCGGTCGAGGACGACGAGACCAACAGCAACTTCGGCTTCAACCTGCCGTGGTGGGACCGGCTGTTCGGCACCTACCGCGACCAGCCGCGCGGCGGGCACGACGGCATGACCATCGGCATCCGCAGCTTTCGTGACCCGCGCCAGGTCGACCGGCTGCCTGGCATGCTCGCGCTGCCGTTCCTCGGCAAGGTGACGGATTACGCCATCAACCGGCGCCAGTGGGCGCAGCCGGAGGCCGGCCGTGAATAAGGGCCTGGCCCGGGCCCTGACGGCGATCGCGCTGTCGCTGCTCGGCGCACTGGCGTTCCTGCCGCGCCTCGTCGCGCGGCTGCGGGCCCGCCCGATGCTCGGCGTCGAGGAGCTGAAGCGCCGCATCGACGCCCACCAGGATCTGCTGGTGCTCGACGTGCGCACCACCGCGGACTTCGTCGGCGAGCAGGGTCACATCGCCGGCGCGACCAACATTCCTCTCGAGGCCCTCGAGGCCCGGCTCGACGAGTTGGTCGTCGACCTCGAGCGGCCGATCGCCCTCGTCTGCCGCACCGACCGGCGCTCCGCGAGGGCTGCCACCCTGCTCGCCCGCCGCGGCTTTGCCGACGTGCACGTCGTGCAGGGCGGCATGACCGCGTGGCTCGGCAACGGCTGGGCCGTCGAGGACGCCAACCCCAAACCGGAGTAGACACATGAAAGCGCTGTTCATCCTCAACGACCCTCCCTACGGCACCGAGCGCAGCTTCAACGGCCTGCGGCTCGCGAAGGCCCTGCAGGGCAAGGGTGCCGAGGTCACCGTGTTCCTGATGGCCGACGCCGTGGCCTGCGCCAAGGCCGGCCAGAAGGTGCCGCAGGGCTACTACAACCTCGAGCTGATGGTGAAGTCCGTCGCCCGCAAGGGTGTGGTGCTGCTGTGCGGCACCTGCATGGACGCGCGCGGCATCACGGACGCCGACGTGGTCGAGGGCGCGCGGCGCAGCACGATGGACGAGCTGGCCGAGGCGACCCTGGCCGCCGATCGCGTACTCGTGTTCTGACCAAACACCCCTCGCCCGCACGTACCGCCACGCCACAACGAAGAATCCGAAGGAGGAGAACCCCGATGTCCAGCGTCACCGTCGTGTCCAAGCAGCCGCCCGGCGGGCGGTGCTCGCTCTACCTGCGCTATGCGGAGACGCTGCGCGAAGCGCTCGGCCTCGCCTGCGACGTCCGCTACTGCGACGCCACAGCGGCGGTGCCGCCGCCGGCGATGCTGATCTGCAACGCGCTGGTCGCGCCGTCCGACGGCGTCATCGTCTCGCCCGACGACATCGCCCGCAGCTTGAGCGATCCGCTCGGTGGCGCGCGTGCCGACGAGCTGCGCGTTCTGCTCGAGCAGACCCAGGAGCGCTGGATGGAGGAATGGAGCCATGCCTGAGCGGCGGGGACTGGGCACCCGCTGCGTGCACGCCGGCGAGCTGCCCGATGCGCACGGCAGCCCCCACACCCCCGTTTACAGCACGACCACCTTTGCCTTTCCGTCGACGGCCGCGATTCTGGACGTCGTCGAAGGTCGTGCGGCGGGGTCGCTCTACACCCGTTACGGGCTGAATCCGACGGTCCAGTCGCTCGAAGCGAAGCTGGCCGCGATCGAGGACGCAGAGGCGGCGCTGGCCTTCGCCTCGGGGATGGCGGCCGAGGCGGCACTGTTCCTCGCGCACGGACGCGCGGGGATCGTCTGCATCGGTGACGCCTACGGCGGCACTCTGGAGCTGATCGGCCAGCAGCTGCCACTGCTCGGCATCCGGACCCATCTGCTGCTCGGCACCGAGCTGGACCGGCTCGACGAGCTGCTCGTAGGCGGCGCTCGCCTGGTGTTCCTGGAGACGCCGAGCAACCCCACGCTCGAGGTATTCGACATCGCCGCAATCGCGGCGCGGGCGCACGCCCGCGGCGCGCTGCTCGTGGTCGACAATACCTTCGCCTCGCCCGTCAACCAGCAACCGCTCGCACTCGGCGCCGACCTCGTGGTGCACAGCGCCACCAAGTACCTCGGCGGCCACAGCGACATCACGGCCGGTGCCCTGATGGGGGCGAAGGCACTGATCGACGCGGTGTGGCCATGGCGCAAGAACCTCGGTCAGACACCGGCACCGGAGACGGCGGCGCTGCTGGCGCGCAGCTTGCGCACGTTGGTGGTGCGGGTGCGGCAGCAGAACGCAACCGCCCTCGCGGTGGCGCAGGCGATGGCATCACACCCGCGCGTCGGCCGTGTGCTCTATCCTGGCCTTCCGTCGTTCCCTGGGCACGCGCTGGCCGCACGGCAGATGGCGGGCTTCGGCGGCATGCTGACCATCGAGGTGGCGGGGGACGGCGCCGGCGCGTCGGCCGTGGTGGACCGATTGAAGCTGTTCGCGATCGCGCCAAGCCTGGGCGGCGTCGAGAGCCTCGCCACCCAGCCGGTGACCACCACGCATCACGGCCTGGACCCCGAGGAGCGGGCGCGGCGCGGCATCACCGACTCGATGATCCGCCTGTCGGTCGGGCTCGAGGATGCGCAGGACCTCATCGACGACATCAACCAAGCGCTGCGCTGACGCGCGCTGGCGCCAGGTGGACGACACGAATCTGAGCGGTACCGACATGACACAGCGGCGCAGCACCCCCGGGCGTGCACTGGCGATGACGCTGGCAACGGCGACGGTGACGACAGCTTGGGCCGATAGTGCCCCCGTGGCGGATCCCGCCACAGGCCTGCTGAGCTGGCGACTGCGCGAGGACGCACTGTCGGTCGAGCTGAACCAACTGCTGCCGGACCAGACCCGGGCGTTCTTTCAGGGCCGTGGGTTCCCGGCTGCGAGTGCCGACGAGCTCGCGCGTGCGTGCGTGCTCCAGGTCATCGTCAGCAATACCGGCGACGGGGTCGAGGCGCCGTTCGTTGCAATCGACCTGCGCCGCTGGCACATCGATGCTGGCCAAGGACCGGTGCCACTGCCGGTCGAAGCGACCTGGCAGCCGCGCTGGGCATCCGCGGGCGTATCGCCGCCCGCGCGGGTCGCGTTCCGCTGGGCCTTGTTGCCCACGGAGCAGACCTTCGGTCCCGGCGATCACGCCTGGGGCATGTTGCCGCTCGGGCCGGCACCGGGGACGACCGTCGATCTCACAGTCGTCTGGGACGAGAACGGCAGGGAGCGCGTCACGCGAGTTCCGGCCGTCCAGTGCTCGCCCGATCGCACGGTCGGTCCCGTTGCCGAAGGTCTCCGGTGAATTTCGGTGCGGCGGGTTTGCGCCGACCCGGCGCGTCGTTTCAACCATGAGGAGGAGAAGATGAACGTCAAACCGCTTGCCCTGTTACTGACTCTCTGGACGGGCCACGCCTTCGCCGCCGAGCAGTCCTACGTCGTGCCCAACGCCGTGGATGCCGCCGGCAACCGGGTGCTCACCATCGTCAACAAGGACCCGCCAGGCCAGCGCTGCAACAACAACACGCAGGTTGCGGTCGAGGTCGCCAACACCTACCGCGTGCCGATCCAGATCCTGCCAGCGAGCCTCGCACCCAACTTGCCTGCGCCGGGCGTGTTCTACGGCTCGCACCTGATCGCGGCCGACGGCAAGGACCACAACGGCATGTCTAGCTTTCAGATGGTCGCCGACCTGCTCGAGCTCGAGGGGGCGCCGAAGCAGCCGAAGACCGGGCTGATCTACAACGAGAGGGTGCGCAAGGACTTCGACGCGCTCAAGGCAATTATCAGGAGTGGTGGGAAGTAACGGGCTTGCCGGGGCCATGTCGCCAATCTACCTCGACTACAACGCCACGACGCCAGTCGCTCCGGAAGTCGCGGCCGCGATGCTGCCCTACCTGCGCGAGCACTTCGGCAATCCGTCGTCGAGCCACGTCTACGGGCAGCGGACGCGCGAGGCGGTGGCGCGGGCGCGGGCGGAGGTCGCCGCGCTGATCGGGGCGGCACCTGCCGAGCTCGTGTTCACGAGCTGCGCCACCGAGGCCAACAACCTCGCCATTCTCGGCGTGGCCCGGGCGCTGTGCGGGAGGGGCCGGCACCTCATCACCAGCGCCGTCGAGCACCCCGCGGTCGCGCGGCCCATGGCGCATCTGGCCGACGAAGGCTGGGACGTCAGCGTGCTCGAAGTCGATGGGCACGGCCGCGTGTCGCCGTCGGATCTTGCAGCCGCGCTGCGCGACGACACCGTGCTCGTCTCGATCATGCACGCCAACAACGAGGTCGGCACGCTCCAGCCGATCGCCGCGCTCGCGGCGCTCGCGCATCGCCGCGGCGCCTTGTTCCACACCGACGCGGCACAGTCGGTCGGCAAGGTGCTGGTCGACGTCGGTGCGCTCAGCGTCGATCTGCTGACCATCGCGGGCCACAAGCTCTACGCGCCCAAGGGCGTCGGCGCGCTGTACGTCCGCGCGGGCACGCCGATCGCGCCGATCCAGTTCGGCGCCGGGCACGAGGGCGGGCTGCGGCCAGGGACCGAGAACGTGCCGCACATCGTCGGGCTCGGCGCAGCAGCCGGCCTGGCGCAGCAGCGTCTGCCAGAGATCACGCAGCGGTTGCGCCAGCAGCGCTATCTCCTGCACCGGCGCCTGGTCGACGCGATTCCGGGCCTTGCGCTCAACGGCCACCCGGACGAGCGCCTGCCCAACACGCTGAACGTCTCTTTCCCCGGAGTGAGCGGCCGTGAGCTGTTGGCGCGCACACCAGCAATCGCGGCGTCCGTCGGCTCGGCCTGCCACGAGGACGGCGACGCGGTGAGCGGCGTGCTCGGGGCGATGGGCGTCGGCGCAGACCGCGCGCGCGGTGCCGTGCGCCTGAGCCTCGGCGAGCCGACGATCGACGATGACATCAGTCAGGCAGCGGATGCGCTCGTCGCTGCCTGGCGTGCCCTCGTGCGGGGCCGGTAACGCGGGAAAGGGCGCCGTGACCACCACCAACTCCAGCCTGCCGCTTCTGGTCCGCGCCCCGCGTGCGGCAGATCCGTCGCGCCAGGACACGCTGGCCTCGCGCTACCCGTTCTGGGTGCGCGCGCTCGTCATGGCCGCCTTCACCTTGGCCTTCGTCGGCTGGCTCAACGAGGCCTGGCTGTTCCTGTGGGAGAGCCCCATCTGGCTCAACCGCTACACCGAGTACGCGATCATCCTGGCGTTCGGGCTGTGGCGCATCCACGCCGAGCAGAACCGTTACACCCGCAAGCGGCTGATCATCCTGGTCGGCGTCGTCACCGTGCTGTGGTGGCTGATCCCCTGGCTCAGCCCCTTCTTCGAGCCCTACGTCGGCTTCCTGTGGGCCCAGCCGGTGTTCCCAGCGCTGCACACGCCGGGCACGCTGACCTTCTTTCTGGTCCTCGCGCTCGTCTTCCTGTTCGGCCGGCGCGTGATCTGCGGCTTCGGCTGCCCCTGCGTCGGCATTCGCGAGACCGTGGGTTTTGCGTTCCGCGACCGCACCCTGCGCGGCAAGTGGATCTGGCGGCTGCGCCACGTGAAGTGGTTGTTCTTCGTCTGGTACGCGGGCGTGCTGGTCGCGACCCAGTTTCCGCCGAACGCCTGGACGGTGTCGTTCGTGGGCGGCTTTGGCCTCGTGGTAGGGCTCACCTACTTCGGCAGCTTCTTTCTCGTGCCGCTCACCGGCAACCGCTTCTACTGCCGCTATCTCTGCCCCTACGGCGCGACCTTCGGCCTGCTCAACCACGCGGGCTTCTACGGCATCGACATGGACGCAGACCGCTGCGTCGACTGCCGGCGTTGCGACCAGGCCTGCGACATGGGCATCCCGGTGTGGGAGCAGGGCAAGGCGACCGGCCGCGTGACGGGGCTCGAGGACTGCATGGGCTGCGCGCGCTGCATCGTGTCGTGCCCGACCGACGCCCTCGCGCTGCGCGACGTGCGCAGCGTCCTCTGGCCCGCCGTGCGGCGCGATGCGACCCGGCTGCTCGGGACCGCGCCGGTGGCGGCCGCGCCGCGGGTCGCCCCGCCCGACCGCCCCGCCAGCGAGCGCGCCGCCGACTGGGCTGAGACCCACGCCCCACTCGACCCGGCGGCGCTGGCCGAGCAGGCCGCGCGCTGCCTCGACTGCGGCGTGCCCGGCTGCCGCAACGCCTGTCCGCTCACCAACCGCATCCCCGACTGGCTCGCCGCCGCCGCGGCCGGGAACTGGCGCGACGCCGCCGACATCGCCCAGTCGACCAACCCGCTGCCCGAGGCCTGCGGCCGACTCTGCCCGCAGCACCGGCTGTGCGAGGGTGGCTGTGCGCGCGGGGGGATGGAGGGCGCGGTGACCATCGGCGCCGTCGAAGGGGCGATCCTCGAGCGCGCCCTCGCCGACGGCTGGACCCCGCCCGGTCCGCCGGCACGCCGCGTCGAGCGCAGCGCCGCCGTGATCGGTGCCGGTCCCGCGGGACTCGCCTGCGCCGAGCGGTTGAATGCCGCGGGCTGGACCGTCGCCGTCTACGACCGTCACCACGAGATCGGCGGGCTGCTCGCGACCGGCCTGCCCGCGTTCCGGATCGGCAAGGCGTTTCTCGTTCGCCGGCGGGAGTGGCTCGCGGCGGCGGGCGTGCGTTTCGTCCTGGGCGTGGCGGTCGACGAGGCACAGGTCCGCCGTCTCGCCGCGGAGCACGACGCGCTCTTCCTCGGCACCGGCGCGCAGCGGCCGCGCACGATCGATCTTCCCGGCCGCGAGAAGGCCGGGGTGCTCGAGGCCCTCGGCTTCCTCGCGGCCGTGAACGCCGGCAAGGCCCCGGCGCTCGACGGCCGGCGCGTCCTCGTGCTCGGTGGCGGCGACACCGCGATGGACTGCGCCCGCAGCGCGCTGCGGCTCGGCGCGACGGTGACGGTGGCCTACCGCGGCCCCGAGTCCCGGTTGCGGGCCGCGCCGGCGGAGCTCGCCGAGACGCGCGCGGAAGGCGCGGGCTTCGTGTTCGAGCACAGCCCCGTCGCGGTCGTCGGCGCCGACCGGGTCGCGGCGGTGCGGTTCGCCACGCCGTCGGGCGAGCGGCCGCTCGCCTGCGACTTCGTGATCCTCGCGCTCGGCCAGCAGCCCGACCCGCCTCCCTGGCTCGCCACGCTCGACGTGGTCACGGACGACACGGGACGCATCCGCGTCGACGCCGAGGGCCGCACCTCGAATGCGCGCGTCTACGCCGGCGGCGACGCGAGCCACGGCCCCGACCTCGTGGTCACGGCCCTGGCCGCGGGGCGGCGTGCCGCCGCGGCGATCCTGGCCGACCGCGCGCAGCCGGCGTGGCGCCGGCACTCGCCGCGCGAGGCCGCACCGCTCGCCGCGGAGGAGGCGGTGGCGTGAGGGCCATCGGCGCCGTCGCGGTTGCCTGCGTCCTGGCGACGACGAACGCCGCGGCCAGCCACGACTGGAACGGCCTGGATCTGTGCCACACCTACCGCGAGCGCATGCCGCCGGAGCTCGCGCCGAGCCTCTTTCCAGAGCCCGAGAGCGCGGGCGCGCGGCTGGTGGCGCGCTATTGCGGCCAGTGTCACTTTGCACCGGCGCCGGGCCAGCACACCGCCGCCGAGTGGCCGAAGGTGGTCGAGCGCATGGATCTGCTCATCGAGGTCACGGCCCGGTTCGGGCAGCAGCTCAAGCCGCTCGAGCCCCCGAGCCGCAACGAGCGCGCGCTCATCGGGGAGTACCTCGCCACGCACGGGCTGCGCCCGCTCGCTGACCCGAGCGCCGCGCCGGCCGACTATCGCGCGCTGTGCGGCGACTGCCACGCAACGCCCGACCCCGTGGCCTATCCCGCGGCCGACTGGCCGGCAGTGCTCGCGCGCATGACCGCGCACCGGCAGACGATGGCGCGGCCGCCGGCGCGCCGCAGCGCCCAGGCGCAGGTCGAGCGCTATCTCGGCCTCACGCCGGCGGCCACCGACCCGGTGACCGAGGCGGAGAAGGACGAGCCGCCCGCGCCGCGCTCCGCGGGGAGTCACCGCTGGCTCGCGGTTGGGCCGTTCTTTCTCCTCGCGCTGTTCGGCATCGGCCGCTGGTGGCTGAACCGCCCCGCGCGGACCTGACCATGGCACGCGCGCGCGTCCGCTACGTCTGGGTGCCGGTGGTCCTCACCGCAATCGCCCTCGCGGCCGGGTTCGCGTGGGTGCACTGGACCAAATCCGGGCCGGGCACCGGTCTCTACTCGCGGTTGTGGTCGCCCGAGCCGGTACAGGGCTGGTGGGACCCCATGGCGTTCTTCCGCCCGGTGCAGAGCGTGGCCGGCGTGTTCGAGGCCGCGCAGTGCATCCAGTGCCACGAGGCCATCACGCCCGGAATCGTGGCCGACTGGCGCGCAAGCCGCCACTCCCATCCCGCCGATCGAGCGCCCGTGGCCTGCCCGGACTGCCACGGCACCGATCATCAGAAACTGCGGTTGCCGACCCCCGAGGTCTGCGGCGGCTGCCACGCCAAGCAGCACGGCGAGCTGCTCGACGAGCGCCGCTACGGCTTCCCGAGCCACGTGCTCGCGATGGAGCGGGCGGTGGATGCGAAGCACTTCGCGGACAAGCCGAAGGCCGAGGTGCAGGCGTGCGTGCAGTGCCACTCGGTCGCCACCAAGTGTGACTCGTGCCACACGCGCCACCGGTTCGACCCGGCCGAGGCGCGCCGCCCCGAGGCCTGCATCACCTGCCACTCGGGGCCGCCGCATCCCGACGACGACACCTTCTTCGCCTCGGCCCACGGCCGCGTCTACCGCGAGAAGGGGGACGGCTGGGACTGGTCGAAGCCCCTGGCCAAAGGCAACTACGAGGCCCCCACCTGCGCCTACTGCCACATGGAGGGCGGCCGCCACCAGGTCGCGCACAAGAGCCTGTGGAAGTTCGGACTGCTCGAGGTCAACCCGCACACGTCGGGCAACCGCGTGCTGCGCGAGCGCTGGGTGGCCGTCTGCACCGACTGCCACGACGAGGCGCAGTCCCGCACCTGGCTCGCGGACCTCGACGCGGAGCGCAAGACGGCCTGGCGCACCCTGTATGCCGCGGAGGGCATCCTCAAGGAACTGCGCGCCGACGATCTGCTGCACCCCGGCCCCGCCGAGCGCCCGCCGTACCCGCTGGACGATCCGGGCGGCCTCTGGGCCAAGGCGCGCGTCGGTTATTTCGAGGGCCAGGCGTCCGCCTTCTACAACGTCTCCGCCATCGAGCGGGACTACTTCGAGATGTGGTACTTCGACAACCTCGGCGCCTACAAGGCCGCGGCGCACGGCGACGCGGCCGGCGTGCAGCGCGGTCACGCGGCAATGGCGGCCGCCTTCGCCGAGATCCAGGCCGAGGCCGCGACCCTGCGCGCGCTCGGCGCGGCCGAGCAGTCAAGGGACGGACGGCGGCGCGATCCTGGCGACCTGTGGCTCGCAGGTCCCTATACGGAGCTCAACCGTGCGAGCAACTGACCTCCTCGGCCGATGCTTGCTCCCGGCTGCCGCCACGCTGGCCATCGCGTGGCCGGCACTGGCCGAGGATGCGCGGCAGGCCGTCGGTGACGGGCCGTTCGCCCAACAGGACTGCGTTGAGTGCCACGCGGCGCGCGATCCGGCACTCGTCGCGCAGTGGCGAACCGGACCGCACGCCTCGGCCGCCGACTGCGTCGCGTGTCACGGCGACCGCCACGGTGCCCTGCCCGCCGCGCGGGCCGACAGCGCCTGCATCAGCTGTCACGAGGGCGCCGTCGCGCACAGCTACGCGACGTCCAAGCACGGGGTGCTGATTCGGATCGGCCGGCCGGACTGGACGCAGCCGCTCGAGCGCGGCCGGCACCGCGCGCCCGGCTGCGCCTACTGTCACCTGCACGACGGCGATCACGGCGACACGATGGACGTCTCGCGCGGGCCCGAAGTGCGCGAGTGGGTCTGCAGTGGGTGTCATGCCCCGCGCTACGTGCGCGAGCAGCTCGATGCCGGTGCACGGCTGCTGGAGGTCGCCAGCCTGAAAGTCGAAGAGGCAGACCAGATCGCCGCGCGGCACCCAATGGGTGACAACGCCTCGGCCGACCTGCTGACCTCTGCGCGCAGGCACGCCCGCAACGTCCGCCTCGGGGCTGGTCACCAGTCGCCCGACTACCAGTGGTGGCACGGCCAGCCGGCGCTCGACGGCGACCTGATCCGGCTGCGCGATGCGGTTGCGCGGGCGGCGCGGGGTGGAGTGAGCGGAACCCTCACTCGGCCCTCGGCTGTCGACGCCCGAGCAGAAAGCGCTAGGCTTGAGGCCAGTGCCGAGCGTTAGGATCGTCGCTGTGAACGACCCAACAGCGCCTCTCGATCCGGTCGGCGATCCGCTCGACGCGTCAGAGGGGCATCTTTGGCCGTCCCCCGACTACGCGCGCCAGCTGGAGGCGCTGCGCGCGGCCGTCGGTGAGACGGTCTTCATCGCCGAGCTGGAGCTGACCGACGTGCAGCTCAGCGCACGCCTCACCGACAAGCCCTACGTGCTCCTCGGCATCGTCGACTTCCCATGGCCCGACCCGGCCAGGGGTCTCGCCCCTCACCTCGTCCTGCTGGACGATGGGCGGGGCGTCAACCTCGGTCGGATCGCCCGCATCACGCGGTCGCGGCCGCACCGACCCCGCGGCCTATCACGCCTGGTATGCAACACCGCGCGGTGAGTGAACTCCTTTCGGTAACCTGTCGGCTGTTCAGGTTGCCGGGGCTGTTGCTGAGTATCTCCCTCTAGTCCTCGCTTATTGAAGAAACTTCTTTTTGTTTGAGTAGCACCTCTCTGCCGTCTGTCGTCACAAATTTCAGGTATCTATCGTCGGTAAGGTCCGGCTTCGCAGCCGAATGATATTCTCGGCCGTCCGTCGTTCTTATTGTATATGTCGTGCCACAGCCAACAACCAAAATTGCCACAAGGCCAGCCGACATTAACGATAAATAGCGATTCATGACTCAATGCCCTCCCTTTACGAACCTTTCCGCTTATTGCACTACCTGGCGATCCTCTGTTGCTGGCTTATCCCTCCGCATGTACGGCGATGCCAACAATCAGTTTGGCTGGTGGCGAGCAGACGCTGTTGACCCTGGTCAAGGCCTTGCGACTTGGCTATCGGCGTTACCGGTCGTCCCAAGGTTGCGGCTTGATGCCCGGGTCGGGTCGACAAGCGGCCGTCGGTCGCCGCGTGGATCGCGCACGCGAAGCTCCGGCCGGACGGGTTCCTGCTTTTCCGACACCGGCGGGCCGGAGCCATCGATTCCACCGACCCGCGGGCGAAGGGAGAAAGCCGACCAGGAAGAGACATCCCCCTGGAAGTGCATGTCTCAAAGCCTCAGGCAGACCGCAGCGGGCCGTCGCTGGTGCAGAGCAGTCAGGGGATTGTCGCTCGGGGTGTCTGTCCCCCCCC
>Ga0208980_10002369_pt1 | contig 11447 bp, 10 predicted proteins | sample WetSurMetagenome_3_FD_187993 | JGI IMG/M metagenome (GOLD analysis project Ga0208980, IMG submission 187993) | Wetland microbial communities from Twitchell Island in the Sacramento Delta, sample from surface sediment Aug2011 Site A1 Bulk (version 2) | ecosystem: Environmental > Aquatic > Marine...
TAGCGAAGGTGGGCCGTGTCCACCGTAGCTTTAGCGAAGGTGGGCCGTGTCCACCGTAGCTTTAGCGAAGGTGGGCCATGTCCGCCGTAGACTTGGCGAAGGTGGGCCCTTTGTCCTCCGAAGCTTCAGCGAAGGAGGAATTTGTCCTCCCTCCTCCGTTTTGCGGGTGCAAATATAAGCAGTTTGATACAAATTAACAATAAGATGTTTTAGTTTCAGTTTTTTTTCTAAATTGCAACAATACCTGCGTATTAATCGGTAACGATCTGTCATGAGATTAAAGTTCGAACTTGAATACACACTTAACTGTTCTCCAAAGGTTTTATTTTCAAGACTCAGCACCCCGGATGGACTGGGTGAATGGTTTGCAGATAAGGTTGATGCGGACGGCGACCTCTTCACATTTTCCTGGAGCAACTCTGAATCAAAAGCCAGGCTCGCTGCAATAAAGGAAAATAAACTGGTAAGATTTGAGTGGACAGACATCGACAACGAAGAGTCAAACTATTTTGAATTCCAGATAAATATGGATGAGCTCACCGGTGAACTGGCCCTTATAATCTGCGACTTCGCAGACGAAAATGAAAAGGAAGATGCTGTTTCCCTGTGGGATTCGCAGATAACAGACCTGAAAAGACTTCTGGGAACTTAAGAAGCATACGAAATTATCTCATCATTCTCTGTGTTCTCTGTGCCTCCTCTGCGGCACTCTGTGTAACATTTTAAGAACTTTCACAGAGGACACAGAGAGAACACAGAGGCCCACAGAGTATACTATCTCTAAAATTTTCATACATATCTGAAGCCCTTCTCGAAAGACAGACTGCAAACGACGAACCGCATATCGAAAAATGGCAGCTCTCTTAAGACATTTTTTGATAAAAATGAAGTATTTTTGCACCTCAAATGAAAGGATGAGGTGAAAAAGGTAGACACATTTGTATTAAAATCTTTTGTCGGGCCGTTAATATTCACATTTTTTATAGTGCTCATCATCCTCATTCTCCAGTTTCTCTGGATGTATGTTGATGAGCTTGCAGGAAAAGGCCTTGACTTTAAGGTGGTTACTGAACTCCTTTATCACTTTGCCATGACCTTTGTTCCAACCGCCCTGCCGCTGGCAATCCTTCTGGCTTCCCTGATGACATTCGGTAACATGGGTGAATTCAGTGAACTTGCAGCCCTGAAATCCTCAGGCATACCTCTTCAGAGAATAATGAGGCCGTTAATGGTTCTTATAGGATTCATTGCAGTAGTCTCATTCTTCTTCTCAAACAACGTACTGCCATATTCAACGGCTAAGGCAAGAACCCTTTTATATGATATTCGACGGAAAAAGCCCGACATTAATATCCAGGCGGGCACATTTTATAACGGGGTTCCTGATTTCAGCATAAAAATAACCACAAAGGAACCTGTTACAAACCGACTCAATAATCTTATAATCTACGATCACAGGGACAAAAGAGGTAATACCTCCGTTATCCTGGCCGATTCCGGCTATATGAAAACCACTCCCGACGGTACTGGACTGATAATGATTCTTTATAATGGCTACTCCTTCAACGAAATGGAGGAAAAGAACATGAGTGCAGCAGACAGAAAGTATCCATCGCGGAAGGATTATTTCAAGGAACAGACTATTGTTATATCTCTCACAGGTTTCGATCTGGAGCGGAGCGAAAAAGGCCTTTTCAAGTCAAATTCAGCCATGCTCAACATTTCCCAGCTGACGTTTTTTATAGACTCACTCAATATGAGGCATAATGAACGCATTGTCAATCAGTTCAATGAATTTAAAAGCAGCAAGATATATACCCAGAAAGGCTCATTTAACCGCAATTCCAAAAAAGCCGTCACCTCTGACACTATTAAAAAGCCACGCCATTTTGACACAAGGCAGATCATTGATTCCCTTCCAATTTCAGAAAAAAGCGCCGTACTCTCGAGAGCCATTGCAAGTCTCAAGGAAGGAACAAGTTATCTTTCAGAGAGGAGTGAATCGCTGCACTGGGAAGTCAAGGTTATCAAGAAATATGAAGTGGAGTGGAACAGAAAGCTGACAATGTCGTTTGCCTGCCTTGTATTTTTCTTTATCGGCGCCCCGCTGGGAGCAATCATCAGAAAAGGAGGATTGGGAACACCTTCCGTCATATCAATATTCTTCTTTGTAATCTACTACGTTATATCGATATCGGGCCAGAAGATGGTTGAAGAGGATGTTATCGGAACCTTTGCAGGAATGTGGGCTGCTTCATATATTCTTTTACCGATAGGCATTTTTCTTACTTACAAGGCAACAACCGACTCGGTTATCATGAACATTGATACCTATCTGTTGTTCCTTAAAAAACTCAGAGACCGGGTTTTCAGAATAGCGATAAATGATAACGGCAAGAGTGCCGTAACTGACTAATATATTAAATCAAGATGAGTGATTTCAAATTAAATACTATAGAAGAGGCGATTGAAGATATCAGGGAGGGCAAGATCCTGATAGTTGTGGATGATGAGGACCGGGAAAACGAAGGTGATTTTATATGTTCTGCTGAACTGATTACTCCCGAGATAGTCAATTTCATGGCCAAGCATGGACGCGGGCTCATCTGTGCTGCACTGCCTGAAGAGAGGTGCGAAGAGCTTGAACTCGATCTTATGGTTGGAATAAACACCTCTATTCATGAAACACAGTTTACTGTTTCTGTCGATCTTATAAATGATGAGACTACTACGGGAGTATCTGCCAAAGACAGAGCTCTCACGATAAAGGCGCTGGTCGATCCCGCCACTCTCCCTAAGGATCTGGGACGTCCTGGCCATATCTTTCCGCTTAAGGCAAAATCGAAGGGGGTCCTCAGAAGGGCAGGCCATACTGAGGCCGTTGTAGACCTGACAAGACTTGCAGGGCTGAGACCCGGCGGAGCGCTTGTGGAAATAATGAATGATGACGGATCAATGGCTCGTCTCAGGGACCTCCGGAAGATAAGCGAGAAATTCAATATCAAGATAGTTACCATAAAGGACCTTATAACATATACCCTCGAAAGGGATTCAATCATAGAACGGGGCGAGAGAGTCAGGCTGCCGACAGAGAGAGGCGACTTCGAATTTATACCATTCCGCCAGACCAGCAACGGGCTGGAGCATGCAGCTCTTGTAAAGGGATCATGGTCAAAGAATGAGCCGGTAATGGTACGCCTCCACTCCTCCTGCTTCACCGGCGATATTTTCGGTTCAATGAGGTGCGACTGCGGATCTCAGCTTCACAGGGCGATGGAAATGGTGGAAGCAGCAGGGAAAGGGGTGGTGATCTATCTGAACCAGGAAGGAAGGGGAATTGGGTTGCTCAACAAGATTAAGGCTTACAGGCTGCAGGATGAAGGGATGGACACGGTACAGGCCAACCTTAAACTCGGATTCGGCGAGGATGAGAGGGATTATGGCGTGGGAGCAAGTATAATGCGGGAACTGGGCCTTGGCAAAGTACGCCTTATTTCCAATAATCCGGTGAAAAGGGCCGGACTTGAAGGATATGGAATACAGATAGTGGAGACGATACCTCTTATTATCGAGTCAAACCCTCATAACAAGTTTTATCTGGAGACCAAGGCCAATAAGATGGGTCATAACCTGACCTGTTATAAGAATGTGGCCAAGGGCGAGATTTAGAGAATGAAAACACTGTGCCACTTATGAAAGATCTCAGGATTGTTTTCATGGGGACTCCTGAATTTGCAGTTGCGGCACTGGGATCGCTTCTGATGAATGGTTATAATGTTGCAGGTGTTGTAACTTCACCTGACAAACCAGCCGGCAGGGGGCGAAAGCTCACCAGGCCGGCTGTAAAGGAATTTGCAGAGGAGAGCAATCTGCCTGTAATGCAACCTGCCAGTCTCAGGGATCCGGAATTCGTCGGGAAACTCAAATCTCTCTCTCCGGATATTTTCATTGTTGTTGCCTTCAGAATGCTGCCTGAGGTAATATGGAAAATGCCGGCACTCGGAACTTTCAACCTTCATGCTTCCCTTCTTCCGCAGTACCGCGGAGCTGCGCCTATTAACCATGCTATCATCAACGGTGAAACAGTAACCGGTGTCACCACTTTTCTTATCGATGACAAGATAGATACAGGTAATATCCTGCTCCGTGAAGAGGTGCCCGTCTATCCGTTTGAGAATGCAGGAGATCTTCACCACAGGCTGATGAAGCATGGGGCCAGACTTGTAATCAGGACCCTGGAGGGACTTTTGGAAAATAATCTGCATCCGCAGGACCAGTCGCAGTTTATTAAGCCCGGAGAACTCCTGAAGAGCGCACCAAAGATCTTTCCTGCTGATTGCATAATAAACTGGAACAACGAGCCAGTCACAATTCATAATTTTATTCGGGGGCTTTCTCCCTATCCATGCGCCAGATCGCTATTCAAAAGCGAATCGGCAGAGTACTCCTTTAAAATATATGAAAGCCTGCCGGTAATTACAGAACATAATATGGCTCCCGGCGAAATTCTTTCGGACGGCAGGCATTTTATTAAGATTGCCTGCAGGGATGGCCTCATAAGCATTCTTAATCTTCAGCTTGAAGGGAAAAAAAGAATGAATTCTGCCGAACTCCTCAGGGGATTCAAAATCAAAGATTATAAAATTCCGGTCAGTTAGCCGGCCTAATGTTCCTGAGCCAGATAATGGTACCGGGAGAAGGTTCACTAGCTTCCGGCATCCTGTTCATTTTATAAAGGCTCTTCAGTTTGATTCCGTATCTCTGTGAGATAAGATACATTGTGTCACCTTCGACAGTAGTGTAGAACTCCTTGCCTTCTTCTGCCTTATCTTTTTTCGCCTGCAGGTAAAGTATCTGACCAGGAGAGATCGTAAAATCATTCTTCAGATCATTGTATCTCGAAAGTTCCCAGCCAAGAAGCTGAAACTCATCCTCAATCTTTTTCCTCGTGTCTCCATCCTTTACAATAATGTATCTCAGCTTGTTATTCTCCATAACTCTTGGAACGCGTCCAATAACAAGATTGTTCTCATCGACTCGGCTGACTGGAATTATTATCCGGCCGGTATCGAGAGCGGCTGCAGGTTTTTTTACACCTGCCGTTTTCTGTCCGGATGCAGGAGGGTTATAGCCCGTATCGTAATAGTGGAGATTCTTTTCTTCAATTGCCTTTATTAGCATATTGTCGTACGCAGGATTTGTGGCATACCCGGCTTTTTTCAAACCATGAGCCCATCCTTTATAATCTGTACGTGAGAGGCTGAAGAGGAAGCTGTATCTTGGCACAGATCTCAGGAAATCGGAATGATCATAAAATGAGTCCTCAGGCCTGCCGTACTTCCTGAAGCATTCATTCTTTGAGTCATCATCATGGTAAACTTTTGCACCTGTCCAGTCATTATGGCATTTGATCCCAAAATGGTTATTCGCATACCTTGCCAGAGAACTGCGTCCCTCATCAGATTCAATCAACCCCTGTGCCAGAGTAATACTTGCCGGTATGCCTGTTCTTTTCATCTCGCTTACGGCAATATCTTTATAGGTATTTATGTAGTCATTCTCGACAGCAGGAAGGCTTGTCGTTGTCGGGATGGCATTTCTTGAGGCTCTGCATGCGGTAATAACTGTAATAAAAACAAGAGACAGAGCTAGCAGAGACCTTATACGCATATCAATTTTGTTTTCACGGTTTATTCTTCTTCCCTTACAATGAGCTGAAATCCTGCGCCGTGAATATTCTTGATATTGAGCGATGGATCATCAGAGAGGTACTTCCGGAGCTTCGTTATGTAAACATCCATGCTTCTTGCTGTGAAGTAATCGTCTGATCCCCAGATCTTTTTGAGTGCCATCTCTCTGCTTATAAGTGTATTGGGATTAATTGCCAGAAGTTCGAGGAGCTGTGCTTCCTTCGGGGAAAGTTTATTTTCAGTTTCGCCTATATTAAGTGTTCTTAGCCTGGCGTTGAAGATAAACTTACCCAGCTCGAATATATCCCGTGTTCCGCTCTGGAAATCACGGCGGGAAAGAATTGCCCTTATCTTTGCAAGAAGGATATCGGTATCAAAGGGCTTTGTAATATAATCATCCCCCCCTACTCCATAGCCTTTGAGCACATCGTCCTTCAGCTTTTTTGCAGTCAGGAAAATTATGGGCACCTCATTGTTTATCTGCCTTATCTCATTTGCAATTGTGAATCCGTCTACGTGAGGGAGCATTACATCGAGGATGCAGATATTAAAGATCCCTTTCCTGAAATGGTCGAGGGCATACTTGCCATCGTCGACCCATTCAACCGAATAGTCGTTAATTTCAAGATATGATTTCAGGACTGATCCGAAGCTAAGGTCATCCTCGACTAAAAAAATCTTAACAGGTTTATTGCTCATCTTTTGTATCTCCAGCGTTTAAAGGTAAAAAAACATCGAACCTGCTGCCTTTTCCAGGTTCGCTAAAAACTGTAATATTGCCCTTGTGGGCTTCAATAATTGCTCTGGCATAATTCAGTCCAAGGCCAAATCCCTTAACATCATGGACATTGCCTGAACTCTGGCGGTAAAACCGCTCAAAGATCTTGCTCTGGACTGTTTTGCTCATACCAATCCCTTTATCTTCAACGGAAAGGACAATCCCTCCGTCAGAATTCCTGGTACTGATTTTTATTTCAGGAGCTTCAGGCGAATATTTGATAGCATTGTCAAGAAGGTTATTTACCAGGTTTGTCAGGTGTTCGATGTCGCCATAAACATTATGATCAGAGGCATCCAGTTGCGGCTCCACTTTCCCGTTCCTTTGCTGAACCTGAATATCAATGGTTTCAACAGAATGCTGCACAATAGTATGGAGCGAAACATTCTCGAATCTGAATTCCATCTCCTTCTTGTCAAGAGAAGCTATCTGCAGGATAGTCTCAACTTTTTTATTCATTCTGTCGTTCTCCTTTTTGATCATTCCTATGAAATGCCTGATGCTGGTTTCATTATTAATGATCTTTGGATTTGTTATCGTATCGGCAGCCAATGATATTGTTGCAATGGGAGTCTTGAATTCATGCGTCATATTATTAATAAAGTCGGACTTAATTTCCGAAATCTTCTTCTGCCTTATTATGAAATAGAGGCTTAAGCCGAAGGTTGCCAGAATGAATAACGAAAAAAGCAATGACCCCCCCAGAAGGATGGAGATCGATCCAAGGACATAATTTGTACGGTCCGGGAAAATTACTGAAAGCACCAGGTCCTGGTGTATAATATTCCCCGGGAAAAGCCCTACCTGATAGCTGCTCTTCAGAAAATCCTTACTGTTGGATTTACGATAAGTTCCTGACTGAACTATTCCGTCCTTAATTACAGCAAATTCGAAAGGAGTCTGAATGCCAGCCAGTGAAAAGTATTGCCTGAGCGAATATTCAATCTCCTTGTTATCCAGCTCAAGCGTCTTCTCCCACTGGTAAATCTCTGTAATAAGCTGCTGGCTCATATTCTGAAATTCACTTGATCTTTTCTTAACCCAGTCGAGAAATTCGCTCTGCCTTATATACATGGCCTTATAATCACGGTCGTACTCCTCACCCTGCTTTACAACATTGAGCTTTCCCTGTGAACGGGCACCTGAAATGATAAGGGTATCATTATCTGAAACAATAGTCGTATCACCGTTAATGGAATAGGATTTACCTCCGATCGTGACATTGCCCGAACTGAAATTGGCTCCTGCATAATGATTCGACATCCTGACACTTACCTTGCTCCCCGAGTCAGTAGCAATGCCGTTTATGCGCAGATAATTGGAGGACCCCTGTACCGGTCCGTTAAATGAATAGGGATCAGCCAGTACGAAATTATTGAAGAAATTCAGCTTCCTTGCCGACTCTATAGTATTTGCGGCATTGTTAAGACTGATATATACAGCGTTGTTGAAAGACTCGTTTCGTATAGTGACAGCATTTTTTATCCACACGATCTGAACCCATATGATGCCGAAGATAGATAACAGCATCATTATAATAAGACCTGTGAATTTCCTCTTATTCATGGCACAAAATTAAATTATTAACTCATCACTGATGCAATATTTAACTTTTCATTAACGCTAATTAACCGGCCATTAACGCAATATGGAAAGACTTGGGGTACTTTTACATCAAAGTTTAATCCTATAACTACTATGAACAGAATCAATAAAATAATAACGGCATCCCTGTTTGCAATAATTTTACCGGTTGCTTTTGTCACCGGGCAGGATAAAAAATCCGAACAGAGAATCAAGATAGTAGTGGCTGATGACGGCGGCACAAAAACAGTCATTGACACTCTTATAACAGGTGATGCGGCAAAGGATTCACTGGTGCTCAAAGATGGCAAAACCATTTATCTGACTCAGTCTGATAATAATGGATCAGATGCATACGGAGGTGCAAAACATTATGTTGTAACAACGACGGTCACCGGTGGAGATGATACTAAGAAAGAGGTTACCAAGGAGATAAGGATTATCAGTTCTGATTCTGATATGCAGCCAGATCATAGTAATTGTAAGAGTAAACAGGCACATTGCGAAGATCTGGTAAACGGGGGAAAGTACAGCTATACCGTTGTTTCCTCCGATAAGGATCCAGGTTCTGACATGGCAAAATACGTCATCTCGAAGGACGGCCTCCGGATAACAGTCGAAGGAAGCGATTACGATAAGGTCAAAGAGGTAATTAAAAATATTGAAAAGTCTCTCGATGATTCCGCTCAGAAGAAATAGAATCGACCATTAGTGATAACTGAGGAATAATTTACGGAGAGGTTAGAATATCAGGTTTAGGTTAGTAAAAGAGGGTGTCTAAAAAATCAACCACCTCCCCCATGACTGACGTCAGGGGTACTCCTCCTTCAAAAGGAGGAGAAAGTTAAGGTATTATATATCAATACTTTCCCATCCTTTTCAAGGAGGGGTGTCATGCCTGAAGGGGCATGACGGGGTGGTTGATTCAGCATTGAGGCACTCTTTTTTTTATCCTATGGAATCAATAAAAACGGACCAGATATCGCCTTCAGGAAGGTGGGCGGTAATTGACACCGGTTCTTTTCTTACCGGATGGATGAATTCCAGCTTCCTGGCAAGAAGACTTATGCTTCCATCTTCGTTTGATCTTGGGAAACCGTATTTGAGATCTCCTTTTATCGGGCAGCCTATACTTGCCAATTGAGCCCTTATCTGGTGATGCCGGCCGGAATGCAGCTCAACTTCAAGAAGATAGTATTTTTCAGATCTCCCCAGAAGCCTGTATGTCAGTGTGGCCTCCTTGGATCCCTTTACTTCAGTGTCGTATACGTAGCTCTTGTTTTGCTTTTCATTTTTCTTTAAAAAATGTCTTATTGTGGCCTCATCCTGTGGAGGCCGCTCCTTCACAATTGCCAGGTAGAGCTTTTTTACCTGTTTTGTACGGAACATTTCATTCAGCCTCTCAAGCGCCTTGGATGTCCGCGCGAAAAGGAGAACGCCGCTAACCGGCCTGTCCAGCCGGTGTACTACGCCCAGAAATGCTTCTCCCGGCTTTTTATATTTCTCCTCGAGGTATCTTTTAACCTCATTGTCGAGCGATGAATCACCTGTTTTATCTCCTTGTGCGAGATCAGATGATCTTTTGTATACAGCAATTAAGTGATTATCTTCGTATAAGATTTCAGCCATCATAGGTTAAATTAGTACTGTTCTTTCTCGTTTGGGAAATCCCTTGCCCTGACGTCACTGATGTATGCCTGAACAGCACCCTTAATTTCAGCATGAAGATTATGATATCTGCGCAGAAAGCGTGGAGAGAATTCCTGTGTCAGGCCCAGCATATCATGTAGTACAAGCACCTGGCCGTCTACTTTACCGCCCGCCCCTATACCTATAAGAGGGATTTTCAGGCTGTTCGTTACCTCCTCAGCCAGACGGGCAGGAATTTTTTCAAGAACTATTGCAAAACAGCCTGTCAGCTCGAGTAATTTGGCATCCTCCATCAATCTTCTTGCCTCCTCTTCCTCCTTGGCGCGGACGACATAGGTCCCGAACTTATGAATAGCCTGGGGCGTAAGACCGAGATGTCCCATAACCGGTATACCGGCAGAAAGAATTCTTTCAATGGATTCCACGACCTGCCGGCCGCCTTCGAGCTTGACTGCATGGGCACCTGTTTCTTTCATTATGCGTATCGACGATGCAAGAGCCTCCTTTGAATTCCCCTGGTAAGTCCCGAACGGAAGATCAACCACAACCAGTGCCCTCTTTACCGCTCTCACGACAGATGCCGCATGGTAAATCATGTTATCAAGGGTTATGGGCAATGTGGTATCATAGCCTGCCATTACGTTTGATGCTGAATCACCGACAAGTATCACATCAATTTCAGCTTCGTCGAGTATCCTGGCGATAGAATAATCATAGGCAGTCAGCATTGCAATCTTTTCGCCCTTAAGCTTCATCTCATTCAGAACATGAGTTGTAACCCTCTTTACAGATTTATGGATTGACATAAGAATTAGAATATTAATAACAATTCGCAAAGTTACTTAATTGTATTGATCATATTTAAAGCTTGTGCATCTTTTTAAAATGTCAGCCTGCGAACCGCTTTCTGTCTTTTTGTCACTTCCTTCAGTTAAATAATGCAATGGCATAATCATTGCATTAACCAATTGACATAAATTATTGACAGCAACTAAAAGACTTGACCGGGCATGCCGGAAGAGGTTAAAAATTGCAAAAGAAAAATTTCAAATATTGATATAAAATGGGAAAAATAATTGGTATAGATCTGGGAACAACAAATTCATGTGTTGCAGTTATGGAAGGCAATGAGCCTGTTGTAATACCGAACAGCGAGGGTAAGAGGACTACTCCATCCATTGTTGCTTTTGTTGAGAACGGAGAGCGCAAAGTTGGTGATCCGGCCAAGCGGCAGGCTATCACTAATTCCAAAAAGACCGTATTCTCAATCAAGAGGTTCATGGGTGAAACCTATGATAAGGTTACCAAGGAGATTAAGAGAGTACCCTATACTGTAGTAAAGGGTGACAATAATACCCCGAGGGTAAAAATTGATGACAGGAATTATTCACCGCAGGAAATTTCTGCAATGATCCTTCAGAAGATGAAAAAGACTGCTGAAGATTATCTTGGGCAGGAGGTTACCGATGCAGTTATTACTGTTCCTGCATATTTCAGCGATTCACAGCGCCAGGCCACCAAAGAGGCAGGTGAGATAGCCGGACTCAATGTCAAGAGGATTATAAATGAACCTACGGCTGCATCTCTGGCATATGGCCTCGACAAGAAATCACAGGACCTTAAAATCGCAGTATTTGACCTTGGAGGAGGTACATTCGATATCTCAATACTGGAGCTTGGTGACGGAGTTTTTGAAGTGAAATCAACAAATGGTGACACCCATCTTGGCGGAGATGATTTCGATC
>Ga0208980_10002370_pt1 | contig 11447 bp, 13 predicted proteins | sample WetSurMetagenome_3_FD_187993 | JGI IMG/M metagenome (GOLD analysis project Ga0208980, IMG submission 187993) | Wetland microbial communities from Twitchell Island in the Sacramento Delta, sample from surface sediment Aug2011 Site A1 Bulk (version 2) | ecosystem: Environmental > Aquatic > Marine...
CGGCGGGCAGCCGCGAGCAGCGCACAGGGATGTGCGCGGTAGCGAGTGGATCCTGGACGATCCATCGAGCGGCGAGCGGCTCCCGGCGCAAGGCCCGCGGCACAGCGCGCCATGGTCAGACGAACCGGGGTCCGGACGGATCTACTTCACGACCTTCAGCGCCGGCCGCTCGCGCGGCGGCCCGGCCGGCGGCTCGGGATCGCGCTCCGGCGGGGCCGCAGCCGCGGACTCGCCGGCGAACTCCTCCGCGGCCTCCTCAGGAAACACCATGCCGCGGCCGTTCTCGCGCGCGTACACGCCGAGCACCGCGACCGGCGGAATCCAGACGGTCATCGGCTGGCCGCCGAAGCGCGCGTCGAAGTGAATCATGTCGTTGCCGAGCTCGAGGCGCTGCACGGCGGTCGGGCTCACGTTGAGCACGATCTGCCCGTCCTTGACGTGCGCCACCGGCACCCGGACGCCGGGCAGATCCGCGTCGACCAGGAGGTGTGGGGTCAGGCCGTTGTCCAGCAGCCACTGGTACACGGCGCGGATGAGGTAGGGCCGGCTGGGGGTCACGCCGTCACCCGCTGAGCTGACGCATCTCCCGCTCGGCCTCGGTGAGGCTTAGCCGGAAGCCGTCGCGCTTGAACAGGCGCAGCGAGTAGGCGTCGATCACCTTCGCCGCCGCCGGCGGCAGGTCGATGCCGAGCAGGGGCACGCGCCACAGCAGCGGGGCGATGCTGGCGTCGGTCAGGGTGTACTCGTCGCTCATGAAGAACGGCTTGTGGGCAAAGATCGGCACCGCACCGATGAGGCTGTCGCGCAGGTCCTTGCGGGCCTTCGGGGCGGCCTTGCCGCCGGCCAGGACCTGATCGGCGAGGCTGTACCAATCCCGCTCGACCCGGTACATGTGCAGCCGGGTGGTGGCGCGCGCCACGGGGTCCACGGGAAGCAGCGGCGGGTGCGGATAGCGCTCGTCGAGATACTCCATGATGATCCGCGCCTCGTAGATGGCGAGGTCCCGATCGAGCAGGGTCGGCAGCGACGCATAGGGATTCACGTCGATCACGTCCTCCGGCAGCTTCACCGGATCGGCATCGACGACGTCCACCGTCACGTGCTTCTCGGCGAGCACGACCCGCACGCGATGGCACTGCATGCTCCGCGGGTCGGAAAACAGCGTCATCACGGACCGTCTCACCGTCACTGGACTCACCCTGCCTGCGCTCGGGCGGGGCGCGCCGGAGCCGCCGCCGCAAAAAGAAAAAGGGCGCACAGTATAGCCGAAGCCGTGCGCCCCCCGTCGGGCCGGCACGGGGCCGGCCGGTGCAACCTCAATGCACGTCCTTCCAGTATTCCTTCTTGAGGAGATACGCGAGGATGAAGAACAGCACGAGGAACAGCATCACCTTGACGCCGAGCGACTGGCGCTCGAGCTTCATCGGCTCCGCCATGTAGGCGAGATAGGCGGTGAGGTCGCGGACCGCGGCATCGTACTCGCCCGCCGACAGCTTGCCCGGGCTCACCTGCTCGAGCTTCTCGAACACCTTGTGGGGATTGCCGTCCTTGTCCTTCTCCTCCTTGAAGACCGCCTTCTGCAGGCCCTGCAGGCCGGCCAGGACGTGCGGCATGCCGACGTCGGGGAAGACCACGTTGTTGACCCCGAACGGGCGCTTGTCGTCGAGGTAGAAGCTGCGCAGGTAGGTGTAGACCCAGTCCTCGCCGCGCAGCCGGGCCACCAGCGTGAGGTCCGGGACGACGGTGCCGAAGTACTTCTCGCTGTCGGCAGCGCTCATCGAGGTCTTCATCAGGTCGCCGATCTTGCCGCCAGCGGGCATGAGGTCGCGCTTGACCTCGTCCGCGCTGAGGCCGATGTCGTTGCCGACGCGCTCGTACCGGGCGTATTTCAGCGAGTGGCAGCCCATGCAGTACTCGGCGAACAGCTTGGCGCCGCGCTGCAGGGAGGCCTGGTCACGCAGGTCGACGTTGGCGTGATCGAGGTGAACGTCACCACCGGAGGCGAACGCCACCGCCGGGACCACTGACAGGAGCAAAGCAGCAATAAGCTTCTTCATTGCGTGACCCTCTCCGGAACCGGCTTGGTCTTGTCGAGCTTGCTGTACACCGGCATCAGCAGGAAGAACAGGAAGTACAGCGCGGTGAAGATCTGCGCCAGCAGGGTTGCGAGCGGGGTGGCCGGCTGTGTGCCCAGGTAGCCCAGCACGACGAACGAGACGACGAAGATCGCGATCGCCACCTTGAAGATCGGACCCTTGTAGCGGATCGACTTGACCGGGCTGCGGTCGAGCCAGGGCAGGAAGAACAGGATCACCAGGGCCGCCCCCATCACCAGCACGCCCCAGACCTGCGTGCCCGCGAAGGACGGCACGGCGCGCAGCATCGCGTAGAAGGGCGTGAAGTACCACACGGGGGCGATGTGCACGGGGGTCTTCAGCGGGTTCGCGGGCTCGAAGTTCGGCGTCTCGAGGAAGTAGCCGAAAAAGTCCGGGAGGAAGAACACCACCGCGAGGAACAGGATGAAGAAGCCCACCACCCCGGCGATGTCCTTGACGGAGTAGTACGGGTGGAACGGGATGCCGTCGGCCGGTGCGGTCGGGCTCCAGCGGTTGCCCTTCGGGCCCTTCTTGATCTCGATGCCGTCGGGGTTGTTCGAGCCGACCTTGTGCAGGGCGACGATGTGCACGAACACCAGCGCCGCGAGAATGAACGGAACCAGGAAATGGAACGCGAAGAAGCGGTTCAGCGTCACGTCGGAGATGACGTAGTCACCGCGGATCCAGGTGGACAGCGGCTCGCCGATGCCGAACGGGATGGACGCGAACAGGTTCACGATCACCTGCGCACCCCAATACGACATCTGGCCCCAGGGGAGCAGGTAGCCGAAGAAGGCCGTCGCCATCATCGCGACGTAGATCACCATGCCGATGATCCACAGCAGCTCGCGCGGCTTGCGGTAGGAGCCGTACATCAGGCCGCGGAACATGTGCAGGTACACGACGACGAAGAAGGCCGAGGCCCCGGTCGAGTGCAGGTAGCGAATCAGCCAGCCCCAGTCGACGTCGCGCATGATGTACTCGACGGAGGCGAAGGCGTCCTCGGCGGAGGGCTTGTAGTTCATCGCCAGCCAGATGCCGGTGACGATCTGCATGACCAGCACCAGCATCGCCAGCGAGCCGAAGAAGTACCAGAAGTTGAAGTTCTTCGGCGCGTAGTACTGGGCGAGGTGCTCGTTCCACACCTTGGTGAGCGGGAACCGCTCGTCGATCCAGCCGAGCAGGCCGGTCGTGTTGGTCTCTTGGGTGGCCATCAGGCGGCTCCTCCATCGTCACCGACCAGGATCAGCTTATCGGACAGGAAGCGGTAGGGCGGGATCACCAGGTTGGACGGCGCCGGGACGCCCTTGTACACCCGTCCGGCCAGGTCGAAGCGCGAGCCGTGGCAGGGGCAGAAGAACCCGCCCCTCCACGCCGCCCCCAGGTCTGCCGGCGCCACCTCGGGCCGGTAGGTCGGCGAGCAGCCCAGGTGCGTGCAGATGCCGATCGCGACCAGGTACTCGGGCTTGCGCGACCGATGGGGGTTCCTGCAGTAGGCCGGCTGCTGCGGGGCAATGGAGTCCGGGTCCAGCAGCTCGCCCTTCAAGGCATCGAGGTCCTTGAGGTTCTCCGGTGTGCGGTACACCACCCAGACCGGCTGGCCGCGCCACTTCACGCGGAGGATCTGGCCGGGCTCGAGCTTGCTGATGTCTGCCTCCGCCGGCGCGCCGAGGGCCTTGGCCTTGGCCGACGGCTGCATGGAGGCGATGAAGGGGACGAGGGCAAAGCCCACGCCCACCGCTCCGACTACCGAGGTCGCGGCAGTCAGGAAACGGCGCTTTTTGAGATCCACGCCTTCTGCGCTCATCAAAGATCCCTCGAAGTGACTTGATCGGGGCTGGGAACTCGCGGTGCGGGGATCTGCGGTCTATCAGAATTTCCTGATGGAGCCCCGCGCGGGTGACCTGGGATTGTCCGGAAAGCCATTAGTTTGGTCAAGGTTGTGGCAGTCGTGCCATGCGGCCGATCAAGCCTGGCGACGTCAGGCCGGGTTATCGATGTCGACGAAGCTGTGCCGGACTCCGAACACCCGGGCGAGCTCGTCGCCAAGCGCCTGAATTCCCAGCCGTTCGGTCGCGTGGTGGCCCGCCGCGAGGTAATGGATGCCCCGCTCGCGCGCGACGTGCGTGGTGTGCTCCGACACCTCGCCGCTGAGAAAGGCGTCGCAGCCGAGGTCGGCGGCCCGCTCGATCTGCCCCTGCGCCGCCCCCGTGCACCAGGCGACGTCCCGCACCAGCGCCGGCCCGCCGGGCAGGTGGAGCGGCGGCCGGCCCAGGGCGGCGCCGACCGCATCGGCCCATGCCCCCGCCGGCAGCGCCTCGGGCAGACGCCCCCGCCAGAGCAGCCCGTTGGCCCCTTCGACGGGGCCGGCGTCGGCCATGCCCAGACGGTCGCCAAGTCGGCGGTTGTTGCCGAGCTCGGGGTGGGCATCCAGCGGCAGGTGGTAGGCGACGAGGCTGAGACCGTGCGCGAACAGGGCGCGGACGCGCCGCCCCTTCATGCCCGTCAGCGGCGCGGGCTCGCCGCGCCAGAAATAGCCGTGGTGGACGAGCAGCGCGTCGGCACCGGCCTCGGCAGCCGCCTCGATCAGGGCCAGGCTGGCCGTCACCCCGGTGCAGATCCGCGACACGGCGCCGCTCGCCTCCACCTGGAGTCCGTTCGGGCAGTAATCCTCGAACCGCGCCGCCTCGAGACGACGGTCGCAGTACTCGACCAGCTGGCGCAGCTCCACCATGCCCTCGTCCCCACGACCGCCGGCGCCCGGGCCGGGCCCCGTGCTAGGGTAGCGCGCCATGACTCCGCTGCGCGCCTTCGTCTACGGAGCGGGGCTTGCCGCCGCCGGGTGCCTGCTCGCCGTCTGGCGGGCCGGCATCCTGACCGGCCCTGCGGGCGTCGCACCGCCCGCCGCGACGTCCCCGGGTCCCCAGGCGAGCTTCGCCGACGCCGTCAACCGCGCCGCCCCCTCGGTCGTGAGCCTGCACGTGCGGCGCAAGGCCGCCGCCGGTCCGGCCGGTGGCCCGCCGGAGGGTGGCAGCGGCTCGGCCGTCGCGGTGCGGGCCGACGGCCTGCTGCTGACGAGCCTCCACGTCGTCGCCAATGCCGACGCGATCGACGCCACGCTGGCCGACGGCCGCAGCCTGCCCGCGCGCCCGCTGGGCGGCGACCCCGACACCGACATCGCGGTGCTCCGATTGGCCGGCGAGGGCCCGCCCCCCGTGCCGGTCGGCCGCACGAGCGACCTGCGGGTCGGTGACGTCGTGCTGGCCATCGGCAACCCCTTCGGGGTCGGCCAGGCCGTCAGCCACGGCGTGGTCAGCGCGACGGGGCGCAACCGGCTGGGCATCTCGCCGCTCGAGAACTTCATCCAGACCGACGCCGCCATCAACCCGGGCAACTCCGGCGGTGCCCTGATAAACGCCCGCGGCGAGCTCGTCGGCATCAACACCGCCATCTATTCCGAGAGCGGCGGCTCGCACGGCATCGGCTTCGCCGTGCCGGCCGACCTGGCCCTCGGTGCGCTGGAGCAGATCGTCGCCCATGGCCGGGTCACGCGCGGGTGGCTCGGCATCACCGGGCAGGACGTGACGCCCGCCATGGCCCAGGCCTTCGGCCTGAAGGAGCCGCGCGGCGTGCTCGTCTCGGAGGTGAGCGACAGCAGTCCGGCCCAGCGGGCCGGACTGCGCACCGGCGACCTGATCACCGTCATCGACGGCCAGGCCGCCGCGTCCTCGTTCGAGATCCTGAACCTCGTGGCGTCCCGCCCGCCGGGTGCTGCGGTGCGAATCGGCGGCTGGCGCGGCACGGCGCGCCTCGACCTGGAGGCGGTTCTCGGCGAGCGGCCTGCCGGGCTGCGCTAGGAGGGGGTTCGTGGTCGCGATCGAGCCGCAGCTCTGGCTGTTCGCCGGCCTCACGCTGGTGGCGGCCTACGTCCAGACGGTGTCGGGGTTTGCCCTCGGGCTCATCATCATGGGCGCGGTCGGGGCCTTTCACCTCGCCCCCATCGCATTCGCCGCGCTGGTGGTGAGCGCGATCTCGCTGGTCAACGTGGTCAGCGCGCTCTGGGGTCGCTGGCACTGCGTCGACCGCCGGACCCTGCGCGTCGCCGCCGCGGCAATGGTGCCGGCGGTGCTCGGCGGGCTGGCGCTCCTGGACTGGCTGCAGGCGACCTGGGTGGACGGCCTGCGCGGCCTGCTCGGCGGGTTCATCCTCGCCGGCGGCGTGCTGCTGATGCTGCGCCCGCACCCCAGGACCAGACCCTCGCCCCTGTGGAAGGCCGGCCTCTGGGGTGGCGTCGCCGGGCTGTTCGGCGGGCTGTTCAGCACGGCCGGCCCGCCGATCGTGTTCCACCTCTACCGGGAGCCCGTCGGGATACCCGTCATCCGCGCGACCCTGCTGGCGTTCTTTGCGGCCGCCACCCTGGTGCGCATCGGCGTGACCGGCGCGGCCGGCGCAATCGACGGCGCGGTCCTGACCTGGATCGCAGCCGGCCTCCCGGCGGTGCTGGCCGGCACCTGGGCGGGGCGGCGCTTTCCACCGCACCTGCCCGACCTGGCCATGCGCCGCGTCGCCTTCGTGCTGCTCGCGGGCCTGGGGCTGGCGCTGCTGCTCAGCTAGCCCCCGACTCCCGTTGCCAGAGGGCGTGGAAGTGGTGGACCGGGCCGTGGCCCGTGCCGACCTCCAGCCTGTCCGCCGCCCGCAAGGCGCCGAACAGGTACTCGCGCGCGCCGCGCACCGCCGCCTCCACCGGGCAGGGATCCGCGGCCCGCTGTGGCAGCAGGGCGGCGATCGCGGCCGATAGGGTGCAACCCGTGCCGTGCGTGTTGCGGGTGGCGACGCGCGGACCCTTCAGCTCGATCATGCGGTCCCCGTCGTGGAGCAGGTCGACCACCACGTCGCCGGACAGGTGCCCGCCCTTGAGGAGCACCCAGTGCTCGCCGCTCGACGGCAGCAGGGCACGCAGCGCCTCGGCGGCCCGGTACATGTCGCGCACGCCGTCCGGTGCCGACCGGCCGAGCAGCACGCCGGCCTCGGGAAGATTCGGGGTGACGACCAGGGCCAGCGGCAGCAGGGCCTCGCGCAGCATCGCCACCGCACTCTGGGCGAGCAGGTGATCGCCGCTCTTGGCCACCATCACCGGGTCGACCACCAGGTTCCGCGCGCCGAAGTGGCCGAGACGGTCGGCCACGGTGGCGACGATCTCGGCGCTCGCGAGCATCCCGATCTTCACTGCGTCGATGCGCACGTCGGCGAACAGGGTGTCGATCTGCAGGCGCAGGAAATCGACGGGGGGGGTATGCACCCCCGTCACGGCCCGGGTGTTCTGCGCAGTGAGCGCCGCCACCACGCCGCAGCCATAGGCGCCGAGCGCCGAGAATGCCTTGAGGTCGGCGAAGACCCCGGCGCCACCGCTCGGATCGATGCCCGCGATGGTGAGGACGTTGGCAATTCGGCTCATGGCGTCGCTCCCTGGATCACCGCCTCCCGCACCTGGCGGTCCGCGCAGCGTAGCCGCTAGGCGGGAGTGGTCGCCACCCGGCGGCGGGCCGCGCCCGGGGAAAAACCTGGGGCACCCCGGTGCAACCCCGCTATGATCCGGCCTCCCCGTGCCGAGGAGGCTGGGCTTGCTGGGTTTCGTGTCGGTCTTCGTCGGCGCCGGGCTCGGCGCCGTGCTGCGCTGGTGGCTCGGCGCGCGGCTCAATCCCGTGTTTCCCACCCTCCCGCTCGGAACGCTGGCCGCGAACCTGCTGGGCGGCCTGCTGATCGGCATCGTGATCGCCTGGCTCAACCGCCACCCGGCGCTGCCGCCCGAGCTGCGCCTGCTGCTGATCACGGGATTCCTCGGCGGTCTCACCACCTTCTCGACCTTCTCGGCCGAGGTGGTGAGCCTGCTCGCCCGCGGCGAGTACCTGTGGGGTGTGGCGACGGCACTGGCCCACCTGCTCGGCTCGCTCGCGCTGACCGCCGTGGGCATCGGGCTGGTTCATCTCGTCACGGTTCGCGCCTGAGGCGGAGTGAGGTTTCCAGGATGAACGGCTGCTTCCTCAAGTTCTACGTCGCCGAGAATCGCCGGCACCACCACCTCCTCGCGTACGAGTGGCTGCTCGAGGAGGCGAAGCGGTTCGGCCTGCACGGCGGCTCCGCGTTCCGTGCCCTGGCCGGCTTCGGCCGCCACGGCCGGCTCCACGAGGAGCACTTCTTCGAGCTGGCGGGCGACCTGCCGGTCGAGGTCGGCTTCGTGGTGACGCGGGACGAGGCGGACCGCTTCCTTTCCCACCTCGCCGCGCAGGGCCTGAGCCTCTTCTACCTGCGCGTGCCGGTGGACTACGGCTTCACCGACGAGGCGCCGCGATGAACGGTTCCCCGACTTCCCGACCGACGCGCCTCACGGAGATGCGATGAGCACGACCACACCGCCCCCCGGCGCGCCGCCGGCCCAGGTCGCCCTGGGCGAGGCCTTCCGCTACTGGCTGAAGCTCGGCTTCATCAGCTTCGGCGGGCCCGCCGGGCAGATCGCCATGATGCACCACGAGCTCGTGGAGAAGCGCCGGTGGATCTCGGAGCACCGCTACCTGCACGCGCTCAACTACTGCATGCTGCTGCCCGGGCCCGAGGCGATCCAGCTCGCCATCTACATCAGCTGGCTGCTGCACGGCGTGCGCGGCGCGGTGGTCGCCGGCGTGCTGTTCTTCCTGCCGGCCTTCGTGCTGCTGTCCCTGCTGGCGGGTGTCTACCTGACCTTCGGCGACGTTCCCGCCGTGCAGGGCCTGTTCTACGGCATCAAGCCCGCCGTCGTCGCGGTGGTGCTGTTCGCCGCCTGGCGCATCGGCTCGCGCGCGCTCAAGAACGAGGTGCTGTTCGGCATCGCCGCGCTCGCCTTCATCGGCGTCTTCTTCTTCGGCATCGGCTTTCCCTGGATCGTGCTTGCCGCCGCGGTCCTCGGTGCGGTCGGCGGCAAGCTCGTCCCGGCGAAGTTCCGCGGCGGCGGCGGTCACGGCGCCTCCAACAGGAGCTATGGTCCGGCCCTGATCGACGATCACACGCCGCCGCCCGCGCACGCGAAGTTCTCGTGGCCGAAGCTCGCGCTCACGGTAGCGGTCTTCGTGGCCGTCTGGCTGGTCGCGATGCTCGCGGTCCGCAGCGTGCCCAGCCTCTACGAGATGGGCGAGTTCTTCACGACGGCCGCGTTCCTCACCATCGGCGGCGCCTACGCCGTCCTGCCCTACGTCTACCAGGGCGCGGTGGAGCACTTCGGCTGGCTGACCGGCCCGCAGATGATGGACGGCCTCGCGCTCGGCGAGACCACGCCCGGGCCGCTCATCATGGTCGTCACCTGGGTGGGCTACCTCGGCGGCGTGACCAAGGAAGTGTTCGCCAACCCGATAGCCGCCGGCATTGCCGGCGCCGCGGTGGCGACGTTCTTCACCTTCCTGCCGTCCTTCCTGTTCATCCTCGCCGGCGGCCCGCTGGTCGAGGCGACGCGCGGCGAGCTCAGGTTCACCGCGCCGCTCACTGCCATCACCGCGGCGGTGGTCGGCGTGATCCTGAACCTGGCCGTGTTCTTCGCGTGGCACACCTTCTGGCCCAAGGGCACCGACGCGGTGCCCTTCGCCGCGCCGTTCGACGTCTTCGCGGTCGTCGTCGCCGTCGCGGCGTTCGTTGCGTTGTTCCGCTACAAGGTCGACATCATGAAGGTGATCGGCGCGTGCGCCCTGCTCGGCCTCGCGTACACCCTGGCCCTGTGAGCGAGGACGCAGGTCCCCGCGGCAGGCTCTCGGGCATGCGGCGAGGGCGCCGTGCCCTCACTCGTCGGCGCTGCCCTTCACGGCCTCCAGCTTGCCGCGAATCTCGTCCACGGTCGCCGCGAGCACCGAGTCGATCATCGACTTCGGGGGCTGCGGGATCTTGCCCGACTCCATGAGCAGGTCGACGATCTCGCGGTTCTCCCGGATGTCGTGATCCGCCTTGCGGAACACCTCGTCGTAGTCCATGGCGCGCTGGGCCACGCCGTCGACCATGGCCTGCTTCGCAACGTCGGCGGCCTCGCGCGGAAAGACCTCCACGTCGTCCATGCTGGGCATGATGTGATCGACGTCCAGGCCGCGTGACTGCTGGGCGCGGGCCAGGGAGTGGGCCGCGGCGATGGCCATCGTGTCGGTCACGCGTGAGGCGCGCACGAGCAGGCAGCCCTTGAGCAGGCCGGGGAAGCACATCGAGTTGTTCACCTGGTTCGGAAAGTCGCTGCGGCCGGTGGCGACGATGTAGGCGCCCGCGTCCTTGGCGTCGTGGGGGTAGATCTCCGGCACGGGGTTGGCGCAGGTGAAGACGATGGCCTTCTCGGCCATCGAGCTGATCCAGTGCTTCTTGACGACGTCGGGACCTGGCGTCGACAGCGAGCACAGGATGTCGGCGCCCTTGCAGGCCTCCTCGATGCCGTCGATCCGCTTCGGGTTCGTGGCCTTGCAGATCTCCCACTTGCGATAGAAGCGCGGGTCGTTCCTCAGGTCGTCGCGACCGGTGTGCAGGCCGCCCTTCGAGTCGAACACGATCACGTTCTCCGGGGCGAGGCCCTCGGCCAGCATCAGGCGGACGATGGTGGCGTTCGAGGCGCCGGCGCCGAAGAAGACGGCCTTGACCTTGCGCCAGTCCTTCCCCGCGAGCCGTATGGCGTTGATCATGCCCGCGAGCGTCACGCAGGCGGTCCCTTGGGCGTCGTCGTGCCACACCGGGATGCCGCAATCCTGCAACTCGTCCAGCACCTTGAAGCAGTTCGGCTGCGAGATGTCCTCGAGGTTCACGGCCCCGAACGAGGGCGCGGCCATGCGGACGAAGTCGATCGCCTTCTGCGCCGAGTGCTCGTGCCTCGCCTTGGGGTCGAACCTGTAGCCGGCCTTGTAGGAGTCGGGGTCCGTGTGGGTATTGATGCAGAGCGGCACCGCGTTGATGCCCCCCAGGTAGTACATCAGGAAGGCCTTGCCCTCCATGACGCCGAGGCCGCCGGACGGCGTGCAGTCACCGTCGCCGAGCACGCGGGTCGAGTCGGACACGATCGCGACGAGGTTGCTCCGGGTGGAGAGGTCGTAGGAGCGCAGGTTGTCGTCGCGGATGGCCGTGGAGATCGCCGAGACGCCCGGCGTGTACCAGACGCCGAACCAGCCGAAGCCGTAGATGCCCGCCTTGGGCACGCACATCATCTTCCCGCCGTAGAACTCGTGGGCGGCCAGCGACAGACGCTTGAGGAAGACGGTCTGGGCGCGCGCGACCTGGCCGGGCGTGAAGTCCTCCGGGAAGAGGGACTTGAGGTTGGTGACGTCGAGGTATTCGGGGTACTTCATCGTCGGTGCCTCCGGTGTT
>Ga0208980_10002371_pt1 | contig 11446 bp, 7 predicted proteins | sample WetSurMetagenome_3_FD_187993 | JGI IMG/M metagenome (GOLD analysis project Ga0208980, IMG submission 187993) | Wetland microbial communities from Twitchell Island in the Sacramento Delta, sample from surface sediment Aug2011 Site A1 Bulk (version 2) | ecosystem: Environmental > Aquatic > Marine...
GGTGAATTCCGCGAGCTCCTGGAGCAGAAATTCAAGGACTTTTCTGCGACTCTCTCCGAGCGGGAACAAATCATCCTGAGCCAGCGCCTGATTGCAGACCATCCGCAAACGCTGCAGCAAATTGCCGATCTATATGGCATCTCGCGCGAAGCGGTGCGGGTTGCCGAGAAAAGGCTGATTGCAAAGCTCAAGAAATATATGGTGGAGTCCTTTGGCGACGAGAGAGAGATAGAATTCAACCTGAGGAGGAGCTAGGTTAAACAGGCCGGATCGCCGCATGCAACATTGCCAATAATCCGGCTCCGGTCTAAACTGCTGTCGTGCAAGCCCACGCTATGGCGGCTTCGCGCAAACAAAGCAGAGAGCATTGGCTGTAGCGTTATAGGTGCGTATGAAAGCGGAAACAAAGGCCATTGAAGACTCCATTATCAGGTTCATACTGGCGACTTTCCCCCGAGCCCGTCAAAAAGGGCTGGACTCAAGCATGCTTCTCCTTGAAAATGGGGTGGTTGATTCCATCGGCGTTCTTGAACTCGTCGGTTTTCTTGAAAGTGAGTTTGGAATCACAGTCGCTGACGAGGACCTGACCGCTGACAATTTTAGAACTGTTGAGCAGATTGGAGCTTTTGTTCAAGCAAAGCAAGGCACGGGCGACGCCGTGTAACTTTGCAGAGGATACCACTAGATCCTACTGAATCGAGCGCGTCCATGGATTATTTGATTCATCACCTGCTGCGCACCAGCGCTGCACTCCACCCCGAAAAAGAATCTCTTGTTTATCGTGAAGAGCGACTTAGCTACGCTGAAGTCGAGCGCGCAGCCCAGTCCCTTGCCGTAGGCCTTTCCAAAGCTGGACTCAAGCGAGGCGATAGAATTGGAATTTGGCTTGAGCCCTCGACAGCCCAGGCTCTGTCAATTTTTGCCGCCAGCTATGCCAACGCTGCCTTTGTACCCATAAATCACCTGCTTTACCCGCAGCAGGCTGCCCACATCATCCACGACTGCCGCATGAGGGGGATCATAACGACAATGCCGCGGCTGAGCAGCGTTGCCAACCTTCTCACAGAACTGCACGATGAGATATTCGCAGTGGTTCCAGACGCTGGTGAGCGCCCGCCTACGCGGATACAGACGTTCGCATTTGAGCATCTTTGTCAGGAAGACGGATCGAAACAAAAGGATCAGTGCATCGGAAGAGATCTCGGAGCCATTCTGTACACTTCCGGTTCGACCGGCAAACCCAAGGGAGTGATGCTGGCGCATGAGCAGATTTTGGCCGGGGCGGACATTGTCTCAAAATATCTGGAGATCGCGCGCGACGAAAGGATCCTGGCACTCCTGCCCTTCAGCTTCGACGCCGGGCTGAACCAGATCATGACGGCGTTTCGCCAAGGTGGCACTCTCGTTATGATGAGCTTCGTCTTTGCCAGGGAAATTGTCCAGGTGCTTGCCAAAGAACGCATAACCGGGCTGGCAGGTGTTCCAACCTTATGGAGCTTGTTGGCGCAGCCTCAATCCGGGCTTCACAGAACTCCATTGCCGTCTTTGAGATATATTACGAATACGGGAGGCGCACTGCCTCTCAGTGTTTTGTCAACTCTTCAGAAGGCGCTGCCGGCAACCAAGATCTTCCTGATGTACGGCTTGACGGAAGCGTTCCGCTCGACCTATCTCCCTCCTGAAGAGCTCAACCGCCATCCCACGTCAATTGGCAAGGCCATTCCTAATACAGAAATCTTCCTGGTCAACGAACAAGGGGAACGCTGCAAACAAGGAGAAATCGGAGAACTGATCCATCGAGGGCCAACGGTGGCTTCGGGGTATTGGGGGCATCCGGATTGGACGGCAAAGGTTTTTCGCCAGAATCCGTTCAGCGTACCGGAAATGAAGGAAGGTGAGAAAGTATGCTATTCGGGTGACCTGGCCACGATGGATGAAAACGGCTTTTTTTACATGGTCGGCCGGCGGGATGCCATGATTAAGTCCTCCGGATTCAGGATCAGCCCGACGGAGGTGGAAGAAGTCATCTTCCAGAGCGGCAGGGTGCGCAATGCCGCGGTCATCGGCGTTCCTGACGAAATACTGGGGCAAAGCATCAAAGCTTTTGTAGTGGCCAAAGACAGGGAGGCGCCCAATGCTTCTGCTATCATTGATTTTTGTGCTGCAAACCTGCCCCGTCACATGGTGCCCAAGTCACTGGAATATCTGAATGAACTGCCTTTGACCGGCAGCGGCAAGGTCGACTACCCGGCATTGAGAAGACGCGAGGGAATAGCATAGAGCGATGGGCAATCCCGATGCTGTTCACGTGCTTATTGAGCGATTGTTCGGCTTTCACGACCATGTATTGTGCATAGGGGGCGCTTCCATCCGCACCATTGCCGAACGCTACGGCACTCCCCTGTTCGTCTATGATCAACAAATTCTGGAGCGAGCTCTATCTGCACTGCGAGCCGCACTCCCAGCCGGCTTTGAGATTTTTTACTCCGTCAAGGCAAATCCCAACAGGGCAATCCTCCAATATTTTGTAAAGCACGATTGCGGCCTCGAGATTGCTTCCGGAGGGGAATACCTCAAGGCTCGTGCCGCAGGATGCCCGCCTGAACGGATCGTATATGCAGGGCCGGGAAAGACACCTGCTGAGCTGGAGTTTGCGCTGAGTGAAGGGATCGGAGAGATTCACGTGGAATCACGTCTGGAGGCCGAGCGGATTGCCGGCATCAGCGCGCGCATCGGTCATCCGGCCAAAGTGGCGATTCGAATCAATCCCTCTGAAGAAGCCCAGGGCGGCGCCCTTCTGATGGGGGGAAAAGCGTCCCCTTTTGGAATTGACGAAGAAGATCTCGATTCTCTGGTTGATTACACACTGACAGCATCATCACTTGATTTGCAGGGGATTCACATTTATGTGGGAACCCAGATCCTGGACGCGGACCTGATAATAGCCCATTACCACAAGGCGCTGCAGCTCGCGCGCCGCATGGCTGCGAGAAGCGGGAAGCCGATCCGCACGGTCGATTTCGGGGGTGGCCTCGGCATACCCTACTTCTCATACGAAATGCCTCTCGCTTTGGACATTATGAAGGATGGGCTGGCACGACTGATCGAGGAGACACGAGAGGAGCCCTGTTTTCAGAACACGCGCTTCCTGTCCGAGCCAGGAAGATTTCTTGTGGCAGAGGCAGGCATTTACGTGGCCCGGATTGTCGACATAAAAACATCGCGCGGCAAAAAATTCATCATCATGGATGGCGGAATGAACCACCACCTGGCCGCCTCAGGAAACCTTGGACAGACAATCAAGCGCAACTATCCAATTGCGCTCCTGGAAAAGCTGGATTTGCCCGCTGAAGAAACCGTCGAAATTGTCGGTCCCCTTTGCACGCCGCTTGATGCTCTGGGCCGCGCCGTTAAACTCCCAAAAGCCGAAGTTGGCGATTTGGTCGGAATATTCCAATCGGGCGCCTATGCCTTCAGCGCAAGCCCGACGGGGTTCCTGAGTCACGAATTGCCCGCTGAGGTCTGGATTGAAAACGGCAAGCACCGCAAGATCAATTGAATATTCCTATTTGGAGGAAAACGGCTTATGCTCCGGACATTTCTTATTTTTCCGATTTTGGTCTGCTTGGCCTCTCTCCCATCAGCACTGGCCGCAGATCCAGCTCCTGCTGCCAAGGTGACAAGCAACGTCATAGTGGCCAGGGTGCAAGGGGCGTTGATCACCGAAAACCAGGTCCTGCAAATGATTGAGCAGTTGACAAGTGAGTCGGAGTTGTCCGCACAGCAGACGCGCGAGAAAGCGGTCCTTTACTATAAAGACGCGTTGGAAAGCCTCATCGGCATAGCTCTTCTGAAAGCCGAGGGGAAGGAAAAAGCAATTGTGATCGACAAATCGAAGGTCGACGAGGCTTATAAATCCGTCGCATCGAGTTTCTCTTCCGCTGAAGAGTTCAATAAGACTCTCAAAGAGCAAAAGATGACTGAATCTGATCTGCGCCAACAACTCGAAGAAAATCTGGCTTATCAGGAGACAGTCGATCAAGCCACCAAAGACGTCCCCAAAACGTCGGAGGAAGATATCAAGAAGTTTTATGACGGCAATCAGGAATATTTCAAGGTGCCGGAACAAGTTCGTGCCGCTCACATCCTGCTCTCAATTGATGCAAAAAGCACAGTGGAACAAAAAGCCGGAATCAAGAAAAAGCTGGAAGGCATTCGCGCGGACATTGAAAGCTCCAGGATCACGTTTGAGGAGGCCGCCGCCAAATACTCAAATGACGAGGGGACAGCGAAAAAAGGGGGTGACCTCGGCTTCTTTTCCAAAGGTCAGATGGTGAAGGCGTTTGAAGAAGCCGCTTTCGCCGCGAAGCCAGGAACCTATGCTCCCATCGTGGAAACCCTGTATGGCTTCCATTTGATCAAGGTGCTGGAGATTAAACCGGCAGGGATAGCGTCACTGGATGAGGCGAAGGCCAGTATTCGCAGTTTTCTTGACCGAAAGGCCAAGCAGGAAGCGTTGATAAAGCATGTCGAGGATCTCAAGAGCAAGGCCAAGGTAGAAGTCTTGATGACCGACGCGCAGTGGAAGGCAAGGCACGCAGCAAAATAGCCGCGCGCGCTCGTTCCGACAGGCAGCTGTCAACCGGTTTCAGCACCCGTTCAAAATCACGCCAGGAGGATGTAACGGAGAACGAAAAGGGCGGCGAAAAGATAGACGATCCAATGTACTTCGCGCCCGCGTCCGGCTGCGAGCTTTAGCGAAGCATACGAGATGAACCCGAAAGCAATTCCTTCCGTTATGCTGGATGCAAACGGCATCACCACCATCGTCAGGAAAGCCGGTATAGCTTCAGTCGTATCCTTCCATTGTATTTTGCGCGCATTGCGCATCATCAGGCTTCCCACAAGAATCAGCGCCGGAGCAACCACCGGATAAATGCGTGTTCCGTTCGGCAGCAGATATCCTTCTCCAACCATCTGGCATACAGGGTAGAAAAAGAGGCTGAGCAGGAGCAGGGCGCCGGTCACCATGTTTGCCAAACCGGTGCGCCCGCCTTCGGCCACGCCCGTCGCGCTTTCAATGTAAGCGGTAACCGTGGACGTGCCCAGGAGGGCGCCTGCGACGGATCCGAATGCATCTGCTGAAAGCGCTTCCCTGGCTCGCGGAAGTTTTCCCTCCACCAGAAGCCCCGCTTGATTGCTGACGCCAATCAGAGTACCTACAGAATCGAAAAGAGCCAGGAAGAAGAAAACAAAAATGATGCTCGCCAGTCCCGTGTTGAAAGCTCCCGCGATGTCCAATTTCAGGAATGTCGGTGAGATAGAAGGAATGGCAGCCACCAGGCCATGGTACTTGACTACTCCAGTAGGCAGGCCAAGCAACGCCGTTGCCAGGATTCCTATAAGCAGAGCGCCGCGGATGCGGAGGGCAAACAGGATCGCGGTCAGCAGAAAACCGAAAAGCGCAAGGAGTACAGGCGTTTGATGCAGGTCGCCCAGCCCCACCAGCGTTCCTGAGTTCGGCACAATAATTCCGGCCCATTGAAATCCGATGAAGGCAACGAAAAGGCCGATCCCCACGGCAATTGCCTCCTTGATCGAATTGGGGATGCCGTCAATCAGTTTTTCCCTGAAACCGAAGAAAGAGAGGACAAAGAACAACGCCCCCGAGATAAAAACCGCCCCCAAGGCCTTCTCCCAGGATATCCCCATCTGCTTGACAACCGTCAACGCGAAAAAGAAGTTCTGACCCATCCCGGGCGCAAGCGCTATGGGATAATTGGCATAAAAGCCCATGAGAAAGGTAGCCAGGGCGCTGGCAACGCATGTGGCAACGAGAACTGAACCAAAATCCATCCCGCATGCCGAGAGGACCGTCGGCTGAACAAATATTATGTAGGACATTGTCATAAAGGTTGTCAGGCCCGCCATGACTTCTGTCCCGGTATCGGTTCCAATCCCTTTAAGCCTAAATATGCGTTCCAGCATCATCCTATGGAATCCTTACAATCAATTTGGCGTTGCCTGTATTGCCGACACCATCGCTTGTCCGCAGGCCCAGTATGTGCTCTCCCGCCATTAGATCAGAAGTTGTAAATTGGAAATCCTCCTGCGTCGAATCGGCGATGCCGTCGATCGGGAATATCAGGTTCCAATCGCCGCCGTCAATCGAAAACTCAGCCGTCGCAATATTGCCGGTAGTCACCCGTGCGCGAAATTGCACCTCAGCCCGCTTGCCGTTCAGCTTGTGATCGACATTTTCTATCACCGGCGTCGAGTTGCTGATGATAAAGGGAGAAGACATCAGTTCGCCAATCAGAAAATTCCCATAAGGATTGGACGGAGCGTCGCTGGCCACTATTTTTAGAGTATAAGTTCCATCGGGCAGCGATGCACTGCCGATGGTGTAGAACGTGTCTGTCATTTTCTTTTCGAGCAATTTCCAGTCCGATTCCCCCTCGCCTTTGAAGTAAATCGAATATTCAAGCGAGTCGTCATTGTCATCCGTCGCTTTCCAGGTGAAAGACTGGGCGCCCGCTTGAAGTACCTGCCTTGGTGGAATCAGCGGTTTTTCCCTGCCGCGCGCGCGGGGTGAGTTTAGCGAAGAACCATCCGCCGACTCATTCGACAAACTCCCCGATACAATCGACACACCGGCGAGCGCAGAGTTTTGTTGAACGGCTATTCCATAAGGAAGGACATTTATGCTGACCACATGCGGACTAACGTTCCGCTGCAGGTACGGAATCTGAACATCGTCCAGCATATCGGACTGCTGTCCGCCCGCACTGGATTTTCCGTTCCGCTCAAACGCCGCTTTCCACTGCATGTAACGCGCCTTCGGGCTGGCAATCTGCTGGCCACTGGACCCTGCGGCATAGGCTGTACTCCAATCGCTCCAGGAGTTGTCCGGCTTTTCAGTATTTCCCGATCGAGTGAAGATCTTAATGGTACCTCCTGCAGCATTGGTAATGCGGGAAGAAAGCTTGCCCCAGGAGGCGCCGACCTTCGCGTCAAAAACCTTTGATTCAAATACTCCCGTTTTGGCTTGTTGCGGCAGCAGTTTATATATCCGACCCTGATTACTGCCCGCAACCCAAACGGCATCCGGCGCAGAGGTCAGGCGTGTCATTTGCTCTTCGGGAGAATCGGTTATGACGGTGATTTGTTTCGCGGTATTGATGGAGAGCAACCGTCCTTTAGGACCCGTCGCTGCCAGAACCGATCCGTCATTGCGTGTAATCAAGTCAAACACCATCTGATCTTTCGAGGCATAAATAGTCTCGATATTTCCGTCCTTGGAGATGGCATAGATAGACGAACGGGTGCCGGAGGAATCCTTCTCTCCGCCGGGTGCCGTGACGATGTCGCTCGCTTTGTCTTTGGATTTGTCGGCAGTATTTGACAGCGTTTGTATCGTTGTGATCGACAGTGTGCCTGTCTTCTCATCCGGAGTGAGATCAACCTTGGCCGTGGACTTGGATGTCAGACCAGTAGAAGAGGATGCCGCTGCATAGATCGTGCCTAAACGATCCACCGCCAGCGCACGAATCTCCTCCAGGGAAGAATCCAGAATTGCAAACGCCTTTCCCTCTTTGCTGACCCGGATTACATACCCGCCCGGCGAGGTTCCGGCGAGCATGCCGCCATCATTCTCGTGCAGGAGAGATACAATATTGTTGTCATCACTATCGAAAAAAGCGGATTTTTTGCCGCTGCGATCGACTTTGTAGATAATGCCCTTCGTGCCGGTTCCCACATACAGATTGCCCGAGTCGTCAAATATCATCGACCAGATATATTTGTCTTCGGTGTCGCAAAATTCAGAACCCTGGTTTTGGCCCGTTACCTTATAGACTTTGCCATCAGGCGATGTGCCCATATAAAGCGTGTCCGCTGCGTCAAGGGCCAAAGCGAAAATATCCAGTTCATTGGACTGGTACCACAGGCTGCCTTTACCCTGCGGGTCTATCCTGAAAATCTTGCCCTCATGCCCCGTGCCGATATAAACATTTCCCGCTTTGTCACGCACCATCGAAAAAACGTAAGGTTGATCGGTATCGTAAGCAAGATCATACGCAGGAGCCAGGAACAGCTTCCCTTCCGGGTCGAGGGAAACCCGCGTGAGAGTGCCTTTGAGAAGATCCTCCTGCGAAAACTTTTCCCAGAATTGCGGACTCACTGCAAAGGCAGCAGCGGACAAGACGATCAGGACAGCCAGAAGCGCCAAACCCCTGTATTTCATGAATGACTCCTATGCAATTGCTCAAAAATTATCTGCCGGGGAAATTTCGAGCCGGGTCTCAAACCAGGCGTAAATGGATAGTGAATCCGGCATTATGGTTGTATCGACAGGGTTAGCGTTTTGGAACCCGTTATCACATAATCCAAAGAAGGCATTTCATATTCCATGTAGGGTGAAGTTTGTATGGCACTCATCCCACCCGCACTGCGCTCGGATTTTAGGATAGACAGGATTGACGGCGGCAGTCCCGGCAACCCCTCACCTTTGACCACAGCGCCCGCTTCTTTACGGAACAGACGGATGTATAAACGGTCGTTCTTGCGAATGTTGTTGATGTACTTGATCATCTGGCCAAGACCGCGGGGTGCCACATCGCCACCCTGCTCCTCAGCATCCACGGACATCAAGGTCGTGCCGTCGGCTACCAGTACTGAAAAGCGCCCGGGAGGCAAGTCGGACGGCATCTTTATCGGGTAGGAGTCCTGGAGGATTTCTCCATCGGCTTTCCGATAGAGTATATCCACGTTGGCCGTCTCCCCCGCTTTGAGCTCAGTACGATCAACACGGATGGAATCCAGCACGGCGGCACGATCATCCTCCTGAGAATCAATCGTGATGGAAATGTTCTCCACATTCAGGTCCTTGAACCCGGAAGCCATGAGGAAATTCAGGGGCGATGCGATGGATAGCGATGCGTAACTGGGAGCGCTACTTTCGGATGAAAAGCGGTTTTCGATTTTCACCGGATCCTCACCCTTGATGTCGATTGTGCCTTTGACGCTGAGGGTCTGCATGCCTATTTCACGCTCCGACGCGATGATGCTGTCGTAGACGGTCAGGTTGATCAGCAGGGGCGCTAGAAAACGATCATGAGCAACTTCAAATTTGAGGGATTTCTTAATTCCGCGGCTGGTCGTTATGTCTACGCTCAACGGTATCATTTTGGCATTCTGGCCGATCATGCCGTAGATGCCTGATGAGCGATCCTGTCCGATGGTTCCAACCGACTCGCCTGTTTCCACAATTTTGAAGGAACTTTGCAGACCAGGAAAGATGGCAAGAGTGCGACCCTTGTGCATGGGCAATTCGGTGAAACCAAGGTCGAAAAGCATATGCCCGAAGGCATACAACTTTTGGCCGTCAACATAGGTAACCGTTCCAGCAGCAGACACATCCAGATCGCCGCGCACCAGGGAAACCACGAGGTTGGATCCCGGCTCCAGAGGTGCGTTATCAGAAGAATCCGCTTTTGATGATGTTCCTGATCGCGTCGATCCCCCGCCCGATCCCTGCAGGAAAGAAAGCCCCAATGAGCGAAATCCCGGCGCAAACGCTTGCAGCGTCTGCGGGCTGAATCCACCCGTGCTCAATGGAGTGGCAATGGGAATAAGCGCGTGTTCGCCGAATGGCGCCCGTGCGGATTGAAGCAAGGTGCTTAATCGGGCAGATGGCCAGTTGGTATTCCATCTGGCCTCCGGCGTCAAAGCTGCTTTGTAATCCCACAGCATGCTTTTCTTGAGAATAATCCTGGGATTCGAAGGCAGCGCGGCTTCAGAGCCGGCAAAGGCGTCGATCATCTCGGAGATGGGAGTGATTCCTCCGATTGCTTCTTTGGAAAATTCGTACGAAAAAGCTACGGCGCCGAGCAGCTTGCCGTCAATATATACCGGGCTGCCGCTCATCCCCTCGAAAACGCCGGCTTGATCGAGAGCGCCCCCCGAAAATCTTGCAAGAATTGCATCTGCTCCAGAACTGACGCCGCGCATTATGCCAAGGATTTCGACCTGAAATTCCTCCGGCTTGCTTCCCTGATAGCAGGTCTTGCCGATCCCTTTCATGCCGGGACGCACATCCTCGAGACGGAAGAATCCATCGCGCGACGCACCATAGCCCAAGAGAGGCCACAGAACAACTGCAGCCACAACTGCGACTCCAATCCGCTTCATTGATAAACGCCTTTCAGACCTAAATCAGGCAAAAATGGATCCTATTATTCAGCCTTTTAGTATAAGTCGACCTGCAGAATGGGGTCAAGGACTGATAACACGCTTAATCTGAACATCCAAGAGGACTTAGAAGCGCAGGGATGAGCCAGGCAGCCACCACATTACAAGCTAATGATCTACCTATATGTAGTGGCCTTATAAAAAACTACCGCGATATATTGCGATTTTTTTATGTTTCATCCCCAAAGCTGTGTTATATTGACTTCCGAATAATCCAAAGATCGAGTTGCGAAATCTGGTGTTTGCCAAGCGCACCTTCTCATGGTTCTGGATAACGCCTGATTCAGAACATCTTCTTTGAGAAACACTATAATCTCCGGAAGGAATGGGAGCCTCAATGCATCAAATTCAGAAATTGGAGCTGGTCGGATTCAAATCATTTTGCGACCGAACCCAAATTGTCTTTCACGAAGGGATTACGTCGATTGTAGGCCCAAACGGCTGCGGCAAGAGCAATATTGCCGATGCAATAGGCTGGGTAGTCGGCGAGCAAAGCGCAAAAAGCCTTCGTGCCGATCGCATGGAGGGGGTGATTTTTAGCGGCACGCAAGCGCGCAAGGCCACCGGCCTTGCAGAAGTTGTCCTCACTCTTTCGCTTATGGATCACTTCACGATTCCTGAGGGAATTGGGTTAAACCCGGATGGCTTTACCGTCGGCCGCAGGCTCTACCGCTCGGGCGAAAGCGAATACTATCTCGACGGCAAGCGGTGCCGCTTGAAGGATATTCAAGTGCTGTTTGAGGGCACCGGCCTTGGGCCCAATTCCTACGCTATCATCGAGCAGGGTCGCATAGGAATGATTCTGAGCTCAAAGCCATCGGATCGCCGCAGTTTGATAGAGGAGGCCGCCCGTATCACTCTCTTTAAGAGCCGCAAATATTCTGCGGAAATGAAGCTGGAGCTGGCCCAGCAGAACTTGTTGCGCGTAAACGACATTATTCGCGAGGTGGCCCGCCAGCTGAATTCCTTGAGAAGGCAGGCGGCAAAGGCGCGGCGCTATAACCGCCTTCGCGAGGAGCTGCGCGGACTTCAGATGCTGAGATTCGGCATGGAGGACCGCGGGTTGCGCTCTTTGTTGGATGAGTGTGGAGCGCGTTTTACGGCGGCACAGGAGCGGGAGCGGGTTATTCTTATCAACCTCGCATCGTCCGAAGAATCCCGTTCCGCAGGCCAGGAGCTCTGCATTGCCCAGGAA
>Ga0208980_10002372_pt1 | contig 11436 bp, 9 predicted proteins | sample WetSurMetagenome_3_FD_187993 | JGI IMG/M metagenome (GOLD analysis project Ga0208980, IMG submission 187993) | Wetland microbial communities from Twitchell Island in the Sacramento Delta, sample from surface sediment Aug2011 Site A1 Bulk (version 2) | ecosystem: Environmental > Aquatic > Marine...
CGAGCAGTTGGCCGTGGCCGAGCTCCACCGGGACTACCACCGCGCCCGTTACGGCTACCGCAGTTCCAATGTCCGCCTCATCGAGGGGCGCATCGAGCACCTGGAGACCCTGGGGCTGGAGCGGGAAAGCTTCGACCTGATCGTCTCCAACTGCGTCATCAACCTCTCCCCGGACAAGCCCGCCGTGCTCGCCCAGGCCCATGCCCTGCTCAAGCCCGGCGGGGAGCTGTACTTCTCCGATGTCTACGCGGACCGTCGGGTGCCGCCCGAGCTGGCCGCGGACCCGGTGCTCTACGGGGAGTGCCTGGCAGGGGCCCTGTACTGGAACGACTTCCTGCATCTAGCCCGCGGCGCGGGCTTCACCGACCCGCGGCTGGTGGAGGACCGACCCATCGCCATCGCGGACCCGCAGATCGAGGAACGGGTGGCCCCGACCCGCTTCTATTCGGCCACTTACCGGCTGTTCAAGCTCCCCGGGCTGGAGCCCGACTGCGAGGACTACGGCCAAGCGGTCGCCTACCGCGGGACCCTGCCCCGTCACCCCGGGGCCTGGTCTCTGGACAAGCACCACCGATTCCCAACCGGTAAAGTGGCCCCCGTCTGCGGCAACACCCAGCGTATGCTCTACGAGACCCGCTTGCGCCCCCACTTCGACTTCTTTGGGGGCGGCGGGCAGCACCTCGGCATTTTCGCGGGCTGCGGCGACGGACTGCCCTTTACTGAGGGATGGGACAACCAGGCCGCGCCCTGTTGCTAGGCCCGACCCGCGCTTCGCCCCAGGAGATCCGACCATGCCCCTGCGACCGATCTTCCTTGCCCTCGCCCTGGCCCTTGCGCTGCCCGTTGGCGCCGAGCCTGACCCCCGGGAGCGAGTGGAGAGCTACCGCCCTCCATGCTGGCCAACATGCGCGACCACCTGCTGGCCATCGAGACCATCTCGCGTGCCCTCGCAGAGGGTCGTTACGGGGAGGCCGCCGATGCCGCCGAGGAGCGCCTCGGTATGGGTGCCATGCAAGCCCACGGTGGCCACCAGAGGGCCACCTACATGCCCGAGGGAAAGCGTGCCATTGGGAGTGCCTTGCACCGCGCCGCTAGCCGCCTGGCTCTGGGTGCCCGCGACGCCGAGGTCCGCGGCGATCTGGCGGGGGCCCTCGCCGGGCTGGCGGAGGTGATGGGCCAGTGGGTCGGCTGTCATGCCGCTTACCGGGTCCATTGATCCCCTGCGTCAGGTGCCACGAGATCCCTTGATCAGACCGACCACCACCGTTCCGGCGCCCTGAGGACGCTGCAAACGATGCCGGATTCCGCTCGCGGCGGCATGTTATCTTGATCCGACGCCTGGGGCCTGGGGTGCCCCCCGACCCGGCATTCACCATCCAGTAACAGTCGGCAGATCCCCATGCGGCATGACGACCGAGTCAAGGGCCCGATCCTGATCCCCTTCACCCTGGTCCTGCTGTTGGCCCTGGGCGCCCTGCTGGTTACCGCCTATCGCTATGAGGCCCACGCCCGGCAGCACGATCTGGCCAACAGCGTGCGGGCCGTGGAGCGCCTGTTCCGCCTGCAACTCGACAACGATGCGGCCAAGCTGCATGCCACCCTGTGCCCGATCAGCCGCGACGCCGCCCTCAAAGCGGCCTTCCTGGACGGCGACCTGGGGGCCCTGCAAGCCCAGATCGCCCCCCTGTTCGAGCGCCTGCATGGGCAGCACCGGGTCACCCACTTCTACGTGATGGATGCTGTCAGCCGGGTGGTGCTGCGGGCCCACCAGCCGGACATGTCCGGCGATGTGATCGACCGGACGACGACGCGCCAGGCGAAGGACAGCGGTCGCGAGACCCAGGGTCTGGAGCTGGGGCCCCTTGGCACCCTGACGCTGCGCGCGGTTAAGCCCTGGTACGACGGCGATGTCCTCATCGGCTACCTGGAACTGGGCGAGGAGATCGACCACGTCGCCCAGGAGATCCACGCTGCCCTGGGGCTGGATTTGCTGGTGCTGGTCGAGCGCCGCCTGCTGGCGCCGCCGGATAACGGGGCCAACGGTAACGCGGATGACCCCGTGATCGTCAGCAGCACCCTGAGCGAGATCCCTGCCACCGTCGCCGAGCGCCTGCGCCGCCCTGCGGACGAGCGTCGGGCGGCCGAGCAGACCGTGGATGGCGCCCGGGTCCTGTATACGGCCTTGCTGCCGCTCACCGACGCGGCGGGCCTGGAGGTCGGGGAGATCGCTGTGGTGCGTGACGTGACTGAATTGCAGGCCGGCTTCCGCAACGCGCTGATCACCGCCACCGTCCTCATCCTGGGTGTCGGCGGGCTGGTGTTTTTCCTGTTCTATCTGGTCCTGGACCGGGTGGAGCGGGACTACCGCCGTCAGCGCGAGCTTGAGACGCGCTTCGCCCGGCTCAGCACCGAGCACCAGCGCATCGTCCAGATCGAGAAGCTCTCCGAGGTCGGGCGCACCATCGGCGAGATCGCCCACCAGATCAACAACCCCCTGGTGGGTGTGATCAACATGGCGCAATTGGCCGAGCGCGAGGCCGACGACCCGGTGCGGGTGCGCGAACTGCTGGGCGAGATCCGTCGGGCGGGCAAGGATTGCCATGCCTTCCTGCAGCGCATGCTGGCCTTTACCCGGGTGTCGCGCTCGGAGCTCAGGCCCACCGAGGTCACGGCCCTGGTGCTCGACACCATCGCCCTGTTCCAGCAGAGCACCGACCGCCACCCCGCAGTCGTCACCGAGCTGCCGCCGCCGGTGACCCTGGACATCGATCCCGTGCTGGTGCGTCACGCCCTGTTCAATCTGTTGGCCAACGCGGGCCAGGTCAATCCGCCCGGCGGGACCATCACCGTGCAATTGCAGCCGGCCTCAGGGCCCGAGCGCCGCCCCGGCTGGTCCCTGGCGGTCATAGACCAAGGCCCGGGGCTCACGGAAGCGGTGCGCGAGAAACTGTTCACGCCCTTCTTTACCACCAGGCCCACCGGGACCGGGCTCGGCCTGGCGGTGGTGCAGCATGTGGCCATCCTGCACGAGGGGCAGGCCAGCGGCGACAACCACCCCGGCGGTGGCGCGATCTTTGCGTTGTGGCTACCCGTACCGCATGGCAACCCGGGGGGCGCGACGTGACGTGCAAGATCCTGCTGGTCGATGACGAACGCTACACGGCCACCCTGTTCGAGGGGCTGTTCCGCGGGCACCCCGTGGCGCTCGACGTGGCCGTCGATGCCAATGGTGCCCGGCGACACTTCCGTACCACGGATTACAACCTGATCCTGATGGATCAGCGCCTGCCCGACGGGAGCGGTCTGGACCTGGTGCAGGAGATGCGCCGGGAGCGCCCCCACCAGATCGCCATCATGATCACCGGCTACGCCGACGTGCGCGATGCGGTGCGCGCGGTGCGCGAGGGACTCTTCGATTATTTGACCAAGCCCTTCGACGACCTCGAATCCCTGGAGGCGACCATCGACAAGGCCCTGGAGCTGGACCGCGCGTACCGGGAGATCGACAGCCTGCGGCACACCCTGGACGGTCGCGGCGAGGGTCAGGCCCTGATCGGCCGCTCGCCGGCCATCGAACGGCTGCTCCAGCAGATCCGCCAGGTCGCGCCCCTGGATGCCTCGGTCCTGCTCGAAGGCGAGAGCGGGACCGGCAAGGAACTGGTTGCTCGCATCCTCCACGCCGGCAGCCCCCGGGCCGGGGGGCCCTTCTGCGAGGTCAATTGCGGCGCCCTGTCCGAGAGCCTGCTGGAAAGCACCCTGTTCGGCTTCGAGAAGGGGGCCTTTACGGGGGCGGCGAAGACCACCCCGGGTTACCTGGAACAGGCCGACGGTGGCTCGCTGTTTCTCGACGAGGTGGCGGACATGAGCCCCAAGTTGCAGACCAGCCTGCTGCGGGTGCTTCAGGAGCGCACCTTTCAGCGCCTCGGCGGCACCGGCCTGCGCTCCAGCGACTTCCGCCTCGTCTGCGCCTGCAACCGGCACCTGGCCACGGCGGTACGCGACCACGCCTTCCGCGAGGACCTGTTCTACCGCATCAACGTCGTCGCCCTACGCATCCCGCCGCTGCGCGAGCGACGCGAGGACATCCTGCCCTTGGCCCTGCACTTCCTCGCACTGTTCCAGGCCCGCTTCCACAAAGACGTGGGGCCCTTCACCCCGGAGGCCATCCGCCTGCTGGAAGCCCACGCCTGGCCCGGCAACGTGCGCCAACTGCGCCACGCCGTGGAGCATGTGGTGGCCCTGCACCCCGGCGGGCCGATCGGCGCCCTACACCTGGATCAGCTTGCCGGCGACCCCTTGGCGCCACCGAATCCGGGCCAGGTGCAGCCCTATGCGGAGGAGCGCGCCCGCTTCGAACAGGACTACCTGGAGCGCCTGCTCCAGGCCGCCGGGGGCAATGTCAGCGAGGCGGCGCGCATCAGCGGCATAGCCCGACAGAACCTCTATCCGCGCCTGCGGCGCCGGGATCTGTCATAGAAGAGTGACATCTGTCATGCAATCGTGACGTTCGGGGCCCCCTGAGTTCCCCTCCCCCCTGTGCCGAATTCAACAATACCCGCGTACTGCACCAGACGCACAAGCTGGCCCGACAATTGCTGCTCGGACTTCGCTACGCCTCGTGTGGTTATCGCACGGGCGCAGTCAGGCCCAGCAAAGAACCTATGCCGAGTCACCGCAACGCGCCGGTTGATCGGGTAACCCGCACGCGGGTCGCGGGGCGTTCGACGGGTCACGGCACTCTATGAAACGATTCCGGGAGGATCAAAGAACGATGAAAACAACCTGCGCAATCCTGGTGGGGCTCACCATCGCCGCTTCTCTGGCCGCGGTGCCCGCAGCAGCAGCCACCACCGTCAAGGGCGTGGTCGAGGATGCCGACGGGAAAAAGGTGGAGAACGCCATCGTCTGGCTGATCCCGGCCGCCGACGTGGCGACCATGGCCAAGACGCCGGTCGAGATCAAGCCGGACTCCCCCAACGACGAGCCCTTGGAGGACAATCTGGCGGCCAACGGCAAACGCTACTTGAAGGCGAAGAGCGGCAAGGGTGGCAAGTTCACCATTGCCAAGGTGCCCAACAGCAAGTTCTTCCTGTATGTGGAGCCGGCCGACGCCCGCTACCTGCCCGGCGGCGACCAGTCGCGCAAGGCCCTGTCCACCCGGGAACTGACGGCGACCGCGGTGACGGTCAAGGTGTCGGGCAACACTCCGCCGGATGCGTCCTACGTGGGTACCACCAAGTGCCTGAAGTGCCACGAGGAGCAGGAGCACTTCACCAAGACCTTGCACCGCCTGGGTATCCGCGTCATCGGCGAGGACAGCAAGCTCCAGGATTACTCGCGCTTCCCCGATTTCAACCGGGGCCTGGACAAACTCATGGCCGGTACCAAGTTCTGGTTCCATGGCTATGACGAGAAGCGTGGCTTCGACAAGTACCAGATCAGCGACAAGGAACCCGCCGATCCGAGCACCGTGAGCTTTACCGCGACCTTCTTCAAGGATGCCGACGGCAAGCTCAAGTTCCGTACCGAGAACGCCCGCGACCCGAGTGACCCGCCGCGCGTCTATCCCGTGGACCTGACTTATGGTGGCGGCCTCTACAAGCAGCGCTATCTCTATCGCGTCGGCCAGAACCTGTACCCCTTCGTGCAATTCAATACCCAGGGCGATGACAGCTTTGGCGACCGCGGCCGCAAGCCCTGGCGCGACTACCATGCGGACTGGCTGTTCAAGGAGGACACCAAGAAGCTCACCGACCCCCCGGCGAAGAAGTCCTTCGAGCGGGAGTGCGCCGCCTGTCACTACGCGGGCTTTACCCTGACCCAGACCCCCGAGGGCCACTATGTCGCCGGCTCGGTGAACGACAAGAACGGCGAGATGGACATCGACGGCGACGGCAAGCCCAACGAGATCAACATGGGCTGCGAGTCCTGCCACGGCCCCGGTTCTGTGCATGCGAAGAGCGAGGAGTCGGTCAGCATCGTCAATCCCGGCAAGCTGGCCTCGGAGCGCGCCTCCACCATCTGCGTGCAGTGCCATAGCCGCCCCCAGGGCCACCTGGGTAACGATTCGCCGGTCGATGTCGCCAATCGGATGATGCCGCCCGGCGTCAGCCGCAACACCTTCCTCAACCAGTTCACCAGCCGGGCGGATGCGGACGTCAAGGATTTCTGGCCGGACGGGGTGCATTCCAAGGCGCATCATCAGCAGGGTAGCGACTTCATCAAGGCGTCGAAGTACCGCAACGACCGCCACCTGGTGGCCTGCTACGACTGCCACGACCCCCATGGGGAGGCCGAGTTCGCCCATCAGCGCAAGGCGGCCCTGGAATCGAGCGAGGCGTGCAACAAGTGCCACGAGAAGGAAACGGACATGAAGCAGCACGTCATGAAGACGACCAAATGTACCGTGGCCCCGGACCAGATCGCCTGCACCAGCTGTCACAACACCAAGACCATGCAGACCGGCGCCGGCATGGGTAAGGGCCTGGTCGGACGCGACGGCAAGAACTACTGGATGAACGACATCACCTCACACCTGTATGACGTGCCGCGCAAGGACAACGCGGGGGTCAAGGGTGTGGAGCCCGGCAAGGCCATGCCCATCCCCTACACCAATGCCTGCGGCGCGGCCTGCCACGACGCCGGCAATCTCTAACGTCATCGCTCGACTGAAGCGAGCCCGGCCCGCGGCCGGGCTCGCCACGTCTGTAACGCGCTGTTCTGCTTGGTAGGGCCTGTAAGATCAGTACGCGCCAAGCCGTGGACATTGCGGACGTGATGAAGTCCCATAGGCGCACCCACATGCTGTTCGAGGACCTGGCCGTGCGCGCCGAGACCGACGACATGGACGGCCTCGCACGCGATGCCGCCCAGGCGATGAACCAGTGCCTGTCCTGTCACGCGGCCTTCCGGGTCCACTCGGGCCCCTCGCCCGGACCATGTGCCGCGGCCCCCGACTGACCCCGGGTCAGGCAGGGACGGCGGTCGCGTTCAATGGGGCCCGGGATGGTCGCATGGTTTGGCCCTGGTGAGGATGCTGTCGATCGCGGCCTTCCTGGTCACGCCCCCGCACGAAACCGCGCACGCCGGGCGTACCCTACTCTGCCATCCCATCGAGAGCCCAGTCTCGCCATGAAACGACCCTCCATCGCCACCCTCCTCATCGGCTCCGCGCTCACCCTCGTGGCCGGGCTGGTTTTCTACCGGCTCGAACTGGCCCCGGAGGCCGTCACCGCGCATGAAATGACGCGCGGGGCGATCGTCGGCGAGGTCATGGGTACCGGCACGCTGGAGGCGCGGGTGAAGACGACCATCGGCGCGCGCATCCAGGAGCGCCTGGTGGAGGTACGGGCGGACCAGGGCGACCGGGTCAAGGCCGACCAGCTCCTCGCCCGGCTCGACGATGGGGAGACCCGGCAGCAGGTCGCCGTGGCCGACGCCGCGCTGGAGGCGGCGCGCCGCACGGCCGAGCGGGTCGGCGCCGATCTGGCCCGCTCCGAGGCCGTGCTCGCGCTGGCCCGCCTCGATCACCAGCGCACCACGGGGCTGCTGGCGACCAAGGCCGCTTCCCAGGCCGATGTCGATAAGGCGGCCGAAGGTCTCCACATCGCCGAGGCCGATCGGAAACGCTCCCATGCCGCTATCGCCGAGGCGCAGAGTCAGATCGTCATGGCCGAGAAGACCCTCCTCTACCGCAAGGAGCAGCTCGCCTTCACCGAGATCCGAGCGCCCTACGACGGACTCGTCATCCGCCGCGACCGCGATCCCGGCGACGTGCTCGTGCCCGGGGGCTCGCTCATGCAGATCGTCTCCCTCGCCGAGCTCTGGGTCAGCGCCTGGGTCGACGAGACCGCCATCCCCGCGCTGGCCGCCGGGCAACCGGCGCGCATCCGATTCCGCTCCGAGCCGGGCCGCGACTATCCCGGCACCGTCGCCCGCCTCGGCCACGAGGCGGACCGCGAGACGCGCGAATTCCTGGTCGATGTGCGCGTCACCGAGTTGCCGACGAATTGGACCATCGGCCAGCGCGCCGAGGTCTTCATCGAGACCGGTCGCCAGGCCGATGCCCTACTACTGCCGCAGGAATTCCTGGTCTGGAAGGCCGGCCAACCCGGCGTCTTTGTCTACCAGGACGGACGCGCGCAGTGGCGCGGCGTCACCCCCAGTCTGCGCGGCGCCCAGAAAATTGCCATCACACAGGGCCTCAGCGCCGGGGACCAGGTCGTCCGTCCCGCCGAAGGCCGTAAGACCGCGCTTACCGACGGCCAGCGCATCGCCCTGCCATGAATCTCGCCATCCGCGACATCCGGCATAACGCCGGCCGCTTCGTCTTCACCACCCTGGGTGTGGGCCTGTTGCTCATGATCGTCATGGGCATGGGCGGCATTTATCGCGGCCTCATCTACGAGGCCACACTGCTCGTGGACCGGGTGGGCGCCGACCTGTGGGTCGTGCAGGGCACCACGCGCGGACCCTTCGCCGAAATTTCGCGCATCCCGGCCAATCTGGAAGACCGGGTACGAGCGGTGCCCGGTGTGGCGCAGGCCCGCCGCTTCGTCTCCCACACGATCCAGCGCGAGCATGGGGGCAAGCCCCTGCGGATGGTCGTGCAAGGGCTATCCTGGCCGGACGACCGCGGCGAATGGGTGCCGCTGGTGGCCGGTCGACCGTTGCGCCAGGCCCACTACGAAATGATCGCCGATCAATCGCTCGGATTGCCGTTGGGGGAGAAGATCAAGCTCGGCAAGGAGGTGTATGAAGTCGTTGGACAGACGCGGGGCCTGGTCGGCACCGGCGGCGACGGACTGGCCTTCTTCACCGCCAGCGACGCGATGGCGATCCAGTTCGACGTCCCGGGCGAGGCCGTGCGCCTGGAACGCGCCGCACGCCGCGCCCGTCTGGAAGGCATCGACCTCGGACGCCTCCAGCCGTTGCTCCTCGACCGCGCCGCCGGCCTCTCCAGCGGCATCCCCGCGTTCGCCACGCCGCAGGTCAGCGCCATCCTCGTCACCCTCGATCCCGGTGCCGACGAAGCCGCCGTCCGCCGTGTCCTTGGCACCTGGCCGGACGTCACCGTCTACTCCACCCAGGAGCAAAAAGACCTGCTGCTCGCCGGCATGGTGGACAAGGCGCGCCGTCAGCTCGGCCTGTTTCGCGTCCTGCTCATCGTCATCTCCACCATCGTCATTGCGCTGATCGTCTACACCCTCACGCTCGACAAGATCCGCGACATCGCCCTGCTCAAGCTTATCGGCGCGCGCAATCGCGTCATTGGCGGCCTCATCCTCCAGCAGGCGCTGTTCATGGGGGCCTTCGGTTTCGGTCTCGCCTGGTGGCTGGGCTGGTATCTGTTTCCCTACTTCCCCCGGCTCGTACTCATCGAGACGGCCGACCTAGTTTCGCTCGGCCTCATCGTCATCGTCATCTCCACGCTCGCCAGCCTGATCGGCATCTGGAAGGCGCTGCGCGTCGAGCCCAACACGGTGCTCGCCGTATGAACGCCGCCGCTACCGAAGCACCCGCGATCGAGGTCACCAACCTGCGCAAGGTCTATGGCCGCGGTCACACCGAAGTCGTCGCCGTGCGCGATGCGACCCTGCGGATGGCACGCGGCGAAATCGTTGGTCTGTTCGGCCCCAGCGGCTCCGGCAAGTCGACGCTGCTCACCGCCATGGCGCTGATCAATCCGCCCACCGCCGGGCGCATCGCCATCGGCGGTCAGCCCGTCATGGACGGCCCGCACGCCCTGGTGGATGCCCGCGCGTTCCGCCGGCAGAACATCGGCTTCGTCTTTCAGAAACCCAACCTCATCCCGTTTCTGACCGCGCTGGAAAATGTCCAGGTGGCGCTGGAGATCAACGATACCCCGGCGCGCCAGGCCCGCCAGCGGGCGCTCGATCTGCTCGGTTACCTCGGCGTCGGCCCGCGCGCGAATAACCTCCCCGACGCGCTGTCCGGCGGCGAGCAACAGCGCGTCGCCATCGCCCGCGCGCTGGCCAATGAGCCCCGCCTCATTCTTGCCGACGAGCCCACCGCCTCGCTCGACGGCGCCCTGGGACGCCAGGTCATGGAGCTCTTCGCCAAGGTCGCTCACGAGCGCCACGCGGGGGTCCTCGTGGTCACTCACGACCACCGCACCCTCGATGTCTTCGACCGTATCCTCGATGTCGAGGACGGGGCGATCCGCGTCCGCACCGATCCCGATGCCTCCGTGCCTTCATGAGCGAGCCCACTGGCGAAGGCACTCGTCCAAAGGTCCGATGGGACCAGGGGAGTGGGGGAGAAGAAAAGGAAAAACGGCGAGGCTCGGTTTCTGGCGCTGGCCAACCTGGCTGACCCTGTCCCCTTTCCGCTCGGTTGCCTGGGAACGGTACGGCGCATGCCTGCAGATCATCGAGCCCAGTGTGCTGGCGCCGCCAAGCGTTACCGGAACTTCGGGTCCCGATAATCACCAATCCCGCTCAGCCCGCCTGTTCCGAAGATGCCGTAGCGGGTCGGGTCGCTGAAGAGCTGGATCGCGAATCCAATCGCGCTCTGCTCGGCCAGGGCGCGGTTGGCGAAGGGACCCGCACGGTTGTAGCGGTAGCTGTTGTCCTCCTCGGAGAGTCCCTGCAGGGTGCGCCGCGGATCGTGGAGGTCTCCCGACCAGGAGAACAACCCGTTCAAGCAAAGCTCCCGCTGGCCCGTGCGCTTGTGGGTGCGGAACGCGACGTAGTAGAACTCCACCGCCCCGTCGGAGACGATCCGGTAGCCCTGATTGCGATAGAAGTCCTGCATATCCCCTGGCGGCGCGGCGGGGGGCAGCACGATGGGTGGAGCGGGGGTTACCGGTGGTGCTGGTGGCACCAGGGGTGGCGTTTGCAGGATGAACTGGACGTAGAGCTGTGAGCCTTGGACGGGTCGGTCGAGTCTGACCAGGAAGGCATACTGTCCGCTCTGGGGTACACCGATGCGTGAGTTCCAGATCTCGGCGGTGGTGCCCTGATCAGGGAAGAACTGGAATCCCGGTGTTGGGTTGAGCGGTGTCACCGCCACCCGGGTATCGAAGGGCGCAGTGATGATCAACTGATAGCTCCCTTGCTGGAGGTACTGGTCGATGCGGTATGCCGACTCCTCTGCCCGGATTGCCAGGCTTAGCGTCTGGATTGCCGTGGCTGGCTGATGGTTCATGGCGTCCTCCTGATCTCTGTGACCGATATAGGGTATTCGATCCTGCGCCGCTGGACCCTGGAGAGCGAATTTATCACAGGGCGAGCGCGCATAAATCGTCACCCGAACACGACCTTAGCGAGGTAGTCGTCGTTGCAGGCTGCCTTGCGGCATTTCTTGGCGAGACCTAGGGACAAGGGTTCCTGCTCGAAGCGGTTGATGCAGAGGTGACGCAGCGAGATCATGATCGCCGGGGCGTTGCCTTTGCGGCTGCGGCTGGCGTCTTCG
>Ga0208980_10002373_pt1 | contig 11435 bp, 10 predicted proteins | sample WetSurMetagenome_3_FD_187993 | JGI IMG/M metagenome (GOLD analysis project Ga0208980, IMG submission 187993) | Wetland microbial communities from Twitchell Island in the Sacramento Delta, sample from surface sediment Aug2011 Site A1 Bulk (version 2) | ecosystem: Environmental > Aquatic > Marine...
CACCGCAAGACGTGGCACTGATGCGCAGTCACAACGTTCACACGTTCCTGGTTGGCGAAGCCTTCATGCGCCAGCCCGACCCCGGGTTGGAACTGGCGCGTGTTTTTGGATAAGGAAAGCCCATGACCAACACTTACGGCAAATACCCCTCCACCCGTCCCCGGCGCATGCGGCGCGATGTTTTTTCGCGGCGCCTGATGCGGGAGAATCTGCTGACAGCCAGCGACCTGATTTACCCAGTCTTCGTGCTGGATGGCGAGGCTCGTAGCGAGGCCGTTGCTTCAATGCCCGGCGTGCAGCGGCAAAGCATAGACCGGCTGCTGAAAACCGCCGAAGAGTGCGTCAAGCTGGATATCCCGGCATTGGCACTGTTCCCGGTGGTGGATCAATCGAAAAAATCGCTGGATGCTGCCGAAGCCTACAACCCCGATGGTCTGGTACCGCGTACGATCAGGGCATTGAAGCGCGCATTTCCAGAACTTGGGATCATCACTGACATTGCGCTCGATCCCTACACCAGCCACGGCCAGGATGGCCTGATCGATGAGGGCGGCTACGTGCTGAACGATGAAACCGTGGCGGTGCTGGTGAACCAGGCACTTTGCCATGCCGCTGCAGGTGCTGATATCGTGGCGCCCTCCGACATGATGGACGGCCGCATAGCGGCGATCCGACAAGCGCTCGAATTTGACGGTTACATCCACACTCGCATTCTGGCTTATTCTGCCAAGTACGCTTCAGCGTTCTACGGGCCGTTCCGGGATGCCGTCGGCTCTGCCGCCAATCTGGGCAAAGGTGACAAAACCACCTACCAGATGGATCCTGCCAATTCAGACGAGGCGCTGAAAGAGGTCACTCTGGATCTAGAGGAGGGGGCCGACATGGTGATGATCAAGCCCGGTATGCCTTACCTCGACATCGTGCGTCGGGTGAAAGATACATTTGGCGTGCCGACTTTCGCCTATCATGTCAGCGGCGAGTATGCGATGCTGAAGGCGGCCGCGCACAATGGCTGGCTGGACGAAAAAGCCTGCGTGCTAGAGGCCATGCTATCATTCAAGCGCGCTGGCGCGGACGGCGTCCTGACCTACTTTGCGCTGGATGTTGCCCGCTGGTTAAAGACTTAGAAGGCAACCATTGCTGCAACTTCCGGGACGGCCGCGCGTTTCAGCGAACCGTCATGCAACTGGCTCTTGGGTAGGCTGCGCAGGTCGTCAGTGGCAAACACTGTGAGCAGTATGGCGCCATACTCCCCTTCCAAGGAAACCCGCGGCAATTTCCGACGCTCGTTGCCGAAGCGGTAGGTTTTTTCTTCCATCCTGTACTTAATTCCTTGGTTTAGCAGGAACAATTCCACCTCCTTGAGGCTATCGGCAAACAGGTGGATTTCCGTTTCCGCATAACGCCCTGCCGTACCTTCCAGTACCGTGCCTACCAGATGGGGGTTAAAGAGTTTCAGTAAGCGCATCACTGCGAGAGCTTCGCTGCGTAGCCGGAGCAGGTGCTGTGGCTGCTCGGCGCTGCGATAAATTTCAAGATGTAGCCTGAGTTCTTGCTCGATTTCGCTATTGGTGGGCAGGCAATGTGAGTCGCTTGCACCAAGCTGTCTTGCGGCCTTGCGCTTGGCATGAGCGTAATCCTGCGTTCCATCTTCGGCCATCATGCGGGCAGCCAGTTGGGCGACCATCTGTCTTAGGTGCTGCGGGCGCAGGTTGGGGGGCATGAGTGAGGCCTTTAGAACAATTGTTCCGGATCAGGTGGCTCGCCTACCTTGGCGCTATTGTCCGCCGCCGGTTCGTTGCTACTATCTGCATTGGGTGGCGGGTTCTCCTGGTAAAAATATTCATAAATGCCACCTTGATATTCAGTCGCTCGCTCTCCAGTTGCCAGATTGACTTTGATCGATGTGATGCCGTCCGGCACCTGATAGGCTTCATCAGGCACATCCTGCAGTGCGCGAGACATATAGCTGATCCAGATCGGTAGTGCGGCAGCACCACCGGTCTCGCGGTTACCGAGCGAACGTGGCTGATCGAAACCGATCCAGGCAACGGCGACCTGGGTCGGGTTGTAGCCGGCGAACCAGGCGTCCATGTGATTGTTGGTGGTGCCGGTTTTGCCCGCGAGATCGTAGCGCCCAAGCTCCCTGGCTTTGGCAGCGGTGCCGATGCGGGCGACGTCCTGCATCATCGACGTCATGAGGAAGGCATTGCGCGGGTCGATCACCTGTTGAGCATTGACTCCAGCAATGGTTGGTTTAGCTTGTTCTATGGTCTTTCCGCTGTTATCGACGATTTTGTTGATCAGGTAAGGTGTAACGCGATAACCGCCGTTGGCGAACGTGGCGTAAGCCCCCGCCATCTGCCAAGGCGTGACGGAGCCAGCTCCTAGCGCCATCGCGAGATAAGCCGGGTGATCCTTGGCTGCGAAACCGAAACGGGTGATGTAGTCCTGTGCATAGTTGACGCCGATTGCCTGCAAAATCCGGATAGAAACCATGTTTTTCGATTTGGTGAGTGCCGTTCGCATGCGCATCGGCCCCTCGAATTTGTTGTCGAAGTTGTGCGGTTCCCAAGCTTGGCCGCTTCCTGTTTCTTCTGCTGAGATGACCAGTGGCTCGTCTTCGATGACGCTGGCCGGAGTGAAACCTTTTTCCAGTGCTGCTGAATAGATGAACGGCTTGAAACTTGAACCCGGCTGGCGCCAAGCTTGGGTGGCATGGTTGAACTTGTTGCGCTCGAAATCGAAGCCACCTACCAAGGCGCGCACAGCACCATTCTTCGGGTCTACTGCGACCAACGCGGCTTCGACTTGTGGCAGTTGGACGATTTGCCAGCCCTCGCCTTGCTTTCTTACACGGATCAAACTGCCGGGTTGTGGCTTCAGCTTGGAGGGGTTCTTGTCAGCCAGCACGGACTTGACCAGCAACAAGCCGTCACTGTTGATATTGATGACCTCCCCCCCTTTGCGGTAAGCCTTGATGTTGGCGGGATTGGCGGCTAGCACTACTGCTGGCTCCATATCCATGTATTCGTCCACCTCCGCCATGGCTTCTCGCAGGAACGGTTCTATGGCTTCTCCGGAAGCCTGAGCTAGATTGATTTTCCCCTCGGGCCCACGGTAACCATGGCGTTTGTCATAGTCGAGCACGCCTTGCAACACGGCCTTATTGGCCGCCTCCTGATTTGCTTTGAGAATGGTGGTATAAACTTTGAGACCGCTGCTGTAAATACTTTCACCATAGCGCTCATACAGCTGCTGACGTACGATTTCAGCGACATAGTCTGCAGCAAGATCGCGGGACTGGCGAGAGGCCTTCAAGTGGATGGGCTGTTTGAGCGCGGCTTGGTAAGTATTTTCGTCAATGAAGTTGAAGCGCCGCATGTGACGCAACACATCCTGCTGTCGGGACTGGGCGCGTTTCATGTTGGTAAAAGGGTTGTAGCGTGATGGTGCTTTGGGCAGCCCCGCCAGCATTGCCATCTCGGCCAGGCTCAACTTGTCCAACGGCTTGCCGAAATAAACTTGAGCTGCCGCTGAAAAACCGTAAGCGCGCTGGCCGAGGTATATCTGGTTGATGTAAAGCTCGAGAATCTGGTCCTTGCTCAGGCTCTGCTCGATTTTCATTGCCAGTAATGCCTCACCCGCCTTGCGTTTGAGAGTCTTCTCGCTGGACAGAAAGAAATTACGCGCCACCTGCATGGTAATGGTACTGGCACCTTCTCTAGCGTCTCCCGAGGTCAGGTTGGAAAGAATGGCACGCATAACGCCAATGGTGTCTATGCCGCCGTGCTGATAGAAGCGCCGATCCTCAATCGCCAGAATAGCATCTTTCATTTCTTTGGGAACGTCATTGATTTTGACCAAGGCGCGGCGCTCTTCGCCAAATTCACTGATCAGGTAACCGTCTTCGGAATAGACCCGCAGCGGGATTTTTGGACGATAGTCAGTCAGTGTTTCTAGTGACGGCAAATCGGGATAAATCAGTACAACGGCCAACGCGATCAGCGCGGAAATAGCCACCCCAATTGAGAGCAGGGTAAGTAACAGCAGTTGCCACCATTTTTTTGGGAACATTGAGGTATGAAGCGAAAACTATTAATAACAGCATTATATGCTTTGAAGCGAATAAATTAAATCACGAAGAATGCTTTACATGGCTTATGGTTGTTGCTAGGATTTAACGTAAATTATCTATGTGGCATGTAACTAATGAGGACAGAAAGGGAATTTCCGTTTGGAATTCGACTTTTTTAAGAAAATAGAACTGCCATTAATTGGTGTTGATATCAGTTCGGCCTCTATCAAGATGGTTGAGCTTTCCAAGGGTGGCAATGGCGTATATCAGGTTGAGAATTATGCTATTGTCCCGCTACCAAAAGAATCGGTGACAGATGGCAACATTACCAACCTAGAGAAAACGGGCGAAGCCATAGGACAGGCGTGGAAGCTTCTTGGCAGTCGCACGAAGCGGGTTGCGCTAGCGCTTCCTTCAACAGCAGTCATCAGCAAAAAAATTTTCATGCGAGCTGATTTGCGTGAACAAGAAATGGAACTGCAAGTTGAGGTGGAGGCAAATCAATACATCCCATTCCCCCTTGATGAGGTTAATATTGACTTTCAGGTGATGGGACCATCGTCGTCTGGAGTTGATGAAGTCGAGGTGCTAATCGCCGCATCTCGCAAGGAAAAAATAGAGGATCGTGTGGCCTCGGTGGAAACGGCTGGCCTAAAGGCGGTCGTCATGGATGTAGAAACCTATGCTACGGAAGCAGCTTGCCAGCTTGTAGTCAAGCAACTTCCGCAAGAGGGGCGGGAGCAAACCGTGATGGTTGTGGATATTGGCGCCTTCATGATGCATGTCAATGTTCTACATTACAATGAATCTGTTTATATCCGAGAGCAAAGTTTCGGTGGCAATCAGTTAACGCAGGAAATCCAGCGCCGATTTGGTTTGTCTGCTGAGGAGGCGGAAATTGCCAAACGCAAGGGCGGTTTGCCCGACAGTTACGAACCAGAATTGTTGCAACCATTTTTGCAATCGCTGGCGACGGAAGTCGCACGTGCCATGCAGTTTTTTACCAGTTCCACCCAGTTTAACCAAGTCGACCATATTGTGTTAGCGGGTGGATGTGCTGCAATTCCAGGCGTAGACCAGGCGGTGGCAAACCGGGTGAGAGTCAATACGATAATCGCCAATCCCTTCATCAATATGTCATTCTCCAACAAAGTGAATCAGCAAAACTTGTTCTCTGATGCGCCCAGTTTAATGATTGCCTGTGGATTGGCTTTGAGGAGGTTTGACTAAATAATGGTGCGCGTTAATCTTCTGCCATATCGTCAGATCAAGCGAGCTGAACTCCAGCGCCAGTTCAACTTGATGCTTATGGCTACTGTTACTGTTGGCGTTGCCATTGTGTTCCTTGTTCTTACCTATATCAATGAATTGAAGGATGTGCAGGAAGCGCGCAATAAACGGCTGGGAACGGCTATTGCCTTACTCGACAAGGAGATTGAGGAGATCAATAAGCTAAAAACAGAAATTGACAACGTGCTCGAGCGCAAGCAAGTGGTAGAGAAGCTGCAAACTGACCGTAGCCAGGCAGTAGTATTACTTAATGAACTTGCTAAGCAGCTACCCGAGGGAATATATCTCAAGTCCGTAAACCAAACCGGGGACTCAGTGCGCATCGAGGGTGTGGCCGACAGCAATGCGCGGGTGGCTGCGCTAATGCGCAACATGGGTAACTCGCAATGGTTTGAGACACCCCAACTTCTCGAAATCAAATCGATTCCATCCAAGGGGGCTAAGCAGAATTCTTTCATTATTACGGTGAAGCAAAAAAGCGCTTAAACCGCTTGAACGGGATAACCCCAAGGGCAAAAGATAAGATATGAAGCTTGAAGACATCGCCAGAATTGATCCGAAAAATCTAGGCCTCTTGCCGATACCGGTCAAGGCTGTGATATTAATAATGCTCCTAGTTATCGTTTTGGCAGCAGGTTTATCGGTTTTTCTGAAGCCGGCTTATGATGAACTCGAGATAACGAGGCAGAAGGAAGCTGAACTGCGCGTGATATTCCTCGCGAAGAAAGAACAAGCGATTAACTTGCCTATATACAAGCAGCAAATGGTGGATATCGAGCGCAGTTTCGGGGCTTTGTTGCGACAGCTGCCTAATAAATCGGAGATGGATGGTTTGGTGACGGACATCAACCAAGCCGGCTTGGAGCAGGGGCTGGAGTTCGAATTATTCAAGCCGGGACAGGAACTGCCAGCCGAGTTCTACGCTGTAATGCCGATCAATATTAAATTGACAGGTGATTTCTACCAGCTTGGCGCTTTTGCATATAGTATTTCCAAGCTCTCAAGAATTGTGACTCTCAATAATATTAAGATTACGCCAGTAGTTGGCAAGGATCAGTCCAGCGGCGTGCTTACTGTGGAAGCGGTCGCAAAAACTTATCGTTATCTTGATGGTAACGAGGCGGCAATAAAGAAGAAGCAAGCAGACAAGAAAAAGCCAAAGTAAAGCGAGTAGATTAGGTAATACGAATGATTGGGTTGAAATAGAAGGGGGCCGTTTGAAAGCACTTTCGGGAGTATTTGTGTTGTGTATATTGTTGGCTAGTTGCGGCGAGAGCAAAGAAGATGACCTTGACCGCTTCATGCGCAATGCTGGTAATGACATGCGCAGCAGGGTTAAGCCTTTACCTGAAGTGCAAGCATTTACGCCGCTATTGTTCAACCCCGAGAATAGCTTAAATAATCCTTTTATGCCGCGCAAGGTGATTGCTGTCAATAGTGGTGGAAAAAAGCCAGACTTGGATCGCCCTCGTGAAGTGCTTGAGTTTTTTCCTTTGGCGGATCTTAAGTTTGTTGGGCTGCTTCAAAAGGGTAAAACACGTTATGCTTTGATCAAGGCGCCAGATAACAGCCTACATCAAGTAGTACTAGGAAATCACCTTGGTCAAGATCTTGGTATGGTAGTCGAACTGACTGATAGCGAGGTCAAGATCAAGGAAAGCGTACAAGACGATTTGTCCGGGAAGTGGATTGAACGAGATGCGAGCATAAATTTGCAGGAATAGGGGTTGCTATGATGAATATTGCTAACTTTTCAAAATTTCTGGGCCTAGTCATTTTTTCGGTAAATGTTTCTGGGTGGGCTGGTGACATGACAGAGATGCCTGAACAGACCAACAAAATTGAGCAAGTTGATTTTGCTACTTTACCTGGTGGTAAAGTCAGCATAAAGATTCGAATGAGTCAGGATGTGGCAAACACACCTGCGGGTTTTACCATGAGTAATCCACCACGCATCGCGTTGGATTTTCCAAGTGTAGCAAATGGTACAAAGAAAAATGTGATCGATGTTGATCAAGGCATGCTCAGAAATGTTAACTTGGTACAAGCTAAGGACCGAACACGGTTAGTGCTTAACCTCAGCAAGGCTGCCAAGTACACCACTAGCGTTAACGGTAATGCTGTGCTAGTGGTACTGCAGGAGGCCGGGCAAGCAACAACATCAAATACTAACGTAACCCACTTTGCCGAGGCTAAATTGTCTGATCAGCAGCACGCTATCAAGAACGTAGATTTTCAGCGGGGCAGAAATGGTGAGGGGCGTATTGATGTTCAGCTTTCTGATGCTGCTACAGGTATTGATATACGGCAACAGGGCAAAAACATTATTGTTGATTTTATCAATACAGATACGCCAGAAGTCCTTGAGCGCAGATTGAATGTGGTTAACTTCAACACCCCCGTATTGAATATCGATACCATGAAGCAAGGTAAAAACACGCGCATGATTATCGAGCCTAAGGGAAACTGGGAGTATTCATCCTACCAAGCAGACAAACGTTTCACCATTGATGTGAAAGCGATTGTAGAGGACCCGAACAAGCTGGTGCAGGGTTCGAGAGCCGGATTCAACGGCGAAAAACTATCGCTTAATTTCCAAAATATTGAAGTTCGTTCCGTATTACAGGTAATTGCCGACTTTACAGGCCTTAATGTGGTGACAAGCGATACAGTAAGCGGAAGCATAACGTTGCGTTTGAAAGATGTGCCATGGGATCAGGCAATGGACATCATTATGCAAAGCAAAGGGTTATCGCAACGTAAAGTAGGTAACATCATTTGGGTTGCTCCTTCGGGTGAGCTGGCTGCAAAGGAAAAAATGGATCTTGAGGCTCAGCAGCAAGTCGAGGATCTAGAGCCGCTTTATACTGAAGTATTTACTCTCAAATATCAAAAGGCGGCTGATGTTAAAACTATACTGACTGACGCGAAGCAAAAGATACTTTCCAAGCGCGGTAGCGCTGTGGTTGATCCACGAACCAATACTTTGTTCGTGCAGGATACTGCCAAGTATATTTCAGGTGTGCAGCGTATCATCAACAAAATTGATATTGCTGTTCGCCAGGTACTGATTGAAAGTCGGATTGTGATTGCGGCCGACGGTTTCTCGAAAGAGTTGGGGGTCAGGTTTGGGGTTGTTCAAAATCCGTATCTGGGTGGTGGGAAACCTGGAGATGGATGGAACACTATGATTAGTGGCTCTACAAAAAGCAACTATGGAACTGCAGCAACTGGCGTTACGACTACACCCACAGACCTCAATGTGAATTTGCCAGCAACATCTGCGAATGCTGGTAGTTTTGCTTTTTCTATCTTTAAGCTACCTGCAGGGTTCTTGCTTAATCTTGAACTTTCCGCGGCCGAAGCGGATAGCAAGAGCAAGGTGATTTCCAGTCCGCGCGTCATCACCATGAACCAACAAAAAGCCACCATAGAGCAGGGCGTGGAAATTCCCTACCAGCAGGCCTCAAGTAGCGGCGCAACCAATGTATCATTCAAAAAAGCAACACTTTCGCTTGCAGTGACGCCGCAAATTACACCTGATGACAAGATCAGTATGGAATTGGATGTACACAAGGACTCGGTAGGCAAAATTTACAGTGGTGTGCCGTCAATCGACACTCGTCAAGTTACTACTCAGGTGCAAGTGGATAACGGCGAGACAGCTGTTCTGGGGGGGATTTACGAGGAAGAAAAGACTGAACAGGTGGACAAAATACCGTTTTTTGGGGATCTACCAGTACTCGGACATTTGTTCAAACGCAATAGCCAGTTATCGACGAAGAATGAGTTACTGATCTTTATTACACCTAAATTGATGCAAGACAGCGTTCTGTAGAAGCGTATTCCTTTCGCTGACGGCCATCGGTAAAATGCCCGCCATGCAAGTGACGGGCAATATTTTTCTGGTCGGGCTGATGGGTGCCGGCAAGACCACGGTCGGCAAGGTGCTCGCCAAGCATTTAGGCAAGGCTTTTTTTGACTCCGATCACGAAATAGAAAGCCGTACCGGGGTCAATATCCCTCTTATATTTGAACTGGAAGGCGAAGCGGGGTTCCGCAAGCGCGAGGCCTCCGTCATCCAGAATCTGACCCATATGCATGATATCGTGCTGGCTACTGGCGGTGGTGCCGTTTTGCTGAAGCAGAACCGCGAAAATCTCAGCCAGAATGGTATTGTCATCTATCTGAGGGCCAATGTCGCGGAGCTCTGGTTGCGCACTCGTAATGACAAGCATCGGCCATTGTTGCAAACCGAAAATCCGCGAGCCAGACTGGAGAAGCTGTTTGCCGAGCGTGACCCACTGTACTGTGAAATTGCCGATTTAATTGCAGATACCGGCGGCCAACCGGTCAGCGCTATCGTGCACTATCTTGAGGAAGCTCTGGAACAATATGCAAACACTCACCGTTGATCTGGGCGAGCGATCTTACCCCATCCATATCGGTCAGAACCTGCTGGACCGTGCGGAACTGATTCTGCCGTACCTCAAGCGCAAGCAGGTAGCCATCATTACCAATACTACAGTGGCGCCGCTTTATCTGGAAAAGCTTGCCACACCGTTAATCGCACAAGGCGTTGCAGTGCTGCGCATCGTTCTGCCTGATGGAGAGCAGTACAAGAATGCCGAGACGCTCAATACGGTCTACGATGCCCTGCTGGCAAATCGCTGCGAGCGCAGCACTACGCTGATTGCGTTGGGTGGTGGCGTGATCGGCGACATGACAGGCTATGCGGCAGCTACCTATTTGCGCGGCGTGCCATTCATCCAGATACCCACTACTTTGTTGTCGCAGGTCGACTCCTCGGTCGGCGGCAAGACCGGCATCAACCATCCGCGCGGCAAGAACATGATCGGTGCCTTCTACCAGCCACAGCTGGTACTGGCCGACACCGAAACCCTCAATACCTTGCCGGAGCGCGAGCTTTCGGCCGGCTTGGCCGAAGTGATCAAGTACGGCTTGATTCGCGATGCGGACTTTTTCGACTGGCTGGAAGCCAATATGGCCAAGCTGTTGGCGAGAGAGCCCGTTGCGCTGGCCTACGCCATTCATCGCTCTTGCCTGAACAAGGCCAAAGTGGTCGCTGCAGACGAACGCGAGAGTGGCGAGCGCGCCCTGCTCAATCTCGGCCACACCTTCGGCCATGCCATCGAGAACGGTATGGGCTACGGTGTCTGGCTGCATGGCGAGGCGGTAGCTGCCGGTACCATGCTGGCGGCTGATCTGTCGTATCGCAAGGGCTGGCTGAAGGAAGCTGATGTAGCGCGCATTGCGCGCTTGTTTCGGGCGGCTAACCTGCCGACGCAGGCACCTGCGCTTGGTGCGGAGCGCTATCTCGATCTCATGGGGCTGGACAAGAAAGTGGCCGACGGCAAAATACGCTTCATCCTGCTGCAAGGCATCGGCAAGGCCGTCATGACGGGCGATTTCCCTGCGGACGCACTGCAACAAACGCTGGCGCTGGAATGAGTGCTCTAGCTTGCTGCGCGGCAAATCCGCAGCGGTCGCGAGGCAGGAGGCATCCGGAAGCTCCTCCACAGGGCCGCAACGAGTTCCAGCGCGACCGCGACCGCATCATCCACTCCACCGCCTTTCGCCGTCTGGAATACAAGACCCAGGTATTCGTCAACCACGAAGGCGACTTGTTCCGCACCCGCCTTACTCATAGCCTGGAAGTGGCGCAGATCGGTCGCGGCATTGCACGCAACCTTGGCTTGCACGAAGACTTGGTGGAGGCTATCGCCTTGGCGCATGACCTCGGCCACACGCCGTTTGGACATGCCGGGCAGGATGCCCTCAACGAATGCATGCGCGAATACGGTGGTTTCGAGCACAACCTACAGTCGCTGCGCGTGGTGGAACTGCTGGAACAACGCTATGCCGAATTCGACGGCCTCAACCTGACGTTCGAGGTGCATGAGGGCATTCTCAAGCACTGTTCCTTGCAGAGCGCGAAGCAACTTGGCGAACTTGGCGAACGATTCCTCAACAAGCGACAGCCTTCGCTGGAGGCGCAGGTCACCAACCTGGCCGACGAGATCGCTTACAACAACCACGACGTGGA
>Ga0208980_10002374_pt1 | contig 11433 bp, 10 predicted proteins | sample WetSurMetagenome_3_FD_187993 | JGI IMG/M metagenome (GOLD analysis project Ga0208980, IMG submission 187993) | Wetland microbial communities from Twitchell Island in the Sacramento Delta, sample from surface sediment Aug2011 Site A1 Bulk (version 2) | ecosystem: Environmental > Aquatic > Marine...
TGCCAGGCGCTTCCACCAGGGATCCCCTTCACCCGGGACCCACAAGGAATACAGCAGGAAACCCAACCCCGAAATCCATAAGATCAAATTCAACGTGGTAAACCGGTTCCCGCCGAACGCAAAGAAGGACAGCATCAGTAGGAGGACGCTTACAAGGAAAGGGATCCTGCGGTAGCCAGTGTGAAAAGCACGGTTCACTTCCGGCCGGTTTAAAGGCAGCTCCCATTCTTTGGTTAATATAGCTGCCACCGCCAGGAACGCCGCGAAAGCGTATAACCCTACCGCTCCTTTAATGCTGGGATTCGGGGGTTCCATCAAAGCTTGAGCGATCAGGGCAAATACAAGTGCACCGAAAGTTTTCCAGGGTCCAATCCTAAAACCTGTTGATTTTCTCCCCTGAGATTCAAGCGGTGCTGTTGGTGGAAGGCTGGGTTCTTCAGGCTTTTCCGTGAGAGAAGTATCCATCTCCTCCTGGTGCAGTTGCCGCTCAGGTTTTTTCTTCCAGAATTGAATTTGTTCTTTCAGCAGATCGAGGAGGCTTGGTTCTTTCATGGCTGTGCATTGTCCCGGTTTAGTCTTTCCTGATGATACCTTAAAAATCTAACCGCCTTTTACTTCGCTTTTCGGGTCAAATAAAAAGCATAGGACCCTTTCGACTGTCTCGGTGGCTCATCAAATGACCGTTGAACGATTCTTAAGGTCAGCCACAGGTTCCATCGCCGGGGAAGGAGTATCCACCTTCGAAATAGAAAATGACATACAAGAGAGGGCAACCCCAGGTAATGCCCCCATTCCAGGATCGCCAGGCTGCGCGGGGAAAAATAATCCCATTGATCTTCGATAATGAATCCATGCTTCGCCAGGCGCTCCTGCCAAACGGCTCTCGAATCGCAATGTTGATGGCGTGAAATGCGATTGAAAAAGCCTCTGTACCCCTGAGCAAGACCGTGAAGTCCTACCCGATCCAACCAGTTTGAAATGGAAAGCGTCGCAAGGAAATTCTCGTTGGGCACGCAGAAAATAAATGGCGCATCTGGTTTCAGCACTCGGGATAATTCCTCGAGTACCGGGTCAAGCTCCGGGATATGCTCTAAAACCGAATTGCTCACTGCGGAGGAAAAATATTCGTCCTCAAAAGGGATTTGATCTCCATTCCCCTGTACGACGTGGCGATATTTCCCCTCCCGGCCCGCCTGCCGCACTGGTCCTGTCCACGGATCCAGCCCGACGCTTACCTCTTCGTTAAAGGCGATCCGGGAAAAGTGGCCGTCCCCGCAGCCCAGATCCAGACTTGGTGAGGGTAGCTCGATATTCTCATAAACTCTCGCTTCCACCGCCCGCAGTAACCCGCGGAAATAGGGCAGGCTGGAAATATTTAACCAAAGGTAATCCTTACCGCCTAAATTCATTTTCGATGGATCTCCTCGGTGATTTTCTCAAACAGTGCTTCATATTCCGCCGCAATTGAATCCGGGCTGTAGAACGCCTTTAACTCTTTTTCAGGGACAACGGTTTGATTCTTATCCGCGAGGATCTCCAAAACGGCGGCAGCAAGGGCTTGGGAATCGCCTATCGGGATGACTCTGCCCATGTGATGGGTCAACACAGGCTGCCGAACACCCGGCAGGTTGGAAGCCACGCAAGGGACCCCGTTCATCATCGCTTCTATTTGAACCAATCCAAATGCCTCGGTGGAGTTCAAACTGGGCAGCACCAGCAGGTCAATATTCGGGTAAAACTTTGCCATATCCAGCGGATTCAGAACTCCCAGAAACCGCCAGTTTCCATTTTTAATGAAGTTGTCGATGCGAGGCTTCAACCTTTCAAAATACGCTTCCTCACCGGGGATATTCTGATAAGGACCCGCAAATTGAAATAGCGCTTTGGGGTATTTTTCCAAGATGGTCGGCATGGCATCCAGCAGCACTTCCACTCCTTTTTCTGTGGCAAACCGGGCAGCCATCCCAATCACCGGCCGCTGTTGAAGTGGATTATGTACACTGGAAAATTTCTTGATCTCTGCGGTTGTTACATCGGCTAATTCCACCGGCGGCTGGATCACCTGCAATTTATCCAGGTAGCGCCTGAGGTAACTGGAATGTTCTGCGTAATCGCGGGTATAGGTGACGATCCGGTGTGTCCAGAGTGCGGCCAGGTTGTTGGCTACTTTCACGGCCAGGTTAGCCAATTGGGGAATTGGACCCGGTGGCATGAGCAGATCGCAGTGATAGGTGATGACAGTGGGTTTCCGATACAATTTTCCGCGTAAGGCAATTCCGGCAGCATCGAATTGCGGCAGATGAAGCTGGATGGCATCATTCTCGCGTACCAGCCTGCTGGCGCGCAAACCAAATGAAGGCATCACCACGCCCTTGCTCAACCGAAAGGCAACTGGAACCCGCAGGATTCGCACGCCATCCTGAGTTTCCTCTTCTGGAAGCGCACTGTCGTATTGCGAGGTCAGGATGGTCACCTGATGGCCTCGCCTGACCATGGCCCGGGCAAGGCGTTCGGCATAGATGGTCAATCCGCTGGTGTGCGGCCGGTAATACGTTAGGACGATCAGTAGTTTCATTCAGCGATGAAGATCAGAATAAATTCTTGTTTGCAACCACCCAGTCAAACAACCTTCGGATGCCTTCCTCGACACCCACCTTGGGTTCCCAGCCAAGCACCCGTTTCGCCTTTTGGATATCGGAAACGAAAACCTTCTGGTCCCCGGGTCGCCAGTCGCCCCACTTTGCCTGGATCGGATGCCCCAGCAGTTTTTCCAGGATCGGAGCGAATTCCGTCCAAACCGAGATCACATTCTTGGAACCGCCGCCGATGTTGAACACATTGCCAGCCGACTTATCCTTCCTGGCAATCGCCGCATCATAGGCGTCCAACAGGTCTTCCACAAAAAGCAGGTCGCGGATCTGCTTCCCGTCCCCATAGATGGAAAGCGGCCGGCCCAGCACCGAAGCGATCACGAACCAGGCCACCCAACCCTGGTCCTCGATCCCAAACTGGCGGGTTCCGAAAATGCAGCTCTGACGAAACACCACCGTAGGCAGGCCGTAGATCCGGGCGTAATCCCGCACGTATTGATCCCCGCTGCCCTTGGAGCAGCCGTATGGGGAATGGAAGTCAAGCGGCTGCTGCTCATCCATTCCTTCGGGGAAGTCACGATATCGGTAGCGGGTTGCATCCTCCACCACCACCACGTCCAGCATTTCCCCATAGACCTTGTTGGTGGATGCGTAGAGGAAAATCGGATTCCTGCGGGACGCCCGGGCAGCTTCAAGTGTGTTGAAGGTGCCCAGCGCATTGATCTCAAAATCTTCACGCGGTTTGATCACAGAGGTGGTCACTGCCACCTGGGCGGCGAAGTGAAGAATGATATCCGCTTCCCGCGCGGCATCGGTGATCGCCGCCGCCTCGCGCACATCCCCCTGGATAAGCTTGAAGGCATTATCGCCGAAAGTCTCCCGCAGCCATTGGAGGTTGAGCCGCGAGCCGGACCGGGAAAGGTTATCAAATATCGTAACTTTCTCATTTCGTTTGATCAGGCGGGCGGCATAGTTGCAACCGATAAATCCGGCGCCTCCAGTGATCAGGTAATTCTTAGGCATTTTTTTGCTCCATGACTGCATCCTCCGGGGTTTGCCGCAGCCCCAGATCGTGCATCAAACTGGATATGGATTTTCCGGAATTAGCCAACCCGTACAGCCCAAAGGCTCCGTTGATTGTGATATTTAACAAATGAGTGGTTATCCCATAAGCCAGGGCACTGGAAGCATCCACATTGAATAACGAGAAAGCCGCGATCGAAGACGCTTCCCAAATGCCGATCGAGGCAGGTGCGGAGGGAATGGCGATCCCAAGGGCGATAATTCCCAATCCCAGTGCGCACCACCACAACTGCACGTTAGGAACGAACTGGCTCAGGATAACATAAGTTTCAATGATGGCGATTCCCCAGGAGAGCAGCATCAACCCCAGGCTCGAGATGAATTGCACCGGGTTGCGCAGCGCGCTCAACCCCAGAAAAAATGCATCCACCTGCGGCAGGACGTGCTTGCGTACATTCTCATTGCCCGACCCTTTTTTTACGATCCAGGCTTCCACCGGAGCGCGGTTTCTGGCTAGCAGAAATAACACCACAAATCCGAGGAAAACCACCGTCAGGGTGGCGATCGCCACTGGCTTCGCCCAGGATAACCCCAATGCAAAAGGCAGCAGCGAGATGATCAGCCCGGCAGCAATGGCAAGATCGAAGGATCGTTCGATGATGATAGTCGAAAGCACCCGCACCGCGCCAAGTCCGGTCTCACCTCCCAGAAGCAGCGCCCTGCCCAATTCACCCAGTCTGAAGGGCAGGAAATTGTTGATCAGGTAGCCTTCGTTCATCGCGATGAAAGCCTGCCAGACAGTTGCCTTTTTATCCAGCAATATCCGCCACGCTGCCGCCCGGGCAACCAGGGATATCAGGTAAAGGATCACTCCCAGAAGAAGAATTTTGGGTTGGACCTTCTGCATCGCCAGCTGCAGACCCTGCATATTGATGATTTTTAAAATGAAGTAAATCGCCCCGATGCTCAGGATCAAACCCGGCAGCCAGCGCTGAATTTTTAGGGACGCAATCCTTGATCTAAAACTCACTCATCCTCCAGGCGCAGCACAGCCATGAACGCTTCCTGGGGGATCTCCACATTCCCAACCATTTTCATGCGTTTCTTGCCTTTTTTCTGTTTTTCCAGCAATTTTTTCTTACGGGTGATATCTCCCCCGTAGCATTTGGCCAGAACATCCTTCCGCAAGGCTTTTACGTTCGCCCGGGAGATGATGCGCCCATCCGCGGATGCCTGGATGGCAACATCATAAAGCTGCCGCGGGATCAGTTCCTTGAGTTTCGTCACCAAACGTTGACCCTTGTGATAAGCCTGATCGCGGTGAACTATAGCTGCCAGGGCATCCACAGGTTCGCCGCCCACCAGCACTTCCAACCGGGTCAAGTCACCGGGGCGATAGCCGATAAAAATATAATCCATCGAGGCGTACCCGCGCGTGCGGGATTTCAGCTCATCAAAATAATCCACAATGATTTCGGATAGCGGGATCTCAAAATTGAGCTGTACCCGGTTGGGCGCAGGGTAATCCTGGCTGGTGTAGATTCCATGCTTTTTGGTGGTCAACTCCATGATCGGTCCGTAGAACTCGGTGGGGGTAATGATCTGCAGCTTCATCCACGGCTCGCCGATTTCAGTGAAAAGCGCAGGGTCGGGCAGCTTGGCGGGGGAATCAATGGTGACCATCTCCCCGCTCAACAAGGTCACCTGGTATTCCACAGAAGGCGCGGTGACGACGATATCCATATCGTATTCGCGTTCCAGCCGCTCCTGGATGATCTCCATGTGGAAAAGACCCAGAAAACCGCAGCGGAAACCAAAATTCAACGCCTGCGAGGTCTCGGGTTGGTAGTCCAGCGAGGCGTCGTTCAATTGAAGCTTTTCGAGTGCTTCCTTAAGATTCTCGTAATCCTCGCCCTCCACCGGGTAGATGCCTGCGAAAACCATCGCCTTGGGGTGGTGATACCCGGGCAGGGGCGTAGTTGCCGGGGCATTCGCCTGGGTGATGGTATCTCCAACCCGGCACTCGCGCACGGTTTTTAACCCGGTGGCGATATACCCCACGTCGCCAGCCTCCAGGATGTTGATCGGACGCATATCGGGACCGAAGATCCCGATCTCCACCGGCTTGATCTCCGTGGCGGTGATCATCAAACGCAGGATATCTGTTGAATGTATGATCCCCTGCACCACGCGGATGTAGGCGATAACGCCCTTATAGGAATCATAGTGGGAATCAAAGATCAACGCCTGCAGCGGGTTTTCGTTGTGCCCGATGGGAAAGGGCACTTTTTCCACGATTTCTTCCAGCACTTGCGCAACATTGGTGCCTTCCTTCGCGGAAATTCGTAGAATTGAATTGGCTGGGATTCCCAGGAGCGCGGATAGATCCTCAGCGATGACATCCGGCTGGGCGGAGATGAGGTCAATTTTATTGATTACGGGAAGTATGGTCAGGTCGGCGTCGAGCGCCAAATAAAGGTTTGCGAGGGTCTGCGCTTCGATCCCCTGGGTGGCATCCACCACCAGCAGCGCGCCCTCACAGGCAGCCAGCGCGCGGTTCACTTCATAATTGAAGTCCACGTGCCCGGGGGTATCGATCAAGTTCAGTTCATACGACTGCCCATTTTTTGCCTGGTAATTCATCCGCACCGCGGAGGCTTTGATCGTCACCCCTTTTTCGCGCTCCAGGTCCATGGAATCAAGCACCTGCTCGACCATTTGCCTATCCGAAACCGTGCCGGTAATTTGAAGGAGCCGATCGGCCAGGGTGGATTTCCCGTGGTCGACGTGCGCGATGATGGAAAAATTCCGGATATGGTCGGTCGTCATGACGCTGGCTAGTATACCTTATTTTATTTCGCGGGCATTTTCGAGCGCTTTGGCGATCAAATCCGCATCAACAGCCTTGTCCGAACCGTGATTCCATATATAAAGCAGGAATTCCCGGTTTCCCTTGGGACCCAGCAACGGCGAAGGGATCAGCCCCTGGATGGAAAAGCCCGTATTGCGTGCACTTTCTAATACATTCATCAGCACCTGGCGGTGGATCTCCGCATCACGGATCACCCCTTTCCCTTTCGCAGCCGCCTCCCGACCGGCTTCGAACTGCGGTTTGACCAATATGATCGCCTTTCCTGAACCTTCTTTAAGGAGGTTGGCCATCACAGGTAGGATCGTCTTGACGGAAATAAAGGAAACATCCACCGTGATGAGATCTGTTTTTTCAGGCAATCCATTCAGGTTGCGGGCATTGGTTTTTTCCATCACCACAACCCTATGGTCGTTCCTGAGCTTCCAGTGCAGAATCCCCTGCCCAACATCCACGGCGTATACCCGGGCAGCGCCATGCTGCAGGAGGCAATCGGTAAACCCGCCGGTGGACGCGCCCAGGTCGGCACATACAAACCCGGAAAGATCGGTGAGGTTGAATCTTTCCACAGCAGCTTCCAGCTTTTCCCCGCCGCGCGAGACGTACCTCGGCCCGAGGTCGATCATGATCACATCCCCGCTGATAACAGGGTCGGAAGCTTTCAATGCTAATTGACCATTAACCGAGACCTGCCCGGCCATGATCAGTTTTTGCGCCAGGCTGCGGCTTTCGGCTAACCCCCGCTCCACCATTTCGAGATCAAGCCTGGATTTTGGCATGCTTGAATTTTACTTGCGATTGCGGAGAATCTACCTTTGATTCTGCTGTGGCGAGTTATGATATTATTTAATTCATGATCAAAGCCATAATTAAATCCATGCGTCCCCGCCAGTGGACCAAGAACGTCTTCGTGCTGGCTCCGCTGGTTTTTGACCGCCAATTGACCAATGTGACTGCGCTGACACGCTCGGTGGCGGGCATGCTGCTTTTCTGCCTGATCTCGAGCTGTGTGTATGTGCTCAACGACATCATGGACGTGGAATCAGACCGGGTCCACCCTGATAAAAAAAACCGCCCCATCGCCTCGGGGGCGCTACCCATCAAGGGTGCCTATCTCCTGGTCGCGGTACTGCTACTCATCACCATCCCGTTATCCTTCTGGCTTTCCCCGGCTTATGGGATCATCGCACTGATCTATTTCGGGATCAACCTGGCTTATTCCATCTGGCTCAAACACATCCCGCTGATCGATGTGCTGATCATCGCCGCCTGCTACGTCCTGCGGGTTGCCGCTGGTGTGGTGCTCATCACCGTGCAGCGCTTTTCCCCCTGGTTGTATATTGTTACAACCCTTTTCGCGCTCTTTATTGGGTTCGGCAAACGCCGCGCTGAGCTTTCGCTTTTGGAAGGAGAAGCGAAATCCCATCGCCGGGTATTGGATGGTTATAACATCCCCCTTCTCGACCAGTTGATCACCATTGTCTCCGGCACAACAGTTGTGGCATATAGTCTCTATACTTTCACCGCACCAAACGTCCCCCCCAACCACGCCATGATGCTCACCATCCCCTTCATTCTTTACGGGATCTTCCGCTACCTGTGGCTGATCAGCGTCAAGCATGCCGGCGGGGCTCCGGAAGAGCTGGTTTTCACCGACCGCCCACTGCAGGTTACCATCCTGCTCTGGGGGTTATCGGTGCTGCTTATCTTTTACACTTCCTGACCCAATGCCCGCGGTTACAGCCCACGCGCCTGCTAAATCCATCCTTTTCGGCGAACATGCCGTCGTCTACGGCCGACCCGCGATCGCGATCCCGGTGTTCGAAAGGCAGTCCACCACTTATATCCTTGCGAATCCTCGCGGGCAAACCGGCGAGGTGACCATCGAAGCGCCAAATATCGGGTTGAATTCCAGCCTTGGCGCTCTCGATCCCTCCCACCCTTTCCGCATCGCCATCTCCCGTACCCAGCAGGCTGTCGGCGCCGCCTCGATCCCGGCCTGCCATATTCGCGTCGTTTCCACCATACCCATCGCCAGCGGCTTGGGATCCGGCGCGTCGATTGCGGTCTCGCTCGCCCGCGCATTCTCGCTCTTCCTGGGTCACCCGCTCAAGGATGAGCAGGTCAGCGCCATCGCCTTCGAGGTAGATAAGGTCTATCACGGCACCCCCTCCGGCATTGATAATTCCGTCATTGCCTTCGGCAAACCCATTTACTTCATCAAGGATCAGCCCTTCACCCTGCTCGCCCCGGCCAGCCCGTTGGATTTCCTGATCGCCGATACCGGCGTCCGCAGCTCCACCCGCAAGATGGTGCTCGGTCTGCGGGAGCGGTGGCAGCAGGAACATGCCAAATACGATAAGTTTTTTGAAGTCATTGAAAGTATCGTGGTTCAGGCCCGTGCTTCCATTGAAGAGGGCGATCCCGGGAATCTGGGCGATCTGATGAACCAGAATCACTTTCTGCTGCAGGATCTCGGGGTCTCCCATCCGATGCTGGATCAACTCACAGAAACTGCTGTTACAGCTGGAGCACTGGGTGCCAAGCTCTCCGGGGCTGGCGGCGGCGGAAACATGATCGCCCTGGTGGAACCAGACCGAAGCGACGCAGTGGATGCAGCCCTGCGGGCAGCCGGAGCGGTGGAGGTCATCCACACCCGCGTGAAAGCCGGAAAAGGATAAACCGCATGCTCGTTTTCCTAAAACTTGGCGGTTCGCTCATCACCAACAAGGCTGGTATCCAGCAGCCCAGGCTTCGGCTGATGCGGCGTTTGTTCGGCGAGATCCGCGCGGGCATGGAAGCAAACCCGGACCTGCAGATCCTGCTCGGTCATGGCTCGGGTTCCTTCGGGCACGTCCCCGCCAGCAAATTCGGCACCCTGCAGGGAGTGCAGACCCAGGAAGAATGGCAGGGGTTCGGCGAAGTCTGGCAGGCGGCGCACACGCTGAATCATATTGTGATGAACGAACTCGCCATCGCCGGGCTGCCAGCCATGGCGGTATCCCCATCCTCTGCCATCGTTTCCCGCAACCGCGAGATCCTCGATTGGGAAATCGCCCCCATCCAGGCTGCCCTGTCCGCGGGAATCCTGCCGGTTGTCTTCGGCGACGCGGTCTTCGACCAAACCCTGGGCGGGACGATCCTATCCACCGAGGACCTCTTCGTCCACCTCGCCCCCCGCCTGCACCCCGCGCGCATCCTTCTCGCCGGGGAGGAAAAAGGTGTCTGGGCGGATTTTCCGCAAAAGAAACACCTGATTCGGGTCATCACCCCGTATTCTTTGAGAAAAATGGATCAACAGCCGGATATCTCGAAATATGTGGATGTGACCGGGGGCATGCGGCAAAAAGTGGAGATGATGGTTACCCTCGTTGAGTCCAATCCCGCAGTGGCTGTTTCCGTCTTTTCCGGCAGCCAGCCCGGGGCGCTTTTCAATGCGTTGGCAGGTTCCGCGGTCGGGACCACCATTCGCGCGGATGAACCGAAGGAAAGATAAAATGAAGATCGATCGGAAATCACTCGAATTATTGGAGAACCATTCCCTCGCCCCCTACGGGATGCAGAGCAGCCAATCCAAAGGTCGCACCCACCCCGAAAGCGAGCCCGCCTACCGCACCTGCTTCCAGCGTGACCGCGACCGAATTTTGCATACAACCGCCTTCCGCCGCCTGGAGCACAAGACCCAGGTCTTCATCACAACCGAGGCGGATTACTACCGCACCCGCCTGACCCACACCCTGGAGGTGGCCCAGATCGGCCGCACCATCGCCCGCGCTTTGGGCGCCAACGAAGACCTGGTGGAAGCCATCTGCCTGGCGCACGACATGGGTCATTCACCCTTCGGGCATTCCGGCGAGGTGACCCTTGCCCGCCTCATGAAGGCTGATGGCGGTTTCGACCACAACAAGCAATCCCTGCGCATTGTCGATGAGCTGGAGGATCGTTTTCCGAATTTCCACGGACTAAACCTCACCTGGGAGGTGCGCGAAGGGATCGTCAAACATGAATCCGAGTACGACCAGTCGGACGCGGATAAATTCAACCCGCAATTGCGAGGTCACATCGAAGCCCAGATCACCAACGTTGCCGACGAGCTGGCTTATACCGCCCACGATCTGGATGACGGCCTGCATTCCGGCATCATCACCCTCGAGGATCTGGGGGAGATCGAGATCTGGAAAAGCCTGACCACGGACCTGGAGATCCCCTGCCACGACCTTGAGGAAAAAACCCGCCACCGGATCATTCGCAGGCTGATCGGGCTGGAAGTGACCGATATAATAGATATATCCGACCAAAATATTCAAAAAGAGGGGATCGCATCGGTTGAAGAGTTGCAGCGCCTGCCGTATAATGTCGTTTCATTCTCGAAGAGCCTTGCGGGGCAGAACCGGCAGTTGAAGGATTTTCTCTTCGCGAAGATGTACCGGCATTACCGCGTGGTGCGCATGGCAGCCAAGGCGGAAAGGGTCCTAACCGATCTATTCACCGCCTACCTGGGTGAACCGACGATCCTGCCGGATCATATCCGCTGCAATTTCGCCCGATTTGGCGAAGCCCGCACGATCTGCGACTACATCGCCGGGATGACGGATCGATTTGCGGTTGAAGAACATAAACGCCTGTTTGAGCCTGGCGTACTCCCTTGATCGAGGTTTCTGATGACTGAGATTTCGTACCTGACAAAAGATGGAGAGACCCGCCTGCGCGCGGAGCTGGCCGAGTTGAAAGGACCCCGGCGCGAGGCGCTTGCCAAACGCCTGCGCACCGCCATCCAGCAGGGGGATCTTTCCGAGAATGCAGATTACATCCAGGCCAAGGAGGAACAGGCCTTCCTGGAAGGGCGCATCCTGGAGTTGGAACAGGTGCTGCGGGATGTGGTCATTATCGACGAGATGGCAAGTGCGAAGGATGTGGTGGCAGTTGGCGCGCGGGTCACCGTGGAGGAAG
>Ga0208980_10002375_pt1 | contig 11430 bp, 8 predicted proteins | sample WetSurMetagenome_3_FD_187993 | JGI IMG/M metagenome (GOLD analysis project Ga0208980, IMG submission 187993) | Wetland microbial communities from Twitchell Island in the Sacramento Delta, sample from surface sediment Aug2011 Site A1 Bulk (version 2) | ecosystem: Environmental > Aquatic > Marine...
CCTCTTTCTGAAACTCAAGGCCGGCAGTAACACCATGAGACGAATATTTTTTAAAATCTTCCGGCCTGATCTCAACAACCATCCCGGAATTGGCAAATGGTGAGTTTCGCTCCGAGGGAGACATTCCGTTTACAACGACCTCTTCCTGGGATGTTGCAGAGGGAACTATGAATCCTCCCGGACACATGCAGAAGGAGTAAACCCCTCTCCCATCCACCTGTCTGACAAGATTATAAGAAGCTGCAGGTAGAAATTCACCTCTTTTATTTCCATGATACTGAATGGTATCAATCAATTCCTGGGGATGTTCAATCCGGACTCCCATGGCGAAGGATTTCATCTCAAGATCAATCTGCCTCTTGCTGCAAATATCATAGATATCCCTCGAGGAATGACCTGCAGCAAGAATGAGATATGGCGAGAAGAGCTTCTCACCTCCTGAGATCACTATCCCTTTTATGCTTCTGTTTTCAATAAGTATATCAGTAACTCTTTTTTTAAACATTATGAGTCCCCCGGCATCCAGAATAGTTTTTCTGATCTCAGAAATTATGCGTGGAAGCTTGTCTGTACCAAGGTGAGGATGAGCCTCATACAAAATATTATCTGTTGCGCCATGGAGACACAACAGTTCAAGCACACGGATATTGTCTCCCCTTTTTTTTGACCTCGTATAAAGTTTGCCGTCGGAAAAGGTTCCAGCCCCTCCCTCTCCGAAACAGTAGTTGCTGTCGGGATCAATTATATGTTCACGGCTAATCCTGGCAATATCCCTTTTACGGGCTGAAACATCTTTTCCTCTTTCAATGATGACCGGACGGAGACCCAATTCGATCAGGCGCAATGCTGCAAAAAGCCCGGCAGGTCCTGCACCTATTATCAGTACCTCCTTCTGGTCTTTGACATTTCTTGATTCAAATGGTCTTATCGATGTTCCGGTCTCTTCCTCACCTGAATAGATTTCGACGGTAAGATTTACCTTAATTCTTTTCTGACGGGCATCTACAGATCGTTTAAGGATCCTGATTTCAGAGATCCCGGAGAGATCCAGCCTGGCTGATGAAGCGCAAATTTTACGGACAGAAATTTCGTCGGCAGCGATCTCAGGATCGAGATTCAGATAAACCTGAACAGGCATATCACTCAAAATGAAATGCGACAATCCACATCTGCGACCTCATCTTGTCGATGGCGTTCCTGAACTGTTCATTACCTGAAGCAGGCTCACTGACCAGCATATTGAACATGCCATTTGACATTTTTAGCTCCACAGACAGCTTGAAATAGACCAGATAAAAATCAAGTCCTGCTCCCACCTCATAATAAAGGTCAGGCCGCTTGAGCCTTACAAATATAGGTTTTTCCTCATCATACTCCTTTTTGGCCGCAAGGTCGTACCTGAAATTCAAGCCGGTAACAACATAAGGACGGACATTATTGAGCCTGTCTCCCTTATATTTTAGGAGAAATGGAAACTCAAGGAAGGAGGATTCGAGCCTCTGTCCGCTGTTATAAAGAACATTATTCTTGTAGTATCTTAAATTCCTTTGTCCGAATGATACTCCTGGAAGGAATCTTATGTCGATATGATTGGCCGGGTGAAAGTCAGTTACTATCTGGATGTTGATCCCCGGATTCAGGATGCTGACTTCGGGGTACAGCGAGTCTATATTCAGATAGGTTTGCGAGGGTGTGATCCTGAAATCCATAGTATTCAGACCCAGGCTGAAGCCAAAGTGAAGAAGCTTGTCGTCGTACCATGATTTGTTCTTAGGCTTCTGCTTCTGACCACACAGATCAACAGGTATCAGTAAAACAACAAGTACAAGCAATATGATATTTGACCTCTTATTCAAGCTTCTTTCTGAAAGAATTAACGGCACAAGATAATAAACTGGTTTGAAATATAATTATTGCATGGATGCTTTAAGTCCGGTATAAATGCTGGCAATTCCAAAAGTAAGCTTTTTCTGCCTGACCGTTGTGAGGCCTGCCCCTTCCATCAGTCGCATAAATTTGTCATTATCCGGGAATTGCATGACTGATCCCGGAAGATAGCGGTATGCAGTTTTATTGCCCGAAAACAGTCTGCCGACAAGCGGAAGAATATTCAGAAAATAGAAATTATATAATTGCTTATAAGGGAGCTTAGCCGGCTTCGAGAACTCAAGGACCAGTACCATTCCTCCTGGTCTGACAATTCTCCTCATTTCGGAGAGGCCCTTTGCCGGATCAGCAAAATTCCTCACGCCAAAAGCTACCATGGCAACATCAAATCTGTCATCATTAAAAGGAATATTTTCGGAATCGGCATCAATCAGTTCTATCCTTTCTGAGAGTCCTTTCCTTCTTATCTTCTCTCTTCCCTCTTCGATCATATTAACAGATATGTCGATGCCGGTAATATGCTTCGGATCCAGTTTAATTGCGGCTATTGAAAGGTCGCCGGTTCCGGCAGCCACATCAAGTATTTCCGGATTCTTATATGATTCTGATATGATTTGTATTGCTTTTCTCCTCCAGCTCCGGTCGATTCCCAGTGAAAGGAAATGGTTCAGGAAATCATAGCGGTGTGCGATGCTGTCGAACATCGAAGTCACTTTCGCTTTCTTATCTGATTGAAGGTTTTCCATGGTTCAGCTGGCAAAGATAATCAGATTAAATTCCTATTTTTACACCTCCTATTTTAATAATATCATGAACAAGATCATAATGGTTACCGGTGCCACTGCAGGTTTTGGAAGGGCAATAGCGGTCAGATTTGCTCAAAACGGATACAATATTATTATTACAGGCCGAAGAAAAGAGAGACTGGATGAAGTTGAAAAGGAGCTTGCCGGATTTAAGGTAAAAGTGCTCGCTCTGAACTTCGATGTCAGAAAGAGATACGAGGTAGAGGAAACTATTTCAGGAATACCGGAAGATTGGAAAAAAATTGATATCCTTGTGAATAATGCCGGTCTGGCTGTCGGGCTTGAGCATATCGACAAGGGCAATCCCGACGATTGGGACAGAATGGTTGACACAAACGTGAAAGGATTGCTTTATGTGACTCGTGCTGTGGCTCCACTTATGGTGGCCAGGGACAAAGGTTATATTTTCAATATCGGATCCATTGCAGGCAAGGGCGTCTATGAGGGCGGGAATGTATATTGCGCGTCCAAGGCTGCCGTTGATTCCCTCTCAAAATCAATGAGAATTGACCTTCTGAAACATAATATCAGGGTTACCCAGATTGCACCGGGAATGGCTGATACCGAATTCTCGCTTGTAAGATTCAAGGGCGACAAGGAGAGAGCAGGGTCGGTATATAAGGGTTTTAAGGCGCTTTCAGCTGAAGATATTGCTAATGTCATTTATTTCTGCGCAACACTCCCCGATCATATTTGCATAAACGACCTTGTGATCACTCCCACGCAACAGGCGGATGTTATATTCAATAACAGGAAGTAAGAATAGTACTATTAAAGAGTTGTAAGGAATTTATAATCAGCAGAACAATAGAGAGCAGAAGATTTAATCCCGCAATATTCATTCTTACAGAATTCAATATTCTGATCCTTAAATGATTTTTCGAGCTCCCTGCAGGTATCTCTTTCACCCCTGCGCTGTGAATCATCAATTATAATTATGAAATGGCAAGGATCAATATTCCTGGGAACAAGTTTCAGAATTTGTGAACGGGAATATCTTTTAAACACTGTGGGAGCATCTACAAGGATCAGATCAAATTTTTTGTCGCTGACATGTTGTTCAAGATCTTTGATGCTCCTGGTTTTAAAACCTTTATATCTGATTATTTCACTTTCAACAACTGAAATTTCAGCATTTGCCGGAACAGGTTTTTTATTTGAGAAGAATTCAATCCATTTTGGATCATGTTCAAGAGTGGTGATATGCGCCTCCATATAAAAAGCCGAGTACTGATGAAACAGTTTTGTTGATTGCCCCAACCCGAATTCCAGGATATTCATGGGATGCTGTTCATCCAGTATCCTGTACAGAACATACAATAACGGATATCCTATAGCATAGCTGGTAGGAGAAAATGTTTTATCTGTGAGCCAGTCGCTTTTATAAATTGTGCTGTTAAAAACATCTGCATAATTGAGTTCCTTCAGCATGTTCCGGCTTTCACGGGACCTTTTGAATAATTTCATCTTAAGGACTTTTGTTTAAGTTTGCGATTAAATAAATTCTTGTACTGACTGAATTATTTCAAAGATATACTATTATTGCAAAACTTAATCTGATGATATGTATACTTACGATTATCTGTTCAATTTTACGAAATCGGTGTTCCTGAAAATGGGATGTCCTGAGAAAGATGCAGAAGTGATTTCCGAAGTGTTCCTTGCTGCAGAAGTGAGAGATCACGCATCTCACGGCATGATAAGGATAAAGGATTATTATGAGCTATGGAAGGCAGGCAGAATAAATGTCAGTCCTGTTGTTAAGGTGGTTCATGAATCGCCCAGCACAGCAGTGGTTGATGGAGACAATTCGGTAGGCATGGTTGCAGCAAAGAGGTCAATGGAACTGGCTGTTCAGAAAGCTGAAAAAGCCGGGACAGGATGGGTAGCTACACGCCATTCCAATCATTTCGGCATAGCAGGTTACTATGCTATGATGGCCCTTAAACATGATATGATCGGCATTTGTCTTACCAATGCCAATCCGCTTGTTGCTCCAACATTCTCCATCAGCAGGATGATGGGAACCAACCCGATAGCAGTGGCTGTACCAACCTCAAAACAGCCTCCTTTTGTTGCGGATTTTGCAACCACACCCATTGCAAGGGGCAAACTTGCTGTAGCCGAAAAGAAGGGAGAAAAAGTCGCCCTGGGATTTGTTCAGGACAAGACAGGCAAACCATCTGATGATCCAACTATATTAAAATCAGGAGGTTCGATGCTTACACTGGGAGGCGACAGGCTTCATGGAAGCCATAAAGGGTATTGTCTCTCAGCTATTGTTGATATATTTTCTGCAGTATTCAGCGGCGCCAACTTCGGACCTTTTGTACCTCCAAGTGTGGCGTACCTGCCTGTTCTTGAAAAGAAAGTGGGAGAAGGCACAGGGCATTTCTTCGGGGCTATGAGGATCGATGCATTTCAGCCTGCTGAGGAATTCAAGAATAAAATGGATCAATGGATTGAGACCTTCCGTTCTGCAAAACCTGCAGAAGGACAGGAACGTGTTCTTATCCCGGGTGATCCTGAACGAGAAGCAGAAGCGAGGATCAGGAAAGATGGGATAAAACTGGTGCCAGCAATTAAGGAGGATCTAATAAAAATCGCGTCAGAACTGGGAATTGATTTTAATTGAAATCCATTAACCGCAAAGAACGCTAAGGCTTTGACGCAAAGGACGCAAAGAATTAAATGATTCGGATAATCTCTGCGTTCTTTGCGGATTTTCCTGCCGCAGCGTCAGCGCAGGCAGGCTTTGCGCGCTTTGCGGTTAAAAAATTACTTAATTGATATCTTGTACTCATAATATTGCTCGACACCGGTTAAAACATTTTCAAGATTATAAGTATAGACCATTTCCTGTCCTTTTGTCTGTTTTGCCCTGATGACAATTGTTGCCCTGCGGGGAAGAACAATACGATCGGGAAGCTCTGACTTATCTGTGCCGGTTTTGACCAATGTAAATTCAATATCTGTTAAATTTTTAACAGTAAAATATGCGTAGCCATCCTGATAAAGATGAGGAGCCTCTACTTTGATAGATTGCCTTATTATCGGTTCAATAAATTCTTTCTTCCCGACCAGTTTGTTGAAGAACAGAGTTGCAGTCCGCCTTGCAAACATTGCCTCCTTAAGTGATTCCTCTGTTCTTTCCTTTGCAAAGACAAGTGTCAAAGGACGAATGGGATATTTATTCTGATCATAAAAATTCTCATAAAAATCATGGACATCTGAATTCCCGGTTATCGCAAGGTTCTTTTCCATTGCCCACTGAATTGCCTCCGGATACCACTCTTTTTCATTGAATACTTCGATGCCGTGCATCCAGCCTTTCTCCCAGATTGCCTGGTGTTCTTTCATCCATTTTGTTGTATCAGGCTGCTGTTTCCTCCATCCGGGATGGTTCCATATAATAAATCCACCCTGTCTTACTGCTTCGCCAATTGCATCCATAACATCCGGCACATCGAGCGCATCCACATCCTTTAAAAATAAGGCATTGAAATGTCCGGGGGGCATGCTGCGTGAAATCTCTCCTGCTCTTACGAGAATGATCCCATAAGATTGTGCCGAAGGAAGGGCAACTTCATACTGTGTTCTCTTCTGCCCCGGCATTTTTTTGGGATGTCCCTCAATATGGTCAGTAAGGGCTATGGCATCGAGTCCGTCTTCGAATGCTTCGGTTACCCGTACCGTCGGCCATACGGAACCGTCGGAGAAAACCGTATGAATGTGAAAATCGCACTTGAGAGCGATATACCCCGGGATATCCGGTATCAGGATCTCCTGCCTGTAATGCTGCCGTACAACATCATTCATCACTATTGTGCCTTCTTTCTGGGCAAGAAGAGGCAGAAGCAAAAAAGTAATACAAAATGTCAGAAGCGTTTTTTTCATTTGATGGTATTTGAAATAATAATTATAGATTTTGAATTAAGAACCATAGAACAATCGAAGTCAGAATGCAGAAGTTCTTATATCGCTGTTCTGATGTTCTTCATTCTTCCTTCGCTCTTATTGGTTCATAAATCCCTGATCTTTAAGTACCTGCAGGAGTATTTGAGAAAAGTACACATTATCTGTTTTTTTGTATCGTACATCAGTGAATACCTGAGCTAGTGTCTCCTTTCCATTTTCTTTTATGAACTGTTTCGAATCAACTCTTGCCTCCTTTTCATGATAAAGCATATCAATATCTTTTGTATTGTAATCTTTGTATACTTCATGATGGATCACTGCTTCCAGCGGCAGTCTGTCGGGTTGTTCAGGTTTTTCCGCCGGCCAGCCCAATGTAACGGTTGTAACAGGTACAACTCCTTTCGGAAGATTCAATGCTTCTATGATCTTGTGCGCCATATAGGTGGTGGTGCCGAGGTAGCAAATCCCAAGGCCGTCATCTTCAGCTGCAATGCATACCGTCTGGGCAACAAGAAGTGCATCGATCGCTGCAGTGAAAAATGACAGGAAATTATCATAGCCCGGTTCTGCATCTCTTTCAAGACACCATTTATTGAACCTGTTGAAGTCTGCACAGAAGGTCAGGACAACAGGAGCTTCAGTTATCATTTTCTGATTGAAATGGAATGGTGCAAGTTCTTTTTTCTTCGCATCGTCCCTTGTGATGACAATACTATAGACCTGCATATTGCCGGTTGTTGATGCCCGGCACCCTTTCAGAAGAATTTCATTAAGAAGTTTTTCATCAACTGGTTTACCGGAGTATTTTCTGATTGTCTTTCTTGTAAGAAGTGTATCTCTTATCATCGTCACTGTATTATGTTTTTTTAACTATTACAAAGGAAACAATTTCTGACAAAAGGTGCTGAAAGGTTGGAGAGGATTTTCTTATCTTAGCATGTTCCAGTAAAACCAACTAATAAATTATTTCATGAAAAGTAAAATCCTACCAATACTGTTGATTCTGATGCTGATATGTCCGGGGATCCTTGTTGCTCAGAAGAAAAAAGAGACTGCAAAGGAACCTGAGAAAAAAGAGAATGCTCTTTCATCATCCACATTTTCGGGACTCTCGTTCAGAAGTATAGGCCCGGCATGGGCATCAGGCAGGATATCTGATTTCGCAGTCAATCCTGAAAACAAATCGGAAATTTATACCGGCGTTGCTGCCGGCAACATATGGAAGACAACAAATAACGGGACAACCTGGTCTCCCATCTTTGATTCATACGGCGCATATGCGATCGGGTGCCTCGCGATTGATCCGAATAATCCATACGTTATCTGGGCAGGCACAGGTGAAAACAATCATCAGCGCCAGCTTGGATATGGCGACGGGGTTTATAAATCAGAAGATGGCGGCGGCAGCTGGAAGAACATGGGACTTAAGGAATCAAGGCATATCGGAATGATTGCAATTGATCCCCGCAACTCCGATATTTTATATGTTGCAGCTGAAGGTTCGATCTGGGCTCCGGGTGGAGAACGCGGCTTATATAAAACCACCGATGGAGGAAAGACCTGGAACAAAGTGCTGGATATAGGCGAGAACACCGGCGTCAATAATGTGATTATGGATCCGAGGAATCCGGATGTATTGTATGCGACTTCGGAACAGAGGAGACGACATGTATATACAAAGATCGGTGGAGGACCGGAATCTGCAGTTTATAAATCGAAAGATGCAGGCAAAACCTGGGATAAGATAATGAAAGGGCTGCCTTCAGGTGATATCGGAGGAATGGGCATTGCCATCTCACCGGCAAATCCTGATGTACTATATATAATGGCAGAAGCAGCTGGTGACGATGGAGGTTTCTTCAGATCGGTTAACAGGGGAGCTTCATGGGAAAAGATGAGTTCACATTATTCACAGGGACAATATTTCAATGAGATTTTTTGCGATCCAAAGAATGTTGACAAAGTTTACAGCACCGAGGTGGTTTCACAGGTGACACTTGATGGCGGAAAAACCTGGAATGCAGTGGGAAATAATCAGAGGCATGTCGATGACCATGTAATGTGGATTGATCCTGATGATACAAAACACTTCTACATTGGAGGCGACGGAGGAATCTATGAAACATACGATGAAGGAAAGAATTACATCTTCAAATCGAATCTTCCGGTAACTCAATTCTACAGAGTTAATGTCGACAATGCTCTTCCTTTTTATAATGTCTACGGAGGCACCCAGGATAATAATTCAATGGGCGGACCTTCCAGGAATATCAACCGTGATGGTGTAGTAAATGCCGACTGGTTTGTAACTCAGGGCGGTGACGGATTCTGGGTAGCTATAGATCCGGATGACGAGAATATTGTCTACACAGAATCACAATACGGCAATGCTTCACGCTATGATAAGAAAAGCCAGGAGAGTGTCGGGATAAGACCTGTTCCCGGAAAGGGCGAGAAGACTTACCGATGGTACTGGGATACACCACTGATAATCAGCCCCCATCAGAAGGAGAGGATATATATGGCTGCAAACAAAGTATTCCGGAGCGATGACCGGGGAAACAGCTGGCAGATCATCTCGGATGATATTACAAGGAATGAGGATCGCAACCAGTTTAAGGTCATGAGCAAATACTGGAGCGTAGATGCCGTAGCAAAAGACGTATCAACTTCGCTCTGGGGGCTCACAGTATCACTGGCAGAATCAAAAGTGAAGAAGGATCTTCTCTATGCAGGAACTGATGACGGGGTAATAGCTATAACCGGGGATGGCGGGAAAAACTGGACAAGGGTGACATCATTTCCAGGTGTTCCCGAGTATACTTATGTTAGCGATATACTTCCCGATAAATTCAATGAGAATGTTGTTTATGCCTCTTTTAATAATATGCTCCAGGATGATTTTAAGCCATACATCATGAAGAGCACCGACAAGGGCAAAACATGGACAATGATTACCAATAAGCTTCCTGAAAAGGGGACTATACATACTATCGAACAGGATCCGGTAAATCCGAACCTTCTCTTTGCGGGCTCAGAATTTTCTTTCTTTTTCTCAATCGACGGAGGCAATGAATGGATTGAATTCAAATCCGGTCTGCCGACAGCCGCTGTAAGAGATATTGCAATCCAGGAGCGGGAGACCGATCTGGTAATATGCACTTTCGGAAGAGGATTTTATATTCTTGATGATTATTCTCCCCTGAGAAACTTCAGGAAAGAGATACTCGAAAAGGAAGCTCATATTTTCCCTGTGAAAGATGCAAAGATGTTTGTTGAGTCAGAGGGATTTGGCCAGCAGGGATCAATGTATTTCAAAGCCAAAAATCCTGAATACGGAGCCGCAATATACTACTTTGTGAAGGAGGTTCCTGAAACCCTAAAGTCGATCAGGCAGAAGAAGGAAAAAGATCTTTTCGAAAAGGGAGAAAAGATACCACAACCCTCATATGAAGATCTCCAGGCAGAAGAAAAGGAGATCAAGCCTTACCTAATTTTTACAATAACCGATGAAAGCAATAATGTTGTAAAACAGATCTACAAGTCCGCAGGGAAAGGGGTGAATAAAGTAACCTGGAACTATACTTATTCAGGAGTATCACCGGTTAACACAACGAAGTTCGATCCTCTCAGCACAGGAAGGAATGGCATTATGGCTATGCCCGGCACTTATAGAGTCTCTATGGCAATGTTCGCAAAGGGAGAAATTAAAGAATTGGCCGGTCCCGTGTCGTTCATCTGTAAACCCCTTGACATAGTGACATTCCCGTCAACCGATAACAATGCCAAGCTTGCGTGGCTGGTAGAAGCTTCGGATTATGCAAGGACTATATACGGCACCATGAACTACACTAACGACCTGCTCAACAGAGCAAATGCTGTTGCTCAGGCACTTCAGAACACTCCGGCATCAACAATTGAGATGAAAAAAGAAGCATCGAGAATTATCAGAGAACTTGAGGAAATTAATTTCAGATTCAGAGGTCAGCCTGCTAAGGCAAGCTCCGAGGAGGTTCCTCCGGCTGAAGTACCACTTAGCGACAGGTTGGGCGAGCTGGCAATTAACAGCTACAACCAGAGCGGCAACATCTCCCAGATAGCGAAAGATCAGCTGAAGATCCTCAGAGATGAATTTCCTCCTGTCCTTGAGAGAGCAACTAAGGCCGGTGATGATCTTCAGAAACTTGAAAAACAGATGGATGCTATCAAAGCGCCATGGACGCCGGGAAGAGTGCCAAGGCTGTGAGGGCGAGAGGGCGAGATCGTAACGAAGTGGAGATTCCGCAATAGCGGAAGGGAGAAGTAATAAGAAAATAAAAAATAAAACTAATATGAAAAAGATTTATTCCATTGTTGCTCTGTCAGTAATTGCGACCAGCATTAATGCTCAGATGAAACCGGAGGAAACCGAGGACTGGTCGAAGCGTCCTGAAATTGTTACTCCCGGAAAATTTGGAGACCCGTCGTCGGACGCAATAATTCTGTACAGAGGTCCGCAGGATACTGTTAACTGGGTGCATGAAAACGGCAGTCCTTTAAAATGGATCGCAGACTCTGCACTGACAGTCAAAAAAGGGACCGGAGGAATAAAGAGTATTAAATCTTTTGGCGACTGCCAGCTTCATATCGAATGGAGGACTCCGGCTGTCGTTGAAGGTACCGGACAGGGAAGAGGGAACAGCGGTATTTTCCTGATGGGAAAATATGAGCTTCAGGTGCTCGATTCCTATAATAACGAGACATATTATAACGGTCAGGCAGGGTCAATCTATAAGCAGCGTATTCCCCTGGTTAATGCTTCACTTGGTCCGGGTGAATG
>Ga0208980_10002376_pt1 | contig 11427 bp, 8 predicted proteins | sample WetSurMetagenome_3_FD_187993 | JGI IMG/M metagenome (GOLD analysis project Ga0208980, IMG submission 187993) | Wetland microbial communities from Twitchell Island in the Sacramento Delta, sample from surface sediment Aug2011 Site A1 Bulk (version 2) | ecosystem: Environmental > Aquatic > Marine...
ACACCGACGGAAAAGAGCCAGTTAACTCAAAAGTTGTTTGAAGTTAATCTTGAAGTTCTTACGAATAAAGCCAAACTGAATTCCATTAACAGGATTATTTCAAAGAACGAAACGCTGTTTGATAAACTTCCGGCTCAGAGTATCGAGCTTGCCAGACTGGAAAGAGACAGGAAGTCAAATGAAAAACTTTACCTGACTCTTGAAGAGAAATATCAGGAAGCGGTTGTTAATGAGAGAGCACAGCTCGGCAATGTAAATATTGTTGACAATGCGCTTATGCAGTCAAAACCCGCAAAACCAAACAGGCAGTTAATAGTAGCGATAGGTGCAATACTCGGTTTGTCGCTCGGGGTAGGTTTTGCCTTCCTGAGAAATTACCTCGACCGTTCAATCAAAAATCCCGAAGATATTGAAAACAAAGGCGTGTCCGTACTTACATGGATTCCTTCAATAGAAGAGCTTAAGGAACTTGGTTCATCACAACTTGAATTTATTGTGGCAAACAAACCCAACGCTACTGCGTCAGAATCCTTTAAAGCGTTACGGACGAGGGTCATGTATTCTAAGCTTGAATCTGATTTGAAATGTATCCTGATAACAAGTTCACTGCCTTCAGAAGGAAAGACAACGGTTGCTTTAAACCTAGCCGGAAGTTTTGCACTTGCAGAAAAAAAAGTTCTTCTTCTTGACTGCGACCTGCGAAAACCGAGGATACATTCAATTTTTCAGATGGAAAGGTATCCCGGACTAAGTGATTATCTGTTTTCGAATGTAAGTTTCGAAGATGTGCTTCGAAAAAGCAAGCTTGAAAATCTTGACCTGATAACAAGCGGAACAATACCGCCCAACCCGTCGGAGTTATTAGGATCAAAGCAGATGCTTGAGTTCCTTGAAATGCTGAAAACAAAATACGATGTAATTATTCTGGATTCCCCGCCATTTATATCAGTAACGGATGCAGAAATTCTGTCAAGAATTACGGACGGAACAATACTGGTCGTAAGGGCTACAAAAACGCCTTTTGACGCTTTCCTTCGTACCGTTGAAAGAATTGTATCAAACGATGTTCATAAGTTTCTCGGGTCGGTTCTGAATAATTTCAGCATAAAATCAGCATACGGGTATTATTATAATTATTATTATTATTATTCCAAGCCAGAAGGAAAAGACAGGAAAAAATTTAAATCTGATATTAAAATAAAATAGGCAAGTTGAACCTGAAACTTTTAATAAGGAAGAATGTACAGCTTGCAAGGTGTCCTAACTGTAATACTATCGCATCGCTCAGAAGAAGCAGATCGAGAAATATTTACGAAAGAACGCTGAAAAAAATTAAAGTCAGTGCTTATTTCTGCCAGTCATGCGGATGGCGGGGAAAGGTTTTCACGTATAAGCTAAGCAGGAATTTTATAAAACTGATAGTGCTTTACGGATTACTGATGTTTATATCCGCATACATAGTACTAAAATTTTTACGAAGTTATTTTGACTGATCTGAAAATTGGACAGAAACTGGTACGTCATACATACAAAGCCGAAATGTGAACTGAAAGTTTATGAACAGGTTGTCAGAAAAAGTATCGAGGCATATTTACCGCTTATTGATACAATAAGGTACTGGTCTGACAGGAAAAAGAAAGTCAAGATACCTCTTTTTCCTGGTTATGTATTTATAAATGGCGATGAAACAGAGAGATACGAGGCGATTTCGAATACTGCGGGGGCACTGAGATATGTTATGTACAGGAAGCGTCCGGCAGTTGTATCAGACGAAGAAATTAACAGCATAAGAATATCTATGCAGATTCCCGAGAAAGTGAAAATAGAACAAAAAAATCTTTCCTTAGGCGATATGGTTGAAATAACACACGGTGTGTTCAGAGGACTTAAAGGATATATTACTCAGACACGAGGAAATTACAAATTAATAGTTAATATTACTGAACTTGATACTTCTTTCAGTATACAGTTGAGCAATGCGGAAGTAAATTTAGTAAAACATATAAACCAGGGGTAAAGCATGAATCTGAAACAGAAAATTCTTTCGGATAATTTTTCAGTCGGTATTATCGGATTAGGTTATGTCGGACTGCCCCTTGCACTAGAGTTTGCAGCTAAGGGAATAAAAGTAACCGGTTTCGATCTTGATATAGAGAAGGTCAGAATTATCAACAAGGGACATAAATCATATATAAAACATATTTCCTCCGAAAAAATTTCCCAACAGGTAAAGAGAAAAACATTATCCGCTACCAATGACTTTTCCAGAATTAAGAATTCGGATGTGATAATAATCTGCGTTCCTACTCCCCTTAATATAAACAGGGAGCCTGACCTGAGTTATGTACTGAATTCCACGATGGAAATTGCTAAATATTTAAGGCGCGGCCAGCTGATATCTCTTGAGAGTACCACTTACCCCGGAACAACAGATGAAGATATCCTGAATATATTAAATAAAACAGGACTGAAAGCAGGCAAAGATTTTCACCTTTGTTTTTCACCTGAGAGAGAAGACCCTAACAATCCGAATTTTACAACATCTACAATTCCAAAAATAGTAGGAGGCTATTCAAAGAAATGCAGAGAACTCGGAGTATTGGTTTACAGCAAGGTAATTCAAAAAGTAGTTCCAGTTTCATCAACAAAAGCTGCTGAAGCCGCAAAACTCCTTGAAAATATTTACCGTTCAATAAATATCGCGCTTGTAAATGAGCTGAAAATGGTTTTTGACAGGATGGGAATAGATATCTGGGAAGTTATCCGGGCAGCATCAACAAAACCTTTCGGTTTCACACCGTTTTATCCGGGACCGGGTCTCGGTGGACATTGTATTCCCATTGATCCGTTTTATCTGACATGGAAGGCAAGAGAGTTTGACATATCAAGCAAGTTCATTGAACTTGCGGGTGAGATTAATACATCAATGCCGTTTTACGTTATAGAAAAAGTAATTCACGCGCTGAATGACCATATGAAATCCATCAAAGGCTCTAAGATACTTATTCTCGGGCTGGCGTATAAAAAGGATATAGATGATTTAAGAGAGTCGCCCTCGCTTAAACTGATTGAACTTCTTCAGGATCACGGGGCAAAAGTTGATTATAATGATGATTATGTGACCACAATACCAAAACTCAGGAATTATAACTTCAAGAAAAAATCAGTGAATATTAAAGCGGCAAACCTGAAAAGATATGATCTTGTACTTCTCTCAACTGATCATTCATATTACGATTATAAAATGATTCTTAAGAACTCCCACATAATTGTAGATACAAGAAACGGTTTCGGTAAAATGAAAAGCAAAAAAATATATAAAGCATAATGGCTGATAAAAAAACTGCATTGATAACCGGGATAACCGGACAGGACGGAAGTTACCTCGCTGAATTGCTTTTACAAAAAGGATACACCGTTCACGGGATAATAAGAAGGAGCAGTTCATTTAATACAGGGCGGATTGATCATTTATATAACGATAACAACATTCTGAATAAATCCCTGTTCCTTCATTACGGGGATGTAACTGATACAAGCAGTCTCAACCGACTGCTTGAAAAAATAAAACCGTCAGAAATTTACAATCTTGCTGCGCAAAGCCACGTGAAAGTATCCTTTGAAATTCCCGATTACACAGCAGAAGTGGATGCACTTGGAACACTCAGGTTTCTTGATGCAATAAGGGAAACGGGACTGAAGACTAAATTTTACCAGGCATCAACAAGCGAATTGTACGGAAAAGTAAGGGAAATTCCTCAGAATGAAAACACTCCTTTTTATCCGCGCAGTCCTTACGGCGTTGCAAAAATTTACGGATACTGGATTGTAATAAATTACAGAGAAGCTTATAACCTTTATGCATGCAACGGCATCTTATTTAATCACGAATCACCCAGACGGGGAGAGACATTCGTAACAAGGAAAATAACACGGGCAGTATCAAGGATCATGTGCGGACATCAGGATTATTTATTGCTCGGCAATTTAAATGCGAAACGTGACTGGGGATATGCTCCGGAATTCTGTGATGGTATGTGGAAAATGCTTCAACGGGATAAACCCGAAGATTTTGTATTAGCGACAGGAGAAACGCATACAGTCCGGGAATTTGTCGAACTATCATTCAGAAATCTCGGAGTAGAAATTGAATGGAAAGGTGAAGGTGAAAAGGAAAGCGGTACTGTAAAGAATTTTAATAAGGAATTGATTTCAGATGACATGAATGACATCCGGGATTTATATTCCGGTTCGATTCTAAAGTTTATTAAAAAAGGAAATGTAGTTGTGAAAATTGACAGAAATTATTACAGGCCGACAGAAGTTGACATTCTAATAGGCGATGCTTCAAAAGCAAAGGAGAAATTAGACTGGGTACCGAAAGTGACATTCGAAGAACTTGTTAGAATAATGATTAATGCGGATTTTGAAAAAGTGCTGAAAAGGGGATTCTGATGTATAACGGTATAAAACTTGCAGTCCTGGGTTGCGGTAAGTGGGGTATAAATCATATCAAAACTGCCAATAAAATTCTTGGTGATAATTTAGTAGCCGTATGTGATATAAAGAAAACGAGGGAAGAAGAAGTAAAAAAAATAAATCCCAAAATTAAATTCTGCAATTCTTTTGAAAAACTGTTAAACGAAACTGAAATCAACAGTGTGATCATAGCAACTCCTGCGGAAACTCATTACGAACTTGCTAAATATTGCCTTACCGGCAGGAAAAATGTACTGGTAGAAAAACCGATATCCCTACTTTCAGAAGAAACAAGGAACCTGATTGAAATTGCCGAGAAAAATAATTTATCGCTTATGGTAGGGCACGTGCTCCTGTATCATCCCGCCATATTAAGAATTAAAGAAAATATAGATAACGGCCTTCTTGGCAGCGTCCAATATATTTACAGCAACAGATTAAACTTAGGTACGATAAGGAAAGAAGAAAATATTCTGTGGAGTTTTGCTCCTCATGATATTTCCATCATACAGTTTCTGCTCGATAAAAATCCAATGGAAGTGTATGCAAAAGGTGCAAGTATTGTACAGAGCAATATTGAAGATTCAACTTTGACATATATAAAATATCCGGATAACATTCATGCGCATATATTCGTGAGCTGGCTGCATCCCTTTAAGGAGCACAGGCTGGTTGTTATCGGGGACAAAGGAATGATAGTGTTCGAGGATACATTAAAAAGGGAGAAACTGAAATTCTACAGAAAAGGGTTTAATGTGGTTGACGGTGAAATAGAGAAATTTGATTCTGATTATGAAATTCTGGATTTTGAAGAAAAACAGCCTCTGGAAGAAGAGCAAAAACATTTTTTTAAATGTATACTGGAGAAGGAGAAGCCAAGAACTGACGGCGAACATGCACTCGCAGTACTGCTGATTCTGGAACAGGCACAAAAAAGTATAATCGATGGAAAATAAATTTTATATAGACAAGCATGCTGTGGTCGATGATAATGTGGAAATCGGCGATGGCACAAAAATCTGGCACTTCTCACACGTACAATCGGGTGCAAAGATAGGGAAGAAATGCATTCTCGGGCAGAATGTCAATATTGGAAATAATGTTACAATAGGGAATTTTGTAAAAATACAAAATAATGTATCGGTGTATGAAGGCGTGGAACTCGAAGATTATGTTTTTTGCGGTCCTTCAATGGTATTTACAAATATCCTGAATCCAAGAAGTAAGTATCCGCAGGTAGGTGCCGAGTTTTACATAAAAACTCTGGTGAAAGAAGGTGCATCACTTGGCGCTAATTCAACTGTTGTATGTGGTGTTACAATAGGCAGGTTTGCATTTGTCGGAGCTGGCGCTGTCGTTACTAAAGATGTACCGGATTTTGCCCTCGCAGTGGGAAATCCTGCACGGGTAAAAGGATGGTACAGTGAAGCAGGCCGGAAACTTATTTTTAATAATGACGGAATTGCTGAATGTAAAAAATCCGGAAGGATATATAAACTTGAAAATAATATTGTGAAAGAATTAAACTAAACATTATGAAAGTACCGCTACTCGATCTGAAAGCTCAGTACAAGACAATAAAACAGGAACTCGATGATGCATTGCTAAAAGTGGCTGAGTCACAGTATTTCATTCTCGGCCCTGAAGTTGAAAAACTTGAAAAAAATATATGCGGCTATTTAAATTGCAAATATGCAGTCGGTGTATCCTCAGGTACGGATGCACTGCTGATTGCACTTATGGCAGTCGATATTAAACCCGGCGATGAAGTAATAATCCCCGATTATTCATTTTTTGCCACAGCCGGAGTAGTATCAAGACTTAATGCAGTACCTGTTTTTGCTGATATAGATTTAAAAACATATAATATTGATTTAAATAAGATAGAATCTAAAATATCAGACCGCACGAAGGCAATTATCCCGGTTCACCTGTACGGACAGTCGGCGGACATGAAAGGAATAATGGATATAGCCGGAAAACACAAACTGAAAGTAATTGAAGACGGTGCCCAGGCAATCGGGGCTCAGTATTCAAACGGTAAATGTGCCGGTACTATCGGCGACATTGGCTGCTTTTCCTTTTTCCCAAGCAAGAATCTCGGATGTTTCGGTGACGGCGGTATAGTAACAACGAATGATGAAGCCCTGTTTGAGAAATTGCATATTTTAAGGGTTCACGGTTCAAAACCAAAATATTATCATAAGATAATTGGCGGCAATTTCAGGCTTGATGCAATACAGGCGGCGGTGCTTAATGTTAAACTTCCGCATCTCGATTCATGGTCCGAAAAAAGGAGAAGAAATGCAAGCCTGTACAATGAGCTGTTTATAAGCACCGGACTTTCGTCAGATACCGGCATTACTCATTTTTCACCTGCGGATACCGTGCTTTTACCTGAACCGGTATATAAAAATTCCGGACTTAAAAATTTTCATATATATAATCAATATATCATCAGGTCAAGTAAAAGGGACGAATTAAGAAAATTTCTGGGTGAAAGAGAAATCGGAACAGAGATTTATTATCCGGTTCCTTTCCACAAGCAGGAATGTTTTGCGGACATTATAAAAAAATATGATTATGAGACGGATGAATTTATATTTTCGGATACGGCAGCAAATGAAACAATAGCCTTGCCTATATTTCCCGAACTAACTGACGAACAGATTAAGTTTACAGTGAATAGTATAAAAGATTTTTTCGCTCAATGACTCGTTTATTTGTGCAAAAAGTGTATTGTACAACTACAATAATTCGTACATATTAAAAAAACTTGATTTTTAATTACAATTAAAATATATTACAAAAATTAAGCAAAGGTGTAAAATGAATAAAACAATATTTTTACTATGGGTCTTAGTAGGGTTATTCTGGGTAAATATTGTATATTCGCAGGGCTACACTCCCCCGAATATAACCTTAGGCGGAAGTCTGGACGGTATACTGGCAACCAATGATGCTCACGGTTCACAATTAGACAACACCAACACTATTACTGACACTTACGGTATGGTCTGGGGCAGAGGTTTGACCTTGCACGGAAAATTCGGTCTGGGGGTAAGAAAAAATCACCGAATTACCGTAGCAACAAGTTATCAAAAAATGGTACATGACCAATCAGGTGAAGTTCCTTTCTTTAATTTCAGTCCTGAAGAACCTTACACAAATTACGATATTTTTGTAGGGGCAGTCGGTTATGAATACGCATTCAATCCGAGATGCAAAAATAAGCAATATCTCGGTTTGGCAATTACTACAAACTTAATATCGCCGGGTTCCGGTATCGTATCTTCATACGACTTCGAAAATTCATGGAGATTCGGCATGCAGTTTTCGATGGGATATGAATGGACACTGGGCAAGGCACAGCAAACAGGTCTGTTTGTCGGATTAAAATACAATCTGGCTAATATCATTGGTACAACAAACGGCGAGGGTACAATGAATGACGGCAGCGATCCTCCGGGTCCTACTTTCTGGAGAAGAGTGGGATTTTTATCCCTGAATTTTGGATTTAATTTCTATACCGGAGTTAAGCCGTACAGGGCTAAGTAAGATCAAACTCACAAAAGATTTTAAAGGAGACCTCGTGTCTCCTTTTTTATTTGATAAAAAAGTACTTCGCTTCCGGGTGATGAACAATAATTGCATTAGTTGACTGTTCAGGCACCATTTGCCATTCTTCAGTCAGAGTGATTCCGATTCTCTCCGGTTTTAAAAGCTCGAACATTTTTTTATTGTCTTCAAGGTCAGGGCATGCGGGATAACCAAACGAATATCTTGACCCCTGATATCCCTGCTGGAATAATTTTTTTATATCTTTTGAATCATTTTTGTATATTCCGAGTTCTTTTCTGATTATCCTGTGCCAGTATTCTGCCAGTCCTTCCGTAGTCTCGACCGATAAACCATGAAAATACAAATAATCCTGATATTTGTTTTCTTTGTACAGTTTTTGCGAATATTCAGATGCTTCTTTACCGACAGTGACAATCATAAAAGAGACTATATCAGTTCTGCTGCTTTCAGCCGGCAGGAAAAAATCACTTATACACAGATGTTTACCAGACTTCTGACGGGGAAAGTCAAACCTGAGCCATTCTTCAAGATTACTCCTGTCTGCATTTATTGAAATATTATCCCATATATTTTCAGGAGCGATATCCGGATTTACAGGTCTGTAAATGATTAATTCGTTTCCATCAGAATTACAGGGGAAATATCCATAAATTACTTTTGGTGTCAAAAGTTTTTCCCTTTTTGACAAAAGTTTAAGTTCATTAAATTTTGGTAATATTTCTTCGTTCAGCAGTTCTTGATATTCTTCTTCAGTTTTTGACCTGTCCTGATATACATTCCAGCTTCCGCGGAAGAGGGCAACTTCGTTTATATACTGAAATGCATTTTCGACAGGAATGTTATCTACAATCTTTGTTCCCCAGAACGGCGGAAAAGGTATTTCGTTGTCATGAATAATATCTGATTTAATAAAGTCTGATGATGTAATCTTATTCTTTTTAACTGTGTCCGTTCTATTTCTGTTATCTTTATAAATATTTAGTTCGGGTCTTGTACCGGCTTTCCGGTGTTCCATAATAGTATTCATAAACTTCAAACCGTCAAATGCGTCATTTGCGTAATATACATCACCTTTAAAAAGTTCTCTCAATTCACCTTCTACGAATCTTCTGTTTAGCGCAGCCCCACCGAGAATCACCGGGATTTCCATATTCCTGTCATTCATAATTTCAAGGTTTTCTTTCATGATTGCCGTAGATTTAACAAGCAGGCCGCTCATACCGATTGCATCCGCCTTGTGTTCCTTATATGCTTCAAGCATTTGCTCGAGCGGAATTTTGATTCCCAGATTTATTATTTTAAATCCGTTATTTGTCAGAATAATATCGACTAGATTTTTTCCTATGTCATGGACATCCCCCTTAACTGTTGCAAGTACCATAACGCCTTTGCTGGTATCTCCGTCAACTTTCTCCATAAACGGTTCAAGATAATTCACGCAGGTTTTCATGCACTCCGCAGACTGTAATACGAAAGGAAGCTGCATTTGCCCCGAGCCGAAAAGTTCACCGACAACTTTCATGCCTTCAAGAAGAATCCCGTTTATTATGTCCAGCGCTGAATGTTTCTTTAGAGCTTCCTCTAGATCCTTCTCAACCCCGAGCTTATCTCCGTCAATTATCCTGTTTTTGAGTTTTTCCTCGACGGGGAGGCGTTCTGTTTCAGATCTTTTTGATGCCACTTTTTTATCCTTACCATAGTACGACATGAGCTCTGTTAAAGGATCGTATGTACATTTGATATTTTTCATATAAGTGATTTCAATATCCTTTCCCGGATTTTATGAATCAATACAAAAATAAGCGTGAAAACCAAAGTCAGAGCGGAAATAATTATCCATGCTGAAAATCCGAGATGATATATTTCGTAAAAATTGCGCAGAATTCTGAATAAATAAAAATCTATGTCGAATGCTGTCAGGAAAACGAATAATATAATTAATAATACTCCGTATATGTAATAAATCTTTGCGCGGGACCCGGATTCTTTGGCCACAATAAAAAAGTTAACAACGGCGAGTATAATTATTACTGTCATTATCGCCATATCAATTTCAGCATCAGTCATATCCGTGATACTGCTGAATACGGCTCTTGATACGAAACTGCAGATTACGAGAAGAACAGAACTTGTTATTACGAAGGAAAACACATCCTTGACAAAATTCCTGTTTTTTGAAACATTGCTGTTTTTCCATGTAATGATAAATGCCGGCAGGCCGATACTGAACACATTCAGAAGCGATACCCTCCTTGGCGTAAGAGGAAAATCCAGAAGAGCAAGCAGTGAAAGCATGGTCAGGAAAATCACGAGGAAATTCTTGGTAAGAAAAAGTTTAGCAACGGAACTGACTGAATTAACAATTTTGTTTCCCTCGTCGAAAATCTGGGGCAACAGAGAAAATTTATTTTTCAAAAGAACAATATCCGCCACTTCCTTGGTTATAGCGCTTCCTTCTTCCATTGCTATACCGATATCGGCAGATTTGATAGCCGGCAGGTCATTAACGCCGTCGCCTATCATCGCTGTGTGCTTTTTGTTTTTCCTGAAAGTCCTGATTATTTTAAGTTTATGTTCCGGCCTTAACCTGGCGAACAGTACTTTTTCAAAAATAGTACGGGTAAATTCCTCGTCTGTCATATTGTCAAGCTGTACTCCTGTAACCATTTCATCATTACTGACATTCCATCCGATTTCCTTCAGGATCGCTGCAACCGCTTCAGGCGCATCTCCCGTAAGAATCCTGAATTTGATTCCGTTATTCTGGAAAAGATTAATCGCATCCATTACGTCGTTCCGTATTGTATCAGATATAGATATGATTGCCGATGGTATAATCCTGAAATTATTTATGAAATTCTTTTTATCAAGCAGGCTTCCTGAATATACAGCTTTACCAAACAGGAGATTTCTGTATATGCCAAGATTATTTTCGTGAAAAAGCTCTGATATTTTTTCCCCGGTATCCGTTTCCGTTTTTTCAAGTAGAACGTCATAGGCACCCAGTACAAATATCTCCCTTTCATAGCCGTTTTCAAGTTCGAGCGCGCTTATTTTTGTATCTGAACTGAAGGGAATTTCATTATTGTATTTGACAATGCTGTTGACAGGAAGATATTCAAGTGCGCTGATAGTAGCATTTTTTTCTGTTGAATGAAACGCGAATGTTCCTATTAATTCTTCGATTTTATCTTTCGTAATCTCAGGATTCGTGATGGTAATTGTGTTTACTTTCTGTTTGTTTTCAGTCAGGGTGCCCGTTTTGTCCATGCAAACATATTCTACATTTGAAAATGACTCTACTGCGTTTAGTTTTTGCACTATAGCACCGATTTTGCTGATCCGGTAAACTCCGACCGCAAATGT
>Ga0208980_10002377_pt1 | contig 11426 bp, 12 predicted proteins | sample WetSurMetagenome_3_FD_187993 | JGI IMG/M metagenome (GOLD analysis project Ga0208980, IMG submission 187993) | Wetland microbial communities from Twitchell Island in the Sacramento Delta, sample from surface sediment Aug2011 Site A1 Bulk (version 2) | ecosystem: Environmental > Aquatic > Marine...
GGCGTTGACGCGCCTGCCGTTTGCCGTGCCCACCGATCCGATCTTTGCCGCGCGATCCGAGACCTTCGGCGAGACGGCCTTCATGGACTATTCTGTGCCTGACGCGATTTTGAAATTCCGCCAGGGCTTTGGCCGCTTGATCCGCACCAAGAACGATCGCGGTGTAGTGGCCGTGTTCGACAAGCGCCTGCTGACCAAGCAGTACGGCCAGCAGTTCCTGCAATCGCTGCCGGACTGCGCCGTGCGGCGCGGGCCCTATGCCGAGCTGGCCAAGGCCGCGGCCGCGTGGATGAAACAATAGCTCTGCACAGCCTATGCGTCTCTCAGCACGCTTCAAGCCCCTGATCGGGTTGAGCCTCATTGTCGCAGCCACATTGCTCGCTTATGGCGATGCGCTGCGCCTGCCCTTATACTTCGACGACATCATGCAGACCATTTGGCTGCGTGGACAAACGCTTGGCTCACTTTTCGTTACAGCGGCCGGGCGGGCCTACTACCGGCCGATGCAATTTTTCCTGCCCAAACTGTACGAGGTATTGTTTAGCAACGACTCAGCGATGATGTATCATGCCTTCAGCATCGTCGTGCATGCGATCAATGCCTTGCTGGTCGTGTACCTGGCGCGACGGTTGACAGACCGACGTCGTCCGTGGTGGCCAAGTGTATTGGCCGGATTGATTTTTGTCCTGTTTCCGTTTTCGTATCAGGTCGTGACGCTGCCGGCTTCATTCAACCATTCAATGGCGGTACTCTTTGTGCTGTCCAGTGTACTGGCGTATGACGTCTTTCGTTCGCGCGGACAGCGGCGCTGGCTGGTCGTAGCGCTCGTGTGTGCCTGGCTGGCATTTAGCAGCAATGAGGGAGCCATCCTCCTGGCCGGCCTTATTGGATTGTGGGAATATGCCCGACCTGTGAAAAAGAAGCAATGGCGCTGGGTGCTGGTGTTCACTTTGCTGGCGGCGCTCTTCTACCTGTGGTATCAAAGCCGTCCACATGAAAATGCTGGGCGTGAATTATTGCAAGGCGTGGAGACCATCAGTCAAAATGGAATCTACATCCTGCAAGGCTTGACGTTTCCGCTCCAACCGTTGGGCCGCACGTTGATGACGTGGGGTAGTAGCGATCAGGCTGCCGTGGTTGCGATCGCCGCGGTGACGCTGCTGGGACTTGTCTGGTCGTATCAGCGCGCTGGGCAGACGCGCCGCTTCGTACTCAGCGCAGGTTGGTACGTCGGATGCCTCGCTACACCGGTGATCCTACTGTCACACGATTACTTCATCAATGCGCCGCGTGTGCTCTATCTCGGTTCGGTTGGCGTGGCGCTGTTATGGAGCGGAGCAGCCGAATGTGTGGCCGGTTTGCGCTGGCCGAAGGTGGCGCGTTGGATGACCGTCGGCGCGCTGATCGTGATTGCCCTCGCGCCGCCCTTCGTCTTCATCCGGCAGCGCCTTGACCTGCACCACGTGAACGCAGAACCTTTGATCACCGTGCTGGCAACCGCCCAGCAACGGCCCGTTGAAGCGCGGTTGCTCTTCGTCAACCTCCCGGCGTGGGTCAGCACGCCGCAACTCTGGTATCCCATCGGGCACGAAGGCGCGCTGTTCATGCCGTCGTATTCTACGCTGTCCAGTTTTGTCGCGGCCAATACCAATCGCGCGTCAAACGCCGAAGCTGTCGAGTTCAACAGCCTCTCTACGCCCGAGCCGTATTATTACGGTGTCTTTGGACCCGCACTTGGTTGGGAGCAGCTTGTGCCATTAGTTCAGAAAGCCGATCGAGTTTACCTGACCCGCTACGCACTCGATCACATTGAGCTGGTGGAAGCCGGACGTGTGACCAATGCTACTAAACTTTCACCACAAAGAGTTACGGCCACGTTTGGCGATGCTGCCGTGTTGGAAGCAGTGACCTGGAAGATCTGCCAGGATCAATTGAACGTGCGCTTAAATTGGTCTGCTACCCCGGGCAGTGATTGGCACGTCTTTGTGCACGTGCTCAATCCCGATGGCACACTGGCCGCCCAGCACGACAGCCCGCCGTTGCTGGGGCTATATCCGTTCGGGCAGTGGGTGAAAGGCGATCGGGTGGAGGATGTGCATCCGATTGATGTGTCGCAACTACTGCGCGATCGACAATATACCATCGCCGTCGGGCTGTATGATCCCGGCAATGGAGAACGGCTGGCTCCCAGGTTAAGCAACGGAGAACAGCCCGAAGACCGGGCCGTAGGGATCGGGCAATTCACGATCGGCCCGGCACTGGACAACTGCCGTTAAGCGCCAATTGACCCGCCTCGGACTGATGGTATAATCGCCCCGCAATCTTAAACAGAATCAGGAGCAGTAGTTGGACTATGATCGACGTAAATGATCTCCGCAAAGGCACGACGTTTGAATTGGATGGCCGGCTCTTTCGCGTGCTGGAATATTCGCACAACAAACCGGGCCGGGGCAATGCCACCATCCGCACCAAGGTCCGCGACATTCGTTCAGGCTCGACGTTTGAAAAGACGTTCCAGTCGGGCGACCGTGTGCAGGACATCCGCATCGAGAACCTGCAGATGCAGTATCTCTATCACGACGGCAATCTCTATCACTTCATGGACACCGCCACCTACGATCAGATCGCACTGGATGCCAAGATGCTGGACGATGCCGTGAATTACCTGAAAGACGGCATGAATGTGATCGTGCAGGATTACAACGGCGAGGCGCTGGGCGTGGACATGCCCATCACCGTCGATCTCAAGATCACGCAGGCCGACGTCGCCGTGCGAGGCGACACCGCTTCCGGCGCCAGCAAGCTGGTGACGGTCGAGACCGGCTATCGGGTGCAGGTGCCGCTCTTCGTCAACGAAGGCGATACCATCCGCATCGACACGCGCACCGGAGAATATCTGACGCGGGTGTAAGGGCGAAACTAAGCTGGAGTCGAGGCCTCAGCCGGTTGGCGCAACGATTCATGTTGCCGGCTAAAGCCTCGACTCCTAAAACGGGCGAGCGCAGAACTCGCCCCTTCACAAATGGAAACGGACGAGGCGCATGACGTGCCTCGTCCGTTTTTGTGTTCAATGTTGAATTAGCTGATGCGCGGAATGGCGCCGGGCAGCGTGCGACCCAGCAGCTTCTCCACCGCGATGGTATGGCTGCACTGCTGATGCGTAATGAAGAACTCGCAATTGCACTTCCACTTGCCGTCATCAAACTCCACCGGGTGAACTCGATGGGCGCCCTGCACATTGACCTTGAGCTGCGTAAATTCAAAACGCTCTGGCTCGTAAGAATACTTGATGCCCTTCTCGATCTTCACAGCCATTTCTGAATTCATGCGCTGCCTCCTAGGAAGAGTAAGATGGTTGGAAACAAAAAAGCACGACGCCCGTTAAGGCCATCGTGCTTTGGCGACCATGCTAAGAGAACTGCTGCGGTTCGGCGGCTTGCGGTGTGCAAGGTGACTGTCCTCCAATCCTGTTGAAAGTATAGGCCAGAAGCACCCTTTGTGTCAACCCTTGAATTACCTGTTTTTCCTGACGATTGTCATACGCTTGCCGCACGCTGCCTGAGCGTTACGTTCAGCGCAGGAATAAACCAGAAAAGCAAGATGAGCCAGTCGGTTGCCGGGGGCGAGTCCGTGAGATATACTCTCTTTAGCCAAGCGGCCCCCTGCCATCACTCAAGCGTGCGTCACCAACAGCCAATATGAATAATTCACGCAAACCGCTCTCGCCGTTTTCTATCATCATTTTTGGTGCTACCGGTGATCTGGCCCATCGCAAGATCCTGCCGGCGTTCTATGCCCTCGCGCAGCAAGGTCTGCTGCCCGAGCAATGCCGCATCATCGGTTTTGCGCGGCGCGACTGGACCGACGAGACCTTCCGCGCCGAGATGCGGCAGGGCGTGGAACAGTTTAGCCGCGTCCCGTTCGACACCGCGGCATGGGACCAGTTTGCCGCGCAGCTGCACTACCACCGATCGGAATTCGATCAGGCCGACGGCTATCCGCGTTTAGGTGAGCTGCTCGATCGGTTGGGCACGCCCGCCAATCGCTTGTTCTACCTCGCCACGCCGCCGGAAGCTTATCCCGTCATCGTGCAGCATCTCGGCGCAGCAGGACTCAATCACAGTGAACATGGCTGGACGCGCCTCATCATCGAGAAACCCTTCGGGCGCGATCTGCAATCGGCGGAAGCACTCAACCAGCAAGTGCACGACGTCTTTGCCGAAGAACAAATCTATCGCATCGATCATTACCTGGGCAAAGAGACTGTGCAGAACCTCATCGTCTTCCGCTTTGCCAACGCCATCTTCGAACCGATCTGGAATCGCAACTACATCGATCACGTGCAGATCACCGTGGCCGAAACGGTGGGTGTGGAATCGCGCGCGGGATATTACGACACCGCCGGGGTGGGCCGCGACATGCTGCAAAGTCACTTGCTGCAACTATTGACCCTCACCGCCATGGAGCCGCCGTATGCCTTTGATGCGCGCGCGCTGCGCGACGAGAAAGTGAAAGTGCTGCAAGCGCTGCGTCCCATTCCGCCGACCGACACCATCCCCGGGCAATACATCGGTTATCGCAACGAAAAGGGCGTCGCGCCCAAATCGCAGACGCCCACGTATGCTGCCGTCAAAATGTACGTCGACAATTGGCGCTGGCAGGGCGTGCCCTTCTTTTTGCGATCGGGCAAACAGCTGGCCGACAAGACCACCGAAATCTCGATCGTCTTCAAGCGCCCGCCGCATTCACTGTTTCCACTTGAGCCGGGCGAAGTGCTGACGCCCAACGCACTGACACTATGCATCCAACCCGACGAAGGCATGCATCTGCGCTTTGAAGCCAAACTGCCCGGGGCGGGCATGCAGCGTCAAACCGTGGACATGGACATGAACTACGCCCAGGACTTCAACAGCGCGCCGTTGCCGGAAGCTTACGAACGCCTGCTGCTCGATGCTTTGCAGGGTGATGCGGCATTGTTCACGCGTGCCGACGAAATTGAATTGGCCTGGCAAGCGATCGATCCGGTGATTCACGCCTGGGAGAGCGGTGATATGCCGCTGTTCTTCTACGAAACCGGATCGTGGGGACCCTATGAAGCCGCCAAGTTTCTGAGTGAAGAGCGCAGCTGGCGCGGCCACTGCGGCGACTACGATGACGCCTGAGATCGTGGTGCTGCCCGATCCTACCGCGGTGGCGCGTGAAGCAGCCGATCGGATTGTGACCCTCGCCCGATCGGCGATTGCAGCTCACGGACGTTTCACCGTCGCGCTGTCGGGTGGATCGACGCCGCGCTTGTTGTACGAGCGGTTGATCACGCAGCCGATCGAGTGGCAGCACGTTCACGTCTTCTGGGGCGACGAGCGCTGCGTCCCGCCCGATCATCCCGACAGCAATTACGGCCTGTCGCAGCGCGTCCTGCTAGCTCACGTCGACATTCCGGCACAGAACGTGCATCGCCTGCCCGGCGAGATCGGCCCTGTGCAAGCTGCACAACGCTACGAAGCTGAACTTCTTGCAGTTCTCGGAACACAACCTCGTTTCGATCTGATTTTGCTGGGCCTGGGTAGCGATGCGCATACGGCCTCTTTGTTTCCCAATACACCCGCTTTACATGAACAACAACGCTGGGTCGTGGCTCAATACGTAGACAAACTACAAGCCAATCGTTTAACGCTGACCCCGCCGATCATCAATGCTGCCGCTAACGTGATCTTCTTAATTGCCGGTGCCGATAAAGCCGCCGCCCTCCGATCGGTCTGGCACGGGCCGCACAATCCCGATCAATATCCGGCCCAAAGCGTTGCGCCTACGACCGGCCACGTCACCTGGCTGGTCGATCAGGCCGCCATCACTTAATCTGTGTCATTGATCACCCCGCCTACATGCAATCTGCCACTGCCCGTTGATCGTAGATTTCTGTATTCTGTCTGCCATGAATGCGCAAGTGCCGCCGGCGGCTGAATCCATTCGCATTTCGCTGATGTGTGAAAATCCGATCGTGCACCAAACGCTCGGGCCGCGCCTCAGCGCTGATCGATCGCTGCAAGTCGTCGGGCTGCACGACTGCACCATCGACGCGGTGCCCGTGGCGCTGGCCCTGCAACCGCAGGTAGTTATCCTGGGCATCAGCCGCATTACCCACTTCAACAAGATCATCGTCCAGTCGCTGCGCCAGACGGCGCCGCACGTGCGGATCATTATGCTCCCCTCCTACGTCGACACCCCGGAAGACGTCGCACAAGCCCGCGCCGCCGGCGCCGATGTCGTGCTCGAAAAAAGCATCGACACTCCCACCCTCGTCGAGCATATTCATAGCTTGGTAAACCAAGCCGCTTAATCGGTTAAGTTTTCTCCACCTGGTCTTTACCGGGCCGCGCACAAAGTCGGTTATAATGGCGTTTGCCTCGGCAATATTTCTTTTGGAGGAGAGTAAGATGGTGAAGAAGACAACTCTGGCCAGCGGCAAGAAGGTGAAGGTTACCTTCGAACTGCCGGCTAACGGCGCCGAAACGGTGGTTGTCGTAGGTGACTTCAATGGCTGGGACAAAGAAGCCACGCCCTTGAAGAAGCGCAAGAAGGATGGTGTGTGGTCGGCCTCGTTGAATCTGCCCATTGGACAGGCTTATCAGTTCAAGTACTGGATCAACGACGAGCGCTGGGAAAACGACTGGGCCGCCGACGATTACGTGCCCAACGGTTTCGGCGGCGATAACTCGGTCTTGCGGACGTAAACAACCCGATCGAGCATTCACACTTCATCGGACGCTGATGGTGATTGGCTGGCAACAGCGCCCATCAGCGTCCCGCATTTCTACACCCCAGCCCGAGGTTGAACATGATCAAATTCGGACGCGACATCTGCGGTGATCTGGAAAATGCCATGCGGCGCGAATGGCTGGTGACCAATGGCACCGGCAGTTACGCTTGCGGCGCGATCTCCAGTGCGAACACGCGCTGTTATCACGGCGTATTGATCGCCGCGCTGGCTGCGCCAGTGGCGCGCACCTTGCTCGTTGCGAAGATCGAAGCGACGGCACACCTGCGTGGCACGGCCTATCATCTCGACACGCACGAATGGGCCGACGGCTCGATCGAACCGCGCGGCTATGAGTTGATCGAGTCGTTCCAACTCGACGGTCTGATTCCCACCTGGACGTTTGCGCTGGCCGAAGCGCAGTTGATCAAACGCGTGTGGATGATCCATGAGCACGACACAACCTTGATCACCTTCACTCACGCGCGCGGCGCCGATCCGATCACGCTCGATCTCAAAGTGCTGTGTACCTATCGCGATCATCACGACGAGACGCAAGGCGACTGGACACCAACCGTGACAACCACATCCGACGGTGTGCGCGTCGAAGCGTTCGAAGGCGCGACGCCCTACTTCGTCAAGATCGCGCGCGGCATGTACACGCCGATCGATCGCTGGCGGCGCGGCTTCAAGCATCGCGTCGAAACCGAGCGCGGCCTGCCGGACATCGAAGACTATTTCGAGACAGGCACGTTCCGTGTGACGCTGCAAGCGGGCGAAACGATCGCCATCGCCGCAACGACTGAGGAAGATACCGCGCTCGATTGGCCCGCGGCGCTGGATAAAGAACAGCAGCGCGAACGGGCGCTGATCGAACAATCGGGTCTTGAAGATCAGCCGCCGTGGATTCAGCAGCTGGTGCTGGCCGCCGATCAATTCGCCGTCAATCGATCTTTTGAAGGGCAGTCGTCATTGCGAGGAGCGCTGTCTGCGACGAAGCAATCTCATGTGCCAGCAGAGGAGATTGCTTCGCATCCTTCGACTTCGCAGCAAAAAAACGCTGCTCCGCTCAGGGCGCTCGCAATGACGCCATCCGTCGGCAAGACGGTGATAGCGGGCTATCACTGGTTCAGCGATTGGGGCCGCGACACGATGATCGCGCTGCCCGGCCTGTGCCTCACGACCCGCCGCTACGACGTGGCGCAGACAATTCTCAAAACCTTCGCGGCCTTTGTCGATCAAGGCATGCTGCCGAATCGTTTTCCGGATCAGGGTGAACACCCTGAATACAACACCGTGGATGCGACGCTGTGGTATTTCCATGCCATCAACGCCGTGGCCGAAGCGACGAAAGATTGGTCGCTGGTGCGCGACTTGTATCCGGTGTTGAAAGACATCATCGCTTGGCACGTGAAAGGGACACGCTATCAGATTCACGTGGAAGCCGATGGGCTGATCTATGCCGGTGAACCCGGCGTGCAGTTGACGTGGATGGATGCCAAGGTGGACGATTGGGTGGTGACGCCGCGCAGCGGTAAGCCGGTCGAGATCAATGCGCTGTGGATTCACGCCCTGCGACTAATGGTGAAGTTCGCGGAGCAAGTGGGTCACGCGGAAGATGTTCCTGCTTATCGACAACAGGCTGAGCAAGCAACACAGAGTTTTCGCCAGCGCTATTGGTATGATGAAGGCGGCTATCTCTACGATGTGATCGATGGGCCAAGCGGCGATGATGCGTCCTTGCGACCCAATCAACTCTTTGCGTTATCGCTCGAACCCGATCTGCTTACACCCGCAGCAGCCACGTCGGTGATCGACGTGTGCGCACAGCAATTACTGACTTCCTACGGCATGCGCTCACTCGCGCTGACACATGAAGATTACGCAGGCGTCTTCACGGGCGATCGCTATGCGCGCGATGGCGCGTATCATCAAGGCACGGTATGGAGTTGGCTGATCGGTCCGTTTGTCGAAGCACACTACAACGTCTATCACGATCGCGCGACGGCGTTAAGCTATCTGCGCCCCTTCGAGCAGCATCTCCATGACCTCGGCGTGGGCAGCATCAGCGAAGTATTCGACGGCGCTGCGCCGCACCTGCCGCGCGGCTGCGCCGCGCAAGCATGGAGCGTGGCGGAAGTGCTGCGGATGTGGGTGAAGCTGACGCGTAATCTGTGATGCACCTCATGAACGATCCTCATCCCACGATACGCTTGTTGTTAGCAGACGATCACCCTGCCACGCGAGCAGGCCTGCGCGCTATTTTGGCGCAGGCGCACGACATCGCTGTCGTCGGCGAAGCGCAGGACGGCCATGAAGCCCGGCGTTTGGTGGCCGAACTGCAACCGCACATTCTGCTGCTCGATCTGCAAATGCCCGGCTTGCGCTCGGCTGATCTTGAGAAGTGGGTGCGCACGCGTTATCCAGAAACCGTCACGTTAGTGCTGACCGCGCACGAACGCGATGCCTATCTGGCCGACATGGCGGACGCCGGTGTAGCGGGATTTCTGAGCAAGAGCCGGCCGCCGGAACAGTTGATCGATGCGATTCGCCGCGCCGCCCGCGGGGAAGTCTTGTTTGACGGCGAACAGCTGGCGCGCATTCAACGCTGGCGTGAAGAAGTCGGGCAGCGCTGGGCCAGTCTGACGGAACGCGAACGCGAGGTGTTGCTGCTCGTGGCGCAGGGAATAACCGATCAGCAAATTGCAGAAAAACTGCATCTGCAGGCGAAAACCGTCGGGAACCACGTCAGCAGCATCCTCAAGAAGTTGAACGTCGCCTCACGCACCGAGGCGGCTGTGTGGGCCATCCGCGAAGGATTCGTCGATGGCCCGGTAAACCTCTAGGGAAGAATCCTCTTCCAAAGATAGGGAGAATTCCTCATGACACCTCTCCAAATGTGTGGTTAAGTGGAGATATGACGATCAGTCGTTTCGCCCACACCATATTTTTGAGGAGGTGGCATATGCAAGCCCTTTCATCTCTCACCAAATGGAGTTTGATTCTGATCGTGTGCTGTTCCATCCTGGCACTCGCTCTGTTGTTGTCGCAAGCGCGCGGGCAGAATCGCAGCGGCACTGCGCCGATCGCAGCGAGCGCGCCACGCTGGACTGAGTATGAGTCGGCGCTGGCGCAGAAGTTTCTACCCGAAGGAATCAAGGGAGTGTGCGAGTGGGAAGTTCTAGAACAGGCCGCGCAAGATGTTTTCGTCTGGGCTGTCTGCCATGGAAACTCAGCCAGCAGCGGATCGACGGGGATGAGCGCGCCTGCGGTGATTCACCTGACCGCAGATGGAAAAATCCAGTCGATCACTGTTCCGCGAGATGGGGCGCTCTACACTCAAGATGTCACGGCGCTTTTTCCGGCCGAATTGCACGAGCGCATCTTCAGCCACACATTGTCGCCCGAGATGGAGAAACATTTGGAGATGCGGATCGCCCATCCAGAAACGCCGCCTTTGATTGTGCTGACCGGAACGCCCGCTCTGTAACGACAGCCGATCGTTCTACTCAACCGATTTTCGTTTTCTTCCCCACACGGCGTACAGCGGATCGAACTGGGAGCCCGGCGATCGATCTTGATAGACGATGTTATCGAATTGACCGCTGGCGAGGAAATATAGCGCGACGATCTGCATGTGACTTTGATCATCGGTGTGCAGCCAGAGGTGGATGGCTTTCGTTGGAAAGCAGCGATTGGAGAAGGTGACGCTGAAGGGCGCGCCGGGTTTCAGGACACGTGCCACTTCTCGAAACGTCTCCACCGGCCGTGTGAGATACTGCACGGAGACGGCGCACAGCACCGCATCGAAAGTGTTCTCTTCGAAGGGCAATGGTTCGCCCAGATTGAGATTGTGCAGAACGAATTCGCTCAACTCAGGATTGTCGGCCAGCTCTTCCTCGTTCATCCCCAACCCGACCACACGCTGATATTTCACCTCGGTGGGCAGATGCGATCGCCACGCGCTCATCAGATCGAGGATGACACTGTTGGGCGGCACCAGTTCGCGATACAGATCGGCGACAGCCTGGATTGCGTACAGATCGATGTGCACGACCTTGCGCGGTTCCAGGTAAAATCGCTCGTCGGGCGCAGGGTCTTCTCGATCGAATAGCTCGGCGGGCCAGTTGCGCCAGTTGTCCGGGCGGAGTTCGTAATCAGGCATTGTTCTTCCGCGAATCAACGCTAACACATGCGGTGCAGTGCTCCCGTCTGCGCGAATTTTTGAGAACGCACCCAGCGTTCCCACTCACGTTTGTTATGATTCCCGAAATTGGACAATAGCTCGACTTCCAAACCCGTAGCTTTGCGATAGTTGTGAATCTGTCCGCGATCTTTGTTGATCAGCCTCTCTTCGGATTTGAGTTCTACCATGATCTTGCCGTGGCACAACAGATCGCAATTGTAGGTCTTCTTGAGTGGCCGTCCTTTGTACAGGATGCGCAGCTCTTTTTGCGAGACAAATGGAATGCCGCGTTCACTCAATTCGATCTCCAGCGCCTCCTGATAAACCGGCTCCAGAAAACCGTGCCCCAGTTCGCCGTGAACAGCCATCGCAGCTCCAATGACCGCGTAAGTCTCTTCATCCCTTTTCGGCACATCTGCGACCATCTGCGTCATCTGCGGATCACTCCTCCCGCGAAAGCCTCAAGGCGCCTGGCGTGCCCCAGTT
>Ga0208980_10002378_pt1 | contig 11424 bp, 12 predicted proteins | sample WetSurMetagenome_3_FD_187993 | JGI IMG/M metagenome (GOLD analysis project Ga0208980, IMG submission 187993) | Wetland microbial communities from Twitchell Island in the Sacramento Delta, sample from surface sediment Aug2011 Site A1 Bulk (version 2) | ecosystem: Environmental > Aquatic > Marine...
ATGTTATTCCGAAGATACAATGATATATTGTCAGGACCCGGTGAATTTCAGAAACAAATTCCCTGTTCTATGACATAAAAAGGGCTTGCCCTAAAAAACTCAATTTTAACCTTAGTTTATGCTTAAATGTAAATATACTGATAACCTTGCCGTTTGATTTGGAATTAATAATATTCTCAATATTGAACAGAACTGATTCAGTAATCCATTGATAATTTTTTTCGCGCGTACCATTCAGGCTGCTGAATGAATCCGGACAAATGGTATTGACAGTAACGGCTCCCTTCAATTCTGCTAATTCTTTGCTGAGTGTTTCACTGAAAGTTATTAAGGCACGCTTACTGCTGCAGTAAAGGCTTCCGGATTTGTAAGTATTGTATGCTGAGATTGACGAAATATTGATGATCCGTCCAAAGTTGTTCCTCTTCATAAGCGGTAAGCATAAATTTGAGAGTACGACCGGCGATATCAAGTCAACATTGAAACTGTTCTGAATCTCGTCTGTTTGATAATTACCGAGCCAGTAAGACTTTCGCACTGCTGCATTATTTACCAGCACATCTATTCTTCCCGTTTTATTTATTAATGATCCGATGGCTGATTCAAGCTCCTTTATATTGCTCATGTCACATTCAATATAGCCTGACACTATAGATAAGTACGACTGGTCAATTTCCTTTATAGCCGTTTTGCCGACAATATAGATTTCGTGGCCCTGCCTGATCAGATTTTCAGCAATTCTCCGGCCCAGCCCCCTGGTGCCCCCGGTTATCAGTATCTTCAAGCAATTTCCCATATACTTTAAATTCAGGTAATGATTAAACTATTGCAGCTTTGACAAACTTATATGCTGTCCTGGTAAAATAGGAAAACCATGACAGTATCCCCAGGAATTTAAAACTGTCTTCAACTATGTACGGATGTTGTATATGGATCCCAAAAGCAATAATTTCATCAGTAGTCGCTGATAATCCCAGCAGAATAAATGCAAGGATCAGCAGCACATAATCAGTATCCATTATGATTCTAAAATAACGCAGAAAGATTGCGACTGCCGATAATCCATAGAATAGATAGACTACCATTTCATTTATCTTCAGATAATCAGGAAATATTACATCATGCATCAGAAAGAAATCATCAATAAGCATCAGGATTGAAAGCAAGCCAGAGAAAACGAGAAAATATACTTCTTTTGCAGGTCTTTTTCTATTACGAACGATCAGAGCTGAATAGAAAAGGATTGCGCTGGCAGAACTCCAGAATAAAATTCCAAGATTAGATATTATTCCAACATATGGTTTTCCATTGAGGACCTGAACAGGATCCCTGGAGATAGTTTCAAAAAAAATACCATTGGCCCTGGCAATAAAGAGTACTGTTCCCAGGAATAAAAATCCGGGTATGTAAATCAATGCCAGTGTGATTAATGAATTTTTTTTGAAAAGACTGGAAACAGAAATATTACCCATATTTTATTATTTGCATAAATGACAGGCAAAATTAGTCAATTCTCCTCAAACTGAAGTTAGCCTGACAAAAGCTAATATTTTTTGAAAGAGTTGCAAAATTACCGGTAAATAGCTAATATTGCAGTCCGTTTTTACGGAATGGGCCCATAGCTCAGCTGGTTAGTAGCACCTGACTCATAATCAGGGGGTCGCTGGTTCGAGCCCAGCTGGGCCCACCTTCGCCCGCCATAGCTTTAGCGACGGCGGGCTTTGCTTTTAAAAACAGTTCATTATTGCTAAAGCTCTGTCGGGCTTCGGTGGGCGCAGCCCACTAAACCCTGAAGTAAAAACGCAAATATTTTCGTCCCTGAATAGTTATTTTTATTTTTGATATAGGTTTCATTGGTTACTCTGCCAAGATACCTGATGAAACTTCTGTCATCGCTGTAACTATGTGGATTATATACATCTTAAAGTGTGCTGATAATACTTATTATACAGGCTGTACATCAGATCTGGATGATCGATTAAGACGCCATTCCAAAAGAGAGAATACTTATACAAAAGACAGGTTGCCAGTTACACTTGTATATTATTCTGCTTTTCAGGATAAATACAAAGCTTATGAATTCGAGAAATACCTGAAATCAGGTTCGGGTAAAGCATTTGCCAGGAAAAGGTTCCTGTAGTTTTTCCTATATGATTTTTTTTATGCGCCAGGTTTACGCCAGGTTTTGAAAAAAATGGGGTCTATTTGATCGAAAAAATGAGTTGATAATATTCCTCACACAAACGCTACATCTGCCATGTACGGATGTGGAAATAAAAACTTCGTCACCTGTATATTAATAAAATATTAAAATGGGATAGCCCAAAATTTTACAGCTTGGCACATTCAAATCATACTAAGAATTATTATTTGACCTTTGTCCAAGTACTTGTTTTAACGATTTTATTATTTGCAAAGTTGTTTTCAACAATCATGTCGGATGTTTTAAATTCTCCCTCAAACTTCCAAGACGCCATTTCAGTATTGGAAATATCACTGTATGGGACAAATAAATATTTATTCTTTGATATAAACCAGACTGCAAAAAAGTTCATATCCGTTCCCTTCATCATTCCAGAAAAAATGAATTTATCGATATTTTTATCATATCCCCGAAGTTGTCTCCCTTCCAAAAATATTTTCCCTTTAGTAATGAACTTAAAATTGCAATCAAGTCCTGTTCCATAAGATTTTCCCTCATAATAAGCAGTCGTGTCCTTAGCAATAACGCATTTCTAAGTGCCTAAGAATTGCTTCATCAACTCAATCTGATTTAGCTCTTTCGAAGTTCCTTCATTTTTAACACTTTGCTCTATACCAGATTCAACACCACTAATAACTTTCCATTTGTTGTCGATTTTCTTAAATAGCATTTGTGATATCCATGGGTCTTGAAGGACAGAATGACCGTCCTTGTAATTCAGAAGACACTTATTGTTCACCGTAACCATTACTGTGGAATTATCAAGGACAGCATATTTTTCATCAACTACACTGATTTTTTGATTTTTTAATGTGCCAAAAACAGACTTTATCAAGTCAGTACATGATTTATAACTAAAAGAATTTCCATTGTAGGTGAAAACAAAATCAGGTGAATCAAGATAAATTCCAAGAAGCATGTCGGAATTTGCTTCTTCGCATCCTTTAATATAAGTATTCACAACTTCTTTCGCTTCCCCTTTTATTTTCTCTTTCTGAGCATCAGATAAGGGCTTATTGTTTGTCCCGCATGATAAACAGACAATAAGCAATACCAAATAGATAAGTCTTGTTTTCATTTGATTGGATTTTAGAATATTCTGGACCCAAACTCTTTTATTACTACTTGTTTGTATCAATGCTCAAGTTTTATTCAATAGGTAGAAGTATAGATGGAACTCAGGTAAGCAATTTTCCATTTGCCTTCGAGTTTTTCAAGTAATCTGGCTTCCATCGAATCAGTTTCCTTGTTCTGTTCAATCAGGTTTTTTGATTTGCACCTAAATGAAACAAAGGCAGCATCACCATAAATTCTAATTACATAATCGTAATTTCCGTTAAAAACAATTTTCCCTTTTCTATCGGGAGTAACAAATGTTTTTCCCTCAGAACCAATCTTATCCCATCCTTTCATACATGATTTCCCATCTTTCCATGCTTGCATCCAAACCAAATAAGGTTGATGGACAAAAAAGCTCGTCCAATTGTTGTAATCACCATTAAAAGAGGCATTGATTTCACCCTCTATTACTGACTTGATAGCTGCATCCTCTTTTGCATTGTCAGTTTGCCCCTTGATTAAAGGGCATAAAAACAATGCAAAGACAATTGAAATGAAGAAATTCCTTTTCATTTGATTAATTTTTTAAGATTTCTAAGGACTTAAAAGATTTATTAGGAGATATATGATGCAAGTTACACCAGTGAAAAACCAAAGTCAAGTAAATTTGCCATTCGCTTGGTTGCCACCAGATGTCACCAGTTTGATTCTGGGTGATTCTTGTACTTTTTGTCGGTTCGGTTGAGCAAATGATTATCAAAATCTAATCTTTTATTAAAGGTCTCTAAAACATATTTCAGGACAATCTTTGAATATTACTCTCTGATCACAAATTGAAATAAACTTGACTTTGGCATAAACGCAGAGTAACTTTGATATATGTAAAATAATTGTTAGTCGTGAAATATTTCAATAAATCCAAATTTTATAGAAAATTAAAATTAAAAATCATGAAAAAGATTTTCCCTTTCTTACTCGGATTAATAATCATTATCCAAGGTTGTCAAACAAATTCGGCACTTACCGAACAGCAAAAAGATGAAATAATTAAAGCTGTTAAAGAAAGAAATGAGCAATTCTGGGCCGTTAGTTTTTCAAACAGTAACGAAAGTCTAGAAAAGACGATGGCTTTATTTGTCAATGAAAATGATATCAAGGCCTGGAAAACTGAACCTGTAACCTTTGTCAGCAATTTGGAGATCGTAAAAACTCCAGCCGATATGGCAAATTTTTACAAAAAGAGGATGGAAAATAGAACATCTACTTCTGTTAAAAAGCTGGAAGATCATTTTGCGGCTTTATCAAAAGATAAGGTCCTTGAATTTAATAAAGTAGAAATGACAATGACATTAACTGATGGTACAACTTTTGGGCCTATTATTTTAACTGAAACATTTGTATGGGTAAATATGAATGGTGTATGGAAAATATTGCACCTGCATGAATCTTTTGTACTTTCATAAGAATAATAATTACTCCAATCCTGTTTCTGGTCTAAATATTTTCACACCAATATCTGGAGATTAATCCTTGTTGCTTACTCATATATGTTTAGTGTTCTCAGACCGTCTTATAGTGGTCAAAGAAAGACGGATTTCATAAAATTCAGACACTTACAAGACCAATTGTAGGTGTCTTTTTTTGGTGCCAATTTGATGCAAGTATTTGACAGAAAATTGGGCGTTTAACTAAATATTAGAAATATTTATTGATTCATCAGATGAAACTTCAAAAAGGATATCGTCTGTTTTATTATATCCCGTGAAGTTGGAGTATCATCAAGAACATCAAAGTCGTGTTGCCCGTCTGGATAATTGATAAATGTAAATTGGATATCGGATTTGGTAATTTCTGATACGAAATAATCAGTTGTTTCTTTAATTACACGCGCATCTTTTCCTGCCTTAACAATCAAGAATGGTACTTCCTGAGGAAATTTCTTTACTGCTCGTAAATTTGTCCAATAAAATCCGAGTTCCTTTGCTGCTGAGTCAATGCTGTTGAAGAATTTTTGGTCGGGAGTTAAAAGTATGCCATAATAGAAAATTGCACATTTAAAGTGATAGCTGGAATTTTGCATCAGGGATAATTCGATAAGTGTGTTTGCAGAGCATCCAAAAATTGCAATACGATTTAAATCAATACTATAAGTGTCAGCCTTTTTTGTAAGGTATTTGATTAAAGTATCAGTTTCATTTGGTGATTTTTGTGATTCATATTTGACGGCAATCATACCAGAAGATGCAATCAATTCTGCCCATGAGATAAGTATTCCTAAATCTTTTAGAGTTACACCAAACCAATTTTTAATGGTATCATCAGGATATCCATTCATAAGGATTACGAGCGGTAACTTCTTATCCTTTTCAATATTAGGTGGCTTATATAAATCAAACTTCAAACTAACTCCTTCCTTTGAATAATAAACAATTCCTTCATGTTTGATGACATTCTCCATATCAGGAACATGATATACCAATCGTTTTTTAGCTGAAAAAACATCATCAGTTTGTCCCAGTAATCCATTAGATAACACCAGCCAGATTACAGTAATTGCAGTTGTTAACCCACATTTTTTCATATGATTAATCATTAATAGTGTTTGACTAAAATTTTTGTAAGTCAAAAATATGATGCAAGTTACACCAGCAAAGAACCAAAGTCAAGTAAATCCTTCACTCACTTTTTTACCACCAGATGTCACCAGTTTGATTTTGGGTGATTCTGGGACATTTTGTCAGATTGATAGAGCAAATGGTTGTCAAAATATGATCTGTCAAGAAATGTCTTTAAACCATATTCCAGGACAATTTTTGAATTCTCTTCCTTGATCACAAATTGAACGAAACTTGACTTTGGTCTAAACAAGGTGTAAATTTGATAATGAAATAAATAAGCCTCAAATGTCAAGCATCATCGAAGGCTATAATTATGACATCTTCATATCCTATCGTCAGAAAGACAACCTGCCTTCGCCTGGCTACGGCAGGCAAGGCGGCGGCGACAGGTGGGTGAGTGAGTTTGTTGAAGCTCTGAAGACTGAACTCGAATCCACCTTCAAGGAAGAGATCAGTGTTTATTTTGACATCAATCCACATAATGGACTCCTTGAGACACATGATGTCGATGAGTCTTTGAAAGAAAAACTCAAGTGTCTGGTCTTTATCCCAATCATTTCAAGAACTTACTGCGATCCCAAATCTTTTGCCTGGGAACATGAGTTCAAAGCATTTGTAGAACAGGCTTCAAAGGATCAGTTTGGATTAAAGGTAAAACTCCCAAATGGAAATGTGGCTGGCAGAGTATTACCTGTAAGGATTCATGATCTGGATTTTCGGGATAATCAGGAATGTGAATCAGTTTTAGGTGGCATTATTCGGGGAGTTGATTTTATTTACAAAGAATCAGGATTTAACAGGCCACTCAAACCTGATGACGATGAAAAGATTAATATAAACAAGACAAAGTATCGAAACCAGATTTCCAAAGTGGCTCTGGCGGTAAAAGAGATCATTTCAGGATTGAAGAATGAACCATTGGAAACCTTCCCAAAAAGTAAAGAAGCTCTATTGATAGAAGATAAACCACACATTAAAGAAAAATCAATTATTGTTTTACCATTTGAGAACATCAGTCCCGACCCAGACCAAGAATACTTTAGTGATGGATTAACAGATGAAATCATTACCGATCTTTCACATATTCATGACCTTCTGGTTATATCAAGAAGTTCAGCAATGACTTTTAAAGGAACTAAAAAGACTATTCCTGAAATAGCTCAGGCGGTAAAAGTCAGATATGTTCTCGAAGGTAGTGTACGCAAGGTAGGAAATAACCTGAGAATTACAGCCCAACTTATTGATTCGGTTACTGATACTCACCTCTGGGCTGAAAAGTTCTCAGGTACATTAGATGATATATTCGAAATACAGGAAAATGTTTCACTTTCGATTGCTGGTGCTTTGAAACTGAAATTAAGTCCTCAGACAGAATCATTAATCTCTTATCGTCCAATCGAAAACATTAGTGTCTACGAGTTTCATCTGAAGGTAAGACATGAGATTTATCATTTTACTGAGAAGGGGCTTGAGCATGGATTGGAACTTATAAATAAAGGACTGGAAATTATCGGGGGAAATGAGCTTCTTTATAACACCCTTGGATTGATATATTTTCTTTATGACGGAATTAAACCTTTAAAGTCCAATCTAACGAAAATAAATGAATGTGCTCAAAATATCTTTAGATTAAATCCTGAATCGCCATATGGACATTATTTGTTAGGATCATCTCACTTGCTTAACAAAAACAGTCAGCTGGCTGTTAGGGAATTTTCAAAATGTCTGTCAGGTGATCCAACTAATCCTGATTGTATGCTCCAGCTTGTCCGTATTTATTGCAATGCAGGAAAAAACAATGCTGCTAAAGAATTACTTGAAAAACTCTTAGTCCTTGATCCACTAAATGCGATTACATTTAGTTTGCCAGGGTATCTTCAGTTGGTCAATGGGGAATTTGATGCTGCTGTCGATTCATATAAAAAAATGTATCTGATCGATCCTGAAAGTCCTATTTTCAGATGGTTTTATGCGTGGGTATTACTCTATGTACGAAATAATCGTGAAGCTTTCAGAATAATAGATCAAACAAACACCGATTCTCCTAACACACTATTTGCATCGTATGGAATGCTCTTTAAAAATGCTTTATCGCACAGGAAAGCTGAAGCAATGGGCTGCATTACACATGAAATGGAGGAAGCTGCAAAAAGAGTAGAATATCATTCTCGGGCATTAGCACAAGGTTATGCAATTCTTGGGGAAAAGGATAAGGCTCTTAACTGGTTGGAAAATTGTATAAATTGTGGGTTTATCAATTACCCATATTATACTGAAATAGATCCATTTCTCGAAAACATCCGTAGCGAAGAGCGTTTCAGAAAATTGATGGAACGGGTAAAATACGAATGGGAGAACTTTGAAGTTTAAAGTATCATTGGAAATTAATTCTTTCGTGACCACTGTAGCCAATCAAATTGACCATTCATTGTTGGAGTCAAATCCTTGTTGTCTCATTTTGTATGTTAAGTGTTCTCAGACCCTCTTATAGTGGTCAAAGAAGGACGGATTTTACACTTCGTATCAGGCTCCAGGATGTTTTACTTATTTTTGTTTTAACTCCATCCCTAATTGGGTCATCATTCCTAATTCATCCTCAACAGCCCACCAATTGATAACTTTATTACTAGCTAATTGAAATATATGAATACCCTTATAAGTAAATTTCTGGCCATTTGGTTTAATATCCATGAATGTTTCGCTCAGAGTCCCCGAATAGCCAATCCTAATAACAACTTTATCATTTTCTGCAAAAATATCCTCGATTTCATGTTTATAATCAGGAAATGTTTTGTAATAAAGTTTCACTAAAGGTTCTATATCCTTAATGGAAGCAGGTGGTCCAGATTCGTAGTAAATCTTAACATCAGGACTACATAAGGCTCTTACTGTATCAAGATTTACTTCATCAAGGTATTTATAAAGCTTTTTTGCTACCTCGATGTTGTTTGCTTTCATAAGTTCAGCTTGCTGAAATTTAGTTAGTTGTTCTTTAGCCTGCTGGTCTTGACAAGAGTTTGTCAATAGAACGATCAAACATCCCAACATCCCACTTAAATACTTAGTTGTTTTCATAATTATTTTTATAAGGTTAACCTGTTAAGAATCTTGGTAATGCAATTTAATTATTCAAGCGAACAAAGTCAAGTTTATCGGTCATTATCATTAATTCGCCTTGAATAATTCTTACAAATTGAAACAGTCAATTACATTGATCATTTATGACTGGAATAAATTGACCACCCTACACTGGAGTTAAATCCCGTTTGTTTACACAAATATGTTTCATGTTCTCATCCCGTCTTATAGTGGTAAAAGAAGCACAGATGTTTTTGACCGAAAAAATGAGTTGGAAATATTCCTCCCCATATAAGAGCATAACTGAAATAGAATGATGAAATGATCATTCTCTTTATTTGGTAATAAAAATTGTTTTAAGTCCTCGGGTGACGGCTGCAGGAAGCATTGATAAATGATCCTCGTTTTCAACTACCCATGTATCTAAAGTGAGCCCCTTATAGTTTCTTGATTTTACTTGAGTAACGAATTCAGTCCAGGGCGTTTTAACATCTTCGTTGTCAAGGTCACCGATTGAAGTAAATACAAATGCTTTTAGTGTGGATTGATTTTCAGCAAATTTCGATTCTTGTTTAAAAATCTCTTTATCATTCCAGAGTAATGCGGGTCCAAGAATTATATAATTGTTAAACATTTCTGGCTTTGAAAATAATACATCAGCACAGAATAATCCACCGAAGGAGAGCCCAATAATGGTTTTTGACCCTCCTTTTAAGTTATATTCTGTCTTAATAAATTGGAATAATTCTTTTTCTATGAATCCTTTGAAGTTTGATGCTCCACCAGCAAGTGGCCAATCACCCCAGTGCTCTGTTTTATCCTTAGATTCTGAAAAATCACGAGATCTCTTCTCCCACCAATCTTTTTGTCCAGTACCATAGGAAATACCGACAACCGCAACATAAGGGATTTCCCTACCCCAATTCAGCCAACGGACAATATCATAAACTAATCCAAATGACATATCCGCATCAAGGACGAAGACTATGGGTAATGAGTCAGTCGGAATTGCTTTTTGTTCTGGGATGTAGCATTGAATTAGGAATTTGTCACCAACGATTTTTGAATCCAGCCATTTAGCATGAGTTTGGTCAAGACAAACTTTTATATCTTGGGAAAATCCATTTCCGAATAGGGAAACTATAAGTAAACAGGATGTGTAAAATGTTTTCATATTTGCATCGGGATTAATAAGTTAGGAATAACTCACTTAAATCTTTTATAAAGTTATATATACCTGACCAATTAAGGAGTTAGTAGATACAACTAGTTTGTTGCTCCACCATATATGTTTTGTGTTTTCAGACCGTCTTCTGAAGTGGTCAAAGAAGGACGGATTTTATGCTTCGTTTCAGGAGACAGGAGGTTTGTGCTAAATGACAGGTTATTATGCTACTTTCTTACTATTGTGCTTTCCAATAACTGTCAACAATTGCTTTCCATGAGCCATCAATTTGTTTCTTCCAAATAACTAAATAGGGACCATGTGCTTTCATTTGCTCACCGTTATCATCATTCCATTGCATATCCCAAGTACCAGTCGTGTAGCCAATGTCTCCGCATTCAGCTATCGAAGCATTTTCATTATGAAAAGTCATTGAAATCCCAGGTATAGCAAATTGTTCCCTCATGCCTTTTAAAAGAGCATCCTTGTCTTTGGTGACCTGACCATTAAAATCAATCACCGTAGCATCTTTGTCATAGAATGTCATATAACGATCAGCATCTTTGGTAGCACATACCATCGACCAGTCGTTATCCATTTGTCGAAGGGCTTTCAATTCAGCGTCAAGATTGATCTTTGGAGCATTGCAAGAGGAAAAAATAAAACCTGCAAAATAAAGAACTACTAAGATTGAGCTTCTCATATGGTAAAGTTTAATGGTTAATATATTCAACCAGAAATGTTACTCAAAATTACGCCGTCTGAAAGCCAAAGTCAAAAATATTTTCACAACATCATTAATAAATACTATATCTAAAATTGTAGAGTGTAGTTTTCTGATATGTTTCGTGTTCTCAGACCATCTCCTGAGGTGGCCAACGAAGGACGGATTTTACACTTCGTTTCAGGTTCAAGGAGATTTTATTCGTATCTGAGACCAAATAAATGCCATGTTGCCGCCTAATGTCACCAGATTAATTCTGGTTGATTCTGGGACATTTTATCAGTTCGGTAGAGCAAATTATTGACAAAATATGATCTTTCAAGAAAGGTCTCTAAAACATATCCCAGGACAATCTTTGAATACTCTTCGCTGATCACAAACTGAAAGAAAATTGACTTTCTTCTAAACAAGGTGTAATTTTGATAATGAAATAAATAAGCCTCAAATGTCAAGCATTATTGAAGGCTATAATTACGACATCTTCATAAGCTACCGTCAAAAAGACAACAAGGGCGACAGGTGGGTGAGTGAATTTGTTGAAGCTCTGAAGACTGAACTTGAGTCGACTTTCAAGGAA
>Ga0208980_10002379_pt1 | contig 11424 bp, 8 predicted proteins | sample WetSurMetagenome_3_FD_187993 | JGI IMG/M metagenome (GOLD analysis project Ga0208980, IMG submission 187993) | Wetland microbial communities from Twitchell Island in the Sacramento Delta, sample from surface sediment Aug2011 Site A1 Bulk (version 2) | ecosystem: Environmental > Aquatic > Marine...
CCCCCCCGGCGCCGGCTCGCCGCCCGGAGTCCGCCAGAAGACGCCGTCCCTGGCCGCGACGAGCGCCCGGATGTCCGCCCCGCTCTTGTCGGTCGCGCTCTCGGGCGGTACGGGTCCGGCATACGAGCGCAAGGCGCCGAGGATGTCCGGCGCGATGGCCACGCCCGGCGGATGGTCGACGACGACGAGCTTGGCCTCGTCGACGCCGCGCGGCACGGCCGAGGTGTTGTCGAGCGTCACGCGCAGCTTGCCGTCCTCGCCCGGCCGGGCCTCGACGGGCGTCCATTCCATGGCCCAAAACTGCGTCTCTCCGGCGACGTCGGACGCGTCCATCATTCCCATGATGGCCTTGTTGGACCGCCGTTCCGCGCTTTCGGCGATGTATCCTGGGGCGGATTCGAAAAGGGAAAAGACGAAATCGACCGTGAACGAATCGGTCGGGTCGAATTCGCCGTCTTCGGAGTTGAGCGCGACGTCGAGGGCCACGGCGCCCGCCGCGAGCAGAACCCCGGCGAACGTGTTGAAGACGGAGGCTCCGGTGTTGACCGTCCGGACCTGGGCCCGGACGATCTCGTCGAGGGGGATGGACACAGGCTTGACGGCTTGGCAGAGGATCCTCTCGCCGTCGGCCCCGCTGGAGGTGACGAGGAACCGGGTGCCGTCCTTCAGCACGATCCGGGCCGCCTTCTTTTCGGGACTGAGCTCGACGATGTCCTGCGGATCGACCGAATAGGTCATGTGGAGGCCGCCGACGACGGCGCCGTCCTTGACCACGGGAGGGTCGCTCGGGGAGAACGGAATGGTGCCGTCCGCGGTCTGCACCTGCATGATCGTGCCCTTCTTCGACTTGGCCAAGGCCGGGCCGTCGAGGTCCTTGAAACTGTAGACCGTGCAGGCCGTCGCCAGGAGCGCCGCGGCCAGGGCGCCGGCCAGCCGGAGATGCCTTGTCATCGCCGTTCCCCTTTCTTCGAGGAAGTGCCCTCCCCTTCCATCGGCCGCACTTAATATGATGGTCCCCGGGGGCTGAGGTGTCAATATCGGGTGAAGAATGCGTCAAGATTCCGTCAAGATCAGGGGGGGATCGGGCCGATTTGTCAAAAACCGGGGGAAGGGCCTATACTGGTGCCATAGACGATCGGTGAATCACCGATCGAGAAGGAGGCCCGTCCATGAAGCGCTCTCGCCTGGCACTGTGGATCGTTCCGCTGGCCCTGGCCCTCGCCGCCGGCGGATGCTCCTCGAACGGCGACCCGGTGAATCCGGAGCTCGTGATCAATTCTCTCGATGACGACGCCGCTCCGCCGGCCGGAACGATCACACTGCGCTCGGCCCTCGAGGCGGCGGCCTCCGGCGACACCATCTCCTTCGACAGCTCGCTCGACGGCGACACGATCGTCCTGACCGCCATCGCGGACGAGCATACCGTCCTCAAGGGCGAGGTCTACGTCAACAACGCGTACTCCGGCTACCAGGAGCGGGACTACGGCAAGTCGGCCCTCTACGCCCGCAAGAACGTGAAGATCGACGCCTCGGACCTGCCGAACGGGATCACGATCCAGTGGGGCGGCGGCGGAGCCAGCCACGCCCGGGTTCTGGCCGTCTACGGCGATCTGACCATGTGGAACGTGACCATCCAGTCGGGCTATTCCCAGGCCGAGGCCATCACCGGCGGCACCCAGCCCTACACGCTGGCCCGGGGCGCCGGACTGGCCGTCTGGGGCACGGCCACGCTCTACGATTGCGCCCTCATCGGCAACACCTGCGAGGGCGAATCGGGGTCCGCCCGGGACCGCGGCACGTACGGCGGCGGCATCTACGCCAACGGGCTCGACCTCAACGACTGCGTCATCAGCGGCAACGTGGCCACCGCCTACGGCGCCGGGGGGGGCGGCATCTATTCCGTCGGCGGCGCGGACCGGACGGGCGGACACGGCAACGACACGTCCCTGAACCGGTGCACGATCAGCGGCAACCGGGTCACCGCCAATCACGCCTACGGCGGCGGCATCTTCACCCTGTCCGGCGGGCCGACCAACCTGGCCACGATGTTCCTGACCAACTGCACCATCGCCCGGAACCTCGCCGAGGACCATCCGGCCTATGACAATGTCGGCCAGTGGTACGATCGCGGCGGCGGCGTCTACATGGGCGGCGGCTCCCTCTGGATGTCGGCCTGCACCATCGTCGAGAACGCGGTCAACGGCCAGCTGGCCTACTTCAGCGGCAAGCCGAACCTGGGCGGGGGCGGCGGGTGCGCCACGATCGGCAACGCCCACACCGTCGAGACCGTCTGGCTCCAGAACTCGATCGTCGTCGGCAACACGCTGAACGGCGAGGCCGAGGACTGGTTCGCCGGGTCGATCCTCGACTTCTTCAGCCAGGGCTACAACCTCGTCGGCCGGGTCAATTTCAGCTGGATCCTCGTCCCCGTGCCCGACTGGATGATGTCCAGCCGCAGGCGCTGGCCCAAGGCGGGCGACCAAGATGGAGTCACCCTGGCAGAGGCGGTCGACGTCGCCGGCGCGCAATTCCATCCCACGGCGATCTCGGCCGGGACGTATGCGGGGCAGCCGGCCGTCCTCTGGTATCCGCCGGTCGGCCTGGCCGTCGACAAGATCCCCAGCCAGGATTATTCCGTCACGTACGTCAACGCGGGGTACAGCGGGTTCGGCGTGCCCACCGACGACTTCTTGAACTACGTCATCCTTCAGTGCCGGTCCCAATACGGCGCGATCCTGGGCGTCGACTTCGGGACGGAATTCGGGGACATGACCGGGACGACCTGGTACGGGCCGGCCGTCACCTGGCCCTCGAACGCCCAGAACGCGGCCTGGATCACGTTCTGGCACAACCTGGACACGGCCATCGGCGACCGGCTCGGCATGGCCGTCCTCGGCGACGATTTCTGGGGGACGTTCACGACCGGGCCGCTCGGCGACCACGTCTCCATCACGGTCAGCCGGGAGACGAAGACCTTCCGCCTGGAGGGCGAGGACCAGCTCGGGGTTTCGCGGCCGCGGAACGCGACCGGCGACATCGGCGCGATCGAACGGTAAGTCCGCCTGTCCCCTAGGGGCCCGTTCAGCGCGCCGGCGAGAGGGAAGTCCGCGAGCCCTGAGCGGGCTTCGGATCCCACCGGAAGGACATCTTCCGGCTCATCGCGGCACAATCGCGCAAATAGAGATTGATCAGCGTTTGATAGGGAATGCCCGTTTCTTTAGCCATGGACTTGAAGTACTGAACGGTCTCCTCATCGAGCCGTATCGTGATCTGCCTCTTCAGCAAATGGGAGTACGGGTTCTTAGCAGCCTTTGAAAAATCATAGTTCTTTCTCATCTCCGCCCCCTTAGCCAATAATGTTCTGATTCCCGGCGAGAGGCCCTGCGAGCCGAGATGATCCTGATGATCCGGTCATCTTCCCGATAGGCATGACTGACGACCAATAGACCAAACCAGGCGTCAAGGCCAAGCAGGACGAAACGGCTTTCCTCTTCTGAGTGATCAGGATCATGAATCAATAGCGCGTTTTCGTCAGAGAAGGCATTTTTCGCATCTTCAAAAGATAGCCCATGTTTCTTTAGGTTCCGCCGGTCCTTTCCTGCATCCCACTCGAATCTGAGTCGGTTTGTATTTACATTGTAATTACATTTGTTCATTGTGTCAATACTCGAGGCGCCTCTCCGGCCAGGAAAGCTCGCGAACTTGGCTTCTTCCGCTCTAAGGGACGACCCGGAAGGACAATCCGTCCCATGGGGACTTCTCTGAGGTCCCTTTCGTGGATTCCTCGTCCGTTCAGGACTCTTGTCAGAACCCGGAGGTACGGAATATACTCCGCGAGGAGGCACCTGATGAGACTGCGGCCTGGTCAATCGACGTTGTTCATCGCCGTGGCGGCGATCGTCTTTTCGTTCGCGGCCTGCACGGGCCAGGAAGCCGTCCTCGTCGGGAACAGCATCAACGCGGCCGGCGCGGCCGTCAATCCGCCCATCATGCGGGCCGTCGACGGGATCAAGGGCTGGAATCGGACCGGGCCGCCCAGCCGCTACGCCAAGGACGGTCTCTACGGCTACATCGACGGCGGAGCCGAGATCGTGCTTTCGTACGGGTTTCGCGAATTGTCCGTATTCCGGTTCAAGCCCGCGGCGGACCCGGCCTCGTCGAAGGAGATCGTCCTCGAGATCTACCGGATGAAGTCGGGGTCGTCGGCCTTCGGCCTCTACTCGACCAAGCTCGAGGGCGAGGAGAAGGGCTGGCCCAAGATCAAATCTGATAACTGGATCAGCCCCGGCCAGGCCAGCCTGGTCAAGGGCGACTTTCTAGTCAACATCCTCGCCCCCGAGTGCACCGACCAGGAGATCGGTCCGTTCATGGCGGCCGTCGATCTGAAGCTCCCGGCGTACCGGACCGTCCGGCCGGAAGGACTGGGCCGGCTGCCGCGCGAAGGATCGGTCCCCTCGAGCGGACGCCACATCAAGGGCCCGGTCGCGGCCCGGAACGAATCGCCGTTCCTCGAGGGCGACTTCTGGGGCTTCGGCGGGCCGGAAGCCGGGGCGAGCGCCAGCGAGGCCTTCTCGGCGAAATACGGCGCCGCGCCTGCGATCTCGAAGCTCATCGTCGTCGAACTGGGGAAGGCCGTTGACGCCAGTGCCATAGACGCCGGGGTAACGGCGCTGTTCAACGAATATCTCCGGGGCGTCAGGCAAGAAGGAGCCCTCCTCGAAGGGCAGAACGAGGCCGGCCGCTGGTTCCTGTTCAAGCGGAAAGCCGCCATGGCCGTTCTTGTCCTCGGCGATCCGGATCGCGCCGCCGCCGTCGCCCGGCTCGAACAAACCCTCACCCGCCGCTAGGCCGGCCTTGTTCTTGACACCGCGGGAGGAGTGAGAGCAGAATCGGCCTGCCCATGCGCTTCCACTTGCTCGTCGTTCTGTTCGTCGTCCTGGCCTTGACCTCGGGCTGTCCGGCCCGCACGGGAAAGCCTAAGACATTCCTCGTCGTCACCTTCGACACCGAGGACTACGTCACACCGGAGTCCGAGCGCATCGACGACATCCCCAAATGGCTGGCCGAGACCATGACCGAGGAGGGCGTCACCGGGACCTTCTTCGTCATCGGCGAGAAGGCCCGCTCGCTCGAGAAACGGGGGCGCCGCGACGTCATCGAGGCCATGGCCCGGCACGACATCGGCAGCCACACCAATTTCGGCTCGGTCCATCCGACGGTCACCGAAGAGCTGGAAAAAGCCGGCTGGAAGGACGGCGTCCGGCTCATGGCCGGGCAGGAATCCTCCGGCCTCAGGGAGCTCGAGCGGATCTTCGGCATTCCCGTGACCACGCTGGCCCGCCACGGCGGCTCCTACGGGCCGCAGCTCGTCGCGGCGCTGGGCCAGCTCGGGGCCGGTTACCAGGGCTCGCCGGCGAGCCTGCCGGGGCACGACGTCGTCTGGTTCTGCAACGCCCTGAATTTCAGCGCCCAGTACGCCGGATTCGACGACGCCTACTACCGGGACGATCTCTTCGAGCCGGTCTTCGACAAGCTCAAGGCCGATCTGCCGGGCGTGATCGGGAAGTCGCAGGTCCTGGCCCTCTTCGCCGGGCATCCGACCAAGATCCGGGCCGAGGAGTTCTGGGACCTGAACTTCTACGAAGGGAAGAACACGCCTCCGGAGGCCTGGCGCACCCCGCGGCTCAGGCCGCAGGAGACGATGGTCACCGCGCAAAAGAACTTTCGCCGCATGATGCGCTGGCTCAAGGGCCGGGACGACATCGAGATCACGACCTACCGCGCGCTGATGAACGTCTACGGGGGCCAGAAGGAAGCCGTGACCCGGGCCGAGTTGCGGGAGATCGCGCACAAGACTCTGGCGCTCAGGGCCCTCGCCCCGAGCGACGATCTCTCGCCGGCCGAGGCCTTTGCCGGACTGGCCCAGGCGATCGTCGGATATCAGAAAAACGAATCTCTGCCGGAACGTCTGGGGGTAATCCACCCGCTCGGCCCGATCGAGATGCCGCCGGCCGAATCCGGCGGACGGCGCGTGCCGTTCGAGGCCTCTCTCGATCTCGCCCGGGCCGCGGCCGAACACATCGCCGGAACGGACGCCCTGCCTCCTTCCCTCGAGACCGGAGAGGGCAGGATCGGGACCGGCTCGCTCATGGCTCTCTTCTGTGCCGTTTATCTCGACCTCGACGCGGGCCGGCCGGGCCAGGCCTACGATGTCCCTGAGTTCGAACCGTACCCGAGAGCTAACGAGAAGAAGATCGTCGCCGAAGTCGAAGGCTACAAGACCTGGCCGGTGCATAGGCCGGACCTCGACATGGCCCGCATCGTCGAGTTCACCAAGCTCCAGCTCTGGACGTTGAAGCCGGCCCGCCGACGCTAGAGCGGATCCCGGAACGGAGGTGACCAGCATGGCCAAGATGACCCGGCGCCGCTTTCTCGGATCGGGAGCGCTCTTGACCATCATCCCTCGCCATGTCCTCGGCCGGGGCCATACGCCGCCGAGCGACAAGCTGGCCATCGCCGGGATCGGCGTCGGCGGGATGGGCGCGGCTAACCTCCGCGAGCTCGAATCCGAGGCCATCGTCGCCCTCTGCGACGTCGACCTGAATTATGCCGCCGGGACGATCAAGCGCTACCCCGCAGCCGAGGTCTTCACCGACTACCGGGTGATGCTGGAGAAGCGCAGGGATATCGACGCCGTGGTCATCGCGACGCCCGACCACACCCACGCCGTCATCACCATGGCCGCGATCAAAGCTGGCAAGCACATCTACACCCAAAAACCGCTCACCCACAGCGTTTGGGAGGCGCGCCAGCTCACGCTGGCGGCCGAGGCCTCGAAGATCACAACGCAGATGGGCATCCAAGGCCACTCCGGAGAAGGCATTCGCCTGGTCGTCGAGTGGGTCCGGGCCGGCCTCATCGGCGAGGTCCGCGAGGTCGACGGCTGGTGCGATCTGTCTTACTATCCGTGGGGCCATGCCTACTGGAGCTCGAAGTGGGGCGAGCGGCCGGCGGATACGCCGGCTGTCCCGGCCGGGCTCGACTGGGACCTCTGGATCGGCCCGGCGCCCTTCCGCCCTTATCACCCGGCCTATCACCCGATGGTCTGGCGCTGTTGGTGGGATTTCGGCGTGGGCATGATGGGCGACCGCGGGGCGCACACGCTCGACGCCGCCGTGTGGGCGCTCGAGCTCGATGCGCCAGAGACTGTCGAGGCCACGAGCTGCGGGCTCAACGCCGAAACACATCCCCTGTCGGCGATCGTCACGTACCGGTTCCCGGCCAAAGGCGGACGGCCGCCGGTCAAGCTGACCTGGTACGAAGGAACGCGGCCGCCGCGGCCCGAGGAGCTCGAGGGCGGCCGGACCATGCCCGCCGAGGGCGGTCTCGTCTTCAAAGGCGCGAAAGGCATGATCATGTGCGGAGTGTACGGCGACGGGCCCCGGATCGTCCCGGAGAAGCTGATGCAGGAGGCCAAGCGCCCCGAAAGGACGATCCCGCGCGTCGAGGGCTCGCACGAACAGGAATGGGCCCGGGCTTGCAAGGCGGGCCGGAGGGCCGGCGCCGCCTTCGAGTATTCAGGACCGCTGACGGAGATCTGCCTGCTCGGCAACGTGGCCAAGCGCCTGGACACGCGGATCGCCTGGGACGCCGCGAACCTGCGCGTGGCCAACGCCCCGCAGGCCGAGGCCCTGATTCGCCGGCCGTACCGGCCGGGCTGGAGCCTTTAAAAGATGATCCCCGCCGTGAGGATGAAGGCCGCGTTCTTCATGGTGAAGTCCATGGGCGCCATCAGGTTTTCGGCGAAGACGAGCGGGATGAATTTGCCTTCCTTCATGAGCCGGGCCTTGAGCAGGATGGGAATATGGAGATAGGTAAAATTCTCGGTCTCTGTCCCACCCGTGAAATCCCACCATTCCCCGGTCACGAGGTAGTTGATCTCGGGCTGGATGGCCAGGGTCGGGCTGAGCTCGAAGACGACGAACGCGCCAAACGTCGGCTTGGTGATCGATTTCTCATCTCCGACGTCGTCGCTCCACTTGACGTTGGAAGATGAGGCCCCGGCCTTGATGCCGAACTTGAATTTGGACGCCGCCGAGGCGGGTGCCGCGACGAGGACGGCCAGGACGATAACCGCTGCAAAGACCAGGACACCTTTCTTCATTGTGTTTCCCCTCACTCCATGGAATCGGATCTCCCCTTCGGGAGCGTCTGTGGAGGAGATTAAGCGGTCGTCGGGCCGTTGTCAGGGCTTTTGGGGAAGGCCCGGCGGGGACCTAGAACGGTCCGAGGCGAATGAGGCTAGCTAGGACGACCGCGGCGCAGCCGATGGCAAGCCAGACCGCGAGCAGCGGCAGGAGCCAGCGGACCCATTTGCCCCAGGGAATGCGCAGGATGCCCAAGGCGGCCATGAAATAGCCCTGCGTCGGGATGAAAACGTTGGTCAGCCCGTTGCCGAGCTGATAGGCCAGGACGTTAGTCTGGCGGGTGACGCCGACGAGATCGCCGAGGGGGGCCAGGACGGGCATCGAGACCGCGGCCTGGCCGCTCCCGGACGGGATGACGAAATGGAGCAGGTTCTGGGCGAAGTAGATGCCGACGGCGCTCAATGTGGGCGGCAGGCCCCGGAGCGCCAGGGCCAGGGCGTGGGTGATGGTGTCGATGACGTTGGCGTCCCGCAAGACGACGAGCGTTCCCCGGGCCAGCCCGACGATCAAAGCGGCGTAGGTGATGTCCGACGCCCCCTTGACGAAGGCCTTGACCGTATCGTCGCCCGTCAGCCCGCCGACCGGGCCGGAGACGAGGGCCAGTCCGAAGAAGAGGCCGGAGAGCTCGAGGATGCCCCAGCGCCAGCGGATGGCCCCGACGACGAGAACGGCGAGGGCGGCGGCGACGAGGCCGAGAACCAGGGCGTGCCGCCGCGTGAACGGCCCGGCTCCGTCCTCCTTTTGCAGGGGTTCGCGGGCCCGGTCGAGATCGTACATCAGGCTGATCGAGGGGTCCGCCGCGACCCTCCCGGCGTAACGCGAAAGAAAGACCACGGTGACGGCCGTCATCACCGCCCAGAGGCCGAGCCGGAAGCCCATTCCTGAAAAGAGGGGCAGTCCGACGATGCCCTGGGCGACCCCGACCGTGAACGGGTTCATGAAGGCCGCGGCGAATCCGGCGTTGGCTCCGACCAGGGCGATCCCGCCGCCGACGAGCGAATCGTAGCCGAGGGAGCGGGAGAGGAGAAGGAGCGCCGGAAGGAAGACGAGCGTCTCCTCGGCGATGCCGATCGTCCCGCCGCCGACGGCGAAGACGACGGTGAGAAGCGGCACGATGAGCGCTTTCCGGGCCGCGAGCCGCCGGACGATGGCCCGGACACCGGATTGGATGACGCCGGTCCTGTCGAGGACGCCGAACGCGCCGCCGATGATGAAGATGTAGAAGACGATCCCGGCGATCTCGAGGAGGCCCCGGGGAAAGGCCAGAATAACCGCGCCGAGCCCGGCCGGCCGGGCTTCGACGGAGCGGTAGGACAGCGGGTCGACCACCTCCCGGCCCTGCTCGACGACGCGGTCGTAGCGGCCGGCGGGAATGATCCAGGTCGAGGCGGCGGCCAGGACGATGAGACCGATGAGCAGGACGTAGGTGTGAGGGATCCGGATCTTCATGGTCTCAGCGGACCGCGGTGAACCGGCGGGCCGCGGCGGCGTAGAGCCGCGCCGCGAGGAGGACGGCCTCGACCGGGACGCTTTCCTCGGCCGAGTGGGCCAGCGCGAGCTCGCCCGGTCCCCAGACGAGGGTCGGGATGCCGGCCTCCCGCGAGATGAGGGCGCCGTCGGTCCAGGCCGGGAAGACGGTCAAGCCGCTATCAGGAATGCCGGCGTCGCCGAGCGCCCCCTGGGCCGCGAGAACGAGAGGGTGGCCGGGGTCGATGACCAGCGGACCGTGGATCATGGTGGCCATGCCTTCGGGCATGCGCGCCAGGTGCGTCTTCAGCCCGGGACGGGCGGCCCGCACCCGCGCCAGGATCCCCTCGAGGTCATCGAAGACCTGATCGACCGTTTCCGTGGTCACCCAGCGGCGGTCGAGCTGGATGCGGCAGTCGGCGGCGACCATGCTCGGCTGCTGGCCGCCCCGGATCGTGCCCAGGTTGATGGCCGGGAGGCCGAGGACGGGGTCCCGGCGCCGCTCGAACCCCGGGACTAGCTCGGTCTCGACGAGCGAGGCGAATTGGGCGGCCGCGGCGATGGCGCTGACGCCGGCTTCGGGCGTGCTGCCGTGGGCGGCCCGGCCCGTGAATGTCGCTTCGAGCCACTCGAGGCCCTTGTGGCCGATGGCGACGCGGTTCTCGGTCGGTTCGCCGATGACGCACCCGTCCGCCTTGAAGCCGCTGCGGATCAGGGCTTCGGCGCCGAGGCTCTCCATCTCCTCGTCGATGACCGCGGCCAGGGTGATCCGGCCGGCCTCGAAGCCGCCGGACCCGTGGATGTCGACGAGGGCCCCGGCCATGGCCGCCAGCGCGCCCTTCATGTCCACGGTGCCGCGGCCGAACATGCGGCCGCCCTCTACCTTCGCGGAAAAGAAATCGACGTGCGACCCGGCGTTGGGCGGGACGGTATCCAGGTGCCCGCAGAGGAGGAGATGCGGACCGGGCCTGGGGCCCTCGAGGGTCGCGAGGACGTTCGGCCGGCCTTCGCGGACCTCGACGAGCTCGCTCCGGATGCCGTGCTTTCGAAGGTACGCGTCGAGCGCGCGCGCCGCCGCTTCCTCCTGCCTCGGGACCCCCGGATGGCTCGGGGCCTTGACCATCGCCTGCAGAAGCTCGAGGATGCCGCGGTCGTCCATGTCCTTCCCTCCCGGCACTTCGTCGGCGACACTATATTGAATTACCGGGTCCAGTTCAAACGCCCCGGACGAGGTTCATTTGAGACGGCAACGGTTTCCCTCTATAATCGGTTAATGAGACAAGGAGAAAATCGCATGAGAACAAAGACCGCTCTGATATTCGCCGCAGTCGTCCTGGCCGCGACGCTCGCGGCCGGCCAGAAGGTCGAGACCGTGGACGGCGCCAAGCTCGTCCACAATTCCGGACCGGGCGCCTGGGGCAAGACCGCCAAGGTGACGCTCGAGCCGATCCGCACCATCGGCGACGTCGAAACGACCGAGGAGAACCTGGCCTTCTACATGCCGTCGATCATCGTCGCCGACGGCGCGGGCGATCTCTACATCCTCGACACGGGCAACCACCGCGTCCAGAAGTTCGGCCCGGACGCGAAATTCAAGGCCTCGTACGGCCGCCAGGGCCAGGGGCCCGGCGAGTTCTACTATCCGTCCTGGCTGGCCGTGGACGACAAAGGCTTCCTTTACGTCTCCGACCCCAACAACCAGCGCATCCAGGTCCTGACCCCGGACGGCAAGGACCACAAGACCCTCAAG
>Ga0208980_10002380_pt1 | contig 11421 bp, 9 predicted proteins | sample WetSurMetagenome_3_FD_187993 | JGI IMG/M metagenome (GOLD analysis project Ga0208980, IMG submission 187993) | Wetland microbial communities from Twitchell Island in the Sacramento Delta, sample from surface sediment Aug2011 Site A1 Bulk (version 2) | ecosystem: Environmental > Aquatic > Marine...
ACACGCGAGGGCATGATCGCTGCTATCAGGAAACGAAGGGCTCGTCGCGAGAGGAACCGGTCGGCGCGAGATAACAAGGACGCCTGGACGGACCAGGTCCGCCACCCTGTCCGTTATCTGACCGTCTCGCTACAGCATCCACCAGATAGGGCGCGCCAGGGGCGGCAGACCTCGGTGGAGCAAGGAAGAAGGCAGGTAAGAACAAGCCTCACGCTACCAGATGGGGCTGGAATGCACAACGTCGGCCTGAATTGCTGCCGATTGGAGAGGATCCCGGTGAAGGGCAAGGTGGGGCTGATGTGCGCAACCTGCCGACAGTGGCGAGGTCGAGGCCCCGGGTCGCGGCGGCGAAGGCCAGGCAAGGTTTATGATCGCTGGGCTGTCGCGGAGGGATCGTCGTGTTCACGGACAACGTCCTCGACCTGATCGGCAATACCCCGATGATCCGCCTGCGGGGCGAGGCCGTCTTCGCCAAGGCGGAATTCCTCAACCCCGGGGGGAGCGTCAAGGACCGGGTGGCGCTCGCCATGATCGAGGGAGCGGAGAGCCGCGGCCAGCTCAGGCCCGGATCCATCGTAGTGGAGCCGACCAGCGGCAACACGGGGATCGGCGTCGCGCTGGTGGGGCGGCTCAAGGGCTACCGCGTCCGGATCGTCATGCCCGAGAACATGAGCGAGGAACGGAAGAAGCTGATCCGTGCACTCGGTGCAGAGCTGATCCTGACCCCCGCGCAGGAGAGCATTGGCGGCGCCGTCGAGCGGGTGCGGCAGATGCAGCGCGAGGACCCCCGGGTGTTCGTGCCGCAGCAGTTCGAGAACCCGGACAATCCGCGCGTGCACTACGAGGAAACCGCCCACGAGCTCTGGCGCCAGATGCACGGGGACGTGGCCTGCTTCGTCGCCGGGGTGGGCAGCGGCGGCACTCTGCAGGGCGTGGGGCAGTTCCTTCGGGAGCACAAGCCCGGCGTCGTGATCGCAGCGGTCGAGCCGAAGAACGTCTCTGCATTGCTCGGCCACGAACCGGGGCTGCACCAGATCCAGGGGATCGGCGACGGGTTCGTCCCCGCGATCCTGGATGCCTCGAAGATCGACGAGGTCATCGAGGTGACGGACGAGGACGCCATCGCGACCACGCGCCAGCTCAACCGGGACTACGGGCTGCTGGTGGGCATCTCGTCCGGGGCCAATGTGTGGGCGGCACGCCGGCTGGCCGAACGGATCCCGGGCAACGTGGTGACGATCCTGCCGGACCGTGCCGAGCGCTATTTCAGCACCTCGCTCATGTAACCGGGCGGCTCGCGGCCAAGGGGCGCGGAGCGTGTCGGGACGGCTCCGTCATCCTGACGAGCGCCTCGAGCACGACGGCACGCTCGCCGGGCCTGAGGGCACGGTAGCAATCGAGTAGCGCCAACTCGTCGTCGGTGACGTGCTCGAAAAGCTCGCTGTCGACGTCGGGCAGGTCATTGAAGGCGGGGACGGTCATCGCACGCTCCTTCCTGCGCACGTGGGCCAATGTCCTCCCTCATGGCCAGCGCAGGTCGCAGATCGCTACTAGAAACATAGCACTTCCCACGGATCCCGCTGGATTGGGGTCGCCGGCCTCGAGGAGCTGCCGATCGGCGGGTGCCAGGCTCTGCGCCACCACCGAAGCGGCCGGGCTTGCGCGGCTGCAAGATCGCGGCGCAAAGTACTCGCGTCGATGCATTCCACCGGCGTGCGCACCCGACGCGACGGGTGAGTGGGGCGAGATGCGAGCGGTCAGCCGACGGCGCCTGGCAGCGATCCTCATCCTCCTGGCGGGTGTCGTCTTGCCAGCGGCTGCCGGTGAGGTGCTCGATGGGGTGAAGTCCCGCGGCGTGCTGCGTTGCGGGGTGAGCGAGGGCATCACCGGCTTCTCGGAGAAGGACGCCTCGGGTCGCTGGCGCGGGCTCGATGCGGATTTCTGCCGTGCCGTGGCGGCCGCGGTGCTGGGCGACGCCGAGCGGGTCGCGTTCGTACCGCTCAGGGCCTCCGCGCGCTTTCCCGCCCTCAAGGGGCGAAGCGTCGATCTGCTCGCCCGCAACACCACCTGGACTTTCACGCGCGAGGTGGCGCTCGGGCTGCAGTTTCCCGCGGTGCTCTTTTATGACGGCCAGGCGTTCATGGTGCCGGCCGGGGCGGGCATCAAGAAGGCCACGGACCTGAGTGGCGCCAGTGTCTGCGTCGAGAAGGGCACCACGCACGAGCCCAACATGGACTTCTACTTCGCGGCCCGCAGCCTGTCGGTGACCCCCGTGGTGATCGACTCGGCGCAAGAGGTCGCTGCGGCCTTCTTCGCCGGCCGGTGCCGCGCCTACACCTCGGACGCCTCCCAGCTCGCCGCCGCGCGGCTCTCTGCGCCGGGCGGCCCGGCGTCCGTCGAGATCCTTCCCGAGCGCATCTCGAAGGAGCCGCTGGCGCCGGTCGTCCTGAACAGCGATCGCGAGTGGGGCACGGTGGTCCGGTGGGTGCTGTACGGGTTGATCACGGCGGAGGAATACGGGGCGACGCGCGACAACGTCGACGCGGTCGTCGCCTCGGGGCGCACGCCGCTGTCGCGGCTGGGGGGCGACCGTCGAGCCTTGCTGGCCCAGTCGCTCGGTGTATCGCCCGGGTGGGTGATGCGCGCCGTGAAGGCCGTGGGCAACTACGGCGAGATGTACGAGCGCAACCTCGGCAGCGGCGGCCCGCTCGCAATCGAGCGCGGCCTCAACCGCCTCTGGAGCGAGGGCGGGCTGATGTATGCCCCTCCGATCGACTGACGTCGCGATCCGGCCATGACCGACCTGCAGATCTACCTCACCATCGCGATCTTCGGCGGCGTGATCCTCGTCATCGCGCTCGACGTCATCGACATGGCCGTCGCGGCCCTGCTCGGCGTGTCGCTGCTGCTCGCGCTCGGGCTCCTGACCACCGATGACGTGGTGGAGGCCGCGAAGACGGCGGGCGGCCCGCTCGCCCTGCTGTTCGGTGGCATGGTCGTGGCGCGCGTCCTCGCCAAGACCGGGGTGTTCGAGCGGGTGGGCGACCGGTTCCTGCACGCCACCGGCGGCAGCGGCCGGCGGTTCCTGCTCCTGCTCGTCGCGATGGTGGCGCCGGTCTGCGCCTTCCTGCCGAACGCGACGACCGTGATACTGGTCGCGCCGATCATCATCGCGGTTGCCCGGGCGCTGAAGGTGGATTTCGTGGGGCCGATGATCCTCACGGCCATCGTCAGCAACTCGGCCGGGATGCTCACGCTGGTGGGCGATCCGGCGACCTTCCTGGTCGGCAGCTCGGTCGGGATGTCGTTCGGGCAGTACCTTCGGCAGGTGAGCCTGGGCGGGCTGCTGGCCGTCCTCGCCGTCGTGCCGATGCTGCCGCTCCTCATGCCGCAGATCTGGCAGAAGCAGACTGCGCTCCCCCCGCAGACGCCACCGCCGGCCATTCAGCGCAAGGGTTTCGTCGTGCTCGCGCTCGGGGCGCTCGCCGTCATGGTCGTGCTGTTCCTGTTCGGCGAGCTGCTGCCGACCCAGATCGTCCCGCCGGCCGTGGCCATCATCGGCGCGTCGCTGGCGCTGCTGGTGATCTACGGCGTGCACGTGGAGCCGGTGGACAACGTCCTGCGCGACGTGGATTGGAAGACGCTGGTGTTCCTCGGCGCCATCTTCTGCCTGGTGCAGGCGTTCACCAAGACCGGCCTGCTGCAGGGCCTGTCGCTGCAGCTATACGCCTGGTTCGGCGCCCAGTTCACGCAGGTGGCGCTGCTCCTGCTCGCTGGCATCGGCGTGCTGTCGAGCCTGCTCGCCAACATTCCCGTCGTGGCCGCCTCGCTGATCATGACGAAGGGCTACCTGGTGGCGGCCGAGGCGGTGCCGGAGCTCGCAATGGCGGGTGGCTTCACGGACTGGCCCGCGGCCACGGTGCCGGTGTTCATCGCCATGATGTTCGGTGCCACGCTGGGCGGGAACGCGACTCTCATCGGGGCCTCCGCGAACATCGTCAGCGTCGGCATCTGCGCCGCGCAGGGCGAGCGCGTCACCTTTGGGCGCTTCATGCGCTACGGGGTGCCGATCACGGTGGTGCAGCTGGCGCTGGGCGCCGCCTACGTGCTCGCCATGGTGACGCTGTCGCGCTAGCCGGTCGGGTCTCCGTGATCGAGACGGTGGAGGACGGGCGCACGCTGGCCTGATCGCCCGCCTGGTCATCGGCGTCGTGGCACGGCCGATCGAGGCTCCAGTGGGGCAGGCGAGACGCCGCCGCGGTGGCCGCAGCGCGGACCGCTGGTCGCGCCGCGGCCGGCATGGGAAACTCTCCAGGCCGAGCCCAGCTCGCGTCCTCTTCGCCAACCCCGCCGGGCGGCCGTGCCGCTCGCGCCCTGTAACCATGGAGACCTGATCATGATCGAACGAAGTGCCGGGACCCGGCGATGGATTCGCAGCGCCAGCCTGGCGGGCGTCGTGCTCGCAGCCGGCTGTGCATCCACCGACTCCAACCTGCTCGGCAGCGGTACCAGCGTGACCGCCAGCGACCCCACCCGCCTCACCCAGAGCGGGTTCCTTTCCGACTACAAGCGCCTTGCGCCCGTGTCCTGGGCGGACGGCATCCAGTGCTGGCGGAGGCCGGAACTTGACGCGAAGAAGTACGACAAGGTGTTGATTTCCCACATGACCGTCACGCTGAAGCCGGGTCAGCAGCAGGGCATCGACCCGAGCGACCTGAAGACGCTGACCGACTATTTCCACGCCTCGATGGTTAAGGCGCTGAAGCCGCAGATGCAGGTGGTGGACAAGGCAGGTCCCGGCGTGCTCGTGCTGCGGATCGCGCTGACCAACCTAGTGCCGACCGGTGTCGCCGAGAGCGTCGGGGGCACGCTGATCCCGTACGCGTTCATCGCGGAGGCGGGCTCTGGCGTCGCGACCGGCCGTCCGGCGGGCTCGACGCCCTACATGGGCGAGACAGGCATGGAGATGCAGTTCCGGGACGGCGCGACCGGGACCGTCCTCGCCGAGTGCCGCGACACCGAGATCGGGCGCAAGTACGCCGCCGACATGGACTCTGGCGCCGTCGGCGCGGCCCAGACCTGGGCGAGCGGCTACATGAACTCGTTCCAGAGCTGGTCGTACGCGAAGAACGCCTTCGACAAGTGGTCAGTGCTGACGGCGCAGCGTCTCGCTGCGCTGCGTGGTGTGACCCCCGCCAAATGACCGAGGTCCCGGCCGGCGCGACGAGCGCGCCGGCCGGGCCGGTCGGTCAGTAGCCCTTGCTCTTCTGGTCCTGGTCGTAGATGTAGCCGCCCAGCGCGCCGACGCCGGCGCCGATCAGGGCCCCGGCGCCAGCATTGGCGCTGAACGAGCCGATCAGGGCGCCGCCGGCCGCGCCGACGCCCGCCCCGGTCGCCGTCCGCCGCTGCGTGTCCGACATGCCGGCACAACCGGCGAGCACGAGTGCAGCAGCGAGCACGACAGGCAATTTCGGAGTGCGCATTAGTGTGTCCTCTCGAAGTGAAGTTCGGAAGATAAATTCAGTCCGTCGTCGGGGTAGCGTGCCGCCGCGTCACTTGGCCTTCTTGCACGGCCAGGTGGCCGCCGCGAAGCGCATCAGGCCGTCGACCGGCGTTTCGCTCATGTATTGCGGGTGCGCGCGGCCCCACTCGACGAACCGCTTGGCGGCGTCGGCGCGGGTCACGCCCGTCTCGGGCAGGCAGAACAGCGGCTTCGCCTTCTTGCCGGCGTGGGCCGAGCGGTGGTAGTTGGCGGCGCCGCTCAGGAAGCCGTAGCAGAAGCCGCGCGCGCCTTCGACGTGCGCTTCGTTGTCCGTCACCGCGCAGATGTTCATCAGATCCCCCGCGGTGCGGACCTCGACCTCTGCCGCAGCGGCGGCATTCGGCTGGAAAGGCAGCATGGCTGTGGCGGCCAGGGCCGCAAAGAACGCTTTACGCATTGTCGCTCGCTCCTTGTGTGGTAACGGGTGTGGTAACCGGCTGGTCAACGCGCTGCCATGGTAGCGCGCCGGCGCGCTGCCTCACATCCCGACCGCGGCAGGGGCGATGCCCCGGCATCGGCAGGCCGCGGCCCCGGCTCAGTAGTCGAGCCACTCGATCGGCGCGACGAGCTCGGCGCCGGCGATCCGCGTGATCGTCTGCCCGATGACCTCGATGTCGTTGTCGAACGACCCGTGCTGTGCCTGCTGCGTCTTGCCCTTCCTGTTGACGCGCACGCTGGCGGCCTCGACCGGCCACCGGCTGCCCTGGAACTCGGTGAGCCAGGTGCGCAGGGCGTCGTGATGCGACGCGGCCCACTGGTCCGTATCGTTCTCCCAGCCCCGCTCGACGGCGCGCTGCAGGCCGAGCAACGGGATCTTGCGGACGTCGTCCAGCGCGCGGCTGACGAGGTACAGCAGTGACTTGCCGTAAAGATGCAGTCCCTTGGTGCCGACGAGGTAGTCGTCCTTCTCGTTGCGGTCGGTCAGATAGTGCAGGTGCAGGTCCTGGCTCGACAGGATGTCCTTCGCGGCACCCAGGTAGTGCTCGACGGCGAATTGGACCGAGCAGGCCGCCGCATACAGGGAGCAGGTCGCGACCCTGACCGGCTCGACGCCCGCGGCCGGCGCGGCGAGGCACTTCAGCAGGTGGCCGAGCAGGATCGCGCCGGCGGAATGGCCGACGAGGTGGATCTCGAGCGGACTGTCCTCGAACCGATCCCGGAGCCTGGCCAGCTTGCGCGCCAGCAGGTCGAGGCCGCGGCCTGACTCCGCGCCTCGTGCGGCGTTCTCCCGCATCTCCGACCAGACGCCCTTGAGCACGCGGTTGGACAGCTCCTCGACGCGCCGGTCGCGGCTGTCGGCGAGGTCGTCGAGGAAGCCCGCCGCGCGCATCTGCTCCTCGTCGTCGACGCCGAAGACGAAGCGGAACCTGTCCTCGAGCACGGATCCCAGCGTCTCGATCGGCCCGGTGCGCCAGGCGATGAACAGGGGATAGACGCCGTTCGCCTCGAAGTAGGGCGCCAGCACGCGCACGCGGTCGATCGCCTCCGGCTCGCTGTTCAGGCCTCCGTGCGCGTAGACCACGAGCCTCGGCGCGGCCTGCTTCCTGAGCCACGCCGCCGGGCGCGTGACGACCAGCTCCTCGACGAAGCGGTCGGCGGTCTTGCGCAGCGCCGTCTCGCCGTCGGGGATGCCGAGCGTCAGGTCGGTGAGCGCGATGCAGCCGTCGTTGCCGGTCACGAGCGTGTGGCCGTAGGCGTCGCTCGTGGTCCACGGCTGATAAGGCTCGTGATCGAACTCGCGGTCGATCGGCCAGGGATCGTCGGGCGGATTGTCCGGATTGCGGACGTCGAGGTCGAAGAAGCCGAGCGAGCGACCGCTGCGCGAGGGCCAGCGCAGCGCCTCGATGCGCGGCTGCGAGAGGTCCTGCGGCACGCCGAGGGCGACGGCCCAGGCGTCCGTGCCGTAGGACACCCAGTCCGAATAGGGCATCACCGCGAACCCACCAGCGCCCCACCCCGGGCCCCAGGAGTTCTGCACGACGAACCCCCTGTCGTTGTAGCCGACCAGGGCGAAGGAGTGGCCACCGAAGCTCCTGGGCCGCTTGGGCGACGGGATGACGGGCAGCTCCGCATGGCGGCTCGGGATCTCGCTCGCGGCGACGCGGTCCCACCCGTCGTGCACCCGTGCCGAGACGTAGAGGGCGCCGATCTCCAGGATCGCCGCCTGCATGTCCACGACCGACCGCCTGTTGACCCGGTAGTAGACGCCGAGCGGCCGACCGGTGGCATCGCGGTCCCACCCCGCCTTCGGCACCAGGAGCCGGACGTCGCCGTCCCTCGTCCGATAGGGCCACAGCGCGTCCGCGCAGACGCCGTGCTTGTGCCAGCCCTTGAGGGCGCCGCGGCAGCTCGAGCCCTCGTACTGCTCGCCGGGCCACTCGTCGTAGCGACGCGCCAGCTCGTAGAGCATGCGCGGACTGACCAGCGCCGTGTCGCCGCTGCCGCCCGCGCGGACGTCGCGTTCCCAGAGGAGGTAGTTGATCACGCAGGCGAGCCCGAAGCCGGTGCACGCACCCTCACGGCCCTGGTCGAGCACGCGGTCGCCCCGGGCATAGCGGGGCAGGTGCTCGGTGATGAAATCGTCGTGCGGAAACGTTGGAGCGAGCGATCGCAGCGGCGGTCGGTAGGGGAAGTCGCGAAAGTCCAGCCGGTCCGGACGGGCGTCGAAGGTCCCACTCTTGAAGCTGGTCGCGACCGGCTCCACGGCGCGGCGCTTCCTCGGTCTCTCGTTGGGCATCGTCTGTCTCCGGCAGGGAAGTTGTCGTCCGATGTCGTCCGCGCCGTCCCGGCTGCCCTCACCGATGGCCGCGTCGTGCTGGCGGTCGTAGGACACCCGGTCGTTGTGGTTGGCGTCGAGGGTGTTGCCGGTGCCGGTGTAGCTGGCGTAGCCGAGGGGGTCGGCGCGCGAGCGGCAGGCGGCGTGGGGGGCGAAGGTAGATGACCGTGATCCGAGCGGGCCGTGCATCGTCGACCGCATCGGACAGCAGCAGCTCGAGCCGTGCGGCGTCCCGCGAGTAGACGGAGATGCTGGCGCCACCGTCGAGCAGGGTGGCGCCGAGGAGTTGGGCGGTGCTGCCCGGTTCGGTCACTTCTCGGGATGGATCCGGGTGATCTTGGAGCCCTGCAGTCCCAGCCCCGCCATCAGGCCCTTCTGGCCGAAGATGAAGGCGTAGATGTCGTCCCTGGCGGTCGAGGTGGTCACGGTCTTGGCCATCCCTTCATCCAGGACGACCACGCTCGGACCGACGCCGATCTCCCAGCCGCTGCTGCTGTCGAGGTAGGACAGGGCGCCTTCACCCATGAAGAACAGGGCATAGCCGAAGGTCTGTGCGCCGGCCTGCAGCCCGTACGACAACGCGGCGGTGTTGTAGTAGCCGACCGTCTTGCCGCCCTTGCGCAGGGCCCCGTCGCCGTACTGGCCGCCGACGATGAGGCCGCCCTTCACGACGGATGGGAAGATCAGGATGGCCTTGGCCCGCTTTGCGAGCTCCTTGGCCCCCGGCACCTGCCGGTAAAGCTTGTTGAGCGCCGCGGTGGCCTCCCGGTCGATCTCTGCCGCGCTCGCGGCTGCCGCGAGGCTTGGTGCGCCGGCGAGCAGCAGCGCTGCCGCCATCACGAGACTGGTTCCCATGCGTCTGAATGCCAACATGTGGGTGCTTCTCCCTCGGCCGATGAAGTCTGCGCCGGTCGGCGCCTACCGTGGTGAAGCTTAGTACGGGCGGCGGTGGTGTCGCCATGGCGCTGCGTCCACGACGGCGTTCCGCAGCGGTGCGTCAGGCGGCGAAGCGTTCGCGAATGAATTCTGCGAGGGCGTCGGCCGGCAGTGGGCGGCTGAGGTGATAGCCCTGGATCTCGTCGCAGCCCTGCGCGCGCAGCGTGGCGAGCTGCTCGCTGCCCTCGACGCCCTCGGCGATGACCTTGAGCCGGAGGCTGTGGGCCATGCGGATGATGGTAGCGACGATCAGCGAATCCTCGGGATCGATGCTGAGGTCGCGGATGAACGAGCGGTCGATCTTCAGCTTGTCGATCGCCAGGCGGCGCAGGTAGGCGAGGCTCGAGTACCCGGTGCCGAAGTCGTCGATGGCGATGCGGATGCCGAGGTCGCTGAGGCCGTGCAGGGTCTGCATCACGCTCTCGACCTGGTGCATCAGCACGCTCTCGGTCAGCTCCAGCTCCAGCCAGTGTGCGTCGAGGCCGGCGGACTGCAGTGCGCGGCGCACGCTGTCGAGGAAATCGGGGCTGCGCAGCTGCAGGGCCGACAGGTTGACGGCCACTGGAATGTGTGGCAACCCCGCCTGCTGCCAGGCCACAGCCTGCCGGCAGGCCTCGTTCAGCACCCAGTCGCCGAGGCGGCCGATGAGCCCGATCTCCTCTGCCACCGGGATGAAGTCCACGGGCGAGATGAACCCGAGCTGGGGGTGCTGCCAGCGGACCAGGGCCTCGACACCGACGATTTCGCCGGTGGCGATCTCGGCCTGCGGCTGGTAGTGCAGGAGCAGCTCACCGCGCTCGAGCGCGCGCCGCAGCTCGTTGCCCAGCGTGGCGCGCGACGTCACCCGCGCGTTCATCGCGGCCTCGAAGAAGCGGTACTGGTTGCGCCCGGATTCCTTCGCCTGGTACATCGCCGTGTCGGCATTCTTCACCAGCGCCTCGAGGCCGTCGCCGTCGTCCGGGTAGACGCTGATGCCGATCGACGTGGTGATGTCGATGTCGTGGTTCTCGAGCTTGAAGGGCGATGCCAGGGCGTCGAGGCAGCGCTGCGCGGCGATGGCGATGCTCTCCGGCCCCTCGACGTCGGTCAGCAGCAGGACGAACTCGTCGCCGCCGAACCGCGCCAGGGTGTCCGAGCGACGCGTCTGCTCTCCCAGGCGCTCGCCCACGAGTCGCAGCAGCGTGTCGCCCACCAGGTGGCCGAGCGAGTCGTTCACGTGCTTGAAGCCGTCGAGATCCATGAAGAGCAGCGCGACCTGGCTGCCGCTGCGCTGCGCCGTCGCGATCGCCTTTGCCGTGCGGTCCGCGAGGAGCGTGCGGTTCGGCAGGCCGGTGAGTGCGTCGTAGTAGGCGAGGAAGCGGATGCGCTCGGCGTCCCGCTTCTGCTGCGAAGTGTCGGAGAAGATGCCGATGTAGTGCTCCGGCCGGCCCGCGGTGTCGCGCACCATGCTGACGGCCAGCCACTCCGGGTAGACCTCGCCGTTCTTCCGCCGGTGCCATATCTCGCCTCGCCAGTGGCCCTGCTCGGCGAGGGACTCCCCGATCTGCCGGTAGAACTCCGCGTCGTGGCGCCCGGACTGCAACAGCTCCTCGGGGTCGCGGCCGAGGGCCTCGTCGGCCGAGAAGCCGGTGATCTCGCTGAATGCCCGATTGACCGAGATGATCCGCCGCTCCGGGTCGGTGATGACGATGCCCTCGGTGGTCTGGTCGAAGACCTGGGCCGAAACGCGCGTGCGCCGCAGCTCGTCGCGACGGGTGATGACGGCGCGCCGCGCCCTCGAGCGGATGAACCCGATCATGCCGAGGCCGGCGAGCCAGATGGCGCCGTGGGTTGCCCCCAGCCCGCCCATCAGGTGCCGGTCGTTGGCGACGTACCGGGCGAGGTGGTCGGGCGGGATGCCGAGCTGCTCCTCGATCGCCGCGAGGGTGCGGTGCTCGCTCGCCTCGTGCCAGAGGTTCCAGGCCAGGGACGCTGCGACGACCAGTGTCCAGGCAAGCGCGGCGAGCAGGGTCGCGCCGGTGATGGCGCGCAGCTCGCGTAGGACATTGGTTACGGATCGACGCGTCAAGGTTGACCTTTGGTGCTGCCCGAACGGAGACAAGCCTACCGCCCGGCCCGACCGGCGCGGTATGGTGTCCGCATTCCGCAACTTGGGAGGCCGGGCATG
>Ga0208980_10002381_pt1 | contig 11414 bp, 6 predicted proteins | sample WetSurMetagenome_3_FD_187993 | JGI IMG/M metagenome (GOLD analysis project Ga0208980, IMG submission 187993) | Wetland microbial communities from Twitchell Island in the Sacramento Delta, sample from surface sediment Aug2011 Site A1 Bulk (version 2) | ecosystem: Environmental > Aquatic > Marine...
ACCATCTTCCTCCTCTTTATGGTCAATTCCATCGAGTTTTTTCCAGTCAGCCGGGATTTCCACCTTAATCACAGCTTCCCCGGCATCCACCGCAGCATTGTTCATCCTTACAATTTCTTCCCCTTTATTGCCGAATGACTTCCGGATCATGCGCTTCATCTCATCCACAGCCAGTTCGTAAGGTATTACCTCAGATATTTTGAAGAAAGCAGCCTGCATGATGGTGTTGGTTCGGTTCCCCAATCCCAGTTCCTCTGCAATTTTGGTGGCATTGATAATGTAAAATTTGATATCGTAATCTGCCAGGTATTTTTTCATGGAATCCGGCAGCTTCGATTTCGTTTCTTCGATATCCCAGATGCTGTTCAGCAGGAAAGTGCCGCCTTTCTTCAATCCTTTCAGCATATTGTATTTATTGAGATAGGAAGGCACGTGGCAGGCCACGAAATCCGGCGTGGTAACCAGGTAGGTCGACCGGATCGGGCTGTCTCCAAAACGGAGATGCGACGTCGTGATACCGCCTGATTTTTTTGAGTCATAGGCAAAGTACGCCTGGCAATATTTATCGGTATTGTCCCCTATGATCTTGATGGAATTTTTGTTTGCTCCCACCGTGCCATCAGAGCCAAGGCCATAGAATTTCCCTTCCATGGTCCCTTTCGGCACTACGCTCACTTCCGGCAGAAGAGGAAGAGAAGTGAAGGTGACATCATCCACGATACCAACAGTGAACCTGTTCTTCGGCTCGTTCATTTTCAGGTTCTCATAAACTGACATGATCATGGATGGGGTCGTATCTTTAGAGCTCAATCCATAACGTCCGCCAACGATCACGGGAGCATCTTTCGTATTATAGAAAACATCCTTGACGTCCAGGTATAGCGGTTCTCCGTTCGCTCCGGGTTCCTTTGTCCTGTCAAGAACGGCAATTCTTTTAACGGACTTCGGAAGGACATTTAACAAATACTTTTCTGAGAAAGGACGATAAAGATGTACTTTGATCAACCCGACCTTTTCTCCTTTGGAAAGCAGATAATCGATGGTTTCTTTTATCGTTTCCGTGACAGAGCCCATCGCGATGATGATATGTTCGGCTTCAGGATCTCCATAATAAACAAACGGGTGATATTCCCTTCCGGTCATCCTGGTGATCTGCTGCATATATGATTCCACCATGTCCGGAACCGGTTGATAGAAACGGTTTGCAGCCTCCCTGGCCTGGAAATAGATGTCAGGATTCTGTGCGGTGCCGCGTGTTACCGGGTGCTCCGGGTTGAGGGCCCTGTTCCTGAAAGCCTGCACTGCTTCATAATCCAGCAATTTGGCCATCTCGTCATTTTCAAAGTATTCCACTTTCTGGATCTCATGTGAAGTCCTGAATCCGTCAAAGAAGTGTAGGAATGGCACCCTTGATTTTATGGCAGTCAGGTGGGCAACACCTGCTATATCCATGATTTCCTGGACACTGCCGGTGGCCAGCATAGCAAAACCGGTCTGACGGGTGCTCATCACATCACTGTGATCTCCAAAGATGGAAAGTGCATGAGCTGCCAGGCTCCTGGCACTGACATGGAATACTCCAGGCAGCAATTCTCCGGATATTTTGAACATATTCGGGATCATCAGTAAAAGCCCCTGAGACGCAGTGAATGTCGTTGTAAGGACACCCGATTGCAAAGAGCCGTGAACAGCTCCCGCTGCACCCGCTTCAGACTGCATTTCCGTTACTTTCAAAGTATCTCCGAAAATATTTTTACGGCCATAAGCGGCCCATTCATCCACATACTCCGCCATTGTTGAAGAGGGTGTGATGGGATATATCGCAGCAACTTCACTGAACATGTAAGCCACATGGGCCGCTGCATAGTTCCCGTCGCACGTTATAAACTTTTTACTTTTCATAACAAATTGTATTTTAATGCTTTATGATATTTTTTCAGTCTTTTGAAAACCAGCACGAAATTACTAAATATTACTATCCCGGCAGGTCAGCCATTCTAAAATAGCATGTTCAAAGCCTTATTTATAACCATTCCACACTTCCTTCATCGCATCCAAAAAAACTTCTTGTTTATATAGGCAGGTTTATCTAATTTTACGACCCTTAAATTTTCACATTTATAAATCGTTTAACTATGGATTTTTCAACAACATACCTCGGCCTGAAACTTAAAAATCCGATCATCATCGGGGCAAGCAATGTAGTCACTGATTTGAATTTTTTGAAAAAACTGGAAGAAGCGGGTGCTTCAGCCATTGTTTATAAATCGCTTTTTGAAGAACAGATCCAGCTTGAAAACCTGGAACAATACCAGGCAGAAGAAGATTATGGCTCACGTCATGCTGAAATGACGTCAATGTTCCCAAATATTGAAGATGCCGGTCCGGAAGAATTTCTTTTCAATCTGGCTAAAGCAAAGCAGACATTGAACATTCCGCTGATTGCCAGCCTGAATGCTGTATATGATGATACCTGGTATGAATACGCCAGGAAGATCGAGACAACCGGAGTTGATGCCCTTGAATTGAATTTTTATGCTGTTCCCCGCGAGTTTGACATCGACGACAATTCAATCCTGCAGGAACAGCTTGATACCCTCGAAGGCGTAAAAAAGGCCGTAAAGATACCGGTGAGTGTGAAACTCAGTCCGTTCTATACGAATCCTTTATATTGCATCGGTGAGATGGATAAGAAAGGTGCAGACGGTTTTGTGCTCTTCAACAGGCTGTTCCAGCCGGATATTGATGTCCAGAAAGAAAGCATGCATTACCCTTATCACCTAAGTAATGAAGAGGATAACCGGCTGCCATTACGGTTTGCCGGACTGCTTTACAGCAATGTAAAAGCGAGCATATGCAGCAATACCGGGATTCTGAACGGCCTCGATGTCATCAAGATGCTGCTTGCAGGAGCGGATGCAGTGCAGGTGGTCAGCACCATATACAAGCATGGGCCAAAGCAGGTGACTAAAATCCTCCAGGAGATGGAAGAATGGATGAAATCGAAGAACTATGATTCCATCAATGAATTCAAGGGAAAACTTTCCAAAATCAACATCAGGGATCCATACGCTTATCAAAGAGCACAGTACGTGGATATCCTGATGAAATCTTCAGAGATCTTTAAGAAATACCCGATCAGGTAAAATCAGCTCTTTTATTCCACCGTTATTTCATCGGTGAAAATCCATGCTTTCTCTCCTGCCCCTGGATGCCAAGGGGGACAGGTGCCAATGTTTCGTGCCGTCACTTTAACATACCTGCCTTTTGATTGGAGGTTGGTTCCCGTAAAAACCTTAATTACAGGATTCTCTGAGTTTTCCGGCACGTCATTAGGGATCGAGGCTACTGTCACGAAATTGTCCGGGTTGTCAGAAATACCAATTTCAACCAGAGTGGGCATAAATATCCAGGACCGCTGATCCTGAAGAAAGGAGGCTGTCACCTTTGAAATATCCCGACGTTTCCCAAGGTCTATCACTGCTTCAAAATCGACTCCATGATATCCTTGCCATGACCCTGTCCTGAAATTTGCCCCTCCCCGTTGTCCGTCAATGAGCCCCATATCGCCACCGGCATTGTATTGCGGATTATATGGATTCTTTATTTGAACCTTCCAGTCATTATGGATTTTATAGAGAAACGTACTCGCAATTCTGCTCTGCCTGCCATCTTCCGCAATAACCACGGCGTTCATCCTTATTGATTGTTCAATGTTCAAAGGAGCCTGATAAACTGATGAATTTTTATCCGGATTTTCTTCTCCGAAATTGAAGAATATGTTTGAACCGTCAATTGGACTATGGATGGATATCTTCACAGAATCCTGGAAAGTAGAGGACGGAGCTTTGAAATAAGGCACCGGAACGATCGGATAATCAGTAATAGCTGAAACAGGACGGTCATTGGGCCCACCTCCGAAATCCAGGTTTGGTGAAGGTCCCATCACAAATCTCAGTTCTCCCCCATTGATCAGTTCTTCATGGGTGAAATAGGATTTCTTGTATGATTTCCCATTCATCGTTGCGGATTGTATATATATATTTGAAGGTGAATTTCCTTCCGCTTTAATAATAAAATCTTTTCCGTCTTCAAGATGGATGGTGACCTCATCAAACAATGGGCTTCCTAAGGCATAGATCCCCGATCCAGGAGTCACGGGATAGAAACCCATGGCGCTCAGCACAAACCATGCAGACATCTGGCCGCAGTCTTCATTGCCACATAATCCCCCGGGGCCGGTGCCATATAAGTCATTCATGATCTGCCTCGAGATCTTTTGGGTTTTATATGCTTTGCCAATATAATCGTACAGGTAAGCCATATGATGGCTGGGCTCATTTCCATGTGCATATTGGCCTATAAGACCTGTGATGTCCGCTTGTTGTCTGCCACTAAGATCAGTGGGCGCTGTGAACATGGCATCCAATTTGGCATTAAAAAGCGAATCCCCCCCCATCAAATCCCTTAATCCGTCAATGTCCTGCGGGACATAAAATGTATACTGCCAGGTATTTGCTTCTGTAAGCATGAAATTGACTTCAGATGGGTCAAATGGCTCTGTAAACATTCCATTCCGCTTGCCCCTTATGAAGCTGGTGACAGGATCATATAGATTTTTATATGATTGCGCCCGTTCAATAAAATACCGGTAATCATCCTGCTTTCCCATAGCTTTGGCCATCATGGCAATGCACCAGTCATCATAAGCATACTCCAGTGTTTTTGAAATAGCTTCTCCTTCCATCTCTGCCGGGATGTATCCGAATTTCTTATAATATTCAAGGCCGAAATGATCTTGCATGGCACTATTCTTTGCCGCCACGAAAGCTTTTTCAGCATCAAAGCCATTTATTCCTTTCATGTAACTATCCACAATCACAGGCACTGCATGATATCCTATCATGCAATAAGTTTCATTGCCCGCCAGCTCCCACACAGGTAATAACCCACGCTTTTCACGTATGTCAATGAAGGTTTTGATAAAATCAACGGTTCTTTCCGGCTGAAGGAATGAAAGCAACGGATGCAAAGCCCGATAAGTGTCCCAAAGCGAAAAAACGGTATAAACATTGAAACCGTCTGCATGATGCTCTTGTCCGTCATTTCCCCGATATTTCCCGTCCACATCAGTAAAAAGGTTTGGGGTTAGAAAAGCATGATATAAGGCTGTGTAAAATTTCACTTTATCCTCCTCTGTCCCCCCTTTGACGAGGATCTTGCCAAGTTCAGATTCCCAGATCTCCTCTGCCTGGCTTTTTATCCTGTCAAAATCCCAATCTTTGATCTCTGTCTGTAGATTTAACCTGGCTCCTTCTATGCTGACCGGCGAAATTCCGACCTTCACCAGGATTTTCTCATTTGAATGAGTTTTGAAACTGGTGAAAACCTGCAAATCTTCTCCGCGGGCATTTTTAGGGCCTTTAACGATTTCTCCGGAGCTGAATATCCCAGATTCTTCAAAGGGCCTGGAAAACTGGGCATCAAAATAAACTACCTGGTGTTCAGCCCATCCCGAAGATTTCCTGTAACCACAGATTTCATGATCATTCACTATTTCAATATACAAATCCAGGTTTTTTTCACTCACTACCGATTCTTTCAGATCGATGAGAATGATGGAATGATCAGAGGCGGGAAATGTATATTGATGAAATCCGCAACGTTTGGTTGCGGTGAGTTCGGCAGTGACCTTATAATCATCAAGCAGAACCTTATAATAGCCAGTTGTTGCCAGCTCATTTTCATGTGAAAATCGTGAAGCATAACCGGTACCCGGGATTTCAGCCTGACCTGGTCTGATTTTCACGCTTCCTGTCATAGGCATAAATCGTATATCCCCATAATCCCCAACTCCTGTACCACTTAAATGCGTATGCGAAAAACCGATGATTGATGAATCCGAATAATGATATCCAGAACAGCCATCCCAGCTATCTTTCCGTGTATCCGGACTAAGCTGGACCATTCCAAAGGGCAATGTGGCCCCGGGATAAGTATGCCCATGTCCGGAGGTGCCGATAAAGGGATTCACCAGCGTTGAAAACTGAGTTGTTTTCTTTGGCCCGCAACCTGCAAGAATCAGGATAAAGGTGAAATATAACAGTTTTTTCATACTATATATATTAAAGGTAAGAGGGTGCATTTATAATGTTGTTTTCATCAGGCCTATTTAACGCGTAAGTAAATCCTTTCTGAATCGCATAAGCGCCATGATTCCCGGATTTGTCCAATGCAATGATACCCACCTGGAATTCTTTATAATCCTTATTCTTTCTGACAATCCTCTCAATGGCAATCTCACAGGCTTGTTGGGGGCTCTTTCCATTGCGCATCAATTCTACTACGAGGAAAGATCCCAGCGTTTTCATGACCATTTCCCCTAATCCTGTTGCCACTGCCGCACCTATTTCATTATCCACATAAAGACCTGCGCCAATGATAGGAGAATCTCCAACCCTTCCATGTATCTTATAGGCCAGTCCACTGGTTGAGCATCCTCCGGCAATATCTCCATTCTCATCCATAGCTAAAAGACCAATGGTATCATGATTCTCTATATTGATTACAGGTTTGTAATTACTTTTAATTTTCCATTCTTCCCAGGCTAGTTTTGATTTTTCAGTGAGAAGATTTTCCCGTTTGAATCCCTTTTCCACTGCAAATTGAAGTGCACCACTGCCTGAAAGCATCACATGAGGGGTTGTTTCCATGACAAGCCGCGCAACAGATATCGGATGGACGATTTCCTGTAAAAAAGTAACTGATCCTGCCCGCCCCTGTGAATCCATGATGCAGGCATCCAGGGTTACAAAACCATCCCTGTCTGGGAATCCGCCAATTCCCACTGAAGAATTTTCCGGATCCGCTTCAATGATGTTGATGCCTTGTTCGACTGCATCCAGCAGGGAGCCTTTTGACAACATAATCCTTAATGCTTCCGCATTGGCTTTCTCTCCAAAATCCCAAGTTGAAACAACTACAGGAGATGCAATTTTTTCTCGCTTTGATCCAGGAAATGCCAGTATTTCATCTTTGCCTGTCAATACAGTTCCAGCTGCCAGGGTGCCGGTCACAATGAATTTCCTTCTAGTAATCATAATGTTTCACTTGTTTGAAGCGATGAGCTATAATTGGTTTAAAAACAGGTAACAGCCATTATTATATATAATTGATCTTTTTACCAAGAGAATACACGAATCCATAGGGACACTTCATTTTCAAAGCGAATATAACCAGAAATATTATCAGGAAAGGAATTCGTCAGATAAATAGAAAAACACAAAGTGGGATGAGGAGAAAAAAATAAAGGGCGCCCCCCGGCACCCTTTACTTAAACCCAAAATCATGAAAAAACAAATGAATTATTTCTTCAATCAAACATTAATCAGGAAATATTAAAAAGGTAATATCAAAAAGAATAAATTATTTAGAAATTTTTTCCCTTTTTCACCTTTATTAATCTTTTCCAGAATACTTTTAGCATCCTTAGAATAGTAATGATCAGGATTAGAGGCTATTTGACTGAATATTCCTTTCGCCAGCTCATTGTTGCCACTTACAAGATAGGATAACCCAAGATACCATTGGGCATACTCAGTATAGAGGTTATTTCCTTTAGCCAGAATAGACTCAAACATCAGTGAGGCTTTTTCATAATTTTTTAACTCAAGATTAGAAATGCCTGAATAGTACTGGACAGCAAAATTATTTGGTTCATTCTTCAATATCTGATCAAATTGCTCATCCGCTGCCTTATAATCCTTCTTGCTAAAAAAGAGGAGAGCCTCTACCATATTCCCTGACCTGGAAATGCCGACAGTTTCTCCAGACTTATAATACATTTTGAAAAGTTTTTCACTGGAATAACCGCCGGGATTAAATAAAACCAGAGAGCCGGTCACAGCTGCGATCAATACCAGGGATGCCACGGCATACCAGTATTTTCTCGTGAATTGAACCACTTTTGCGACATTTTTCGTTTTCAGGTTGTACTCGTTCTGTGCTACTATGCATTTCGCCCTGAAATCCATTAGTTCTGTATCGACCAGGGCTTTATTTATTTCCTGATCGAGCCGGAATTCTAAAGCCAGCTCATTATTAGTTAATAGTTCGCGTTCGAACAATTGCCTGCCGGCTTCATCCAAATCCCCTTCGACATAACTGTCGATCCATTCGGTATATTTCATTCTATTCATAATCGGCAATATATTTTTTAAAATTCGGATCGTTAATAACTGAATTTTTAAGTTTTTCCTTACACATAAACTTTCTGGTTTTAGCGTACTTTTCAGTCTTAAAACCCATGATCTCCGCAATTTCTTTCAGGGAGGTCTTGCTCATGAACAATTTCAGCACTTTCTGGCAGTCTTCACTCAACTTGAAAAAGTGTTGCTGGAAAAGACGGTATTTCTCCTGTTCATCTTCCGGCTGTTCATTGTAGGTGATCTCCTGCAATTCCCCCAAATCCTCCATTTCCAGGAACTCGTTACGGAAGACACGTCTGTCCAGCCGTTGTAACCATAGATTCCTGCAAATAGAATATAAAAAAGTTTTAAAAGAACTAGTCAAAACAAGGTTTTCCCTGGCAATTTTCCTGTAAAGCACAACAAGAGCATCCTGGAAAACATCTTCAGCATCAGTTTCAGTTCCAGAGTTAGTTGTGATAAGAAACTTGATAGTCGGATAGTATTCTTTGTATACATACCTGATTATCAGACTATCTCGCTTCTTCAATCCTCCTATGATAGCTTCATCAGTATAAAATGTCATTCAACGGCAGTTTATCATTAATTCATCAAAAGGTAATACGATTTCCAGCTTAAAAAGTTAAAAAAGAAATTAACAATTGTTGTATATGAACTGCAAAAAGGAAAATAATGACCCTCAAATTAACATAAAAATTATTTCTTTTGTTTAGTTTTGCTCCAAAAACGACTGATCTTTTTTTCTTTAAAGATTAACTTTTTCATTTGTTTCCCGTATTACCTTTTATGTGTTTGGTGATTAATATATGAAAAAGGTATCGCCGCAAATAACCTTTTTCACCAACCGGAAAAGAATTAAAAACGCCAAACTTAGAAATCATGGAAAAATCATTACTCAAAGCACTTTTAGCAGTTTTTTTACTAATCAGCTCGCTGGGATTCTCCCAGGGTGGACAATCTATCACTGGTCAGGTTTTTTATCACGGATTAAGTCAATATCCAATGGGAAATGTGATCGCAAAGCTTTATAATTCTAGCAATTCTATAATTTCTACAGACACAACTGATCCCACAGGGACATACACTTTTTACAATGTTCCTTCAGGCACTTACACGGTTAAGTTTTCAACAGGTTCTCAACCGGGAGGGATCAACCTGTCTGATGCTTTTACAGTCATGTTGCACCTCCTGGGATTGTATCCTTTTAATAACATTAAAGCGATGGCCGCCGATGTCACAGGAAATGGAGCAGTTACCTGGGATGATTACTTCTTTATTCTGATCAGTTACCTGAACCAGGGAAATCCTTTCCCATCCGGGCCCTGGGTTTTTGAAAATGTAACCACCACCACGGGGGCCAGGACCGGACTCACCTCCGGTGGCAGTTCTTCGGGGGACGTTAATGGCAATTTCGTCCCAACGAAATCAGATTATTCGGTCCACGCGATGAACCCCATAGAGGACCATTTCATTGGCTTGAATGATGTCCTCCCCATTCCTATATCGTCCCCTTGTCCCGTTGTGATCGAAGGCATGCATCTGGTCATTGACATCCCATCGGGATTGACTGTAACGAACGTAGAATCCCTGTTAGAGGATAGTTTACAATATACAATTGACGGTCAGCATTTGCGCATTACCTGGATGGATACCTGCGTTTCGAAGATGGATGCCACTTCAAAGGGTTATGATTTGGAAGCAGGACGCCCATTTATCACGGTCATGACCAAAGCCGATAACCTTTCAGCGGCAAAAACTACTTATGTCTTCAGTTTGTCAGAAGAAAGCCATTTCATGGATAACAGGGGGGAATCAATTCAGGGCATGTCTCTGGTGATGCCCTCACTGAACCTTCAACTGAAAGAATCAATTGCACTTTCTGTTTATCCAAATCCATTTTTCGACCATTCCACCATTGGTTTCAATGTTCCGGAAGAAGGACAGGTTGTCGTCAGGCTTTATGACAGCAACGGCCGGTTAGTCAGTGAGATTGAAAACACCACAATTACCGAAGGAATCCATCAAACAGTGATTGACGGAACCGGGTTAATGGCAGGGGTATACTTCTACAGTATAAATTTTAAGGGTGAAAATAATTACATAAAAACAGGATCTATTATAAAATCCAGATAAGCGGCGTTTTAATTCAATTCCAAGGAGGGGTGCCGACGGGTATCCCTCTTTTTTTTACCCGGATATTTATTTTATCTTTACTTTAGCCTAGGGTCTGAATGAATACGAACCAGTTTTGGAAAAAGCCGCCTTCATATCAAAGAGTCGCATTCTTACGAATCATTTATTCCTGCCAGTGATGGCGGCCATGATTTTCACGGCAGTGCCATATCTTTCCTTATGCCAGGAAACTCTTTCCCTCCCAGTTTGCTCAAAAAAAGCTTTAAGTGCAAAATACATCAATAATTATGACAGTGCCTTGTTTTATTATGCAATGATTGATTCCATTTATTATAAAGACCTGGGAATGGATGACAAATTATTGAACGATATCAATATCTGCGAAGCCCTGATCCAATTAAGAAGATACGGACAGGCGAAAGAAAGATTGATGCTCCTTGAGAAAAGAATTGGTTCCATTACTGGTTTAAATCAACTCACAAGAGCAGATTACCTGCAGGTCAAAGGGGCCCTTCTGCTAGGCGAAGGACAGGATTCCTCGAAAATCTACCTGGAAAACGCCATCGAAATCCGAGAGGGCCAGACAGGCAGTAGCGATACCCTGCTTCATTATGCCTGGAACAAACTGGGAAATTATTATTATTGGAAGGGTGACTATAATAAGTCCATTGAATGTCATCAAACCGCCTTAAACATTTCACAAAAGAAAAAAAATATTTTAAATTATTTAAGTGCAACGTCTTTTCAAAATTTGGGAATCGCGTTACATATGAAAGGAGATTATGATGGAGCTGAAAAGAATTTCCTAAAATCATTAGAAATGAATGAGTTCATTTTTAATAAGGACAACCCTTATTTAGCATACATCTATAATAATCTTGGCAAATTTTATTGTGACCTATCTAAATATAATCTAGCTCTAAGATTTTATGATAAAGCGGAAACGCTCTTAGTTGATGCAAATCAAATTGAATATGTAAACCTATTAGCAGTGGTTTATGGGAATAAAGGCAACATTTTCAGTCTTCAAGGAGATTTTGAAAAAGCTATTATTTTTTTGAATAAAGCAATTTC